>SESA01001884.1_pt1 | contig 10338 bp, 5 predicted proteins | sample 3171451 | NCBI WGS metagenome assembly SESA01 (sample SAMN06051862, study PRJNA518727) | freshwater metagenome | biome: subpolar coniferous forest; feature: holomictic lake; material: water; isolation source: holomictic Lake 227, 8 m depth | place: Canada: near Kenora, Ontario | collected 2013-06-25...
GGTTTTTTCGAGGTCTTCCGCCGCCAGAGCCACCGTCCCGGCCAGCAATCCGGCCATCATCGTGAATTTTACAAGAGTTCTTATGTTCATATTTTTCACTTCTTTGAATAGGTATTATTCCGCACTCAGCATCCGCACCGGCCCGAGCAAGCCGGAGGGGAGCAAGGGCCTTTTTTGATTGTAATAATTAACGTTGGTCTTGGTCCGCCGCTGTTCGCCGGGCAATCCGACATCGCCAATAAGGCGGTTGGGCCAGAGATTGACGACCTCGATCTCCAGGCGGTTCCCTTGGGGCTTCAGGGCATCGGTGATCTCCACCCGCCACGGCGCGCACCAGACCACGCCCAGATCCTTGCCGTTAAGTTTCACCCTGGCCGTTTCCTTCACCGTGCCGAGGTCGAGGTAAATTTTTGCGTGTTGATTTTCGATTTTGGAATCGAGATCGAAGGTCTTGCGGTAAACCGCCGTGCCGCTGAAATACTTGATTGCCTCTTCCGGCCGCATCGACCAGTCTTCCAGCTTCTCGAACACCAACGATCCCTTGGCCGCATCTCCGGCCAGTCCCTCCACCGGATAAAACCACTGCGGATCGAACTGTACCGACCACGCCCCGGCAATCTGCTGCACTGGCTTCAACTCCGCGAAATTCACCTGTCTGCCGCCGTCGGTCTTCGGCCCCTGGTCTTCGATCTTCTTCCTGAACACCACAAACATCGAGCCATCCGGTTCAAACTCCAGCGGCACGATGGTGCAACCGCCCTTGACGCTGAACTGCCACAGGTCCCGGCGTTCCCCGCTGACCGGATTCCACAGTTCCGGCTGCCGACCCTCAATTCGGAAGCTGGCTTCCACTTTCTCCGGTATGGCTTTCCGGTTCGCGAGGAAATAGAAATCCGCCGCCGCGGTGGCGCGATGGATGAACCCAATATCGGCCCCCTTGGCACTGGTGAGTCCAAAATCCGGCTTCAGTCCGTCGGCGGCGAGAATCTCCATGATCCCCCTCCCGCAGATGACGCGCCCTTGGCCGACCTTCCGTTCTTTGACTTGAATGCCATCGACATCGCCCCAGACTTGATTGGCGGTTTCCTTCACGACCTGATCGCACGTCGGATAATCCTTCAGGCCGGGATCGGATTCAGGCTTGGGACCGACGATGGTGGCGCCGGCTTGGACCAGCTTCTCAATCTTCGTCACCACCTCGACCGGCATGCGTTTGTTGTCTGGCAAGACCAGGTAGCGGTAGCTCATCCCGTCGGGCAGCACGAGCCGGCCGTCTTTCACCGACAAGCGCGTCAGCAGCACCTCGGCGTTGCAGACATCATAATCGTACCCCGCCAAGGGCGACGGATCGACCCGGTTGGGCGCCCAGTCGCCATAATAGAACAGGACATCCGCCACGAACCGGCCCGACTGCAACATGGCTTGACAGCGGTCCACGTAACTGAGCCACGGCCCCGCCGCCTGATCCCACCAAGTGACGTTGGGATTGAAATGCGAGCCCGCCCCGTACTCGTAACCGGGTTTGCCATCCTGCGGCCGCTGGCAGGTCATGCTGTGAAAGAGAAACCGGTTGATGCCATCGCAAAACGCCCGGTCAGCCGTTGGCTTACGGGTTGCCGGGCTATCCGTCCAATGCGACCAGCCCGTGAACGCTTCCGCCGACGCGGTGCGCCGGCCATAGATATGCGAGGCAATGGCGGTCTGTTTCGAGACATTTAACCGGTAGGCCTCCCAGAACTCCCCCGCCGGTCGGCCGCAGCGGCCCAGGTTCTTCAACGTATCCATGCAGACCGCGCCCGACCATGACGGGCCGCCCGCTTCGCACTGGATCTCCAAGCCGTGCTTGGCAGACCGTTCCGCAAAATGCCCGTAATTTCCGTCCGCCATGCAGTCGGCCACGGTCTTGCGGTAGTCGTAGAGGAACCGGTCGGAGATCTCCGCGCTGCCGACGAGCTTGCCGGCCAAAACCGGCAGATAGGGTCTCGGGTCGTAGCCCCGGTATTTCTTGAATTGCTCCAACAGCCGCCCGGTCCAGTTCGGGAAGCCATCCTCGAAGCTGTCGGTGTGGAAAAACTTGAGCGTCTTGCCGACATGCCGGCCGGCGTCGGCGATCAGGATTTCACCCAAATGCTCGAACATCACATCGACGGCCTCGGGATTAAGCCAGTCCACCTCCAGCCATGTTGCGGGATCACCCTCCGGCAATAGACAGCGCACGTCGCACCCGATGACCACATGGCCGATCCGCTGGATCGTCCAGCGACCCGGCGGAATCTTCCAATCCAGGGAACCGTCCGGTTTGAGCTTGCTGGTCAGGTCGATGACCTCTGCGGGAGTGATCGGTTTGTCGCCGGGCAACGTTTGCCAGGGCGGCAAGGTCATCTGCCGGAGCGTGGCGGCAGTAATGGAGAGGTCCGCATCCCGACGGTTGCTTTTACCCGCCAGCAGTTTGCGCCGCTCCGGCCCCAAGTCGGACGCGCCGTTCTCCTCTTCGCGGAAGGCGACGACGGCCGAGTCGCGATAATCAGCCTTGCCTTGCGGCCAAGTCATATAGTGATTCACATTTCCAAAGTACGGCTTCTCGTACCCATCGCGATATCCCGGTACCGGCAGTTGGCCCTGGAACGTTCCGGGCCCGACCGCATTCGTCAGCGACTGGACATACCAGCGGGAGCTGTATTCGGGCTTGATCCAGGGGCCGCCCATGCACCAGCCGCCGGCACAGAAATTGACGCCCAGTTCCAAGTCGAGCCGGGCGCATTCCTTTACCGCATGCTTGTAAAGCTCGCGCCATTCCGGCGACAGGAAGACAGGCCCGCGCGGCATGGGCGCCACCCCGTAATCGTTTCCCGAGCAGATCAACGTGACCCCGCCCATTCCCTTGGCCTTGAACTGCTCCAGGTCGCGGGTGATGGCCGGCTTGTCCACCAGGCTGTTAAACCACCACCAAAACGCGGAGGGCCTGGCGGAAACCGGCGGCGTTTGAAACGCTTTCACCAGATCCGCCCCATTACGCACAAGCGGATCAGAACTCTCCGCTGCCCTGCTCACCGCCCCGGCCAACAATCCGGCCAATATCATTGTTCTTAAAACTGTTTTCATATTCATAGCCTCGCCGTTTATTGTTTGACCGTCAGAGATCGACCGACAAAGCGCCCCCGTGCATCCATTGGCCCGAAGTTAGATCTGCGCATATTCCCGAAACAACTTCATGTAAAGGCGATATTGATCAATGGAAACCGCAGGGGGCGTCTGATGATCTACGCTGGGGATGAATCCTCCGGTTTTCATCAAGGGCACAAGTCGCTCAAATTCCTGGCGCATGGCTTCTTCGCCTTGATCCATAACGAGCTTGTTGAAATGCCCGATCATGCGGAGTTTTGGGAATTGCTCGCGCAATGTCATCCCATCGACGCCCGCCTGGCGCTCCAACGGAAGCACGCCGGAGACGCCCACATCGGTCAGCCAGGGGATCATCTGGGTCGGATCGCCGTCGGTATCAACGATCAGCTTGATATTCCGCTCGTTGAGTTCGGCAATCAGAGGGCGATAGTAGGGCGCGAGGAATTCCTCAAAGACGTCCTTCGATATCATGGGCCCGTGATTGTAGCTCATGTCTTCGGCAAGGGTCATGAACGTCGGCACGCAGACCTTGTCCATTTGCCGGATCAGCCCCAGGTTGAATTGGAGCAAGTCGCGATTGATGGCGTGAATCAGTTCAGGTTGATCGTAAAAGGCATAACTCAGCTTTTCGATGTCCATCAAAGTCCGCGGGAACCAGAAGAATCCCTCCAGGGTGCCCCATACGACGGCCTCGCCGCGGGATTGACGCTCCGCCCACGGGCGTATGGATTCGATGGATGCGCTGTGGTCCGGGAAAAGCGAGGGCTTCAGCCGATTATAATCGTCCATGGTTGAAACCGCTCCTTCCACGTGATGTTGAGCGCTTTCGATCGTCGCCTCCGTGGTGCTGAACCAGAATTGCTGGTAAGGATCGAGTCCAAAGTAGTTCGCGATATCGAACACTTGGTTGAACTTCATTTCCCGGGGTAATCCTTCCTTGTGCCAACGCTTGATGGTTTTGTCCCACCACATGGCCCATTCCCACATGGGAAGACGGTCAACGGGTTGAAAATCCATGACGGCACGGAAGCGTTCTACATGATTCATAGTCGCGCGATTTTGCGATTGTTTTTTGGAACAGGGAATTTATAACTATTCCGAAAATGCGCCATGTGTAACTGATTTGCGCCACATGGGTTTCAATCTGCTGCCGGGCTTTTCCTTCTGATGCACCACTCGTTTTTCTATCTGCCGGTTACCCGGCAAATGATTCGCTTGGGCTGTTATCTCACGTCCATTGGGTGTGTAGATTATCCGCCAAATACGCCATACCCCTGCAAGGGGCACCCGCAGTCCCATCTATTCAGATGGAATGAGGGACGCGTGATTCCTGAATATGCCTTGGCGTTGATCACGGCAGGGGCAGGCATGTTTGAAGCCGATGAGGTGCCACTTACCAGGCTGACAGCGGGAGACGGCTTTTATCTTGTCCCCGGCGCATGGCATCGGTATCGCCCCGATACAACCACCGGTTGGTCCGAAAGATGGCTCACGCTGAACGGCGCGCTGCTTCACCAGTTTCGAAACTCCTCCATGGTTTCGGGTCATGCAAAACTGCTTAAACTTGGTGACCCGGATAAGGTCATCGGTTTGTTGCAGGGGCTTCTTGATGAGGTCAGTAAAGCGCCCGAAAAGAACAAGCCCACGTGGGGGATGTGCGCCTTGGAAGTGCTGTTCCAGGCATTCGAAGATGCCGAAGCCCCCGCGGAGTTTTCTCTTCCCGAATGTCAGGGGGATACAATATTAGTTTCCCAAGCTCTCGATTACATACGAGATAACTGCCACCGGCCTTTGACGGTTGGTTCTGTAGCTGCTTATTGTGGAGCGTCCCGACGAACTCTGGAGCGGCACTTTTCCCAAAATGGGGGGAATTCCGTTGCTCAGCAAATTGTGCTCAGCCGTATTGAGCGCGCGGAGATGCTCTTGGGGGAAACATACATGTCCGTCAAAGAGATCGCGTATGCCTGTGGATTCGGCTCGACACAAAGGATGATTTACAGCTTCCGCCAAAACCGTGGTTGTACCCCCGGCAGCCTGCGGGGGAATTGAACCTTTTTTAATGTTGCGCTTCGGGGTGGTTGGCGTTGTTTCGTGTGTTGCCGCAAAAGCTGTAACAACCCGAATCGACTTCGTATACCGCGCGATCTTTCTCCATGCGCAGAAACTTCACATCCTCCGCCTTGGCCGCTTGTTTCCCGCTTTCCGTCACGCTTTTGGAATCTTTTGCAGGCACATAGACCGTTGCGGTGGTGTTTGGGGGAATAGTGACATCCATCTGAACTTGGCCTGCATCCATCTTCCATTTGCTTACGATCCTGCCGTGAATCGAGTCGTAGTGACATTTGACCCAGTCAACACCCTGGGGCCAATGCCCCGGAGCTTGCTCCGGCTGCCTGCCGCAGAAGTCATCATTCTCCCTTCGGGGACTTCGGATTCACCCCGCTCATATCCACCACATCCGCCTGTCGCGAGGCCGGGGTCACAACGAGTTTCTCCACCTTGCCATTCTTGAAACGGCATTCCACGGTCGTTTGCTCCGGCGCGCACAGCTTGAAATCCACGTCCCAGTCTTTCGGCCAGGCCGGGAAGAGGATGATCTGCCGGCCCGGCGTCTGCATCAGCATCTCCTGCAGTTGGATCATGCCGGCCCCACCGTGGTCCATATCCGGACGCTGGCAGAACCCCATGCAGTCCCAGAAGGCGGGATAACGGGGCAACTTCCATGCCGGGTCATACCAGTGCGGTGTCCAGATGTTTAGTTTCCTACGATCGGGTTTCCCGTCCTTTACCCCAGGCTCCGGCCAGCGCGGATGCAGAAACCTTGCCAACACATATTCACGAGCCTCATCGGTCAGCCCCAGGCAGGTGGTGAAAATGCCGCCCTGATACCAGCAAAAATGCCCCTTCTGCTTGGCCGCATCCGTGTACCCATACAGCCAGGTATTGCGCGCCAACTCAAGGTCCGGAAGGCCAACGCCATAAATATGGAACGGGAAGACAGGGTACAACTGGGGAAGTTCCATGTTGAAATCGGGCCTCTCATGCGCCCATGATGCCGCCGGGGAAATACAAGGGTGCCCGCTGCAGCTCCGGGTCGCAATCGGAGCCAACCGGCTCCGAAACTCTTTCCAGAATGCGCGGTCGGCCGTACTCACCTGGCTCTCCGGCAAAGCTAACAGCGCATCCGACAAGGCCATCAACCCGGCCATCGTCGCGCTATCGTTGGTTGTACCCTGGTAGGTTTCCAGGCCGCTTCCAGGAAACAAGACCAATCGGCCATCCTTATCCAGTTCCTGTCCCGTGGAGTTCTTGCGTTGTCTGCGGTAGAACTGGTCAAAGAAATGCAGCATGCCGTTCGCAATCGGAACATAACGCCGGATGTCTTCTCCGGTGTAGAGCCCGGTCTCCAGCATCATCAAGGCGAACTCCATGCCCGACGTGTAGTGATAGCGCAGACAGCCTGGGTTGGTATGGCCATCGTGGGAATAATAGACCGGCAACCCGAAGATATCGATGTCCTCCGTATAAACCGCACCGTCAATCTTCCAGAAGTGCTCTGCCCAAGCCTTCGCCAACCCATGCCGGGACGCATAAAAATCCAAACCGACGCGCAGAAGATCCGCGTCGCCGGTCTTGAGCATCGGCCAGTAAACCAGGCGCTGGTTCTGAGCCGTAAAACCGGCCCATCCCCACAACCGGGCGTCAGCATCCGCCTCGCAAATGAATGAACCGCCGTTAAACAGGGTCGGCATCCGTCCCGACCGGTTGGCCGCCAGCATGGCGCGAAACAGTTGATAGTTGCGCCCCACTTCCCAGGCCGGGTCGCTTACGGATTTGCCCGGGTTGATGACAATGTGACTGCGATCCCAGAACGATTTCCACCAGGCTGCCGTATCCTCCCTGTCTTTCCCGGCCGTGGAGAGCGTTTCAGATTCCAGCCTTGCAACACCCTTTTCCCACACCTCCATCGAAGAATCCTGCTCGATTCGCAAGGTGGCGCGAATATCGAATTTCGTCACCGGCGCCGCCGTCTTGATTTGCCAGGCCCGGCCTCGCGTCCATTCATTGCGGGCTTCCCCTGCGCCACCAGGTATGAACCCGGCGCCGGACAGCCTCCCGCCGCACGTCAGATTCCCGACCGGATCCGGAACCGATGCCGCGATCGTCTCGATCTTGTCCGTGGCGATCGACGCCAAGCGTCCTTTCGAGGCACCCTCATTGCGGAAGCACCAAACGGCAGCCGCTCCGTCAAACCGCCCCTCGCCGCGCTGGATCTCCACCGCCGCCGTCGCACTCACAGGTTTCGAGGCTTCACCTTCGACATGCACCACAGGCTTGAAGGTATCCACCCAAATCCGCAATTGAACGGCGGTCCCGTCAGCCGCCTTGCCGCTGACCCGTATGCTGTTGGACGCCAGATCCAATTCCTGGCGGAACTCCCCGGCAAACGGATTGGGCGAGAGGGTCAAACGCACCCGGCCCACCTTCACTTGCTGGGGCATTTTTGTGCCGTCAACCCAGCTATCGGGCGATCCGATGTAGAATAGAAGCTCCCGGTCGGTGGTCCAGACGTTCAGCGCAATATTCCCGCCGCCGATCGGCATCGAATCCAACGCCTTCGTGCAGGGATCGGTCCACACGACATTGTAGGGTGCCAGCCAGGCCGGATCGTTCCCGGCAAAAACCGCGCCCGCACCGAGAACGGCGACAAAGAGGCTTCCCATCAGTATTTTCATGCGCTTATTCTTTTTCATTTTAAGGATGAATGGTCTGGCATCGCCAGAACATTTCCATGATGGCCCGTTTGTTTTTAACCCGTTTAATAAACGCCAACATGTTTTCCCGGGCTTAAGGTAAGAACCAGTCGCGCGCCTTCAACGGTCCCCATTTGATTCTTGCCGTCAAGCTGGAGGCTGTTACGCCCTGGCCGGAGCGGCAACGCCAGCGTGGTCCCGACATTTCCGGGAACGGTGATGTCAAAGGACAATTGGTCCTGTTCCTTTCGCCACGAAATGGAGACCGGCCCGAATTCGCTCACGACTACGCCCTCGGCGTGGGTCAAATCGGCAAGATGGGGCTCGATCCGAATACGCTTGTCGGCCACAGGCGCATCACGCCGCACGCCTAGCACATAGGCACTCAGCAGATATCCGGGATACATCCCGTAGATGTGGGCGCGCGAGCCGCCATCGAAGTCCTCCGATGAACATTGCCATGGGAAATTGACCATGGCCTGCCACTTCTCCCTCATCAGATCCAGGACGCGCTGATCACAGGAGGGTTGGTCCATTCCATAAAGCAACTTCGCCAGATAGTAATAGGTCATGACCCGGGGGCTCGCCTCGCGATCCTGTTTGAGCATGGCTTGAAGCACCCGCGCGCGGCGATCCGCCGGGACAATGCCCCGGTCGAGGGCAAAGACGGTCGCATGCAATGTCGGTGCGAAAAGGTTGTTGGTTCGGGGCAGGGAGGGTCTACTTTGGGATTCCTTCAAATCCGCATCGGTAAAGTATCCCGCCGAGTAGGTTCCCGCCGCTTCATTCCAGAGCACCGTGTTGATGGCTTGCTTTAAATCCGAGGCCGCCTTCGCGAAACGTTCGCTCGCCGCTTTTTCACCAAGGATCGCCCCTATTTGGGATGCATCCTCGAGGGCCCTCGCCACGAAGACATTCAGCGTCGTCCCCTCCCCGGTGGCATAGCCGACCGGGTTCCCCCAAACCACCCAGTCGCGGGCCCGCACCAACCCCCGCTCGGTGCGCCGCTGCAGAAAATAATCCATCTGGATCGCAATGGCCGGCCAGATTTCCTTGAGGAGGGTTTGATCGGCCGTCGCCTCGTAATACAGCCGGGCACCCTCGACCCAGTCGCAAGCCCGGTCCTCCATCTTCGCGTGAATATCATAGCGGTCCGAACACGTGTGCGCCTTGACCCAGCCTTCCGGCTGGAGGGTCAGCGCCGTGCGGCGCACCACTTCGCCCAGCAAACGGGGATCCCCGAAGCGGAGCTTCCCGTCGGGACCTGTCGCGGACATCGCCGTGCGGGTGATCTCGTAACCGGGGGGGGTGTTATCCATCCATTCGACGCGCTCACGGTCGGCGCAATCCACATAGGAATCCTCGCTCAGCACCTCGCACGACCGGGCGCACATCTCCCAAAGTTTATTAAGGAACGGATCGTTGGATCGGAAGGATCCCACCCGATCAAAGGGATAAAGCCGTTCGATGAGTTTTAATCCGGTAATGGTAACTTTGCCGGATCGGACCGTAATAGCCCCCTTGGAAAACCCCTGGGTGTCGATGGTAAAATGGCGTTGAGGTCCGGCCTTGGCCAGGTAACGCACGCCGAAGGGCTCGATCGAAAGTTCCGAGTCCTTATCGGCGTCCATCTCGACCACCGCATAGGCCTGCACGATGCGGGTGGTATCGAATTCGAGCTTCTCGCCGGTCGCCAAGGCGACTGGCAGTTGCCGGTTCTTGGGCAGGACGTAATCGATCGGTTTTTCGCGGAGCAAGGGAATCCGGCGCGCGGTCAGCGGGCCCCAGGTGTCGCCGGCAACCGGCACAGCCTGCTTCCAAGCCGCATCGTCATAGGCGGGCAGCGTCCAATCGCCGGTTTCAAAACGTGCATCCACCAGGGCCTCGCTGAGGTTGGCCCAACTGGCAACGCTCTGGCGGAACCGAGTGCCATCGCTCCATTTCCAGGAGGCATCGGTGTGAGGTCCTGCGCTGCCGTTGAGTTCAAGAACGGCGGTCAATCCCGGGTCATGGCGCATGATTTTGCCGCCGGACAAGTTTCCCACGACCAGCAACGCCAGGACATTGCGGTCTTTCTGGAGGAAGCGGGCAATGTCGAGGGTGTCGTATTCCGGGCCGTTCGGCTGGAAGCGTGCCGGTCCGCGGCCCACATAAGAGCCGTTGACCCAGAGGATGTAACGGGCATCGGCAAAGACATGCAACACGGCTGAGGAAGGAGTTTTATCAAGGTTAAGTGTCTTGCGAAAACCCACGGCGACGCCCGGGGCTGTCTCTGTCTTCGGCAGACCGGTCCAGACGAAGGCGGACTGTAACTGCCGCCCGACCGCATCGGCTTGGATCGTTTCGAAAACATGCAGCGGCGCCCCTGCACAAGGCCTGGACAGTGGCGCAAGCAGCAGTGCCGCGAACAAAAGAACAGCATTTGAGCAATGAAAGCGGAGTTTATTTGCCATTAAGTTTG
>SESA01001891.1_pt1 | contig 10318 bp, 7 predicted proteins | sample 3171451 | NCBI WGS metagenome assembly SESA01 (sample SAMN06051862, study PRJNA518727) | freshwater metagenome | biome: subpolar coniferous forest; feature: holomictic lake; material: water; isolation source: holomictic Lake 227, 8 m depth | place: Canada: near Kenora, Ontario | collected 2013-06-25...
TGAGTTCGAATGGTCACCGTGCACTGCGAGTCGCCGGGTACCGCGCCAGTCACACAGGTAGGTGGAATCATCACACCAGCCTCGGTCACGAAGTTGACCGCTGTGCCATCCGGTACAGGGTTGCCTTGCCGGTCGGCCAGCGACATGGTTAACGTTGTGGTGGAACCATCAAAATTGAAACCGCGAATCGCGTGCTTGGCAGGCACCAAACTCACACGCGACTGCACTGGACGTCCCGATGCAATTACCACTACCGATGAGTCGGTTTGAATTGGTGGATTGCTAGGCGGGTTAGTGACGAGCATCGCATGTACTTGCACACTGGTGGGTACCGAACCAGAAAACACCGGCACAGAAATTTTCCCCAACGAGTCAGTAATCAGCGACTTCGAATCAACGTTGCCTACCGTAACAAAACTGGCTTTGGCAGGTGTTCCCGCCGAAGAGGTACCACCCAAGGTATTCAGCGAAACTTGCACCTCTTGGCCCGGCAACGCTTCCCCGCGCGCATTGGACAACAGGAATTGAACCGTGGTCTGAGTGGCACCGCCTGAATTGGCCAAATAAATGCGCGACTTGGTTGGATCGGTTGGCACGACGTAGCTGAGATTGGTCGCGGGAGCTGCCAATACGCTGATCGACTTGCTGATGGCAGTGGCACCAACGGCACTGACCGAGATATCCACCGTCTTGCCACCGCAACCCAGCGTACTCACGGCCGTGCCGGTTGCGTCGGTGGCGGTAAAGCTGGCGGTTGCAATGCCACTGGCATTGGTGGGTGCTGTCGCAGGTGAAATCTGGCCACAACTGGACGAGAAGCTTACTTGGACCGACTGGGCCACGCTAGTTCCAAGCATGGCACGCACTGAAATTTGGCGGGTTCCATAGGCCGCCAGACTGGTGGTGCCCACATCAAAATTATCCAAGGCCAGCGTGGCAGCGCCGACTACCGCGCCCACGGAATAGTCAACCGTGCCCGTAACCACCGTTGTGACCTGCGTTCCCGCTGCACCGGCACCTGAAATCGTCGCCGCGCCAGTCAAGGTTCCAGCACCGCCCACCGTGGCCGAGGCCCTGGACACCTTGATGGTGGCCACGCCGGTTGAATCTGTCAGTTGGGAACTGCCTTCAGGGAACGAGACCTTGGTCAAGTCGCCAGTAATGTCCACCCGTTTGTTGGCCACCGGTGTGCCGTCGGCAAACTTCAGGCTGACCTTGAGCGTGGTCAACCCCGACGAACCCACGGTGTTGGTTACGGCGTTGGTGGCATCACGCAATTCAAGCTGCATCGGTGGAGGATCGACGCGCACCGCCACAGATGCCGAGGCACTTGCATACGAATCCGAGGACTTGGACGTCAACGGCAGCGTAGCAGCCCCAAACTCGTACAAATTGGCACGTCCCACCCGAATGCGGGCGATGCCGGTTGCATCGGTCGTGGCAGTGGTGCCATTGGGGAAGGTCAGAAGTGTCGCGGCGCTGCTGTCCACGGATACCACCACACCGGCAACGGCCTTGCTGTCAGCCGTGTTCAACACAGCAACAATTTCGGTTGCAGCCGCAGCGGCCACTGATGACACCGCAGCACCGGTGCTGACATCCTTCAACTGCGCAGTCAACGACGTGGTAGCCGGAGTCACCGTTGGTGTCACACAGACCGTGCCTTGCAACACCTGGGGCAAGGTACAGGTTACGGTATTGCTACCACTAAACGGCGTCCCAGCGCTGCCGCCACCGCCACCACACGCTGCAAGCACGCTCAGCATGAGCATGGCAAAAACGCATTTCAATAGATTCATGGTCAACTTCCTGGGATTCTCTAGAGGAGTGCGATCAACGTGCCGCGCCGCGGTCGGCGATCATCTTGGGGGTGATAAACACCAGCATTTCCTGCTTGTTGGACACCAGGCCCTTGCTCTTGAACAGGTTGCCGATGCCCGGCAGGTCGCCAAAGAACGGCACCTTGGTGGTGTCTTCGGTGGAAGTTTCTTCAAAGATGCCGCCAATCACCACGGTACCGCCGTTTTCTACCAGCACCTGGGTCTTGATGTGCTTGGTGTTAATGGCAAAACCGGCGGGCGTGGACTGGCCCACCGAGTCTTTGGTGACGTCCAGGTCGAGAATGATGTTGCCCTCGGGCGTGATCTGCGGCGTCACTTCCAGTTTCAGATTGGCCTTGCGGAACGCCAGCGAAGTGGCACCACTCGAAGACGCCACTTGGTAGGGCAGTTCCGTGCCCTGCTCGATCAAAGCCTTAACCTGGTCAGCCGTCACCACGCGCGGGCTGGAAACCACCTTACCCTTGCCGTCGGCTTCGAGCGCGGAAATTTCCAGGTTCAGGAAGCGGTTGGCGCCGGCATTGAAGATCGAGAATGCAAATGAAGCCGGTGAGTAGCCGCCTTGGTTAATGGCGGGCAGGTTGACAAAGGCATTGGACGTATTGACCGAGCCACCCGCGCCAGCGGACGCAATGGAGTTGCTGTAGTTGGTGCCAAACGCAATCCGGTCGCCGCCGGTGCCCAACTGGTAGCCACCGTCACCCCCGTTTTGCGCACGCAAGTCAGCTCCACCGAGCTTGACACCAAGAGACTTGCCAAAGGTGTCGGTTGCTTCGACGATGCGCGCTTCGATCAACACTTGGCGCACCGCAATATCAAGCTTGGCAATCAGGCTTTGCACCTGTTCGAGCTTGCTGGGGATGTCGGTCACAAACAACTGGTTGGTGCGCGGTTCGGCAATCACGCTACCGCGATGGCTCAGCAACCGGGCGCTGGCGTTGTTACCAGCGTTGGCACCACCCGTTGCGCTTGCTGGGCCACTACCACTGCCACCAGCCGTTAGCTGCGCGGCAATTTCAACCGCCTTGGCGTAGTTGATCTGGAACGACTGGGTGCGCAAGGGCTCCAGGCCCTGCACCGCAGCCACCGACTCCAGATCAAGTTTTTCCTTGGCAGCAATCTCGTCCTTGGGTGCGATCCACAGCACATTGCCGCTCTTGCGCACACCCAGACCCTTGGATTGCAGAATGATTTCGAGCGCCTGGTCCCAGGGCACGTCCTGCAGGCGCAGCGTCACCGAGCCCGAGACCGAGTCGGACGTGACGATATTGAAGTTGGTGAAGTCGGCAATCACCTGCAGCAGCGAGCGCACTTCGATGTTCTGGAAGTTGAGCGACAACTTTTGCCCGTTGTAGCCAATGCCCTGGGTCAGCTTCTTGCTGTCTTCGCGCACTTCCTTGACTTCCACCACAAACTGCTCGTCGCTCTGGTAGGCGATGTGCTCCCAATGGCCCTTGGGCTCAATCACCATGCGCACGCGGTCCCCCGCCTGCGTTGTGCTCACGCTCTTGACCGGTGTGCCAAAGTCTCCCACGTCAAGCCGACGGCGCATGCCTTCGGGCAAGGTGGACTTCATGAAATCAACCACCAGGGTCTGGCCCTGTTGCCGGATATCCACACCCACCTGGTTATTGGGCAAGGTCACGACGATGCGGCCCGACCCGTCCGCGCCACGGCGGAAATCGAGGTCCTTGAGCGGAGCCGTGTCGCGGCTGCGGTTTTCGGCAAAAGTAGTTGCACCCGCCTTGGGCGCGGCAGTAGCCACGGCGGCTTCCAGCGCCACCAGCAGCGATTTACCCTGGATTTCAGCCTTGTAGGCTACCAGCTGTTTCAGGTTGAGCACCACGCGGGTGCGTTCACCGGCTTGCACCACGGTCACTGAGCGCAGGTTGCCCTGGTTGACTTCGACGGTGGAGCGCCCCATGGCGTTGGCAACGCCAGGAAAGTCGAGCGCGATGCGCGCTGGGGACTGAATGGAAAACCCCGTGGGCAGCGCCGTGAGCGCCTGCGACAGGTCGATGCGCACCACCTCGGTTCCGCCTTGAATTGAGCCAGACACTGCCTCGATGGTCGTCTGAGCAATCACGCCTGCACTGGCCAGCAGTACGGTTGCCGCCAAGACAAGCCGTTGCCACATGCGCATTACCATCCGTTGATCGTTCATTTAGTCTTCTCCTGCAACTGCAGCGTCGCAATTCGTTCAATCCACTCGCCAACCGCGTCCTGCACGATCTCGCGCAGGGTCACTTCGGTCTCGCTGATCTTGGTTACCCGCCCGTAGTTCAGGCCCAGGTAGTTGCCCAGTTTGACCTGGTACAACAGGTGCTCCACTCTGACCAGCGCCATCGGCTGCCCTTCCTTGGTGATGTTGCCCACCAGGGTCATCACATCCAACGGAAAGGCTTCCAGGGGTTCCTTGCGCCGCGCCAGTTCGGGTGCCACCAAGGCACCGTTGGAAGCAGCCTGCGACGAGTCGCGCTTGAGCGCCTGTGTGAGCTTCTGGTTGCTAAACGGCTCCAACGCCGTGGCGTTGTTGTAGGGCTCGGGCTTGAACTGTTTGGGCGCAGGAATCGGAGCCACGCGGGGGCGCGTCTGGTTGCGCTCTTCCACCATCCATTGGCGGATATCGTCTTCATGCGACGCGCCGCAGCCTGCCAACAGCGTCACGGCGGCTGAGATCAACAGGAAATGCAACACTGCCTTCACTTTTTGGCTCCCTTGGGACTGGAGGCCTTGCGCTGCGCCATCACTTCATCGGGGTCCAGGTAGCGGAAGGTCTTGGCGGTGGACTCCAGCAACAGGGTGCCATCGGGCTTGGGAGCAATCGACAGATTGTTCAATGTCACGATGCGTGAGAGGTTGGCAATGTCGGAGGCAAAGGCACCAATGTCGTGGTACCTGCCGCTGACCTTGAGCGCAATTGGCAACTCGGCGTAATAGTCCTTGACCACCACCTGCCCCGGACGGAACAGGTCAAACTGCAGGCTGCGCCCCAGGCCGGCCTGGTTGATGTCCGACAGCAGGGCGTCCATCTCCGACTTGCTTGGCAACTGCTTTTCAAGCTGGGTCACGTACTGCTGCACCTGCTCGCGCTGCTTTTTCAGCACATCGAGGTTGACTGCCTTGGTCAATTTGGTCTTGTAATCTGCCTTGAGCTTGACTTCCTTGTCGACTTCGGTTTGCAGCAGTTCCTGCGAGCCGCTCAGCCACAAGAACCACAAGGCCACCACCACCACCACCGCCGTCACCACAAACAGCGTGTAGCGCGGCAGCGCCGGCCACAGGGATGGATCCTTGGGATCGAGGTCGCGGAATTGCGCGGTCAGCTTTTCCTGCAGCTCGCGAAAGTCGATCGATTGGAGTACTTTGGTCGCCATGGCAATCCTGCTATTTCTTGACGATGGGCGATGACGCAGGAGCCAAGGCAGCACCCGAGGCTGCATCCGACGCCTTGGGCGCACTCTTCTCTGCCTCGCTGGAGCGCACCAACTTGACGCGAATCACAAAGTTGGCCACCCGCTTCTGCTCGCGCGGCGACAAGGCCAGCGTGCCCGCCACAATTTCCACCAATTCGGGCTTGGTAAACCAGGGAGTGTTGCTGGTCAGGTTGCGCAACAGGTCGGCCACACGTTCCTGCGACTGGGCCACGCCGTTCAAGGTCACGGTCTGGTCAAGTTGCACCATCTTGCTGATGAACACGCCGTCGGGAAGTTGGTTCACCACCTCGGTGAGCAAGTGCACCGGCAGGTTGCGGTCGGACTGCAAGTCCTCCACCGCCTGCTGGCGTGCGCGCAGCGCAGCAATTTCTGCTTCCAGCCCCACAATGTCAGCGATCTGGGACTCGAGTTTCTTGATCTCGGCGCTAAGCACCGCATTGGTATCCTGCTGCGCTGAAATCGCCGTCTGGAACCAGACAAAAATCACGCCCGCCACCAGACCGCCCACCAGGGACGACAAGCCCAGCGAGACATTGAAAATGTCGCGCCGACGTTTTCTGGCAGCCTCGCGGTGCGGAAGCAGGTTGATCAGAATCACTGCGAAAACCTCCGCAAAGCCAGGCCGCAGGCAGTTAGGTAGGAAGGCGCTTCGCGCGTCATGCGCTTGAGCCGGATGCCCTCGCCCAACTCCATGCCGTCAAAAGGGTTGAGCAAACTGCAGGGGAAGGTGGTGTGCTGCGTAACCGCTGCCGTAAGGCCTGGCAGCGCCGCAGAACCGCCCGCGAGCATGACGTAGTCCACCTTGTTGTGCGGTGTGCTGGTAAAGAAAAACTGCAGCGCGCGTCCCAACTCCTGCACCATGGTCTCGACAAAGGGCCGCAGCACGGCCGACTCGTAGTCATCGGGCAGTTCGCCGCTGCGTTTTTTGCTCTCGGCCTCTTCCTGCGAAAAACCGTACTGGCGCACGATCGACTGCGTGAGCTGGGCACCGCCAAATGCTTGATCGCGGTCGTACAACACTTCTTCGTCGCGCAAGACCTGCATGCTGGTGGTGAAAGACCCCACTTCAAACAGCGCCACGATCAGGCCCGCGCCCTGCTCGGGCAGGTTCTCGATCAGCCGCCCCGCCGCCAGACGCGACGCATACGACTCCACGTCCACCACCACGGGCGTCAGGCCCGCAGCCTCGGCCAGACCTTGGATGTCCTGCACTTTTTCGCGGCGCGACGCGGCAATCAGCACTTCCACATCGCCAATGGAGGTGGAACTCGGGCCCACCACGCAGAAGTCCAGACTGACTTCGTCCAGCGGGAAGGGAATGTACTGGTTGGCTTCGGTTTCGACCTGCTGCTCCAACTCGGAGTCGGTCAGGCCACCGGGAAGAATAATTTTTTTGGTAATGACCGCCGACGGGGGTAGCGCCATCGCCACGCTCTTGGTTTTGGTGCCGCTTTTCTTGACCAGACGGCGCAGGGCTTCGGCCACTTCGTCAAATTTTTCGATATTGCCGTCGGTGATCCAGCCGCGCTCGAGCGGCTCCATGGCGCAGCGCTCCAACACCAGGTTTCCGGCTTTGTCGCGCCCCAACTCCACCAACTTGACGCTGGAAGAACTGATGTCGAGCCCCAACAAAGGTGCTGGCTGACGACTGAATAAAGACCCCAATGAGATCAAAACTATCCCCTGAAATAGATCGAAAAAGGCCCGCTGGACTTAAGAAGTTACTTGAATACTATCAGTAAGCCCATTGTTCTGCACAGACATTATTCCCTTTTGCACGATTTGCGTTGTCGCCAAAAACATACAAAACACCGGCCAGTTCAAACCACCAAATTGAGAACACACAGCACCACTATAAACGGCAACAATCTCTTGCTGCCGATGAAATTGCAACCAAATGCTCATTCCTATAATCCCCCAACCTTCCACCCAAACCACCATTTATGCCTCCAACCCCTGACCCCAAAGACGCGCCCAAGGCTTCGGGGGGTAGCGCCAGACACTGGCTGGTCACGCTGATCTTGCGCCTGGTGGGCCTGGCAGCGGCAACGGTATTGTCCGTTGCCATCGTGCTCGGGTTGGCGCTGGCGATGGCATTTCCGAACCTGCCCGACATCTCGGACTTGTCCGACTACCGCCCCAAGCTGCCGCTGCGCATCTACTCGGAAGAAGGCGATCTGATCGGCGAATTTGGCGAAGAGCGGCGAAACCTGACCCCGATTGGCGAAATCCCGCAGGTCATGATCAATGCGGTGCTGGCGATTGAAGACGCGCGCTTCTACCAGCACGGCGGGGTGGATTACCTGGGCGTGCTGCGCGCCGGTCTGGCCAACGTCGGCAAGGTCAAGAGCCAGGGGGCCTCTACCATCACCATGCAGGTGGCGCGCAACGTGTACCTGTCGTCCGAAAAGACGTTTACCCGCAAGATTTACGAAATCCTGCTGACCTTCAAGCTCGAACACATGCTCAGCAAGGACCAGATCCTTGAGATCTACATGAACCAGATCTTCCTGGGCAACCGGGCCTACGGTTTTGCAGCCGCCTGCGAAACCTACTTTGGCAAGCCGCTCAAGGACATCACGATTGCCGAAGCCGCCATGCTGGCCGGACTGCCCAAGGCCCCTTCCGCCTACAACCCGATCAGCAACCCCAAACGTGCACGCATGCGCCAGCGCCACATCATCGACCGGATGCTGGAAAACGGCTTTATCTCGGAGAAGGACGCCGCAGCCTCCAAGGAGCAGGAACTCAAAATCCGCACCGCCAGCAATACCCGCCAGGTGCACGCCGAATTTGTTGCAGAAATGGTGCGCCAACTGGTCTATGCCCAGTACGGTGACGAAACCTATACGCGTGGCCTGGACGTGACCACCACGCTGCGCAGCGCCGACCAGACCGCCGCCTACAAAGCGCTGCGCCGGGGCATCATGGACTTTGAACGCCGCCAGATCTACCGCGGACCGGAGCAGTTTGTCACCCTGCCCGCCCCCCAGCAGGAACTCGAAGAAGCCATTTTTGACGCGCTGGACGAGCACCCCGACAACGGCGACGTGATGTCGGCCATGGTGCTCGAAGCCGACAGCAAACACATCAAGGCCGTGCGCCAGAACGGCGAGTCGGTCGATATTGCCGGCGAAGGTCTCAAGCCAGCCCAGTCGGGTCTGTCCGACAAAGCCCCCCCTAACATCAAGATCCGCCGTGGTGCCGTGATCCGCGTGACCAAGACCGTCAAGGACACCTGGGAAATCACCCAACTGCCCGAGGTGGAGGGCGCATTCGTCGCCATCGACCCGCGCAATGGGTCGATCCGGGCGCTGGTGGGCGGCTTTGACTTTGCCAAGAACAAGTTCAACCACGTCACCCAGGCGTGGCGGCAACCGGGGTCGAGCTTCAAGCCCTTTATCTATTCGGCCGCGCTGGAAAAAGGCTTTACGCCTTCCACCGTGGTCAACGACGCGCCGCTGTTCTTTGACGCTGGTGTCACCGGTGGCCAGCCGTGGGAGCCCAAGAACTACGACGGCACCTTTGAAGGCCCGATGACGCTGCGCAAAGGCTTGGCCAAATCGAAGAACATGATCTCGATCCAGATTCTGCGCTCCATTGGCACCGAGTACGCGCAAGACTGGATCACGCGCTTTGGCTTTGAAGCCGAAAAGCACCCGCCCTACCTGACCATGGCGCTGGGCGCAGGCTCGGTTACGCCGATGCAGATGGCCGGTGCCTACTCGGTATTTGCCAACGGCGGCTACCGCGTCAACCCGTGGCTGATCTCCAAAATCGGCGAGCAGCGCGGCAAACTGCTGGTGGAGACCAAGCCACCCCTGCCGGAAGAATTTGAGCGCGCGATCGAAGAGCGCAACGCCTTCATGATGAGTAGCCTGCTGCAGGAAGTCACGCGCAGCGGTACGGCGGCGCGCGCCCAGGCCATGCTCAAACGGCCCGACATTTATGGCAAAACCGGCACCACCAACGACTCCATGGACGCCTGGTTTGCTGGCTACCAGCCCACCCTGACGGCAGTCACCTGGATCGGCTACGACACGCCGCACAAGCTCGGCGACCGCGAAACCGGCGGTGGCCTGAGCCTGCCGGTGTGGATCAGCTTCATGGAAACCGCTCTCAAGAACGTGCCGGTGATGGAGCCTGCCGCACCCGAGGGCGTGGTCCACGTTGGCGGCGAGTGGTACTACGACGAATTTGCCAAGAACTCTGGTGTGAGCGGCCTCAAGATCCAAGACGCCGCTGCGCCAGCGGCTGCCACGCCAGGCGTTCCGGCCCAGCCCCCGGCTGACGAGAAGAAAAAGATCCTGGACCTGTTCAAGAACTGATCAGCCGCCAAAGCGCAGGCTGCACCCAGCCTGCAGCGTGGCGTCAGTCGACAGCGCGGCAAAGAAATCGGTATCGGCCTTGGTGTCCTGCCAGACGCCATCCACCCAGCGGTAATGGTGGCCGCCGGACTTGGCCGCCATCCAGACCTCATGCAATGGCTTTTGCAGGTTGATGACGATCTGGCTGCGGTTGACAAAGGTCAGGGTGAGCATGTTGCCCACGCGCTGGCTGTCCAAATCGGTATCGGTTTGCTCGCTGATGCGATCACATTCGGCCTCAATCGCCTTGAGCAGGGATTCCGCACGATCCAAAAATTCTGAGTCGGTCATTACAATTTCGCCATGTTGAACGCAAAGCAAATTCTAATCAGGCTGCTTGTCCTTGCTGCCAGTGTGCTGAATCTGGTGGCCTGTGGCCAAACCGGCGACCTGTATTTACCCAGCCCCAACCCCCCTCCCAAACCCGCCCCCGGCACCCCGGCAGCGCCCACGCCCGCCCAGCCGACGATCAAGCATTTGCCCACCCCATGACCATTTCCACCCTTGCGGGCGCACCGCACATCCACTACGCCAACGGCCAGCTCCACGCCGAGGGCTGCGCCTTTGAGGCGCTGGCACAAGAGCACGGTACGCCGCTGTTTGTCTACTCCAAGGCATCGATGCTGGCGGCCCTCTCGGCCTACCAGCGCGGCTTTGCCGGGCGCAACGCGCAGAT
>SESA01001893.1_pt1 | contig 10314 bp, 7 predicted proteins | sample 3171451 | NCBI WGS metagenome assembly SESA01 (sample SAMN06051862, study PRJNA518727) | freshwater metagenome | biome: subpolar coniferous forest; feature: holomictic lake; material: water; isolation source: holomictic Lake 227, 8 m depth | place: Canada: near Kenora, Ontario | collected 2013-06-25...
TTCGCTCTTCGATAAAATCCTTCCGGGAAATCAGTGGCGCGATCGTGTCTGGTTGCCCAGCTGCACCACAACCAAGCGAGTACCATAGATTTGGGGAAGGGTCCATGTCGAGTGCGATGACCCGCATCCCCTTTCTTGCAAAGGTCCTGGCGAGTCCGGCGGCGATCGAGGTCTTTCCAACGCCTCCCTTCCCGGTGACTGCGAGGGTGATCATTCTCATCCTGTTTGGTGTCACGGAATATAACGGCTCTCTGATACCCGATGACCCGTGATGCAATATCCGCCGGTCCAGCCATATGTTAATGGCGTACCGGGAATGAAGTATAAAACAACCATGGGCCGTATTACTGTCATACCTGAAGGGAAAAGCGGGCTCCTCCGGGAAGGGGAGACCCTGTTGTCCCATCTTCAACGACTTGGCGTCCAAATTACTATCGGTTGCAGAGGTGCCGGGGAATGTGGTACTTGCCGGGTACGGGTCCTGTCCGGTGCAGAGTCCATTTCCCGCCCCTCCCCCTCAGAAAAGAAATGGCTGGATACGAGCAGGGAGCGTCTTGCCTGCCAGGCAATAGTGCTTGATGAAACTGAAAATATTATTATTGAAACCAGGGAAATCGGGACCTTCTCGATTGTTAGGGAAGGGATCAGGGCGGAATTTGTGAAAGCCCCTGTGATCACGATAAAGGAAATGAATGGCCGGCGAGTGGTTGCACGGGATGATAAGATACTGGATTTCATGGCAGGGCGCTGTGCAGGGGTATCTTTTGATGCCGGTACTACCACCCTTGTCATCCGATGGTATGATCTTGAAGGCGACGGCAGTACACCGCTTGCGACAGCCTCGATATTAAATCCCCAGGGAAGGTTTGGGGATAATGTGATCGACAGGGTTGGTTATGCAACCACTTCTCCCGAAGGGCAATCCCGGATGGAACAGGTGCTTGCAGAGGCAATACAACGTGTGCTGTTATCAGGGCCTGTAAATCCTGCCGAAATATATGACCTCGTCGTGGTTGGTAATACCGTAATGCGGGACCTGATCTGCGGCCTGCCGGTCCATTCCCTTGGACGATCTCCCTACGAATCGTGCCATCCCGGACCGGTCGAGGTCCCGGCAGTTGATAGAAAATTTATGATACATCCAGCTGGGCACCTCTACGCACCACCGGTCCTCGGCCAGTTCGTTGGTCCCGACATGCTTGCAGTACTCCTCGCGGTCGGGATGCATGAGCGGGAAGAGGTCACCATGGCCATTGATATTGGCACGAATACTGAGATTGCGGTCGGGAACCGGGAAAAAATACTTGTCACGTCCTGTGCATCGGGACCTGCATTTGAAGGTTCGGGTGTGAAATGCGGGACCGGGGCAGTGGACGGTGCGATCATGCAGGTCCGCATTCTGCCCGATGAATCGGTGTCCTATACAACGATTGGAAATGGCCCGCCAACCGGTATCTGCGGTTCAGGACTTGTGGACACTCTGGCGGAAATGCTGGAACACGGGCTCATGGACATGGCAGGAAAGTTCACCGGCAGAAGGACACGTTTTACCCTGGCACACCGAAATGAAAAACCGGGGTCCCCAATATTTCTAGATGAAGAGGATATTGATGCCATTAAACTTGCAAAAGCTGCAATTTTTACCGGGGTGCAGACACTTCTTGGAAGATGGGGGGTAACACCAGATCATCTCTCAAGGATATACCTGGCCGGGGCATTCGGGACCTCAATTGATCCCCGGAATGCGGAACAGATTGGCATGATACCCCAGTTGCCCCGCGATCGTGTGATACAGGCGGGAAATGCGGCTATCGAGGGTGCCTCCATGATGCTCCTCTCCCGATCGAAGCGGTACGAAGCGGAGAAGATGGTGAGGATCACCGAACACGTCAGCCTTGAAAATGAACCCGGATTTGAATATATCTATATTGATGGGCTCAGGTTTGGTCCGATCGATTAGTCTATGACTAAAAAGCACGGTAAGACTGCAGGGACTTCATCATTTTTTCGTCAGCTTAACGGTACCATGAGCTGTTATTACGATCCGGCGCTCTTCCCCAAGTTCGTTGAGATACAGGTCAAACGCCCTCCTTGTTATGCATCCTGAGGATCCCCTGCTGGAAGGCAGTCCCACAACCCGCGTTGCAAGGTCCTCAACTCCGGTTTCCCCTGATCTTTCCAGAAATGAAAGAATGGTATCTTTCGTCGCAGGGAACCCGCAAGCCTCGAACAATGAATCCTTTAACAGGTCCCCTGCTTCCTGCATCAACGGGTACCGTGGGTCCATTTCTGCCAGACAATAGTTATCCGCCTCATCGTTATGCTGTTCATCATAACAGAACCTGGTTAGGGAGTCCAGGTCATTCGTATCGGCACCAGCAAGTTTTCCCGCGATGCATGACACTGATCCACAGGGGGTATCACGGAGGACCTTGACATGGTTGATTATCCCTGACCTGCTATCTGTAGAAACCAACAAGAGTGGCCTTCCAAAAAATTTCAGGAATTCATCAACAAATGGGTCCCTGCTCCGGGAAAGGCTGCAGAAGGGCTCAGGAAACTCGACGTGGATCCCAATTTCAGCAAGTTCATCGCTGATCGTCTTTTTAGCCTCCGGGATTGTGTCCCGGTCATCGATGGGGTACAGGACTGACCGGACCCCTAGTCTCCTGGCAATGGGGGGGATGAGATCGCTCAGGCGCCCGTGGACCCCGAGGACGATCAGCAGGTCTGCTTCAGTAGCCGGAAAGTCAGCGGGGATATACTGCTCCGGATTTTCAAAGAGGCTGTCTGGTCCTGTTGTATCCTCCCCAGGGACCAGTACCTTTTCTGGCCTGAGTTCGTATGCCCCGCGGACCTGGTCTCCCAACCCGCCGAGGCTGATCGTGTTGATAATCTGCTCTCCGAAGGGTCCTGAATAGAGAAAAAAGATCCTCATGCCTTTTCCTGCATGAAGTCCCGGCATTTTCGCAGGGCATCGATACAGTCCCTGCCATACGCGTCAGCTCCGATTGATCGTGCAAACTCACCGGTTACTGCATGCCCCCCGACGATGACACGGACCGTGTCCCTCAGTCCTGCATCGGTAAGACCAGTCATTACCTCCTTCATTGCCGGCAGCGTTGTGGTAAGCAGTGATGACATGGCGAGGATATCCGGGGTGTTCTCCCTCACCGCTGCGATGAACTTTGCACAGGGGACATCAACACCGGTGTCAATGACAAAAAATCCGTCTGATTCAAGGGTTACAGCAAAGATCGTTTTTCCGATATCGTGGACATCACCGGCCACCGTGCCAATTACGACGAGCCCTTTTCCGTCTTTTTTGGGAGGGAGAAGGGGTTGTAACAGATCAATGGCACGTTTCATGTTCCTTCCCGAAACAATCAGGTCAGAATTAAAATATCTCCGGAACCCTTGGTCTTCGTACCCCTTTCCAATCTCTTCAAGGCCGGCCTGGAGTTCGCCGAAAATCGCAAAAGGTTCTGCCCCGCTATCGAGTTTCGACTGGCAGTAATCCCTGATTTTTATGCCTTTAAAATCGAGCAGTACAGCGACCAGGTGGGAAAGTGTGGTCTCTATGTGTGTATCATCTGCCATATGACCTCCATCCAGAGGGGAAATAACAGGTCCGGGTAATAAATGCGGTGCTGTCGTTCATCTGCATAGTATCTTCCGTTATTGGCTTTTGTAGCCTGGTAACCGGTTGATCAGAACACATACTATAAGTGATTTCCTGCAGCGCCAATTACCTTTTCATTTTCCAAGTATGATCCCCCGATGGCATAATGCGACGTGATCTCCGTCTTTAGAATAGAAAAGGGTGGCAATTCCTATCGGTAACTCCAACCGGGTTTGTGATCGATCCCTTCCCATTTTTCCTTGAGGTAGCCGGGAATTCCCGCCGAATCACGCGGACCTACCATCACATCCCATTTTATTGCATCCTCAATATCACCTTTTAACCGTGCAGCGAGACCCGGGATAATGAGTGTCCTGTGAGTAACTTTTTCCGAAATTCCCGAGGAACTGATAATATCCGCCACTTTCTGGGCATTAAATTTTCTCCCGGCAACCGCTGAGTCCACAGAAAGGCCTTCCGTATCCGCCACCAGCAGGTAACAGTTGAGTTTTTCAATATCCGAGAGGACCGTGTAATAGGTCAGGGCAAAGTTCGAGGTAATCAGCACGGGGCTTGTCACAGGGTCAGGGGTACCAAAGATCCGGAGTCCGGGTTCAACAATCACCGGTTTTCTCGGGTCATTGTACAGGTTATTGACAAGGACCACCAGGGGTAATGTTGACCACATTGACGGGTCCCGGATGATCATCAGATCGGCATACCGGACCGTCATCATTGATGCAAGGCAGGACTCCATCCAGCGGATTACCTCCTCCTGCAGGGAATTTTGCTGGTCCCAGAGGGTCACCGGGGACCCGATAAGGGGGTGCCCCAGCAGCGAATCGTCGCCGGAAATTGCGGAAGTCCTGATCATGGTCATGTTGTCGAGGGATCGCGGGAGTGCTTCCCCAAACCCACATCCCGGGTCTATAAGGAGATTTTTCACACCCCTGTCTGAAATTGCAGAGATCAGTGACCGTATTGTACCGACGTTGCCGTCTGCATGAACCGCGAGGGGGCACCCGGAACGGACGGCCAGTTCAGCCATCTGTTCCCAGTTCGATTCATCGGCGGCGTATATGAGCGGTCTTTTGTCTCCTGCCACCCCGAGTCCTGCGGACATGATAACCGGGTCAGGTGACCAGAGGATAACTGGCATCTCTGTTATCCCCGTCACCATCTCCACGGTCTTTCTGAAGGTATCCGCATCAGCGGAAAGCGAGCGGATGGTGATACCGTCGAGCTTCAGCGTTTGACCGATATAGGGATAGGAAAACGAACTGGTCTCCCTGATACGGCGGGCAATATCGTCTGCCGCCATCGTGTCATCCACCGTGGTGAAGATCGCCGTCTTGTTGAAATAGCGGAGCTCGTGCCGGTGCATGACCAGCTGACCGCCGACCCGGATCTCCTGCTCACCCCGCCCTATCACTACCTCCTTTACCGGCGGGGCGAGGAGTGCCTCAAGTTTTTCAAGGCTAACCTGGAATTTTGGGTCTGCAAGCGGGGGACACTGGGCCAGCGTCAGGCCCCGCTCACAGAGCTGGACCGCAAATCCCATGCAGGTCTTCGGGAGGCACTCCCCACAGTTGGTCCGGGGGAGGAGCGGGTAAAGGTTCATTGGACCTAGTTTTTTCTTCGTCATCCTGGTTCCTCCTAATGCCCCACCCCGATGAAATCAGGGAACGTTGCAGGGTTTATTCCATCTGCAAGCCACCCGACGATGTCCTCAATGGTCCGTGCCCCCCCGGGATGGACCATGATAAACAGGTCAATACCTGCAAGAAGGAATGCAAGGGCCCCGGTTGTTTCCCACAGGGGGCCCCGGTACTCACGGGGCCCAAGTTCTGCATCCCGTTTCCATGCTTCCCGGGCACCCCATGAATTCGCAGTCCCCGAGGCCATCGGGCACTGGAGCTCCCGGTCACCCATCAGGCCTGCATAACGGATGCGTTCCATTACCGAAAATGAGTACTCAAGCCCGTACCCAAGCGCCGCAGATGTCGGGTCCATGATGATCTGGTCGGGGGGCAGGTACCCCATTAGTTTCCGGTTCAGCTCCTTGGCCTGGTTAATATCGATCGGGCTCCAGGCAAGGACCACATGGTTAAATTCCTGGGCTGCCTTTGCCACCGGTTCCCACATGCTTATGGTAGCTGATGAGAGAAGGATACGCTCCCCAGCACATACTTCAGCTATTTTAGGGAGGAGTTTTGCGTCTTTTTCAGGATTTCCTGACCCCCCGATGATGAGTGGGACGTCAACCGCCTGGAGGAGATCCTCAACGAGGCTGACGGCACGCTTCACGGGTGTATCCTTGAGGTACGGGTCCGTGCTGATCAGGTCAAGGTCGATTAAGTCTGCGCCGTAGCGGTCGACCCAGGCCTTTGCCCAGGCACAGGGGTCCTCGAGAGCGTCCCCGAATGACTCCTTGACCGGCCCCGGGAGCGGCGGGACCATATCGAATACACTCCCGGCAACCACGGGGGAATGGGGGTCTGTCCCCTCGAACAAGTGGAATGGTGGTGTCGATGCCCCGCCGATGGTCACCGATTTCACACGGCTCCCACCATCTCCCCTGGTTGAGCCGAGGATGACTTCCCGTATTTTTCCCGGGTATGACCGGACGGGTGATGTATACCCGATGTCCACAAGTCCGGCCATTGGTGCCGGTACCGGCATCAGCCCGGCTACCTCCGGGAACCCCGAGATATCTGATAACGAAATCGTGAGCTCCTTCGCCGTCAGGGTGACCCCTTCCAGTTCTAATTCGCCATCACCCGCAAGGAGTTTTATCAGGCTCCGGATCAGTGCATCCTGCCCGTTTTCCATTTATTTCCTCCCTTTTCTTACAAAGATCCGATCCGCGTGGAGCCGGATATTATGAAATGTTATCGAGACCCCGGTCCCTGGCCCTTGGGGTAAAGAACGGCTTTCACGAATGTCCCGATGGCTACCAGGAGCTGATCCAAGTGTATCTGATGTGGATACATCAGCAGTCACTGTCCGGGCAATGATTGGGTGGCGATGTGCCCGGAGAAACGCCAGCATCTCGTCCATGGATGTTACATCCTTCTCGGTAGCGATCAGGTCGTACAGGTCGGCCGGGATATACTCCTTCAGTTTTTCCCGCACATCAGAAGGCATCCATATGATCCGCTCCCATCCACCGCTCGCCCGCAGAAACCGGGGGGACCTCATGTATTCGAATGATAGCCCGTGGAATCCGTCGACCTGCTTTCCGCCTCCCGTTGAGTCTGCAATGGAACCAAAACTCAGTCCCGTCGGAGTCACCCCCCGGAAGTCCCGGTTCACAATCCCCAGACCATCGCATTCAGGGACATAAAATGTTGTACATTCAAAGCAACCGCACGAGGTATGGGGATAGCCAAATGCCGTATACAGCTGGACTCTCGAAACATCAGAGAGGGATTTTTCCTTGACCACGCGGTTTACACCTTCGTATTCCCCTGTTTCCGGGTCGATGCACTCCCCTTTCTGGATCTCGTAAATCGGCCCCTTCGGGTCTACCCGTGAGGCAGCCCGCCCGTCAAGCCAGCTGATCGCTCCGCAGTTGGCGTAGCGCTCCGGGGAGATCACACAGACATGGGAAGGTGCAAATGACTGGCAGAGTGAACATCCATAGAAGACATCCACGTCCTCATCGGTCATGCCCCGTGTCCTTGCGTCACGTTCCTCGTAGGTCTGTACTGCCGCGGCATGCCAGCGGTGCACGAGTGCCGGGTCGGTGATCAAGGTCACGCTGATCCGGTCGATAATCGGGAGAGCACTCCGGAACAGCCGGATCAGCACCATTCCGACATGATTGAGCGTAAGGCCTCTGGCAACTGCTTTTTTATCGGCCCGCAGCCAGATTCCGTCCCTCTGGTTGAGGTGCATGAACCCCTCGATCCAGTTACAAAAATCGTGGATGCGGCGTTCCATGACCGCTTCCATGTCTGCCTCGAGCTGGGCACCGGCAACCTCCACGCAGATCCCAAAGGGGATAGCCCCGCCAACTGCCATCTCGGAAAGATCGGGACCGAGCACTTTCACCTCCCCGTCATGGACCTCCTCCGGGCTTTTCACCCTGAGGATCTCAAACTTTTCTTTTACCTGCGGTCCCCCGAGTTCGACATGCATCGTCTGTTTCCGTATGCGTTCCCCTTCATAAACGACCCCGATCTCGACCGGGATATCGGAGAACATGCCATCTGAAGTCATGTGCAGCCGACCTCATCGGCGATTGTATTCAGGTGCGTTATCCATTCATCCCTGCTCTGGTTTGGAAATGAGAGGGTGCAATGTGGCTGGTACCGCTGATCGATTGAAATAAACCGTATACCTTTTGGAGCGAATGATTTCAGTCCTGACTGGAGCAGCCATCCCATACTATAGGGGAAACCGAGAAACAGGACGAGGTCGGGGTGCTGGTGGTCATTGCTGATGCTCCAGTCCGGGTCGTTCAACCGTGTCCCGATTTCCATGATTGAAAGTGTAGCTGCTGGGGTAAAACCACGTTTCCTGAATGCTGGTGCCGTTGATGGTGTAACAATAACAGGAATTCTTCCTGCATCTGCAATCCGTATGATGATCTCCACGGGGTTTCCCGTCACGTTCGCGGGGACATCTGCATGATGCGCTACCACGATAAGCGGATGTGCGGCTTTCTTCAGCAGGGCCGTAATAACCGCAGTTTTTGTAACCACAGTTGATTGTGTGCTCCCCGGGACCTCATAGAGCTGCCACGGGTCATCGCTGGTCACTCTGCCCTACCTCCTTTTCGTACCAGCCGGGGTAGCAGGGTCGGGTCTGGTATGCGGCCATCCCCTTCTTTCCAGTCAGTCTGGCGCAGGGCTTTTAAGATATCCTCCTTCATCGCTACCGGGATATCCGCTGTGGTGCGTACGAACAGGTGCATATCATCAGGCATTACCCCGAAGAACTTCCTGTGGAGGTCGATGTAATGGTTCAGTTTAATCGACCTGCCCTTCGTCGTGTCGCTCGGCCTCATGCAGAGTTTCGGTATGAGCACTATCGCTTCCTCACGTGTCTCGGCGACGGCGAACAGGTGTTCCGGGGTGGGTGCTGCGTAGACCCGTTCCCCGGTCCTTGCATCAATGACCTCCCAGTCTTCGTCATGGTCCTTCCGGCCGAGGAGCATTCTACGGTATTTTGCACCATGTGGTCCGACAATGACAGGTATCCCTAAGCGCCAGAACCCTGCCGCAATGGAAGATGCCTTCTGGGACATCGCACCCCACGCGATCCCGACGGCCCCGACGCGGTTATGGACATAGTCCGCGATCTCTTCATAATTCGAATTCAATTGCCTTCTTGCAAAAATACTCGCGATCTTTATCGCAGCCCCCGATATGTGGGCATTTGAAACGCAGGAACCGCAGTTGACGAGACCCCCCGCATCGAAGGTACCCGGGTACGCCTCGTAGAGGCCCTGCCCGTTTTCCGTCGTGTACATCCCGATCTGCATTGCGGCACAGCCAGATGTGGTCACAATATACCGTCTTTTTAAGAACTCTTCCGCGATGAAGCCGACATCTTTCCATGAGCCAGGGTTATTCGAGCACCCGACCATCCCGAGTACTCCCGGGACTTCGCCCATCACAATCGGACCGCCGACAGCCCGGATCTCCGTGTCCTGAATGGGTCCCCTTCCGCACCGGACCCGGAATTTCTCTTTCCCCATCCGGATCCGTGATGCACCAAGGATCATCGTGTGGGGCATGAGGCCTTTCGCACAGACCCCTTCGCCTTCACACCTCGTACAACCGATACAAGACTCGTACAGTTCACCAAGAAGACTCAGGTTTCCTTTTCCGGCAGCTGTGATGGCCTCTGCGAGGGGGAGGTCATTGGGACAGACTCTCCTGCAGTTGTCACACCCGCCGCAGGACTTTGCGGCAGCGGCAATAGTTGCCTCGTCAGGAATTGCGCGGAATTTTTTCCGTTTCGGGAACATGGCCGTTGCAAGGCGGACAGCCACCTCGCCTGCCTTAACTGGATCGAGAATTGCCGCACCAAGACTTTTACCACTGATAATATCCCCAACGATGCTGTCGACCGGGTCATGTGTCCTGTCCGGGAGCCCCTGGAAATTTTTGCAGCTGGTCGCAATTACCGGTGCATTTACTTTTTCCGCCTCAATTACGACATCCGTCCGGACACACTGCTCATCGATTACGATCACATCCGCCCCCCCGTAACGGATAAACCGTATCTGGTGCGAGAGAGGACCGACGATCTTTGCCTTGTTATTGTAGCGTGTCAGATCAAGGGCGGTGCAGCATATCCCGGCGAGGTCGATAGCATCCTCAAGGCCATGATCACGCATATAATCCGTGATCTCAACCGAAGGGGCGACATTATGGCCAATGACAAGAATTGACGGCTTATCGGGGTTCACACACCCGATACCAATATCAACAAGTGACGCTTCCGGGTCACCCTTTGGAAAATTAAGTGATGAAATCTGTGCAATGTCAGCAGCCTCCATTGCGACATGGTCGATCATCCCCGCATGGAAGACCTTGGACTCGAAATCGATATTGTTACCTTCCTGACCGGTATGGCAACAGGCGAGGAGCTGGGTGATCTCCTTTTCGCAATAGTCGATCACATCTTCGAGATCTCCAAGGGTAATCGGCTTGATCCCGGTTACAAGCCTTATATTC
>SESA01001898.1_pt1 | contig 10300 bp, 8 predicted proteins | sample 3171451 | NCBI WGS metagenome assembly SESA01 (sample SAMN06051862, study PRJNA518727) | freshwater metagenome | biome: subpolar coniferous forest; feature: holomictic lake; material: water; isolation source: holomictic Lake 227, 8 m depth | place: Canada: near Kenora, Ontario | collected 2013-06-25...
CTCTCAAATCCTGTCTATTTTTAGGCACTGTTAAGCTTGAAACTTTTATATCAAAAACAAATTTTTCTCCATAAGCATTAAATAATTCAATAAAATTTCCCACACACTCTTGGAGTCTTTCGGGTGTGTCGGTATTAAGGTTTGCTCCACCAACTAATATTTTTTTAACACCTAAAATATTAAAAATATGCCCCAGAAATCTCATACCTTTTATTGCACCATCTTGTTCTTCTGTGGACATTTCTTTAAAGCTTTTAGTCTCATGTGACATGGGTGATCCAGGAAAAATAGGATAAGGAAAAGAAGGGTACGTTTCAACAAAATAAACAGAGTTGGGTAAGCCCCCTTGTATAGACTCTATGTTTTTTCTAAATTTATCTAAATAATTGCAGTCTTCTAAAAAGATGATGGGTGGTGAAACTTCAGACATTGCTGTTTTTTGGATACCTAAAGCTTGTTTAGGATATTCAGTTTGGGAGATGCTGTCTTGGTGTATAAAAACCCTAATAAGCCCATTGCTTTTTTCTATCCTCTCCTTTAAATCTATCAATTGATTTTCATCAAGTTTAAATAGTTCATGGGCAAAGTTGTCTTTTCTCTCTATTTTATTTTGAAGTGATTCAAAACTCATAATAATCATTCTATCATTTTACTGGTTTATAGATAAATATGCGTCACATCCTCATTTCCTCATTTTTATGTTATGCTCAATTTATGAGGAGGACCTATTACATACTTATTTGCTGTTTTATTCTCATATGTATTTCATATGCTATTCAGAGAGTTGCTTTACAGACAACTACACCATCTTTGGTGCGTGGTATGCTCGAAGCTTTTTCTACAAACGAAGGTGTTGTTTATCCGAAGCAAAAATTATATTTAGATGATTTTCCAAAACTTTCAGCTCGTGCATACATGGCTGTCTTTGATGATGGTAAAAACTCAAAACAATTGATTTCTTACAATGCGGATGAACGGATGCCAATTGCGAGTATTACCAAACTTGCAACTGTGATGGTTGCTTTAAATAGTTCAGCATCACTCATAGACCAATTTTCCGAGACAGCAATCAGTGGTGCTGGAAGCTTGGGTAGGTATACAGCAACAGATACACTGCCAGTTTCAGAATTGGTAAAATCAATGCTTGTTGAATCTGATAATGATGCAGCTAGGGTTGTGTGCGAAAATGAAAGCTCTAATTTTGTAAACAGAATGAATTCTTTTGCTCAGAACATAGGGGCGCGTTCAACCGTGTTTTACAACTGTACAGGTCTAGATGGGGAGAATGGGGGAACAAATTTATCTACAGCACATGACACAATCGAACTAATGCGTTCTGTTGTGCGCTTGCGTCCAGAACTTCTATCGACTATGGGTATGCCAAGCGCAAGCATTTTAAATAGTGATGGGTCACTACACCATGTTGCTATTTCAACTTATGAAGTTTTTGGCGCTGGCTTACCTTTTTCTGTTATGGGAGGGAAGACAGGACAAACTGATCTTGCAAAACAAAATCTAGTATTAGCACTTAAAGTCCCAAAAGGGGTTCTATATCTTTCCGTACTGGGCTCTGATGATCGTTTTTCCGACATGAAAAAACTTACGGAATATGTTCATAACTCGTTTGAATGGTAGATTTAGTGTGTGGTACAATCCTACACTCATGTCTATAAAAAATATTTCTAAAGAGCTTAAATCAAATTGGAAGGCAGGGATTACTGTTTCGCTTGTAAATATACCACTATCACTTTCATTAGCTATAGCTTCAGGTGCTGCACCAACAGTGGGTATTGTTACTGCAATTTTAGCTGGTCTTATTGCTGCCATTGTCGGAGGAAGTCATTTTAATGTGGCTGGTCCAGCAGGAGCTCTTTCTGGGATTTTAATAGTTTACGTAATGTTATATGGTGCGGCTATTATTCCCGTTCTGACCATCTTGGCTGGCCTCATAGTTCTTATGGTTTGGTTTTTTGGTTGGGATAAATACATAGTGTTTATCCCTTCCAGTGTTGTTCACGGGTTTACACTCGCAGTGGCTGTTACTATTGCTCTGGGTCAAGTTAATTTTGCTCTTGGTCTTTCTGGGCTTTCAAAACATGAATCATTGATAGGTAATTTTTTTGAATCATTGAAGCATATCAGTTCCATATATTGGCCTGCGTTCATAGTGTTTTTTATTTCTCTTGTTATTTTGTTTGCTTTGTTTAAGTACGCTCCGAAATTTCCTGGAGCAATTGCTATTGCTGTTGGAGGGATTATGCTTGGTGCCTCTACATCTTTCCAGAAGCTTCCTTTCACACTCTCAACTCTTTACTCAAGCTATGGAGATTTATCTATTTCTTTTTTCAATACTTCTTTTATAAAACTTTCTGTTTTGAATCCTAAAGTTTTGGAAGCTGCTGCTTTGGTTGCTGTTGTCATAATCCTTGAAACACTGCTTTCAGCTAAGGTTGCAGATGGAATGACTAAGACTAAATTTGATCAATCCAGAGAGGTTTTAGGAATCGGATGTGCTAATGTTGTTTCTGGAATTTTTGGTGGTATGCCCGCAACTGGTGTGTTTGCTAGAACAGCGCTAAATATTAGAAGTGGTGCAACATCGAGATATTCAGCTGTCATCAATGCAGTAGCTACAGCTCTTATTTCTTTTGTCTTTTTGGGGTGGTTTAAATATCTTCCTCTTGCCGTAGTTGCAGCTATTCTTGTTAATGCTGCTTCTCGCATGGTTGCGAAAGAGCATTTTACTAAGTTGTGGCGTTTCGATAAAACAGCTTTTGGTATTTCCATTTTTGTGGCAGTACTATCAATTGTTTATGACCCAATGGTGGGTATTATCATGGGGTCAGTTATTTCACTTCTTGTTTTCGTAAATTATTTATCTCAAGCTCAAGGTGAGGTTGTGGTGGGGGAAGGAGATAAGGAACTTGCTCGCATTTCGCCAGAGGAACTGAAAGAGTATACCAATACTGGAACAATGCTTATATATCGTTTTGTTGGAGAGTTAAATTACATGAATGCTGAAAGGCACAAAGAATATGTTCATGGTATAAACGGAGACCATTATGTTGTTTTTAACTTCAAAAATCTTTTCTATATAGATATGGACGGACTAGATGCGCTTGATGAAATGGTTTATGAATTAGAAAGTAGAGGCAAGAAAGTTTATTTGTGTGGAGTATCTGCTTATATACAACCTTTATTTTCCCATAGAGAGTGGTTTTCAAACAAAATAAAAAACCAAGAAGTTTTTGAAAATGTTTCTTCTGCCTGTGATAAAATACGTGCAATTACGGCCTAGCTCACAATCACAGGTTCTCTTTCTAGTTTTATACCAAAAAGTGAATACACTTTGTCTGTTATATTTTTTTCGCAAGTAATTAATTCTTCCAAGGTTCCACTTCCATTTCCTACAAGTACAAGTGCGTGGTTTTTATGGATTCCAAAATTATTTTGCATTACACCTTTTAAGCCAGCTTTATCAATAAGCCAACCAGCAAATATTTTCACAGACCCTCTTTCATTTGGAAACATTGGCATTTCTGGAAATTTTATTTTCAATACATCTGCCTCTTTTTTTGAAATGATAGGATTTTTGAAATATGATCCAGCATTGGGAATTTCTTTTGGGTTTGGAAGTTTATTGTTGCGTATATTTAGGATTGCTTCTCTGATTTTGGCAGATGTGGGGTGTGTAATATTTTTTTCTTCGAAAAATGCTTTCAGATCTTTATATTCTGGGATAGGAGGTGGCTTTTTTGAAAGCTTGAGAGTTATTGCGTAGATAAAGTAGTGTCCTGGGTTTCTTTTAAATATACTGTCTCGATACCCAAACTTACATTCATTATTTGTAAATTCTATAAGTTTTTTTTCTCTTAAATAATAAGCGTACACAGTCTCAAGTGTATCTTTTAATTCAGATCCGTATGCTCCAATATTTTGGACAGGGGATGACCCTGTGAGCCCTGGTATCCCTGAAAGAGTTTCAATTCCAGAAAGATTTAAGGAAACTGTTTTTTCGACTGCGTCGTCCCATACTTCACCTGCAAAAATTTGCACACATGTTTTTTCTGTGCCTTCTTTAATAATCGACACCCCTTTTATTCGTGGAATTAAGAAAATATGAGTTGAAGCAACATTATCATCAAAAACAGTGTTTGAACCTCCACCGAGTGGGTAAATAGTAAGTCCAAGTTCTTTGGCAAGTTTAAGTGCTTTAGAAATATCATCCACGGTATCTATAAACACCACATGCGCATTTGTGGGCCCAATGCGTAGGGTCGAGTGTTTCTTTAGGTTATATTCTCCACAATATTCCATATGGATAAATATATCACATATGATATATTTATTGCCATGAAAGACACCACAGCAACCCATATTGGTTTTTTTATCAAAACTCTTCGTGAAGAGCGGGGGATGACTCAGGATGATTTTGCAAAACTTTTAAACACCTCACAAAGCGCTGTGGCACGAATGGAAGCCGGCAAGCAGAACTTTACAACTTTAGAAATTGAAAAATTAAGCAAGGCACTTGGACGTAAAATAATTTCTCTTTCTCCTTCTATAGACTTTGAAATACATGGTGGTAAAAAGCTTCACGGAAGTGTTGTTACTAACTCATCAAAAAATGGTGCAGTTGGTCTTTTGTGTGCATCTCTCATCAACAAAGCAAAAACAATTCTTCATGGAATTCCACGAATTGAAGAAGTGTACAGATTGGTTGAAATTATGGAAAGTATTGGTGTGTCTGTAAAATGGATTGATAAAAATACAGTAGAAATTATTCCTCCAAAACAGTTTGATATGGAAAAGCTAGACAATCAATCTGCTGGGCGGATACGTTCAGCTCTCATGATGATTGGCTCGCTTGTACATCATATGCCAAGCTTTAAGCTTCCACATGCTGGTGGTTGTAAGATGGGCGAGCGTACTATTACCGCTCACAGGTATGGACTAGAGGAGTTGGGTGTAAAAGTGGTCACAAAAAAAGATTACTATTTAATATCTCATAAAAAATTAAAATCAGCAGACATTGTAATGTACGAATCAAGTGACACTGCAGCTGAAAATATTATTATCGCTGCTGCAGGTATAAAGGGGAAAACAACAATTCAATTTGCTCCACCAAACTACCAAGTTCAGGATGTGTGTTTTTTCTTGGAAAAACTAGGTGTGAAAATCGAAGGTATTGGCACTACTAATCTAGTTGTACATGGGGTGGGGGAAATAAATACACCTGTCGAATATACAAACAGCGAAGACCCTATTGAATCTATGATGTTTCTTTCTGCTGCTATTACGACTGGTTCAACTCTTACCATAAAACGTTGCCCAATTGATTTCCTTTTACTTGAGCTTTTGAAGCTTGAAAAAATGGGGCTCAAATATGAAAAATCAAAAATATATTTAGCAGAAAATAGTAGAACAAAACTTGTAGACATTACGGTTCATCCCTCAAGATTAAAAGCCCCTCACGATAAACTTCATTCACAACCATATCCAGGTATTAACGTTGACAATTTGCCTTTATTTGTTCCGATAGCTACTCAAGCTCATGGCTCAACCCTTATTCATGATTGGATGTGGGAGAATAGGGCTGTGTATTTTACAGAGCTCAATAGACTCGGTGCTCAAGTTACACTTGCAGACCCACATCGTGTGTTTGTGACTGGCCCAACAAAACTCAAAGGAGCACAAGTTGTGTGTCCTCCAGCTCTACGCCCAGCTGTTCTAATTTTGATTGCCATGCTTGCCGCAGAGGGAACATCTGTCCTTCGTAATGTGTATTCTATAAAACGTGGCTATGAAGAAATTGCTGAACGTTTGAATGCAATTGGTGCCGATATAAGAATCCTCTCGGGGGTGGAGTAAAAACATTATATTTGGAAAAAAGCCCAAATTAGTGTATTATACTCACTCATAAACAGATTTAATAAAATTAAAAATTCACAATGATTCCAGACAAAAAGACAAAAATCGTATGTACCATCGGTCCTGCAACAGAGACTGAAGAAGCTCTTACCAAACTCCTTAAGGCTGGCATGAACGTAATGCGCCTAAACTTCTCTCATGGAGATTTTGCAGAACATTTGAGTCGTGTGAAAAACCTACGAGCTGCTACAGAAAAAACAGGTATCACAGCAGCAATCCTTCAAGACCTTGGAGGCCCAAAGATTCGTATTGGTATGTTTAAGACAGAATCTATCGTTCTTAAACCTGGTGCAAAATTTACAATTACTACAGATGAAATAGAAGGTGATGAAACTCGTGTATCAGTAAACTATCCAAATTTTGCAAAAGAAGTTGCAAAAGGACATATAGTATTTTTGCACGATGGAAAAAAGAAACTTGAAGTTTTGGAGGTAAAGGGTAATGACGTAATTTGTAAGGTGATTGTAGGTGGGGACATAAAAGGCAAGCGAGGTGTGAACCTTCCAGATTCTGATCTTACAATTTCTTCGATTACTGAAAAAGACAGAAAAGATCTAGAATTTGGTATAAAAAATAAAGTAGATTTTATTGCGCTTTCATTTGTACGACACGCTAAAGATATTGTTGAACTTCGTGAAATATTAAAGAAAGCAAAATCACAGGCTCGCATTATTGCCAAAATTGAAACACCACAGGCAATCAAACATATTGATGAAATCATTTCACTTGCTGATGGTATCATGGTTGCTCGAGGAGACCTTGCTATTGAAGTTCCTGCAGAGCAAGTTCCAGCTCTTCAGAAAATGATCATTAAGAAATGTAATGAAGCCGGCAAGCCAGTAATCACGGCTACTCAAATGCTCGAGTCAATGATTAAGAGTCCTGTGCCAACACGAGCCGAAGTATCTGATGTTGCAAACGCTATCATCGATGGTACAGATGCAATCATGCTTTCAGAAGAAACAACTCTTGGAGATTTCCCACTTGAGGCAGTAGAAGTGATGAATCGAGTTGCGGTAAGTATTGAAGCAACAATCACAAACCACCAGCTTTTGCGAGCGGTTCTTCATACTCCTCTTCAACAGGTAGGTGAGTCAGTTACTGCTTCTGTTGTAAAAACTGCAGATCGTATTGGTGCTAAGTATGTTGTTGCTCTTACAAACTCTGGTACTAGCGCACGTCTCATTTCTCGATTCAAACCAAATCAGCCTGTAATAGTTTTCACTCCAAATGAATCAACTTTCCGACAGACCATACTTTCATCTGGTACATATCCTGTCCTTGTAGACAAGTTTGCACACTTAAGTGATGCTATCAAAGTTATTCGCCAGTTCTTCATTAAAAAGAAGTTGGTTAAGACAGGAGATAAAATTGTTATCGCAACAGGTTCTCCGTTCGGAAAAAATATAGAAACAAATATGATGGTGGTGGAGACTATGTAAATTGTGTTAAAATGAAAACCGCTGCTCATAGCGGTTTTCTTTTATAAAAATGATTGATTTAGACAAAATAAAAAAAGTTCACTTTATAGGTATTGGAGGCATAGGTGTGTCTGCAATTGCCCGGATGCTTTCACTTGAAGGCAAAGAAGTGACTGGTTCGGATGCTTCTTTTTCACCTGTTACAGAAGAACTTAATAATATTGGTATAGTTGTTAAAAAAGGTCACGATTCTAAAAACGTTGACGAAAGTACTGAGCTTGTAGTAAGAACTATTGCCGTACCAGATGAGAACCCGGAGGTTGTAGAAGCAAAAAAACTATCAATCCCTGTTATTTCATATCCTGAGATGTTGGGTATTGTATCTAAAGATAAATACACAATTGCTATTTCTGGAACTCACGGAAAGACTACAACAACTGCAATGGTGGCAAAAATTCTGAAAGATAACGGAATGGATCCTACAGTCATTGTGGGTTCAATGTTAAAAGAAGAGAGAAGTAATTTTATTGCAGGAAAAGGGCCATACCTTGTGGTTGAGGCGTGTGAATATCGGCGGTCTTTTCTAAATATAAATCCTAGAATTGTTGTAATAACAAATATTGATGAGGATCATTTGGATTACTATAAAGATATTAAAGATATCCAAAGTGCGTTTAGAGATTTTGCAGACAAACCAAAAAAAGAAGATTACGTAATTGCCGACGTACTGGGATTTAATGTTCGTCCTGTTATATCTGATGTCGCTGCAAAATTGGTTGATTACTCTTGTTACAAAGAAATGTCATTTGAGCTTGGTGTGCCCGGTGCGCACAACAAGTCTAACGCCGCAGCAGCAATTGCTGTTGCTCATGTGCTTGGTATTCCTCCGAGAAAGGCAGCTGAATCACTCAAAGACTTTAAAGGTACATGGCGACGTTTTGAATATAAAGGAGAGACTTCTGGGGGTGTTAAAGTCTACGACGACTACGCACATCATCCGACGGAAATAAAAGCAACACTTGCAGCCGCTAGGCAAATGTATCCAGCTGGTAAAATTGTGGTGGCATTTCAACCTCATCTTTTTAGTCGTACAAAAGACCACTTACATGAATTTGCATCTGCGTTTTCACAGGTTGATAAAGTGCTTCTTGCTCCTATATATGCCGCGCGAGAAGTAGATGATGGAACAATCTCATCTCAAATACTCAAAGAAGTAATGGGTGAGCACTCTAGTGATGTTCACGTATTTAATTCACTTGAAGAGCTTAAGGCATATGCAGAAGAAACACTACAAAAAGGAGATGTTTTTATGACTATGGGTGCTGGCAACATATACGAAATAGGGGAACAAATAATTAAAGCCTAAAAAGCTTGATTATTTTGAAAAAAATTGTTAACTTGTTGCAAGTTATGTACCGGTTCAATACCTCTAAAGTTGGAGCAATGCTTTGCATCATTGCTATAATCTGTATCGTCGTCACAGCGGTGAAAACTTCACCACAATGGACTTCGACCATCGGCAGCAAGCTTCAAAAAAGTTTTCAGTTGGTGGTGAAAAAATAATTTTCCTCCTCGCGTAGTATTTTGCACAGATAATGCAGATTTACTTGCGAGGTTTTTCTTTGCTCAAAATTTTATTGTGATATATACTCGTCTTTATGTTATACATTGTTGCGACTCCAATTGGAAACCTTGAAGATATCACTCTAAGAGCCCTCCGCATTTTAAAAGAGGTGGATTTAGTGTTATGTGAGGACACTAGAGAGACTGGTAAACTCTTACATCACTATGAAATAAAGAAACCTCTAAAAAGTTTTCATGCCCAGAGTAAACTTTCACGAATAGATGATATTATAGAAATACTTCGTGAAGGTAAAAGTTTGGCACTTGTGACAGATGCGGGTACCCCGGCAATATCTGACCCTGGAAGTTTTTTAATTCAAAAAATTAAAGAAGAATTGCCTGAAACAAAAATTGTTCCAATTCCGGGAGCTAGTGCTCTTACAGCTGCATTTTCTGCGAGCGGTATCACGGGAGGGGAGTTTACATTTCTTGGTTTTCTTCCTCATAAAAAAGGCAGAGAAACTCTTTTTAAAGAAATAACACAAGGAGAAAGAGCTTATGTTTTTTATGAATCGCCACATCGCATTCTAAAGGCCCTTGAATCTTTGGACAAATTTTGCCCAAATAAAAAAGTGATAATTGCTAGGGAGCTTACAAAAATTTTTGAAGAATTTGTTTCAGGTAGCCCGAAAGAACTTTTAACTTATTTCAACGAAAACGCTGAAAAGGTACGAGGTGAATTTGTTGTTATGGTGGCTTAGGTCCAATATCATACAAATTTTTCCATAAATTTAACCTTACAAAGCCGGTGTAAAAAACCCTTTTTTATGTTAATATGATTTGTGCTAAAAGCATAAACCTATGATTATCTCAAAATATATAAAAAGTTATAAAACCATTATTACTCTTGGTGTTTTTGTTGCCATTATTCCGCTCCTAGGGATTCCTTCATGGGCACGTGATACGCTAACTTACATAGCCGGACTTCTCATAGCTTTTGGTACATATGCACTCAATAAAAAACCTCGAGAAATCAGCACTATAAAAGAATCCTTGTCTGAACCTGTTGTTGTTATTCAAAACAATCTTAATAATAATGTTTCTACATCTGCAACGGAATAACGCATGAAGAAGATAAAGTCATACAAGAAGATTATATTTTTATCTGGTTGTATTGTTATAATTTTTGCATTATCTCTTTTTCTTGCTCCAAAAATATTTGCTCTTCGATATGAAACTCCAAAAAAAGTGGTTTTTGCTCAAAATGAGGCAACCACTACAGTTCCCGATGTTCCTGTAAATAAAGTAGAACATATACCAACTCCTTCATCTTTGAAGGCTATATATATGACGAGTTGTGTCGTTGGCACGAATGACTTTAGAGA
>SESA01001899.1_pt1 | contig 10296 bp, 9 predicted proteins | sample 3171451 | NCBI WGS metagenome assembly SESA01 (sample SAMN06051862, study PRJNA518727) | freshwater metagenome | biome: subpolar coniferous forest; feature: holomictic lake; material: water; isolation source: holomictic Lake 227, 8 m depth | place: Canada: near Kenora, Ontario | collected 2013-06-25...
ATCATTTGCGATTAATTAAAATAGAAATTTTCCACAGACATTGTAATCAAAAATATCGAACTTTGTCAGGGGTTAAGACAGAAACATGCTAACGCCCGGCAACCACCAAAAGACCATCATATGAAGACCATCTTTTTTACCTTATTCTTTTCACTACTTTTATCGGGCTGCAAAAAAGAAAGTGAAAACACGGATAGTCCTTTCGCCGCAACTGATTTAAGTAAACCTGTCGATAGCGCAACATTGAAGAAGTATCATTATGACACGGTCACTTTTAAACCAATTGATTTAACAGCACTGAATTTAAAAGTGGGTTCAATCCATTATGATGCCTCTGTCCCGACTGTGATATGGGCCTTAACGATAGAACTGTATGATTCTGTTGTTCCTTCCAAAAGACTATTCTTCTCTGTCCAGGACCGTCACAATAACAGTGACAGTTTAATCAAACCGGGGTTGCATTTGGCAACCGGGGAGGTGAGTGATGCAATAACCAATCTTTTACAGAATTCCGGATTTGCTCTAAATTCAATAAAATCAGATGAACTTGAAATCTATTTTAATGATCTGGCAGTGACGCCAAACAACAATCTCTCTGCCAAAGGATATATTCAAATCAAAAAGGAAATTTACTGGCAATGGCCCGCCGGGATATGGAATGGAATCAAATATATCTATCCTGGTGACCATGACTATCTAGACTATTGTATACCGATTTATTACCTCCCCGTAAAAATCTACTTTAATACAATGGGGAAATCCCGAAATCCTTGAAAATTTCATTAGGATTTGGGTGGACAGGCCGATGGAGTTGACCATCCCTGGCTGATCGCAAGGGACCAGTTCATTTGCTTTATTATCAGATATATAAGGTGGTCATTAAAAATCGGCGTCGGGCGGTCAATGGGAACGGCCTATCCAATCTAGTTGAAAATATTATAGGTATTCTGATACACCAGTTGCAGATTCCACATGGCTTCGATCCGCTGCACCGATACCGTGACCGGCGGAGCGATGGATGAACTTGTATAAAACCCTCCTTCGCCCACCACCTGGAATTTAAAGGGCGTACCGGTATTCAGATTACAGGGCGTCCCTAAGCTAAAGCCACCCAAGGTGCCTGGTTGGGTAGGCAGGATATTATCATTCAGATAGGTACGGCCACCTTCAGTTTTAGTCCCGATACCGGCATACATCCAGAAACCCTCATTGGGTTGGTTCAACGGAAAATAATTGGTTGCGACATTTGCAAAAGCAGTCAGTGAAACCGACGAACCTCCACCGGGAGGGGGTTCGACCATAATAGATGATTGAAGTGCATAACACATGATGAAATTCTCCCAGATGGTTTTCGGGTCGAGCGTATACTTTGATGAATAAGGGGTCATATAAGTAATGGCGCGAACAAAAGGGTAATTCATGGATGCCGGAGTCGGCATACAGTACTTTGCCAAGCTGTCTATTAACTGTCCATCATAATTGTTATAAGAAACAAGGGGATTGGGCATATCCCCGTAACCATACATTTGTTCGAATACCCATCCACCGTATTCGCTGGTTTGGGGAACCCTCCAGTAACTCATGGGAGACATGCTCAGCCTCTGGTAGCCCCACATCCACCGTAAACCAAAAAAACCAAAGGGGATATACCCGGTCTGAGGCGAAGCGGAGGTGTTCTTCGGATTGGCCGGGTCGTACCATAAGGTCGGAACACCTCCGACAAAAGCTGTTTCATGGATCCAGGGAGTTGACAGATTTGAATTGTCCATGAACACGATCTCCGTGGGATTCTTGATAAGCGGGGGGGATTGTATAAAGCTGAATACCGTATAATGGTTGTCGGGAGAAGCAACCCCTGTATTTACGGGTGTTCCCGCCTGCTCGGTCCAATGGGTGTAAGGATAGATGCAGGGTGTTCCAACCTGGCCTGAACCAGCATCCTGCGATTGGGTACCCCCGCCAAGAGTGACCGACAGAGTGGTAGGAGCCATGGAGGTTGCTTCAGTATAAAACGAGGGTATTGCAATGGACCCGCAGACTGTGATGGGGTTGGGGTCATTCAGTGAGTTTTTGAGCAGGGCACCGACAAAACGTGAACGGGCGACAAAATTATTGATACAGCTGGGCATGAGTGAAACCCCGTATTCACTGAACTGCATGTCCAGTCCGTATTGGTTCACATCCCGGTAATCATAAATGTTCAAAGCAAGGTAATCTACCGTCTTGAAAAATTTGGTGATCTCATCATTGATCAGGGGCCTGAACGAAGCCCCGATATAATATTTGGCCATCTGACCGGTCGTATCCTGGTAATTGTAGGCATTGACGAGAATCGTCAGCGCCTGCATCTGGTGGCCCACAAGTTTCAGGAAGTAGTTCTCCAGAAGTTTGTACGTAAACATTGCATTGGCCGTATCATGCACCGCCGTATTCCCTCCGTTGGTACTGGTATTGAGGATCAGGAAATCGGTAAAATCCTTCAATGTCCCGTTGAGCGTTTTATCAGGCACAATGATATCATGGATCTGCTGAACGCTGTTACCCATGCCTGTTGTAGGGTTGGTCACACTTGTAACATACGGATCGATCTGCGATTGCACTATTGCCAGGGGCATCGCAGAATCAGCCGGACCGCTCTGGATAAATCTGGCCTGATTTGCAAAAAATTTAAGGCTGGGGATGTTGCCTGAATAGGCCGATTCGATAGGGCTGAACGCCGTCTGTTCCATCATTCCGTCGATATGGAGGATGATGACCTGCTGGGTGAACTGCAGCTGGACCATCAGCTGGTTCACTTCTGCTTTGATAGAGTCGATTTGCTCGCTCAGGCCGGTGATCTGATTCGAAAGCCCTGAAAAATTTACGGTAGGGGACTTCTTAATGAAATCATGGATATCAAACAGCAAACCTGCCACTTCAAGCCAGGGTTCTATTTTGCCGTTGGCTCCCCCCGTTCTGTAATCATACAATCCCCTGCCAACCGAAAAATGCGTGGAGGCATGGAAGGGCTTGCTGCCGCTGAGCTCCTGCGCAGTAAACAACCTCGGGACCAGGAAGCTGACAGTTTTCTGGTTGCTGGTAACAACCGGCTCGGAGGAATTGTCATTATTCTTTTTACACGAAGAGATCCCTGTCATTACTGCTATAACGGCTATAAACATTAACATCAACCGACAGAAAGTAATTGTTCTCATCGTTTTATCTATTAGTTTGCCTTATTGGATCAAATATATTCTATCCTTAATCAGCCATCACGCCCGATACTGCGTCCAGGATGCCTTAAGCAAAGATATATATTATTGTGGACAAAACGCCTCCTTTGCGACAGACGGAGTTGCAACAACTGAATCCCTTTACAGGAAAAGAAAAAGCCGGCATTTCTGCCGGCTTGTCCAGTAAAGCTCCCCCTAGTGCTCAAAGTTGCAACTATCGGAGTTCCTTTCAAAACGCATAAAAATCACATTTTCTTGTAGTTGCCAAAATTCAACCATTAACCTTACTTGTTTCTGGCTGATTTTGTGTTTAATTTTGAACCATTCCTTACCTCAGTATATGGCTGTACAGATCCAAACACAATCTAACCAGCCATCACCGTCAAACAAAGTAAAGTTAGTTTGGCTGGACAGACCTTTCCTATTGACCACCCCTATTTATTGATTGTAAAAGGGTTGAAGTGGACATTCAAAATCGGCATAAGGAGGTTAAATGTTCTGTTTTTTCAAGTATGATTAATTATTCACCTCATTTTAATAACTGGTCGGAGCGTAAAAGAATAGTTTCTCATGCCCAATAACCCTCCAGCGGATAAGCAATCGGGCATTCAGCCGGGAATCCTCTGGCTTCAGGATCACTTTCCAAGATAGCACAGTACAATCAGTTGTTAAGAGTACCCTGTTGGATGGCGATTCTGAAATCTCTTTGAGCGCCATACGTTCACACCTGTTCTTATCAAACTGAGGCTCATCATTCAGTGTATACAATAGCAAAACGCCACAAATGAGTGGGATGTACCATCTCTTTTGCATACCGGGAAGGTTTTTAAATAAAAACAGGGCAGAAAGACCAAACAGGAAGATGAGCGTTAATGTAACAGGCATGATCGTGTCGTAACGGATAACATTGAAGCGGTTTTCACGGTACCCGCCCAAAGGCAGCAAAAGGATATATAACAGGATAAAGATGCCTGCCCATTTGGAAAATCGCAGTATTTTTTTCCCCGCAGCCGTTTTAAAATACCTGCCGATGATAACCAGGTTTAGCCCGAGAATGAAGATTAACACAGGGAATCCCAGTTTTATCGTCAGTGGGTTCAATATTCCTTCAGGAAGCCTTGAATACAATTCACCCAGTGGAACAGGTAGGTTGTTCGAATTATATCTTCCGAGATAGAGGGAATACAATGCAAATAGACTGATAGGCATTAGATAGAACCAGTATTTTTTCGGGATTCCCGACACAGACGACAAAATCTTTTTAAGAACATTCCTTTGATTCGATTGAATATAATTCCTGTGGATCTTGTCAATGAAAAGCAAAAGGGAGGCAATCAGAACGATCCCCGGATTCAGGGGACCACTTAAGCACAATACAATGGCAAAAGGGATCCAGAGAACGTAGATCAATGGCAAGTTGGAGGGTTTCCTTTCATGAAAATATTGAAGGAAAAAGGGAAGGAAGTACAACAGAAGGAATGCGGCTGGTAATGCATAAAAAAAAACATAAGTTGGGGACCGGTCGATGATCCCCATGTAACCCTGGTATCCCTCCGTTTGAAAAAGCGGAGTGACCAGAACGGCAGCAACCAGTACATCGGTATTTCGGAAATCAGTTTTCCCGGTGATGGCCACCGCAAGAAGGATTATTATCATCAGTTGAACAAGTGTCTTGACGAGCGCACAGGACAAGTAAATGCTGTCAACCGGCGACTCCCATTTTTGTATAGCCAATGGAATGAAATCAAAGTATTCTTTCATGGTATAATGGCAGAAGAAACGGTTCGGATTGGGATAGGAGTAATCATTTATGATCGCCCCAAAGCCGAAAGGATCTTTAAGGATTGGTTTAACATCATTTTCGGGGACAATGTTCCACGCCATATCGCCATCGAGCGGCTGGCTCAGATGCTGGACAAATGAATACCCCAGATCGGCCATTAACAGCAATAACAGAATAAAATAGAGGATCTGCTTTCTTATCATGATGATAATGTCAGAACAGATTGGTTTGATCAAGAGAAGGGACCCATCCCTCCTTAATTCTGGTAAAAATAAAACTTTTATCAATCAATAACTATCTTTTACCAATTGATTAGAAAAACAGGGCCCTTCTGCATTTTTCGACTGGTGAAACCAGCCCAGATTACCTCGTTGATTTTTAGAAAGACAGAGAGGTCAAACAAATTGATGTAGAGAGATCAATGTGATCGGTTGGTCCAATTATTCTGAAAGGATTGAAAAATATAGGTATTTGAGCAGGGTCATTGAAGAAAAAATCGAATACCGGTTTTTAACAGCATTATATATCTATCTGGACAGGCCTATGGAGTTGACCACCCCTGGCTGATCGCAAGGGAACAGTTCATTTGTTCTATTATCAGACCTATACCGTGGTCATTATAAATCGGCGTCGGGCAGTCAATAGGAACGGCCCATCCACCTGGATGGAACCACAAGGACTTATTTCTAATATCAGCATTTGAGGCAATCATAGTCCGATAGTTGATCCGATTTCTTAATTTTGAACATCCAATCTCAAAACTTCTCCGTATGACGTCAATTGACAAATCCAAACAGCTCTCTGTCAGCCTGAATCTTGTCAACGACAAGCTCCATTTCATGGGAACCACAGAGTTTAATGCTCCTATTTCTATTGATTATATACCTCCGTTAGGCGATAACCTTGGATACACTTCACTGGAGTTGTTTTTGCTAAGTTTTTCTTCCTGTGTTGGGAGTGCCGTGCTGGTGCTGCTTAGAAACATGGGGAAAAAAATCAGTGGATTTGAAATCAGGGCATCTGGGGATAGAAAGGAACAGCATCCTACCTGTTTTTCCACGATTACCCTTGAACTGGTTTTGATATCCTCCCATGTTACGGAGGCAGAGTTTGAGAAAGTAATTGGATTGGCTGATGAGAAATTGTGCCCGGTATGGGCGATGATCAAAGGGAACGTTGATGTTACAATCAACCGTACCATAATCCTTTAGCATATTCCTGAAAAAATTGTAAAAAAATAACCGCAGAATGGCAAAAGAAGGTGGAAGAGCTGATGTGAACATACTGTGAGAAATGAACGGAAAGAAAAACTATAAATAATTCATATGATGAAAGTAATTGCAATAAACGGAAGTCCGAAAAAAGCGGGCAACACGTATCATGCCTTAAAAATGGTTGGCGATGAATTGATTTCACAAGGCATCGAATTCGAGATACTTCATGTCGGTCATAAGCTGTTATATGGATGCACGGCTTGTGGTAAATGTGCGGAAACCAAAGATGAAAAATGCCGCTTTGGAGCCGATGGTCTAAATGAATGGATACAAACAATCAAGGCTGCCGATGGAATCATTATTGGCTCGCCAGTCCATTATTCAGGAATCGCGGGCACGATGAAATGTTTTTTGGACAGGCTGTTTTATGTTTCAGGATCAAATGGGAACCTGTTCCGTCATAAAGTTGCAGCGGCAGTGGTTGCAGTCAGGCGCACGGGAGGTTCAGCTACACTGGATCATTTATACCACTATCTCACCTATGCCGAAATGGTTGTTGCCACTGCCAATTATTGGAATGTCATTCATGGTAGAAGTGCCGGAGAAGTATCCCAGGATGGGGAGGGTGTGCAGACCCTGCGTGTTTTGGGTAAAAACATGGCCTGGTTGCTGAAAATGAAAGAAGCTACAACAGGTACCATCCAGCCACCATTACAAGAAAAGAAGGTTATCACCAATTTTATCAGGTAGATCAGATTATTAATGCTTCAACATACGATTACATGAAAAAAATCATCAATGCCAGAATCAATATAAAACCAGAAGCCATTGAACAGTTTATTTCTTTGGCGAAAACAATGGTTGGAAATAGCAAAACGGAACAAGGATGTTTATGCTACAAGTTATATCAGGAGGTTGGAAACCCTCGGAGTTTCATTTTTTATGAAGTATATGAAAATCAAGATGCTGTAGACTTCCATAATTCAACACCCTACTTCAAAACCTTTATAGAGGCAATTTCAGAGCAGGTATCAGAGAAGTCACAGGTGGATGTTTTCTAAAATCCATCTGGTGGGCTCAATATTTATTTGTCATCATGCTCAACCCAAATCAGGGCTGATGTATTAAATCCCAGCTTTTTCGCAATGGTGAGATAGTTCTGCTTTATATCTTCTGGTATTGTAGTCTCACGTGAAAGTATCCATAGGTAACTCAACTTATTACCGCAAACAAGTGCATATCTGTAATCATTGTCGATGGCTATCACGTTATAACCCGCATAAAACGGACGAAAAAACGACACCTTCAGCATGGCGATATCTGACTCTCCTACAAATTTTGCTATACCAATGGCTTCTTCCCATTTCTTTTTCTCATAATTATAGCCACGATTAACGACTTTAATAGTGCCATTCTCATTGATGGAATAATTAGCTGTAGTATTATTTAAGTTTCGCTCGAATTTAAAATCGAAGCGGGCAATTTCATACCACTTGCCCAGATATTTCGCCTTGTCAAATGGTTTTATTGCAACGACTCCTTCTGGAATGGTGGAACATGTGGACAGGCCGATGGAGTTGACCATCCCTGGCTGATCGCAAGGGAACAGTTCATTTGCTTTATTATCAGATATATAAGGTGGTCATTAAAAATCGGCGTCAGGCGGTCAATGGGAACTGCCTATCCAGGGTATTTCGGAACAAAAATAAACCACGACTACGCCATATTGTGACGTAGTCTAAAAGTTCATTAAAATTTTCCCGGAATCATTCTCTTTTAGCGGCCACGAAACGAATTGATGGAAAAATAGGTTCGAATGACCACCCATGGCCGATATTGGTTAATGTGTCCGGTTATTCCAACTATTGCGAAGAATCATTGACATCAAACGTTTTTTGTTCTTCTACGAACTGCATCACTATATCGCAAATATTTTAACGAAACAAAATCTTATCTTTGATTTGCGATTCGAAAATTGAACGTTAATGAAAAACCTTCTTATTACAATCTCAATCCATGTTATAGCCTGGGGTTTTATATTAATAATTCCCTTTTTTTCCACTTATCAGGTTATAAAATCATTTGCCCCAATAGATAATATTACATTGGCTCCGATCATACCCTTAAGTCTTTTTCTTATCGTTATATTCTATTTCAATTATTTTGTTCTGATCCCCAAATTCCTCCTGGTAAAAAAGTACCTGTTGTACGTAAGTTCGCTTGTATTCAGCATTGTTACTGCCTTTGCATTGTCTAGTGTATTTTTAAATTTATCAGGTTTTAATCCGGATGATTTAAAAAACATTAATCCGATCCTGATGAAAATAGATCCTGTTTTAAGGGCAAATACCTTTTTGATGCTGATTGTTTCAATTTTAGCGTCAATTTCATTGACCATCAACAATCATCTCAGGCAATTGGAAAAAGAAAGATTAGTTGCTCAAATTTCTTCTTTAAAATCGCAGATAAATCCGCACTTTTTATTTAATACGTTAAATAATATTTATGCCACAGCCATTGATACATCACCACGAACTGCCGATATGGTTGATAAACTTTCGGAAATGATGCGATATACGATGAAAGAGACGCTAAATGATTTTGTGCCGTTAGACGAAGAAATTAATTATCTCAACAATTATATTGAACTGCAAAAATTACGGTTAGAAAGTAAAATAAAATTTGATTATACCATTGAAGGATCTTTTACCGAATTGCAGATTGCCCCCATGCTGCTGATACCATTTGTTGAAAATGCATTTAAACATGGCGTAAATTCCGAACAAAACAGCTACATCAGAATCAATATCACAGTGAATGGATCAGAATTGCATTTTTTAGTTGTAAATAACAAGGTGAACATTCAATCCGATATAAAGGAAAGCAGCAATGGGATAGGACTTGAGAACACAAAACATCGCTTAGGGTTGATCTATCCGTCACGCCATTTACTGTCAATTAAAGAAACTGAAAAGGATTATAGTGTATCCCTTCATATCAATTTACTATGATGAATGCCATAGCAATAGATGATGAGCCACTGGCTCTGAAGGTGATCGATTCACATTGCGGAAAAACTGATTTTATCAATCTGCAAAAAACATTTACGCATCCTACCGAAGCATTAAAGTACTTACGGAAATATCCTGTTGATTTAATCTTTGTAGACATACAAATGCCATCGATGAACGGAATCACCCTTGTAAAATCCATTCAGCAAAATACCATGATAATTTTTACAACAGCATTCAGCGAATATGCCGTGGTGAGTTACGAACTTAATGCAATTGATTATTTGTTAAAACCCATCAACTTTAAACGGTTTAATCAGGCCGTAAATAAAGCCAATGCGTTTTATAATTACATGAACAAACAAAATCATTCAGAAGATAAACACATTTTTGTTCGCGCTGATTATAGCCTGGTAAATATTCTGCTGGCCGACATTTTATACATTGAGGGACTGGCAGATTACCTGAAAATATATATCAGAGACAGAAAAACTGTCGTTGCGCGTATAACAATGAATGACATGGCAGAGAAATTACCCTTAAAAGATTTTATCCGTGTTCACCGGAGTTTTATTATACCTTTTAACAGAATTGAATCTGTTCGCTCAAATTCTATAACGCTACCGGAAAGGGAAATTCCCATTGGAAAAACCTATATGAAAGATTTTAATAGCAGATACGGACAATAACATTCCATCTGCCTATCATTCTTCGCCAATCCCCATCCCTTCGTCTCAATAATTTTTCAATCGGTTAATTCGATTTCATCTTTGCTTCATTATTACAAAATAATGATACAATGAGAAGAATATTGAAATTTAAAAAAATAATTTTTCTAACCCTTTTCCTAGCAACAGGAAACTTTTATCTGCATGCCCAAAAGCCTTTAACACTCAAGGAGTGCATCAATTATTCATTTTCCAATAACAGCAACATTAAAATTGCCAATTATAATGTCGGAATTTCACAACAGAAAGTCAGCGAGCAGTTAGGGAATTATCTTCCTCAAATCAATGTTTCGGGTGAATTGGATAATAATTTAAACCTCACAACCCAGCTTATGCCGGCTGAAATGG
>SESA01001900.1_pt1 | contig 10293 bp, 6 predicted proteins | sample 3171451 | NCBI WGS metagenome assembly SESA01 (sample SAMN06051862, study PRJNA518727) | freshwater metagenome | biome: subpolar coniferous forest; feature: holomictic lake; material: water; isolation source: holomictic Lake 227, 8 m depth | place: Canada: near Kenora, Ontario | collected 2013-06-25...
CCTGCTATTGTCTAAAGATTCATCCTTCACCGTTGCTTTTTTCCCCGGCACTATCTCAACAGTCTCACTCTTGCCAAAGCGCACCACAACTTTCTCTCTCGTTGCCAGTTCAAGATACTTCCTGAGGTTCCTGCGTAACTCTGTTGTGCTGATCGCTATCATGATTCTCTCTCCTGCATTTCGTTACCATATATCGTACGAAGTATACTCATTTTTCCGTTAAAAACGGAAGAACAAGCCGGATGTGGTGATTGCACCCACCCTTACGCTGGCCTGATGCGCACCAGATCAAACTTCCAGAGCCACTGCAACGCCCTCACCCCCACAGATGTTGCCATCCCGGCAGCCCCAAGCAATTCATTCACCCGTTGCAACGGTTTTTTTTCGAGCGCCGCCAGCAGAACCATCAACGACTCCTCAGGAAGCAGAACGGTATCAAAGGCATAAGAGAGCATGGTGAGCCCGAGAAGGTCACGCAACCGCGCAACCCCGTCCGGCAGCAAGGTCACCAGCCAGTTTCCAGACAATGTCTGGCTCGAAAAATGGGCAAAACGGGCAAAAGGATCAGCCCTGGTTGGCCACGGCTCAACCTTGCACGCAACCGCCTCAGCACGGATTCGGCCCAACTCAGTGGCAAGGGCAGCATAACGATGCAGAATCACCGGCCAGTCATACTCTTCACGCGCCCTCTTCAGCGCTGCCGCCCCCATCGTTCGGCGCTTGTCACCATCCAGCGCAAGCATCAACAACGCCCTGGCAAGAGCCGTCGGATCGGCCACCGTCGCCATGCTTGCCCGTCCGATATAATAATCGTAGGTATCCATCCCGAGTGCATGACGCACCGCCAGATCCCTCCCAACACCCGCAGGCGGCTGAATGGTCGGCACCCGAAACCCATCCACTCCGTCGCGCACCGTATCCTTGTACCCATTCCAGTCGCTCACCACAACCGGCAAACCGGACGCCATCGCCTCAACCGGCGTCAAGCCAAAAGTTTCCTGAATATTATCCGAAACCGAAACAAAAACGTCCGCACCCTGCCATGCCTGCCGATATCGTGGCTCATCCTGCCCATCCACCACAATAAAGCGTACCGAAGGAGCAAGAAGCTTCTGTGCCGCCAGGTAAGCCTGCCTGACAGCATCATTGGGAAAAACACCAGCCTCAACGCAAACGGTGGGCACCTGCCGTGCAACCTTCTCCAACGCCTGATAGAGCGGTGCCTGATTCGCCTTTGCATGAAAAGAGAGGCGACCGGCAAACAAAAAAACGCACTCCTCAGGCCCAAAGCCAAACGCTTGTCGGGCAGAAGCACGCAGAGCGGGATGCGGGGTAAAAGAGGGCGCGTCAACACCAAGAGGAATCACCGGAAGCTCGACCTGCACAAAACGGCTCGCCCCCGTCTGGGCCCGCCACCACTCCCGCACCTCCGCTTGCATTGTAGTGACCAGCGTATGCGCAGCCCGGGAAGTGCAAATCAGCGCATCCCAAGGCTTGAAAGGAGGCAAAACCAGATCCGCAAGCTGATCCATCGCACCAGCAGAACACAAGGTATGCGTCACCCCCATAAAGCTGAAGGCATGAGGGTGCAAGAGATTTCGTGCTGCCGCAAACTCTCTGGTGGGCGGAGCCGGATAGTACAAGGTGCCACACGACTCAACACCACGCCAGCCTAAAAAATCGTGCCACCGAAACTCACCCGTAAAACCATCCCCCCTGAGTTGCCTCTCCATTCTTGCTGCGGTTCCTGCATCCGGCACAACCCCATGCACCAGGCCTGACGGCCAAGTACGCGCAACGCCACGCATAAAAGCCTTCCCCGCACACTGACGCCCCATAACCTTCTTTGCCGTCGAATAGGCATCATCAACAAAAAAGATTGCAAAATTGTTTTGCTGCATCATACCCTTCGTTTATGATTCACACAATCCAGAGCAGCAACATAATGTACCTTCCACCCAAAAGAGATCCCGACACGGCCAACAGCCACACCAGATGCGCCATCTGTCGGCACGGAAAACGGAAACCCGAAATAGCGTACCCCATAGGGCTCAGCATGAGCATAAAAATTGGAGGAGCAACCGTACATGACATCTAATAATCTATGTTTACTCTGATTTGATAGACTGGCGACGGAGCATAAGAGCTATTGGCTTCATCAATGTTACTTGCATGAATATCTTTCCATCCCAGGCCCAGAAAATTAAGCAGTTTTGAAAAATTATCTTTGGTCATCCACTCTCCATTAATATCATTTCCGAATGGGCCGGCAGAATGCTCGGGAAATGAGTAGGTAATCAGATTCGAGCCATTACCTGGCGTTATCCGGTGATCTTTATATTTTGTTGATACCCTGCTGCCATCCACCAGTTTAAATGACTCATAACCACCAAGAACGACAAGCAAACAAAATATATCAATATGATGGGACTCCGATGAAATATAGGGCGGTCGAATATTATGCACAAACAGCTCTCTCAGTATTACCTGATCATAGTGTTCAATATCGATTTTGATGTAGTATGGATCTCCGTAGCGCTCAATAATATCAATGACATTTTTTGAAGGAAGAAAAACCTGATGAAAATTATTGAAAACAGATGCATCAGGACGGGGAAACTGACTTAAAACATGCGCGGTTTTATGCAGGTAAAAAGGGACGTTTTCAATGGCTTTTTCAATGGTCAGCACACAATTCTCTACAACAACTCTTCCTTCTGCAATTTCCCTGTGAAAACGACCTGTTATCTGTTCACAAAGCAACGGATTTGCTTCGACCGCAATCACAAGGTCTGATTTCAACAGATAGTAGGGAATATCGTCGCCATTATTTGATCCAAAGTCATAAATCACTTTAGTATTGGGCGTGTTTTTTTGCAGTAATGATAACGTCATCTTTATATTATTTAATACAAATATTAGTGCATACGTAACAGATCACCCTGCAAATTTGGCTGCTTCCATATATTTTTCCCCCATTTTTTGCACGCGCATCTTATGCAGGCTGTCTTCTGGCTGCATAACATAGAAAGCTGTTGGATTTTTTGTTTCTCCGGGCTTGCTATGTTTCGACAAGTAATGGAATATATTTCTGTCAGCACTCATTCCCACAGGATCGCCGTTCAAGGGAATATTCCAGAGCACAACACACTGCCAACAGCTCAATTTATTCATCATCAGGCAGTTTGGATCAACAAAACCTCCGAATCTCTGTAAAAAAATTCCTTTGCCCGGCCCTACCGATTCCCACTCATCAATACATATTTTTTGCCGGGTAACCGGATGCACAAACCATCGCAAAGAGAAAGCCCAATCAAACCCCCTGATTGACGAAAGAAGATCTGAGAGATGCGTACTTCCCCACCAATTATCATCATCCAGATAGGCGATATATGGTGCATTAGCCAAATGGGTCAAGGTCGTGCGCAACACACCACCGTCCCGGGCTGGATGGAGTCCACCATGACGAATACTGGTAGAATAACCCGGATAGAAAAAACAGGGCGTAACGTGTTCCGGCGCCTGTGCAAGCAAGGTCAAAAGCGCATCCATCTCTCCAACCGGTTTATCAACGCCAATCAATACCTGGATGCGATCAACTCCAGACTGATCATAAACCGATTGAATCGCCCGAATAATTTCGGGCCTTCCTACGGTTGGCATAATGACGGCCACATCAAAACCGGCCTGTATATCACCATGACCGCCAAACACTCTCCATTGTGGAGAAACACCAAAGTGCAAACTTTTCATAATGCTCCAATGATTGTTGAAAAAGCACCCGCAGGCTGGAACCACCCCGGCTTTTCAAAAAAAAAGCGTCCCGCATACACCGATTTAACTGAGAACAACCCGTTTCATGCTATGCCCCTCAAGCTTGATATGGTCAGAAAGAGCCAGCAGCATCATCGGGCCATCCTCACGCTGCTCAAGATATTCCACAGCACTGATAGTGGAGCGGTATAAGAAAAGTGGCAATATTGGCAACCTCTTTACCGCTGAAAACAGGCGAACAAAGTATAGGGGGCCTGGTACGCTTCAGGGTTTCAATGGCCGATTCGAGCACAAGGAGATGCGGCATCGGCGCAAAACTGAAAAGGCCGGAGAGCTGTTGAAGGTTAAGCGCATCGAGCGGCTGCGCCTCAATTTTCCGCTCTTTTTTGAGGCTCCCCCACCGAAGGGGAGTCGTCTCACAAAGGGCATCTTCGCTGGCGATGCTCACTTGCTGACTCTTGATAGGCAGCGTATCGTGCCAAAAAATATCGACATAACTGGCCCGATCGAGCAGATCCATCCCAATGAGCGTACGACGCAATGGACGCGGTTCAAAAAGATGGAGCTTGCCCTCACAACCAAGCCTTTCGGCAAGCATAAGCGGAAAGGTGCTTTGGCCCGGCGCCAAGACAACCGCCGTCCCCCCCGGCTTGAGCATGCCACGCATCACACTGCCCTGACGTGCGACAGCACGATCCCAGATTGCCGAAGGGTTTTCAAAAGGGAGCCTGCGCCCCGACGGGGTTTCAAGGTAACGGGGCGTTTTATGCGGAGCATGAAAAAAACGCAACCCCTGGTGCCGGGCGGCCTGCCCGCGCATTGCCATCTTGTTGCGAAGCTCCTGCAAAACCTCCCCGGCATCAAGTTTTTCCCATGCAAAAGCATAGACATTCTTGATGGACTCCCACTCCTCTGGCGTCTTGACCTTGAACTTGCGATAAGCTGGCAAATCAGCTCCACCAGGCACCAGCATGCCATGATGTAACGGATAGAAGGGATAGGCATCCGGTGGTATGGAAGCAAAAAGGCCAACCGTCGGCACACTGGCCGCATCGGCCACATGAATGGCAAAAGTATCGACCGTAATGACGCCGTCCAACTGTGCGACCAGAGCCTGAAACTTCTGTGGTGAATCGATCTTCCCCGACAGATCAAACAGCCTCGGATGCTCCAGCTTTAATGGCCGGTCAACAACAAGCTGCAAATCGGGATCCAGCTCAAGCAGCTTTTGCACAAAAAGCACCGCGCTCTCATCCGGGAAACTTCGAAGCGGCACACTTGCCTTAGGGTTAAAGAGAACCCGTTTGCCGGGTATCACCCGTAAAAGTTCTGCAACCTGCGTCGAGGCCAACCAGGACATATTAAGGATATTGCGCTTTCGTTCATGCGGAACTGCCGCCGGGTCGAGCCCGCTCCACCAGAGAAACCACTCCACCATCGGCATTTCCGTGATACGAGGCAACCCGATAAGGCCGGTAAAATCAAAATAGGCATCATAGCGGGCAAAATCAGAAACGGACGGTCCTGCCACATGCAATTCACCCACCCACGGCTCATGGGCAACAATATCCAGATTGGCCGGGTTCCCTGAACTGCACAAGAGCATGTCGAGCAAAAAACCAGGCAAAGAGTGACGAAGCGTTTCAGCAACAAGACGAATGGCCGTCATGCCAATCAGGCAATCACCAAGGTTGGTACCAAAAGCCGCCACCACAGCAATGCGAAAATGGCGTTTAGCGGGGTTACGCGCAACAAGGGCAGCCAACTGGAGTGGCAACGGTGCCAGCTCTTCATGACGATGCAACGCCTCCCCGACCAGATGACTACTGATCCGCCCCAGACGCACAGGCAACCCCGACCATGACAGTAACGCCTTGTCACCAAGAAATGTCAGCTTGCCTTCACTCGGTGCCGCATCCGCTTCAGCCGCTTTTTTAGCCCCCTCTCCACTCTTCTCATCCGCTAAAAAGGCCCTCTTCTGCTGCTCATCGAGCGCCTTTTGCACCAAAACACTTTCCCCTCCGGTATCAATCATCACCCGATCAAGAGGCATATTGGTACCGGCCGGTTTCGCCCGATAGTGACGACTGAATTGAGCTGTCGTAACGATTACCTCTTCAGGAGCAATAAAAGCAAGCATAACTTCTTGTTGAATGTTGCATGGCAATGCAGCACAGTTCCTCTCACCGCCAAAAATACTATCAACGTGTTCTCTCCACCTTTGCTGAAGTGATGTTTTCCATCACGCCTTGAGGCTAAACGCCTTGATCAAGGCATCAGCATACAAGTTCAGAATACGCCTCAGTTCCGGCCGATCCTCACCACGCATGGTCCGATTTTCACGCAGTGCCTTGTTGATGATAGCAAGAGCGTAACCTCCCTCAAACACCTTCAAGCTGGGCTTCTGATGGAGCAGCCTGAGCAAAAGCCGAACCTCCTCACCCGTCAACTCAGGAAAATAAAGTGGCAAAATAATTTCCCTGATTCTGCTCTTCTCTTCATCAATGCCCGTAAAATCATTGGTAATGTTGGTATCATGGCGACGATACAGCAACAACTCCTCCTGTATGCAGTAAAAAGAGGCCCCGTTTCGCATCATCTCCACATAAAAACGATAATCATGATTCCTTGGAAAGTTTGCGTCATACTGCAAACGATTTTTTCGGACAAATTCCGTGCGACACATCACCGTAGGATTATGGATTGCCGAATCCACAAGAAGCATGCGGGCTTTAATCAGAGCATCTGTTTCAGGATAAGTACAGTGAAAACGCTGCCCGTCATCGAGCAGCTTGATGAAATTGGAACCGCAAACCGTCACGTCGGGGTTACACTCCATAAAGTCATATTGCCGGGCAAACCGCTCAGGCATGGCCACATCATCCGAATCCATCATGGCAAGATAGGGAGCCCTTGCAACACGAAGCGCCGTATTCGAAGCTGCGCTGGCACCAAGGTTGAACGGCAATTTTATGGTACGTATGCGTTCATCACCATAACTATCGATAATCGATTCAACAGGTGGCTCCACGCCATCCTTGATAATCAAAAACTCAAAATCAGGGAAACTCTGCGCCAGAACCGATTCAATAGCCTCACGGAGATAAATCTCACGATTCATGACCGGAAAAAGAACTGATATTTTTGGATCCATGACAAAACAGCATAGTTACGAGGGCAGACAATATCGAATACATCCGCTCAAAGTACAATAATCAAGGAAGAGAACCAACAGGCCCACGCTCGATGCACACCGCTATACAACAATCCCCACCAGAGAAACCGGAGTGCTTTCAGGCTCATTGCCCGCCAGCAAACTGCCAGGGACAGCATCGCTACTGCTCAATCCAGAGAGTGGGTCTGCCCCTGACGACGCAGGCGAAACAGAGAGAGCTGAGGTGCCAAGCGATGAGGCCGACATCGTCATAATATTTTCCAACTCTTCAAGCATCCATGCCGATGAAAAATCTGCATGAGCCGAAAGCAGTAACGCTGCTGCCCCGGATACATAGGGCGTTGCCATCGACGTACCGTTCATGGTAGCATAAGCATCACCAGAGGTCGTACTGTAAACACCGACACCAGGAGCTACCATAAAATCCCAGGGTGAACCATGCCCGGCTCCATTACTGAAGCTGGCCACCGAACCAGTACTATCGACGGCCCCAACAGCAATTCCTCCTATAGTTTGAGCAAGAAAAGCGGGATAGTCAGGTGTCGGGCTGCCCTCATTACCCGAAGCCATGCAAACAATAACTCAATGACTCAGCGCATCACCTATTGCTGCGACAATTGAGGGAAAATTGGAATTTTGATTTGACGCAATAAGAGAGAGGTTAATGACATCCGCACCATTATCGACCGCATAGCGAATACCCGATGCCACTCCCTCATAGGTAGTATCACCACTGCCAAGCACCCGCACAGCCATGATTTGGGCATCAGGCGCGACTCCCGTGACCCCGATACCATTATGCAACCCCGCAATAATACCAGCAACGAAGGTGCCATGCCCCTCATCATCAAAGGGACTGCCGTCTTGTTCAACAAAATCATAGCCATACACATCATCAACATAGCCATTGTGATCATCATCAACGCCATTACCCGCTATTTCGTCACCATTTTTCCACATATTGGCGCTGAGATCCGGGTGCGTATAATCAACACCGGTATCAATAACCGCAACAACCACTCCCCTTCCCGTATATCCGGCACTCCATGCATCCGGCGCATGAATCTGGTTTAACCCCCAATCTTTGGCTCCATGACCATCGCCAAAAAGCGGTGCATCTGACAGGGTTTTACTCGTTGCACTATCGAGCATCCGGGAAACATTGAGCAAGCCATACCCTGTCCTCCAATCCCAATCCGGCAGCACCCCAGGCGTTGTCATAAAATCGTAATCCGCACTGCCCGCATAGCCGTTACCAGCAAGATCCCTGACCGATCCAGCATCGAGAGTCACAAAATAGTGCGTATTGCTGGCCAAATCAGCCGACGGGTTGATCGTAAGCACACTGCCAGAAAAGCTGAGATTATGGCTGCTCGCAACATTGAAACTCTCAACCACAGGGCCAAAAAAAGAGCCTGTATGCAAGGCAATGGCACCCGTGCCCTGTACAATCGACTCACTGAACGTCACCACTATAGTGCTCTCCACCGCCACCCCGGAAGCGGCATCATGAGGAGAGAGACTTAAAACAGTCGGTGAAATGGTATCAAAAGGCGATCCTTGGGAAGAACGCAACCCCTGCGCAATCTCGAACCGGCCATGCTCAATATAATGTTGTGCCGCTGCATCATAGTTGGTACCAAGCCAGTTCAGCAAATCACCATTTGCCGCAAGATAAGAGGAGGCATCAAAGGAAAACGAGCGATTTTCGTACCGGCCATAAAGAATGTAGTGCTCCGTTGCCCTCACAACATCTGCTCCAAGCCAATTCATCAAATCAGGGTTTGATGCAAGGTAATCCCAAGCGTCAAAACTTATGGAACGGTTTTCAGCCAGGCCGTACGTATTGTAATGCCAGGCGGCAGTAGCCGTATCCGTTGTCAACCAGTTCATCAGGTCACTGTAGGAGGCGAGATACTCCCAACTCTCCAATGAACCAGCCACCATCAAGGCAACGCTCGCCGCTACAACAGACTCATCATTTACCCAAGGGTAACTGCTGCCAGCAAGATCATCGATAAAACGCTCTCCCATCTCTGCATTTTTTTTACGTTAGAGACTGTCGGCCATACTGTTTATGGGGTCGTTCAGCCACAAATTCATCTCTTCTATCGCCTGCCCTTTTTTCGATAAGTGGTTGAAAAGCAAGCATCAACCGCTCCGTACTTGCCCCGATATGGTGCAGGGTTTCAGCCGCCTGAAAGGCCCGTGCAACAAAAGTGTTATAATAGAGTTCATCATCATACATGCGGATGATGGTTTCAACCAGCGGCTCCAGCACATCACCTTTCGGAAGTTTATTCCAGGGCTTTTCATAGTATTTTTCAGGCAAGAGCAACTTGATCCCCCCCCCCCCGATCATCTCCGGCAAACCTCCACGATCCGTAACAATTGCTGGAATCCCGTTGATCATCGCCTCCACAGCGACACGCCCCGAACTCTCCCACCAGAGACTTGGAGCGATAAGCAAGCGGGCACGAGAGTAGACTGGACGCATATCTTTGGTATTAGGCGTTACCACCACATTGCCAAGTTGCTCACGCCCCGCTCCAAGCTGGCTGGTAACCTCCCTGACAAGAGCCGCCCACGCACCCCGTGATTCAACCACCTCAAAAGTAATCTCTGGCCGCCGCTTTTCAAGTGCAAGAGCCAAAAGAATCACGATGCCGGCACCCTTTTCAAGCAACGGATTGACAAAAAGCAGGTTGGTGCGCCTCTGCGTCTGTGCCTTTACACTCGATGCATCAACAAACCTGCCAACCATAGTCGACTGAATCCCGATGGTACGACGATAATAATCAACCGTTGCCTCACTGTTCGTCACAACAAGATCCACATCGCGGCACCAGCGACTCCCGCTATACGAGCCATTGGCAAGATACATCACAACAGGAATCCCTCGCTGGCGTGCCTCATCAGAAATCAGCAACTCAATGGAGCTTCCCCCATAAAAATAGAGCAGATCAGGCTTGAAGCTCTCAAGCAGTTGCCGGTAAAGGGCCAGCCACTTGCCAGCCTCCTGCATCGTCATCTCCGAAAACTTTGTGCTTTTGGTCAAAAGCAGGTGATGCAGCAGCGGCTTGTCGGCTACCGTTATTGCATCCCCTTTTTCGAGAGAGCCCCTCCAATCAGGGGGCATCCTTTCGATGCCCTGTTCAGCATCAAAAAGCGTTGCACCCACAACGGCAACCTCATAGCCTCTGAAAACCAGTTGACGAAGCATCTCCCGTACCGTAATGGCCGCACCACTCGATGTATCAAGCAGGGTAAAAAGGCTTGCCCACAAAATCCGCGGCTTACGCCCCCCCTCCATCTCAGTGGGTGACGGAAGTTGATCGGCAGGC
>SESA01001901.1_pt1 | contig 10292 bp, 9 predicted proteins | sample 3171451 | NCBI WGS metagenome assembly SESA01 (sample SAMN06051862, study PRJNA518727) | freshwater metagenome | biome: subpolar coniferous forest; feature: holomictic lake; material: water; isolation source: holomictic Lake 227, 8 m depth | place: Canada: near Kenora, Ontario | collected 2013-06-25...
TATGTTGCAGGCACTTTTCAAAATAGGCCATGGTCGGTTTGAATTTATGATTGCCATCAAAAAACACAAGATCCGGCGATGGCATTTCATCTAAAGCAACAGCAAGTTTTTCTTCAAAAGTTCCTGTAATGACATGGATGTTCTTGAGACCTGCTTTATCAAAATTCTCATGCGCCACGATGGCTGAATCGATGCATCCTTCGATTGTAATAATTTGACTCTGGGGCGCTGCAAGTCCGAAATAAACAGTACTGATCCCTAAGGAGGTTCCCAATTCCAGGATGGAAGATGGGTTGTACTTTTTCACAAACCGGAACAACAATTCACCCTTCTTCTGGCTTACCGACGAGCGCCGGGCAATATCTCTGACCCGCACAAACCGTTGATCTCCCGGATATTCCTTGCACCTGGCACCCATATCTTTTCGCTTGATAAACCTTGATACGCTTTCAAGCTCTTTACGCAATCTGTTTACCACCCTGTATTGCGGATAGCTGTGGCCATTCTGCAACACGTTTTTGTACAAATCATAAACAAACGGAGAGTGAATGCGATATTTTGATTGTGCTCTCAGCCTATGTTTAAGGAACCCAACAATAGCTTCAACCTTCCTGCTCATTGTTTTAAAAATAAGACTACAAATTTAGCCTAAATCCCCGGAATAACAAGTTGGACGATCCAATGATGAAATAGTTACAAATTGCTAACTTTGCCATCAAATTTCAGCAGGATGCCGATTGTGAAAATTTCAAAAATTGCGAATTATTTTTCTCTTGTCAAAATAAATCACACGATCTTTTCATTGCCCTTTGCCATGATCGGTTTTTTCCTTGCCGTAAAAACACATGGTGAAAATTTGAATCTCCGCTTATTGATTCTGGTACTGCTGTGTGTCTTTTTCGCACGCAATGCTGCGATGGGTTTCAACCGCTATGTTGATCGTGAATTTGATAAAAAAAATCCACGGACAGCATTGCGTGAAATCCCGCGCGAAATTATCCGGCCCAAATCGGCGCTGGTGTTTGTCATCATCAATGCGTTGCTTTTCATGCTCAGCAGCTTTTTTCTGAACATTCTGTGTTTCATGCTTTCTCCGATCGCGCTCCTGGTAGTATTGGGATATAGTCTTACCAAGCGTTTTACCAATCTTTCCCATCTTTTTCTTGGGCTTGGACTTGGCCTTGCTCCCATCGGCGCATACCTGGCCGTTACTGCAAGGTTCGACCTCCTTCCCCTTCTCTATTCTTTTATTGTAATTTTTTGGGTTGCCGGATTCGACATCCTCTATGCGCTACAGGATATCACCTTCGACAAATCGGAAGATCTAAAATCGCTGCCTGTCCTGTTAGGCAAACGAAATGCACTCATCCTGTCGGCCATCTTTCACTCAGTTGCAATTTTGCTGGTGGTGGCAGGCGGAATTACCGGCCATTTTCATTTTCTTTACTGGATCGGTGCGACAATTTTTTCAATTCTTTTGGTCTACGAGCATATAATTGTCAAGCCCAACGATATTTCGCGCGTAAACCTTGCTTTTGCAACCTTGAACGGAATTGCATCGGTCATTTTTGCCTGTTTCGTGATCGGTGATCTTTTTCTGACCTGAATGGCAAACATTTGGTCATGTGTATTATACAACAATAAAACCCCTTGCCTTCTCGAGTGCAGCCGGAATTCCTTCGGGATTTTTACCTCCGGCCGTGGCGATATGGGGCTGGCCCCCACCTCCACCCTGGATCTCTTTGGCAAGTTCCCGCACAATATTGCCTGCATGAAGCTTACGCGCCTTTATCAGGTTTTCTGAAAGCATTACTGTAAGGGTTGCCTTCCCTTCGGAGGCAGTTGCGAGTACCAGGAACAGGTCAGGGATGGACGAATTCAGTTCATACGCTAGGTTTTTCAATCCTTCAGCATCCAGGTCTACCTTGGCTGTAAGGAAGTTGACCCCATTATAATGCTGCACCTTGCCGGCAAATTCCTCTTTGAGTTGCTGTAATTTTAGTTTACTCAATTCGGTCACCTGCCGTTTGAGATCAACATTCTCATCGAGTAAATTGCGAACTCCTTTTAACAACTCTTTTGGATGTTTTAACAGTTCGCTGATCTCCTGAAGGAGCAATTCCCTTGAATTCCAGTATCCCTCGGCTTTTTCGGCCGTAATGGCCTCGATGCGGCGGATACCGGCTGCAATAGCTCCTTCTGAAACAATTTTAAACAGGCCTATCTGCCCGGTTGCAGGTACATGTGTTCCTCCGCACAGTTCAACGGAAAAAGCAGGATCGAAGGTAATCATGCGCACCAAAGCGCCATATTTTTCTCCGAAAAGCGCCATGGCGCCTCTGGCTTTGGCTTCTGCCACAGGCATTGCACGATCTTCCATCAGACTGATATTCTCCCGGATTTTGGCATTTACGATCGATTCAACCCTAGCTATTTCTTCGTGAGTCATTTTTGCAAAATGGGTGAAGTCGAAACGGAGCCTGTTTTCGTCGACCAGCGAACCCTTCTGCTCCACATGTGTTCCAAGCACCATGCGCAGCGCAGCATGCATAAGGTGTGTGGCAGAATGGTTGTTGGCTATGCTTTTCCGTATGCTGCTGTCGACACGGGCTACAACCGGCAATTCTGGGAATGGTGGCAATGATTTAACAATCAGAATATTAAGTTCATTTTCCTTCATGGTATCAACCACTTCAATCTTATCCCCGCCGGAAAGTAACCATCCTTTATCGCCCACCTGGCCGCCGGATTCTGCATAAAATGGCGTTTGTACCAGAGCAAGTTGATATTGTTCCTGTCCTTTGGCTACCACTTTACGGTATCTTGAAATTTCTGTCTTAACTTCCAGGGTGTCATATCCGATAAACTCCGGCAATCCGGCATTCTCCCGAACGATCACCCAATCGGAGGCATCAACAACGGCATCCTGCCGCGAACGGGCTTTCTGTTGGGCAAGTCCTTTTGAAAATCCATCCATGTCGACGCTCCATCCGATTTCGCGTGCCATGAGTTGGGTGAGGTCTATCGGAAAGCCGAAAGTGTCGAAAAGTTCGAAAGCAAAAGTGCCGTCAATGAATCCTCCCTTTGCCTCTTCCATCGGGGTGAGGGGTTGGGGTGAGGTAACATAATTGTTAAAGCGTTGAATTCCCGTCGCCAATGTCCTCAGAAAGGCAGCCTCCTCTTCACGTATCACATTGATGATCAAATCCTTTTGCGCGACAAGTTCAGGAAATACATGTCCCATTTGGGCAATCAGTACCGGGATAAGTTCATGAATAAAGGGTTCTTTAAATCCGAGGAAAGCATAGCCATAACGAACGGCACGACGCAAAATCCTCCGGATCACATAACCGGCTTTCACATTCGATGGCAGTTGCCCGTCGGCGATGGCAAACGAAACAGCCCGCAGATGGTCGGCAACAACACGCATGGCAATGTCGGCCTTAGGTTGTTGGCCATAAGGTATCCCGGCATTTACAGCAATCGCCTGGATGATTGGCTGAAAAACGTCAGTATCATAATTTGATTTAGTATCCTGTAAAACCATGCAAAGCCGCTCAAACCCCATGCCGGTATCTACATGTTTGGCAGGGAGTTCCACCAATTGCCCGCTGGCCATGCGATTGAACTGAATGAATACCAGATTCCAGATTTCAATGACATGAGGGTCGCCTTTGTTCACAAGGTCTTTGCCGGGGATCCGCACTTTTTCGGCATTGTCACGGATGTCGGCATGAATTTCTGAACAGGGGCCGCACGGACCGGTATCGCCCATTTCCCAAAAATTATCCTTCTTGGAACCTGGCAGAATATGATCTTCGGAAATATGTTCCTTCCAAAATTCAAACGCTTCATCATCACGCGCCAATCCTTCATGTTCATCACCCTCGAAAACAGTGACATACAAACATTCGCGGTCAATTTTCAGGACATCGGTCAGCAGTTCCCAGGCCCAGGCTATGGCCTCTTTTTTGAAGTAATCCCCGAAAGACCAGTTTCCGAGCATTTCAAACATGGTATGATGATAGGTATCATGGCCGACCTCTTCAAGATCGTTGTGCTTTCCCGAAACCCGCAGGCATTTCTGTGTATCGGCAACCCGATTGAATGAGCCGGTCCTGTTGCCAAGGAAAACATCCTTGAATTGGTTCATCCCTGCATTCGTAAACATCAGGGTTGGATCGTTCTTAACAACCATGGGGGCTGATGGAACGATTTCATGTTGTCTTGATCGGAAGAAATCAAGAAAGGCCTGGCGGATATCTGAAGAATTCATCTGGTAATATTTATTTTTACAATGAGGTCAAATGGAATATCCATCATATCATTCATGGTTTGTATGAACTTTAACGGGATGGATAATTCAATCAATTATATGTTTAACAATACATTAACAATCATTAACAATTTTTAAACCACGGAAACGCCTGCAAAGTTAATTATTTACTTAATTTTGTAGCTGTTAGCCTTCCTGTTTTGACTAAATCTTTATTTACCTGTTGATGAGCAAGGTAAAGTACAAGTTCAATAAAAAATCTTTAACCTTCGACAGGGTGCATACAACGATGCGAAGGCGGCTGTTGTATTTTTTCTCGCACCTGTCGACGGGAGTGGTATTTGCTGCAGTGGTGCTGGTACTGGCCTATAATTTTCTTGACTCACCGAAGGAAAAGGCCCAGAAACGCGATATTGATCAGATGAAGCTTCAATATCAGATTTTAAATGATCAGCTTGACAAGGTTACAAAAATCCTGGCCGATCTGCAGGATCGGGATGACAATATCTATCGGGTGATCTTTGAAGCAGAACCTATACCCAATTCCGTCCGCTCGGCAGGGATTGGCGGTATTGATCGGTTTGAGGCGCTTAAAGGGTATTCTAACTCCGATCTCATTATCGAAACAGCTCAAAACATGGACAAAATCATGGGCAAGTTATATGTACAGTCAAAATCGTTTGATGAAGTCTTTGATCTGGCAAAGAACAAAGAGAAAATGCTTGTCTCCATTCCGGCCATTCAGCCTGTGAATAACAAAGATCTTAAAAGAATCGGTTCCTATTTCGGTACCCGGGTTGATCCGTTTTACAAGGTGCGGAAATTTCATGAGGGGATGGATTTTTCGGCTTCGGTTGGCACTGAGATATATGCAACAGGCAATGGAATGGTTACTATGGCCGGGCGTGATGTCCAGGGTGGTTATGGCAATGAAATCAGGATTGACCATGGATATAATTACCAGACTGTTTATGCCCACTTGTCCCGGATTTTTGTGAAACCGGGTCAGAAGATTCTGCGGGGACAAATTATCGGATATGTCGGGAATACCGGAAAATCCACATCCCCACATCTGCATTATGAAGTTCGGAAAAACGGCATACCGCTGAATCCGATCTATTTCTTTTTCAATGATCTGACCCCTGCTCAATTCCAGATGATGCTGGAGTTGTCAGCGCGTCCGTCACAAACTATGGATTAACTATTTGCATCAATGCTGCGGAAAGACAGAAAAATAGGGAAGCTATATTATTCTATTGGTGAAGTGGCCAATTTGTTTGATGTAAACGCCTCTTTAATACGGTATTGGGAAAAGGAATTTGACATTCTTAAACCGCAGAAAAATAAAAAGGGGAACCGGTTATTTACGCCACAGGATCTCGATAACCTGCGCATCATTTACCACCTTGTTAAAGAGCGTGGATTCACGTTGCAGGGAGCCAAAGATAAACTCAGTGAGAACAAACAGGATGTTGTAAACAAAGTGGAGATAATCGATTCACTCAACCGGCTCAGGAGTTTTCTGCTGGATTTGAAGGAGCAGGTATAATGGAGGGAAAGGAACAAAACCATTCCAATTCATTTTTTAACAATGTATTTTCCATTGTGCAGTTGATACCGTTTGGCCGAGTAACTTCGTATGGCGCTATTGCAGAGTATCTTGGTGCCAGGGGTTCGGCCCGGATGGTTGGGTGGGCGATGAATGCATCACATTCTCAGGTCATCGATATTCCGGCTCATCGTGTGGTAAACAGGAACGGATTGCTCACCGGGAAAAATCATTTCGGCAGTCCGCAAATCATGCAACAGCTTCTCGAAAGCGAAGGTGTGACGGTTGTTGATGACAAAGTCGTCCGTTTTGACGAGGTATTCTGGAATCCGATGAAAGAATTAATAATTAATAATTAATAATTACGAAGACTTCCTATCATGTTCACCAGTTCACCTGTTTACCAGTTCACCCGTTTACCCATTCACCCGTTCACCTGTTCACCCGTTCACCCGTTCACCTGTTCACCCGTTCACCTGTTCACCCGTTCACCTGTTCACCCGTTCACCCTTTTAACCTAAAACCCAACAAATGACACTAAATAAAACCCAAATAACCGACGCCTTACGGCATGTGGATGACCCGGATCTTAAAAAAGACCTGGTTACCCTGAATATGATTGACCATATTAAAATCGACGGAAATAAAGTCAGTTTTGATGTCGTCCTGACAACACCGGCTTGTCCGTTGAAAAATATGATCCGGCAGGCCTGTATCGATGCCATACACCAGTATGTTGATCCCGGGCTGGAGGTTGAGATTGAGATGACCTCGCGGGTGACTACCCAGCGTAAAGAGACCGATGCTATGCTGAAAGATGTCAGGAACATCATCGCTGTGGGGTCGGGCAAAGGCGGGGTCGGCAAATCAACAGTGGCGGTGAATCTCGCTGTGGCACTCGCAAAGAGCGGGGCAAAGGTCGGCCTCATCGATGCCGATATTTACGGACCTTCCATTCCGATGATGTTCGGAATGCTGAATGAACGTCCGACCGGATACGATAAGGATGGAAGAACCTTTGTGTACCCTTTTGAAAAATTCGGAATAAAGGTGTTATCGATCGGTTTCTTTGTCGATCAGTCGAAAGCGCTCATCTGGCGCGGGCCGATGGCCTCCATGGCCTTGCGTCAGCTCTTCAATGATGCCGAATGGGGAGCGCTTGATTATATGATAATCGATCTTCCACCCGGCACCGGGGATATTCCACTCACCCTGATACAGGATTTTCCGCTCACCGGTGCGATCATCGTCAGCACACCCCAGCAGGTTGCCATTGCTGATGTGCGCAAAGCTGCAGATATGTTCCGCAACGACAAGATCAACATCCCCATCCTCGGATTGGTGGAAAATATGTCGTACTTTTCGCCGCCTGATTTGCCCGCGAACAAATATTATATCTTCGGTAAGGGCGGATGTGAAAAGTTTGCAGCGGAGTTGAACATTCCCTTAATCGGCCAGATTCCGATTGTCTCGGCCATTGCCGATTCAGGGGATGCAGGCAGCCCGGTTGCCCTGGATGACAATTCACCGGTAACTGCAGCCTTTGTCAGTCTTGCCGGGAACGTTGCTCAGCAAATTGCCATCAGTAATTCGATCAGAGAAGTTTTTAAGGGTGGTGATAAAGTCATAAAGTCATAAAGTCAAAGCGTTACAAAGTAATTCAAACAATCAATAATTAAATAATTTTTTTTCCATGGTTACAAACGAAGAACTCGTAAAGAAAGTAAAAAATGTAATAGAGCAGATCCGCCCCTACCTGCAGGCCGATGGCGGTGATGTGGAATACGTGAACATTACCGAAGATAACACGGTCAATATCAGGCTGCTGGGTATGTGCGGGAACTGCCCGCATAGCCGCATGACGCTTAAAAATGGCATAGAAGCCGCAGTAATTCGGGCGCTCCCCGAGATTAAATCTGTGGAATCGGTTGCTGTTGAATAGATTATTTTACGACAGGTATTTAGCCACAATTGGCATCCGGCGACCCATGCCAAACGCTTTTAACGAGACCCTGAGGATGGGTGGCGTTTGATAACGTTTATATTCATTGGTATTGACCAGTTTCAGGACACGTCGCACGGTTACGGCATCAAATCCCTGACGAATCAGTTCTTCCGGACCTGTGCATTGTTCGATGTATTCAAAAAGTATCTGGTCAAGAATGGCATAATCGGGAAGTGAATCCGAATCTTTCTGACCCGGCCGCAATTCGGCGGAAGGTGGTTTCAGAATTGAATTCTCAGGAATAAGCATTGAATCCTGATTTATAAACCGTGCCAGTTCATAAACCTGGGTCTTGTAAACATCACCAAGTACAGACAATCCGCCGCACATGTCGCCGTAAAGCGTGCCATAACCAACGGCAGCCTCGCTTTTATTGGATGTGTTCAACAGGATATATCCGAATTTATTTGACAATGCCATAAGGATTACGGCCCGGATTCGTGCCTGGATATTCTCTTCAGTGATGTTGAAAGGTAGTCCTTCAAACTGCGATTGCAGGGTTTTTTCAATCGATTGACAGGCTGGTTCAATCGGAATAATCTCAAAGGGAACGCACATGTTTTCGGCAAGCAACCGGGCATCGGTGATGCTATGATAAGATGAGAACTGCGACGGCAGCAGAATGGCCCTCACATTCGCGTTTCCCAGTGCTTTGGCAGCAAGCACCAGGGTGACTGCTGAATCGATCCCTCCCGAAAGTCCGAGAATCGCTTTCGTAAAACCCATTTTTCCGAAATAGTCGCGGATACCAAGGATAAGCGCATCGTGGATGAGACTGGTTGCTTGCGGGGAGAAGACTGAATGCTGGAATGCTGGAATGCAGGAATGGATAGCTGGATGATCAGATGATTGTATATTCCCGGATTCAGACTTCTCAGGCTGTGAATCTGTGACTTTGTGATACTCATAAATCATAAAATCCTCTTCAAATTCCTTCAATTTTGCAACGACCAATCCGTATGAATCAACTACCATCGAACCGCCATCAAATATCAACTCGGTTTGTCCACCCACCTGGTTTACATAAAAAACGGGCAGATTGTAAGTCGTGGCATTCCTAGCAAGGACTTCACACCTGATTTTGCGCTGGTTGTAATTGAACGGGGAAGAGGCGATGTTGATGAGGATATCGGGACGGAGGTTAATAAGCTCATCCATTGGATTGCGCACATAGAGCGGGTCGTCGGCAATGTTCCAAAGATCCTCACAAATGGTCAGTGCAAAACGGTATCCTTTGTACTCCACAAGAGAACAGGGTAAACGGTTGGGCTCAAAATACCGGTATTCGTCGAACACATCGTAGTTTGGCAGCAATGTTTTGTGGATTTTTGCGAGAACTTTTCCATCAGAAAGGAAAAATGCTGAATTGTAAAGCGGTTTACCCTTTGGCGCCAGGTTAACCGAAGGCGCCCCCACAATAGCGGCAATACCATGGCATTTCGCGGCAATCTTTTCAACTGCCTCATCGCACCGCCGGATGAAATCGCCGAATTCAAGGAAATCACGTGGCGGATATCCACAAACCGAGAGTTCAGCAAACACAACCACATCCGCTTCCTGTAATTTTGCTTTCCCGATAGTTTCGACGATCCGTGTAACATTGTTCACGAAATCACCCACATGGTAATTCAACTGTGCGAGGGCAATCTTCATGGTATCGGATTAAAAGAGGATTCCAACTGTGAAATCTGCAAAATTCAGCATGCTTTTCTCGTTAAGTCCCGATACATTGTTCACCCCGGTAAGTACATTGTTGAGTGAATTGGAATAGTTGAGGCCGGCAAAAATCCGGGATGATTCATCTATGTGATATTCACAACCCATGCCAAAAATGATCGATTCCCGGATGAGCGTGGTTCCTCCGTTGAAATCGTATTGCTGATCAACCGCATCGCCTGTTTTAGGAACAAAATGTTCCTTGACAATGGTTTTAAGGCGGAAAGCTGTTCCGAAACCAATCTGTCCGTAAAATGAGACCTTTCCAAAAGTTTTTGTTTGCATTTTGATCGTTAAAGGAATCTCAAGATAGAGAAAATTGTACTTTCGGCTTACCTGACCGTCTTTGGTCACGGTATCGATCAACCGTCCGTCGGAATATTTCAACTTCCCGCTCAGAAACTGGAAATTGAATCCGGTTGAAAACGCATAATTTGTAGCGAAATAGAAATCGCTCACAAACCCAATCGTAGCTCCCATACTGGAGCCATCGTTGGAATAACCCTTGGTGCCAGGGTTCATCCAACCAATATTTGGTGACACTTTCAGCCCCAGTTTCACCGGAAGCAGCGCTTGGCTGAAAGCATTGTAAGGGAGGAAATACAGCAGGAAAACAATAAACAGAGGAATTAGTTTTTTCATATCGGGGGCGTTGCCAATTTATACAGGTTGTTCCGAAACAAAAATAGGGATTAATATTCCAGCCTATGGATGAATCTTCATTTTTTTATCCAAAAATAATCAAC
>SESA01001903.1_pt1 | contig 10289 bp, 9 predicted proteins | sample 3171451 | NCBI WGS metagenome assembly SESA01 (sample SAMN06051862, study PRJNA518727) | freshwater metagenome | biome: subpolar coniferous forest; feature: holomictic lake; material: water; isolation source: holomictic Lake 227, 8 m depth | place: Canada: near Kenora, Ontario | collected 2013-06-25...
ACAATGAAAAAAGAAAGCAGTTCCGTCTGCGAGAGCCGTTCATAAAAGTGAAATTCTAAACTTGTCCGTCCTAAAAACCGAAACCCGAACAGACGCATTTGGCGGCTGCCCCTCTGTAATATTTATTGCTTTTAGATCAGAATTCCCCTGAAGGCGTCAAGTTGCTTTTTCTCAAAAATGAATAATATTCTCGGCAAAAGGGTTTACGGGAGACGTATTTCCAGCACGCCCCTTTTTCAAAGCAACTGATCCAAAAAAACTTCCCCGCTTTTGCGAGGAAGTTTTGTCATCTATGCGCCCTTTGATTCCGCATCTGGAAGTTCCTGAACGGCTCGTAAACGATCCATGATGAAGTCCGCCGCCTTGGTTGCCTGACCTGCCGCTTGGACGATCCACCGTTTGTGATCCTTGTCCTTGAGGACATCGAGCCAGCCTTTGAGATACGAGGCGGATTGCTCGTGCTCGTCCCGGACGATATCTGCTTCCGTTCCCAGGAATGCCGCTCCCATCTCGGCGATCAGTTCCTCTTCCGAGTAAACTTTTCCGCCGAAGCCGTCGTTCTCGACGAGACTCTTGCGGTTGAGACGAGTGGCATGGCCCGTGGAATGAACAAGCTCATGGAAGAGCGTCAGGTAAAAGTCCTCCAGAATCGGGAAACTTCCACGCTCTGGGACTTCGACTGAATCGGTGCTCTTCCGGTAGAATGCTCGTTCGTGCCGCCCTTCGCGGATAGACGGAGGCTGAGGCATCGCCTTTACGATTTCCTCAGCGCGAGCGATCCGGTCTGAAGGTGATTCCGCTGCGACGGACGGAACAGCCGGGAATTCGATGCCCTCGATTTGGAGGGCGTTGAAGACCTTGTATCCTTTCAGGTAGAAACTCGGCTTCTCTTCGTCAATGCCGTCAGCACCTGGCACCCTTTTATTGAATTGCCCATATTTGACGACGAGCGATCCATGCTCTCCTTTTGTCACCCGACCGCCGCGTTCTTTGATTTGCTTCCACGTCATCCAGTATGGGGATGAAAACCGCTCGCAGTTAAGCAGGATGATGTTGATTCCCTGATACTCTCGCCCGGTGTGGAAATTCCGGGGCTTTCCGACGCTTCTTCGCCAGGGACAGCGCCACGGTGCCACTCCATTTTCAAGCTGGCGGATGATGGTGTCGGTTACGAATTGGTACGGATTGATGAACTGTTGGTGATTCATAAAAGAACTCCTCTGTTTGTGTTTGTCACGAGAAGCCCGCCTCACAAGAGGTGGACTTCACGGTGACAGCCACAATTCCTCATGGCCTACACCGCCCTATATTCGCCACTTCTTAACAAGCACGTTGCGTCTCTCCCTGATGTCCTGGGGAATTCCTGTGGATAACTGCCCTAAAGGCAGAGTATTCGAATTCGGATTAGAATTACTATTTAACTTAAGGTTAGTATTAAGATGCAATAGGCTGCCAAAGCCTATACCTAGAGCTTGATAGTCTATAGATAGCCTGTCCGTTAGCTCTTTTGGGGCGCGTTTGAGTTCCGAGACAATCCCCTGTTTGACCTTTGGGTTCAGCGTTTGATGCTTGATGAAATTGACAATTCCAATCCAACCACCCAACGCCACCACTTTCCCGTCCTCCACCAGCCGCTTGATCGTTCCCTCCACTTTTTCGACCGCGATTCCAGTGTCAAAAGCTACCCGTTTTAGGGGTAGCTCATAGACACCAGATATGTTGGTCAGTGGATTGGTGAGAAGGTAAAGGAAAACCAGTTTTTCCATTGGTTTGAGACTCGCGATATACGAGTCATCCCAAAACTTTGTGTTGACGATCCGTTGCTTTGCCACACTCTTGTGCCCGTCGCCTGATCGGTGTGCATGGCGCGTAAGCCACCCAGAGGAGATCACGTAGATGCATCCCCCAGCATGGGCGCGCCGGATTACACCGACCGGTTCCGAGCTGGTTAAAACTCGATCACCTTTTCCTTTGCCTCAAAAATCCTCGACCTAAGACAGGTCGGACAAATGCACGAATGTCGGAGCATCCGCAAGAGCCAACGCTCGATCAATGACCGGAAGCCACAATTGCGCCGCCTTACGGACTCCACTCCAATCGGCACATACTCCATTTCCCGTCGATCTAGCATGTGGAAACGTGATTAAGAAAAACTGATAAAATCGACCATCCCTGATTGTGCAGGGAAACATGCGGGCGACATAGCCCAACGAGACTCATCTGGCGTCTCTGGCCGAACCCGCATGTTCCCCCAAGCAAAAAAGCTATCCATTTCTGGATAGCTTTGTTCCTTTTTCATCAAGTAGGTCGCATAAGCCATATTGTGCGACACGACCATGTGGTTCTTGATCCCGCCGAATGGCGGGAGTGAATTGAGCTATCCATCCTATTTCCTTTTTGAATGACCTGGCTTACTTCAAAAGTATAGTACAAAGCGGAAAATAGTACAAGGGGGGTTACTCCTGTGGATAACTCATCGAGAGTTTGCCTACGCAGCGGAGTTGCTTTTCCGCATATTCCCGAAACTCTGGACGACTCAGTTTTGTGTAATGAGCAATGGTCGCAGGAGTGCTATGCCCTACCAGTTGCGCGATGATGGCATCGGGAACGCTGAGCCGCGCCAACCGGTGAATGAACGCATGGCGGAATGAGTGCGGGCAAAGTTTCGTTTGAATTCCGGCATGCACCAGCGTTTGCCTGAGCATCCGCTCCACGGAACGTCGGGAAATTACTCGATCTGCGAATCTCCCATCGGCGACGAAGAGCGCATCGCACTCCGCCGGGCCGTGATTGATTCGTTCCACCAGGTATTGTTGCAAGATTAAGTCCGTATCCGGATTCCAAAAGACACGCCGATCCCGAACCGTCTTTTCAGTTTTCACAACCGCCGAGCAATCCTGCTCGATGTCTTCGATTTCCAAGCTCAGGAGTTCGCCGATTCGTAACCCCGTGTCGTGAAGCAACATAAGGATCGCGAGGTTGCGCAGAGGTAATGGCTGACAACACTTCAGGTAGGCAACGAGGCGCTGATACTCGCCTTCCGTAATCGCCTCATGTGAATTTGAACGTGCTCGCGGAACACGCGCAAGATAGAGCGGAAAGCGCAATCGTCCCTGCTCGAAATAAAAGCGCAGGTAATTGTGAACGACGTTCAACGCAAACTGGATACCCTTTGGGGCATGACGCCCGCTGAGGCTTTCTGCAAAAGAGGCGTAATCCGTATGGCTCAGAGCTTCTGGAGGTTTGTTCACAAAAGCTTGAAAGCGTTCCACCCAAAGTCGGTAACACCGGGGCGCAGCCGATGTATACGACCGCTTCCACGACAGATATTCCTCCACAAGTTCATGGTTACTCGATGAAGTGAGGCGCTGTTCGCCAATGAAATGGCGATACGCAAAACTAACGTTGTTCATGATGCTGGATCATTAACTGATAACGAGAGCGGGTCTCGATCCACCGATATGCAACCCTCGATCGAGAGTTGTCTAATACCACCATAATGCCTCACATTTGTCAAAGTTCTCCCCGCCCTCACGTTGATGGTAACGTACCGTTCGTGTACGTCAAATTGCGGTTATCCACACCTCTGTTCACCCCTACAAACTAGCTATGTAGCGGCAAGTGCCGCCATAACGACAAAATACCCTTGAAATACAAGGGTAGAACGACTTCCCAGGTGTCGGCCTCACGGCCCGACTTTCCCCATTTTTCCTACGGCTATCGAGTGCCGTCCCTGCCTATCGGACAGGGCGCCACCAAAAATGGGGAAAGTCGGCCCGCAAGGCCGGGACCGACACCTGGGGAACTAGTGCAAGAACTACTTCCGCGCAACGCGCGGAACGACGGGTCACGCTCCCTCGCCTCCCACACCCTTTGACTTTGCTCCGGGTCTGCGTTCCTTGCCCTGAGAAAGCCAAAGCGTGTGGCTCCACCAAGCGCCACCATGAACTACTTTTGTGCGCCCTCTGCTATCGCAGACGGCGCGAAACGACTGATCAACGATTGGTCTCCACGCGTTCCGTTGCCACGGGGAGCTCTACAAAGAAGGTTACGCCTTTCTCCGGACTGTTGGACTTGTAATAGACAACTCCCCTGTGGGTTTCGATGACGGCCTTCACGAAGGCGAGTCCGAATCCGGAACTATCAGAATTGTATTTGGTCGAATCCGTTCCCCTGCCGCCGGGGGTAAATAATCTTGGCTTGTCCTCCTCCGGAATTCCGATCCCGGTATCCTTTACAGACAGAACGATTTTGTCGTTCCTCCGGGCCAGAACTAACGAAATCGTTCCGTGAGGGCTGTTGTATTTGATTGCGTTCGTAACGAGGTTTTTGACTGCTTCTTCGAGCTGGATCGGATCACCTACAGTCGTGTAATCGCCTTCTTCAACCCGCGATTCGAACGCCAATCCTGCCCGCACCGCGATTTCTTTCTGTCGCGCGATCAGATTCGCGCAGACCGCCTTCACATCCATCGGCTTCATGTTGTAGCGCAAGGTGCCATCTGCCGCGCTTGAGCCCACCAAGATGCCCTGCACGTAATCCAAGCCCGCGACGCTCCTTTCCAGTCCTTTAGCCAGGAGCGGCTTCGCCGACTCCGGCAATTCGCCGTAGTCAGCGGTCTGCAGAAGCTCAGCGAAAATGCTTCGTGTGGTTCCGAGATAGCCCTTGATCTGATGGTTCATGATGTGGATCAAGTTTTCCTGACCCCGATTGGCGATTTCCAAATTCCCTGCAAGTCTTTCGATTTGTTCTCGTTGCGCGTGTTCTGTCTCCTTTGCTTCAATCTCGCGCCGCACACTGCGGACGACGTAGAAGGAAGCAACGACGAACGCGACAAGGGTGACACCGGTCACGATCAGATCCAGCGGGCTTGTCGGATAGAAAAGCTGTGAGGCAATCAAGATGCTCGTGGCGAACATCAGGGCCTGGGTTGCGAATACCTTCAGATCGAACGTTTTGAATCGGACAATCATGTAGGTCAGGACTCCAAGGAAAACCGTCATTCCGAGCGAGCCGAGGAAACTGATCTCCTGTATCCGGGTAATTTGGCCAACCAGGTTCGAGCCGGTGAACAGAATCAGGAACGAGGTGATACCGATCCCAAACAAGACGACCTGCTTTCGAAACGGATCGGATTTTTCCAATGCCCGGAATCGATTCAGACAAAGGCCTACGATTCCGGCGATGGCGATCATCTCGCCGACGTACATGAAGTCCCAGAACCGGCCCGGCACGCCTTCGCAACTACCGAGGTCGTAATTGGCGATGTTCAACTTGGTTGGAAGGACGGCGAATACAACCGTCATCAATCCCAAAAATAACAGTTTGAACGCCGGAGGTATGTCGCGCTCCTGTTTGTCCGTGATGACGCAGGAGAAGTAAATCGAGAATATGAAAAGCGGTATTTCAAAGACCGGCGTGATCTGCCAGCCGAAATATAGTGCGCTATTGAACGAGGCGACCCAGAGAACTAGGATGTCCAGGACCCATAACGAGAAAAACAGCACGATCAGGAAAAACAATTTGCTGGCGAGTGATCGCTTGGCGTGCCGAATCACAACAAATCCAAGGAAGAGCGAAACCAAGATTGTTGGGATGTAAGTGTAGTATAAAAGCGGCGGACTGGTTGAAAAATCAAAGATGAGAAAGTGCGGGGTTTCGCCCGGACACAGAACTGGATGCATGCTTTGCATTTTAGCATGATTCCGAACACTCCGGCAAACGGCACCTACCCGAGATATCCCCAACTCATTAACTTGTCGGAGGTGTGATCCACGAAGCCTGATCCAATATCGTCCCGGAAAAACATTTTTGGAAAATATACGTGCTGAGCCAATTCTCCGATTCCAGATCTCGCCGCCTTCACCGTGCCGCCAAGGGCGGTGATGTAAAGAACGTATCCTTGCTCATCGGATACGTAGAAATGCTCACATGAACTTCCGGATTTCTTTGCCACGCCCTCAAAATGTATGTTCTCGAAATCCTTTCCATTTAGAACCGGGTCGAAGTGAATTTCGATTCCTTTTGGCGACATCTCCGGAAGTTTCTTTGCATACGGAAATGGCGGAGCAGCAACCAACACGACGATCCCGTAGCCACCCTTAACTTTTAGCTGATACTGGTCGCCGTCGGCAATTGCCTTGAGCAGCTCCCCCCATGGGGAAGCATGCAGCACCGTTTGAAGGTATACGATCGGTGATCCGAACCGGGGCGTCGCCTCCAGCGGGTAAGCGCCGGTTTCGTTGACGATGCAGTTGATGTCGATGTCGCCCCGATATTTGATTTCTTGCAGGTAGGGTTTCAATTTTCCAAGCGTCTCCTGGAAAAGCCGGTTGTTTTCATTGTCGTCATACCATGCGAGGGTTCCCATCTCGCTCGTCGCTGGCCCCATGTCGCCAGGGAAGAATTTCTTGTGCTCGACGTTCATCTCGATTGGCCCGATCCAGTCGCTCCCGTTGAAGTAACGGGCGCAGGCAATCTCAACCCCTTCAATTTTTTGCTGGAGGGTGATGTTGCCGAACTCGCTCCCCAAGTTTGCCCGGTAGTTCTCAAGCTGATTGATCACGTCTCTGCTGTCTGCGAAGTGTGCGACACAATTTAAGCTCTTGGAGGCATGGCCGTTTTGCTTGATCACCCAGGCCCCCTTGGCCTTTTTTATGAAGTCGATGGCGCTCGGAATATCTCGGAACGTCTTCATCGGCACGGTCTTGATGCCGTGCGCTGCGAATACCTCCTGGGCGAATTCCCGATCCGACTCGAGTTTGTCCGCAGCCGCAGAGCCGCCAAACACCGAATATCCCTCGGCTCGTAGCTGATCCTGGATCTTCCCGTAACCAATATCGTCGAACACAACGAGGCTGTCGGCTCCTTTTCCCACCCAGCTCAATTCCGCGTGCCAATCATCGGTCTTCTCGACCATGTTTTCGAAATTCCCTTTTCTGTCGGGATCGTCGATGAACAATTTCACGTCGTGCCCCTCTTGCTTCATCACGTAGGCAAGATTCGCCGCCATCATGTTGCTGGATGAAATGAAGAGGACTTTCATGGTATAATCCTGTCCATGAAAAAGGCTGTTAACATTTTGCTGGTCCTTACCATCGTTTGTGGAGTCGTTTCCATTTCGGTGACGTTCTACAAGACCGTTATTAAAGGCGATTACGGCATCGTGAATTTAAGCGCGATGGCTGAGTAGCACCTATTGGGTTGCGTTATACTTGACGCCCCGCTCGATGTAATTCATCTCGACCTCGTTGCACCCGAAGTAGTTCGTCACAAAGTCGGTGATGTTCTTTGTCGAGAATTCTCGGCAGGAATACACGTCGATGGAAATGAAGTTTTTTGACGTGAGCGTATGGATTTGAATCCCGCTCTCGATGAGTGGCACCCAGCCGCTCAGCCCCGCTTTCTCCGGATACCTAAATTCGTCGCTCTTGAAAATGAACGGGGGCGATTGCTTGGTCATGTTCAACTGAACCACCAGGTCTTCAAGGAACCCGTAGCAAAGACCGAGATCGTCGCAGGCCCCCTCCTTACAGTTGTAAAGATCGAGCGTCATCAGATATCCAAAAGGTTCTGGCTTTAACATGTCGGTAAAAGTCGATTCATTCGTTCAGAGTCGCGGTCCTCTCAGGAAGTAGGTCCCAATCATCAGCAGGCTGATTCCCAGGAACTTCTGCAGCATGTCTTGTCGAGCGAGCGACTCCTTGCTCAGCCCCGGTAGAAAGTGGGAGAGGAGCACGCCGAGCGCAAAGACGAAGAGGGGCTGAAAGGAATTAACGAGGAACACCAGGACGACCGGCGCAAGGAGCAGGGCGTAAGCCGTTGCGCCTTCGGCTACAATGAAAAGCGTTTCGCTGAGCGAATTGAGGCCAAGCACCGCAAGTTTGTTTTCCCGGATCATCGCCAGGAATTGATTCCGGTAAGAAGGAGCGAACGCCAAGAACCCAAGACCGAGGATAATTTTCCCGACCATTCCCCAAAAGGTCGAAGGCCAAAAGCCCTCGTTCACCGCGATGAGTTTAAACACAACCCCATTGAGCGCGTAGAGCAGCGACGCTCCGAGCATCAGCCGCACCACTTCTTTTTTGAACCGCAACTTCCCCAGCCTGATCTGAAAGGAAAGCACCAGTGCGCCCAGAAGGATGAACACGGAGGCTGTGCCTTGCGCGTAGGTGATGGTCTCCCCAAGGACGAAATAGCCGAGGATGAACCCGAAAATGGGGATCGTCTGGTAAAACGGCACCACGAAGGAGGCTTCGTCACGGTGCAGTGCGTAAAAATACAAGAGAATCGCGACAACCAGCAGCATTCCGTTCGCAGCCAAGGCGATTCCTTGGAGGAATGTGACGTTGAATACCGCAGGATGGACCACGAGGATGGCCGGCAGAGTCACAACGCTGAAAATGGACGAGAAAATAATCAGCGCCCCGACTTCCCCTCCTTTCAAATACCTCGATATGAGGAACTTATCCGTGTGGTTTGCGACGGCGTAAAGGATCGGTCCGACGAGTGCGACAACAAACCATGTCATATTCCAACGCGCTGTGCTCCGTTCCGAGTTGAGAAAATCCTGGGCGGTATTGGCGCATTGGCTTTCGCGCGTAAACCAAGGAAAATCTGTCGAATCAACATGGGCAAACCCTCACTATAGTTAGATTCCTTGTCAATCCTTTTCCCCCGTAAATTGAATGAGTGCTCAAGGATTCCACAGTCCAGGCGTTCTGCGCCGCCGTCACTCAGGCTCTCAAAGATGAGCGACTGCGGAAGAATCTTTCCATGAGCGCGGTAGCCGAGCGTGCCGGACTTTCCCAGCAGATGGTCAGCTACGTGGAACGAGGAATTCGCAAACCAACGCTCGACACCATCTTTCGCATGAGCCTCGCTCTGGAAGTCGATCTTGGGCGGATCATCAAGTCCGTGTCCAAAAAAACAAAACCCTGACAGTAAGCCGCTGCTTTGCTTTGTCCATTGACCACGGCTAAATTTCCGCGATAAGGGAGCCATGAAGAAGCGAGTTTCCGATGTGGATCTGATGATGGAGATTTTGAAGGACGCAGCCGCTCGCTCTGATGATCCAGAACCAAAGGTGCGAGAGTTTTCCGAAAAGCGCGAACTCGCACTGGTTTACGACTTCATTGAAGCAAAGCATATTCGAGGTGAAGTGTTGCCCAGTCTCAGCGGACCACCTCGTGGCGCAGCTATGTGGGGGATCACCTTGTCGGGACGCGAGTATCTCCAAAAGCTTTCCGTGGAACGAGAAGCTCAACGATTGCCGGCTAAATTCGCAAAACTCCTTTGGGTTGTTTCAGGTTGGGCCTTTGGCATTCTTACGGCGGCCATAAGCGCCCTCATAGCTTTAGTGCTCAAGCACTATTATTCGCAGTGAATAATGAGCATCCGCTGTTGCTGTCGTTTTCTGAGGTATAATTAGGGGTGGGCGTGTCACCGAAGGTCACGCCTTCGGGTTTCGCAGACGGTCTCCATTGCCTTCCCGGCTCGATTAAACAAAGCGTATGCCGGTAGTTTTTCCGTGCGAACAAGGGCTGCACGAGTTTTCGGAATGGAGGCTGTCTTCGAGATATGCCAAATCAAAGACACATTTCCCTCGGCTTCCGCCAAGGGTGGGGCGGTGTCGAATCGCCCTTTCAGATTTCACAGGCCGCTTTGCAGCGGCATCTTTATGTTGTCGGAAAAACCGGCACCGGCAAAACGACTCTCCTCAAGAACCTGTTCCTGGAATTGGCACGCTCCGGGCACGGTGTTGCTTTGCTCGATCCCCACGGCGATTTGGCCGATTCTCTCCTCGACCTGCTTCCCCGCCGTGATGCAGCGCGGGTGATCTATTTCAACCCTTCAGATCTTTCCCATCCCCTCGCATGGAACATCGTGGCCGATGTCCCGTCCGACGAAAGACCGACAGTTGCCGCCGGGGTCGTCTCGGCATTCAAGAACGTGTGGGTCGATTCCTGGGGACCGCGCCTCGAATACATTCTCTACAACGCGATCCGGGCGCTTCTGGACGCCGAGCACACGACCCTTCTCGGGCTTTCCAAGATGCTCACGAACGATGCGTATCGAGCGTGGGTGGTTCGCCAGATCGAAGATCCGTTTGTGAAGGCGTTCTGGACGGAGGAGTTCGAGGGATACGACCAACGGTTTCGCCAGGAAGCTATCGCACCCATCCAGAACAAGATTGGCGCACTCGTGACGAATCCCGTGCTACGAAACATGGTCGGCCAGGTGAAACGCAAGCTGGACATTCCGTTCATCATGAACAGCGGGCGCATTTT
>SESA01001904.1_pt1 | contig 10285 bp, 5 predicted proteins | sample 3171451 | NCBI WGS metagenome assembly SESA01 (sample SAMN06051862, study PRJNA518727) | freshwater metagenome | biome: subpolar coniferous forest; feature: holomictic lake; material: water; isolation source: holomictic Lake 227, 8 m depth | place: Canada: near Kenora, Ontario | collected 2013-06-25...
TCGCTCGGAAGAATGGCTGGGTGACGAGCATGCTCAGCCAAGACTCGGGGTGTCCAAGCGAAGCCGCCACCTGTGCGGGAGTTCTTACTCCCCCAAGCATCAGCCGAAGTTCTTGGGAGTGGACTGATGAATCCAGGGTGCGCTCGATTGCGGAAAGCACGGTGGCGGCAAATTCCGGGTTTTCGCCGTCGTGGCGGTGTTCTTTTGGTAAGCGATAATACTCCCAAGGGTCGATGGCTGCATCATCCGGCAAATGAACTACTTCGCTAATCGAAGGAAATCGTTTTTTGTGATAGAGAAGCACTTTAATCGATTCCCAGGCCCCACGAATGAAGGCTCGATTGTAGTGCAGGTAACTGAAAGCAACACGGGAGCCGTCTCTTGTTCCAGCCACCGCATAACCCTCATTTTGCTTGATAAACTGCTGGCGCAAAAGGGATTCGCATTCTGCACTTTCCTTGCCAAAGTTCGTTTTCAAACTGCGGCTGGCCCTGGTAAGCTCGCGGGAAATGAAGGCACCCAGGAGTGGCTGGCCCTCATGGAAAGGAGCTTCGACCAGGACATCCTTGGTGATCGTCGACCCGATCCGGGGATACGCGCTCTTCCTGGTCCGCTCGCAGTCCGCGATAAACTCCGGGCTGTCGATGATCGCGGCCACTGACTGGCCGCTCCGGCGCAAGGCTAAATCGATAAACTCCGGGATCCAATGAAGCTGGTATTTTTTGGCTATCAACGAATCGTAGGTGGCTTGCCGAGCTGCTTCTTCATCAACGGTAATCTGCATGCCTCAGATACCGAACCGATCCGCGTCGCCCCTGCTTGCCTCCTTAATTCCGCTGACGCAGCAGTCGGGATTGCGCCTTAATCGCTGACGTATACGCCATTCGCGAATGGCGTATAAGAGTAATTGCGAAGTCTCTCGACGGCGCTCCTCCCCTACGGAGAAGATGAAGCGCTCACTATCGGGCCGTGACTTTTCGAGCGACGAAGGAGCGTGCCGTGCCAATTGTGGCCGTGCCGCTGATCGTCGCGGTAGCAGTTACATAGGTCGTTTTTACCGAAATGCTCTTTTTCCCGTCGGCGGTCTTGATCGTGTAACTGGCTTGTCCGGCAGCGGTGTAAAGGCCCGTTCCCGTGTATTTAAGGCCGCCGTAGGTCAGGGTCATCGTGGATCTGCCCGCTTTCGTGGCAATGGTCAAAGGCACCGATTTGCCGTTGACCGTGAAGCTCGCGCTGTAGGTGGCGGTTCCCATGAACGGTGCGGGTGCGAACGTGGCCACCAGACTCATGGCTTTGGTCAGGGTCAAGGAAAGCGCCGGGTTTGTCGAAGTCAGGCTGCCACTCCACCCTTTGAATACATAGAATGCCGCAGGTGTCGCCGTGATGATATAGGTTTTTCCGGCGGCCTGCTGGGTAGTGCCGCGGAATGCCGAGGGCACGCTGCCCGAACCCGAAACGGCGACGGTTAGGGCATACCGCTTTATCGAAATTCCATACGGTATAGCGGCCGAGACCGAGCCGTTTGCGTTGCGGGCGGTGGCCTGAAACGAGCCTGAGCCTGCAAGGATCGGGATGCCGGAAATAAGGCCGGTGGTCCCGTCGATCGTGAGCCCGCCGGGCAATCCCGTGACGGCGTAGCTCGTGGCGTCTGTCGCTTTAAGCGCATAGGTAAGCGGCGTGCCTGTTGTCCCGCTAAGTTGCCCCGTGGCCGTAAAGCGCGGCAAAGGAGCAAACGTTGCGGTCAACGACAATCCCTCAGTCATAGTGAACGAAATCGTGGGAGTAGCGCTGGTGACGCCACCGCTCCAGCCCTTAAAGACATAACCTGGGGCCGGGGTCGCCGCGAGATCATAGGTCGTCCCGACCGTTCGCTCAGTCACGCCAAGGAATCCGGTCGTCACGCTGCCAGAGCCAGAAACGGCAACGCTCAGCGGAGATGAGGATGCGGAAATCAAATACTGGATCGTGGCGCCGACGGAACCGTTGGCGTTTTGAACCGTGACGTCAAAGGAACCCGAACCGGCTTGGGTCGGCGTGCCGGAAATTACTCCTGTCGCAGCGGTGATGGTCAGACCCGCCGGAAGCACTCCGGTGCTAAAAGATTCTGCATCCGACGCCTGCACTTGATAGGTGAGCGCGCTCCCAACCGTGCCGCTCAGCGCGGCGGGTGGATCAATTTGAGGAAGGCTCCCGAAGGTTGCGGTTAGAGCCAGGCCATCGGCCATTGTAAAGGAAACCGTAGAACTGCCGCTGATAATACTGCCGCTCCAGCCTTTGAAGACATTCCCCGCCGCCGGGGTCGCCGTGATTGAATAGGTATTTCCTCGCACCCGAACCGTTGTCCCGAGGAATCCCTCCGTCACACTACCCGAACCGGAAACCGCCACTACCAGTGAACATGGGGCGGGATAGATCCTGTAGCTCACCGAAACGGTTATTGAGCCACAGGCATTTTGGACGGTCACCTGCGCCGTGCCCGAGGTTTCCAGAGCCGGGGTCCCCGAGATGACTCCGGTCGCGGGGTCAATCGAGAGTCCATCCGGAAGCCCTGTCGCACTAAAAGAAGTGGCTCCGACCGACTTGAATTCAAAGCTAATGGGGGTGCCGGCCGTGCCGCTTAACGCCTGATTCGAGCTTGCGGGCAATGCCCCGAAATTGGCCGTGACTGCCATGTCGGAAGTCATGGTAAAGGTTGCAATCGCATTGGTGCCGGTTAGGCCCCCGCTCCACGAGGTGAAAGCATACCCGTCCGCCGGACTTGCGATCAGAACGCAAGTTTTCCCTTTGATCTTGGAATTAGCCCCGATCACCGCGCCCGCAATGCTGCCACTCCCGGAGACCGACACCGTCAAAGTAAGCGGGGCGGGCGAAATCTTGACCGGCACGGACTGGCTGCTTTGACCCAAAGGGCTGCTGGCCGTAAGGGTCGAATAATTCTGAACTTCCAACGTCGGGGTGCCCGAAATCACGCCAGTTGCGGGATCAACCGAGAGGTCCCCGGGGAGGTTTGACGCCCCATAGGAGATTGCGCCATTGTTCGCCTGAATCTGATAAGTCAATGGCAGCCCAACGGTGCCGGTGATCGCCAGGTTGCTGATTTGAGGCAAGGGGGCAAAGTTGGCGGTCAACGCCATTCCTGGTGCCATCGTGAACGACAGGATTTGGCTGGTACCGGTGACGCTGCCGGTCCAGCCAGTAAAAACATAGCCGGAATCCGGATAGGCCCCTACGCAATACTGGTGCCCGTCGGTGCGCTGGCTAATCCCCGCAAACTCGCTATCCACGCTCCCTGAGCCCAACACCGTGACGCTCAGGGGGATGGGCGGGCCGGCAATCCAGTAATTTTCCGCATGCTCGACGTTTCCAACTGAATTGATGGCGCAAACCCTGAACGTGCCCGTAGCCGCCTGGGTCGGGGTGCCCGAAATCGTACCTGTGACCGAATCGATCGAAAGGCCATCCGGCAGCCCCGTCGCTGAAAAGCTGGTGACATTGGTGACAAAGCTCAACGAGTAGGTCAGCGGGACCCCAATGTTGCCTTCCAGTGGTCCCATAAACCAGAAGTCCGGAAGCGCCGCGAAATTAGCCGTCAGCGTTAGCCCCGGCGTCATCACGAACGTTAGCGTCGGTTCACTGCTGGTGACGCCGCCCGTCCAACCGACAAAAACGTTCCCATCAGCAGGCGTTGCCGTAACGGTGTAGCTTTCTCCTATTAACCTCTGGCTTTGGCCCGTAAAACCGACGGTGACTGAACCGCTCCCTGCGATTGCAACCGAAAGCGATTGCGTGGAAGTCGCGATGTTATAGGCAACTGGGGTAATACCTTGGCCGCTTGTGTTTTGGGCGGTGACCAAGAACACGCCAGTCCCGGTCTGGGCCGGGGTCCCCGTAATGACACCGGTGCTGGCGTTTAAGGCCAACCCGCCAGGCAGCCCGGAAGCGCTAAAAGTGGCGCTTTTATCGCACGTAAGTGGATAGTTGGCGCTGGCGTTGAGCGCTCCGTAGAGCACCCGCGGGGCTGTCAGGCAAGGAGCGGCAGGGTTCGCAACCAAGGTCATTTCCCCAACGTCGTCTCCGACAGCATTGGTTGCGCTAATTCGGACCGTGCGATTATTGCTGCCGCTATAAACACCGGTGAGTTCTTGATTGGGTGCATCGTAAATCACTCCCTTCGGCAGGTCTCCGAGAAATCCAAAATTAAGCGGGTCGTTGCCAGCCAATAACGGGATGCGCACCGGACGACCTACGGGCACGGGGACCTTGGCAGGCATGGCCACCAACGGGCTGGCCGGCGGCACCGAGGCGACAACATTCACATAGAAGCACCCGCCTACTCCACCATGGTATTGCAGATTGTAAGTGTCCACATAGATCGTATGCGTTCCGGATTCGGTCGGGGTCCATACCAACGCATACGGCGGCTCGAACTTGCGGCAGAGCCTCTTATACTGTTTGCTGGGCGTGTAAACAGAAAACTCGGTTTCGATGATGCCATCTCCAGATTCGGGAGCGACGTCGAAGGCCAATAACATCGGTTGGTTAAGCTGCGCCGTTGTCGTCTGGCTGCCCGTCAGTGAAATAACCGGCGCCTTCATTTGGCCGTAGCTAAGAAACTTTCTGGTGGGCTCGACGGTTAACATACCCGTCGACGAAAAAACGGCGCTGATTCCCGTGCCGCCATTACGGGTTGAATTGGAAATATTCCGATAACTCCCCATAAGCATAAGCTGCCGGATGAAAAAGGTGTTGTCGGGCGATTGGGAATCCACTTCTGCCCATCCGACATTCGGGAAATAAACTTCCGCCCACGCGTGATACCCCCCGGAGCCAGCCGTATCCAGCAGATAGCCGATGCGTGTTCGGGCAGGAATTCCGATGGTGTTGGAGATCCCGCTATAAAGCGCAGCAAATCCACCACACGCCGCCTGCTTGGGACCAAGTACTTGTGAGATCCCATTCCGCCGCATTACTGGCCCCGTCATAGTCGTAAGTGATGTTATTATAGAGCCACTCGCTGATGCGTTGTAGGATGTCGGTCAGGTTGCCATTGCTTTGCGCGACGATCTGTGCCGCTATATCCCTGACTTCCTGCGGCACTTGGGCCTTAATGACCGCCGCGCGCTGGCTGAGTTCAATTGGCAGCGCTGTCAGGTCGGCCAAAGTTAAGGGAATCCATTCGGTGCGGAACCGATGTGGGGCCGTCAAAAGGTCGCTCTCGACGAAAATTGGCTCCAAGAGCGGGCCATTTGACACATCGATCCGCCACGCAAAACCTGCGGCAACGTTAGCTGAAACTTGGCTACCCGAATACGTCTGGGGGAGCACAGCAGCGACCGGATCGATCGAAAGGGTGCCCAGCGGACACGAGGCGTTCGTTTGGCCGACAACCAAGGTTTGGTCTTCGCTCCATGGCCGCTTCTCGAACGGCATGAGCCAATCGGTAGATGAATTTGGCGCAACCGAAAATATTTCAGTTACGCCCAACTTCATGTGATACCGCGAGATGGGGCCGACTTCGTAAAACTCGGCGGGGGCAATCGTCCATTGATCGGTGGCCGCTTCCGTGAGCGAGGTCAGTGCCAAAAATACAAATCCAAAAATCCTTAAAAGGTTCATGATCGGTAAACGTCCTGTTTTGCGTTCTTTGTCAGAATTACTCCGGTGCGAAAACCAGCAACCAAACTTGGCTCGGTTCCATCTTCATGGTCTGGATCATGGGAGATACGATGTGTAATTCCAGTAAAATCAGGAAAAACAGGCAGGGCAACCCGTTTGCGGGGATTTTGGGGAATGGAGCGCGCGATAGAGAGCGCGCGATAGACCACTGAAAGAACTTCTTGGCTGATTTTCGTTCGCCCCCCAACCGCGCGAGGCCGGAACCACTCATTGGAGCTGATCTGGCGTTCCATACTCCTTAGGGTGGAGATGTTAAGCTTTTTACGGGAGGCTCCGGTTACGGATCACTTCGGGTCGGGCGGATCAATCATGGTCAAGTTTCATTACGACCGCCGGCAGCATCCTTCCGGAAATGTCACCCCCCAGACAACGCCGTTGCGGCAGCAAGCACTGGAGCGTCCTATTTGCATGAAGGGCGGGATTACGTCAGCCCGATCGTCAGAAGCACCTGTATACCGCACAAAACCTGAATTCCAGCATCGCCTCTAGCCTCTATCCAACCTAATTCCCCAAAATGGACCCTATTTACTCTCCCGGCTGAAAAGCTCACGCTGACAGAGTAAAGCGTCAAAATAGACGGAATTATTGAGGGCGCTCGCGTTCCACTACAATCAGTCGTTGATTGCGTGGACCAACTCCCGGTTCTGGCGACTCTTGGTGCCTGAGTAAAATGCCGGTAAAGTTCTGGAATTATAGATTGGGTCAGAATTCCGGGGGAAATAGGCAGACTGATTTTTGGAATCCCCCGGCACCCAGCGCCAGCGATTAAGAGGGGAAAGCCCGCCAGCCAACCGGAATTTTTGAGGCTCGCAAAATACCGCCTCCAGTGTGAATTCGTTTGCCGGAATTTTAGAAAAAAGAGAAGGCATTGCGCCTGGTTGGGGCTGCTATGATGCACTCGCCGGACGTCCGCCTTCATGACACTATTCTGCCACGGGCGGGGTGAAGAGGTCCGCCTGAGCGACCGCCGCCGATTTGGCGCTTTTTTTCGGGCGGTGATCGCCGACCTCAAGCTGGCCTTGCAGGCGGGCAAGCTGCAATTCGGCCTCGTGGCTTTTTGCCACTGCGGACCCCAGTTGCTTCTTTAATGCTGGCACGTCCTCTTTATAACGCTCATCGAGTTCGGCAAGCCGGGCAATCGCATCTGCCAGTTTGTGTGCAAGTTCAGTGTTGGCGTCTCGTGCCTCAGCCAAATGAGCACTGGCCGATTGCGCTTGGGCCTCGAAGTGTTTGCGCTGCTCTTCCGTGCTCGCCAATTGCGTTTTCATCTGGCCGGTTTGAGCACTGAGTCCGGCATTTTTTAAATCCAGCGCATGGACTATATTATTCGCCTCGACCAATTGGTCCCGGGCTGTTTGGAACTGAGCTTCAAGCTGGTTTCGCTGGTCTTCCGTCGTTGTAAGATGTGCCTTCGCTCGTTCGTTTTCGCTAACGAGCCCAGCCTCATGAAGCTCCAAGGCGTGGACCTTGTCGGTCATATCCGCCAATTGGACGCGCAGTTGCGCCCCTTCGGCAGCAAAACTGTCATGTAGTTCGCTAAGCCGGGCCAGCGCCTCGGCCAACTGCCGGGCACCAGCTTCACTATTGGCGCGAGCCTCAGTTGCCTGCGCTTGGGCTATTGAGAGTCGCGAGAGCAAATCCTCGTATTGCTTCTGATGCTTTTCCTGCCGCATCTCTGCGGCCGCCAACTGGCCTTCAAGTCGCTCGTTCTCCTCCAGGACGGAGTCGTAGTCCTGCCTAATCTCGTCCAGCGCTTGCGCGCTTTGGGCCGCGCCATGGGCAACTCCTTTATCCCAAACAACTCGAAACGCTTGCTGAGCTTCTTCTGAAAATTTGGGGAGTGCAGTGTCGGCCTCAATTTCCCGTTTAAAACGAGCGATGGTGCTGTCAGAGCCACCTATTATCGAGCGAATCCGGGCAACCGATGGATTTTTGCCATCGGCCCGGATATTCGCCATCGTGGTTTCGACATCCTCTCGCGTGAGATCTTTTTTCTCGGTCATAGCATGATAATGGCGTTACTCGTTATCGGGCGTTATCGTAATGGCGTTACTCCAAATCCTGGGCACGAGATACTTGGAGCGGTTCCGGGATAAATGGTGTCCTCATCGACGATTCCGTTCGGCATATACGGTGCCAAAATTCCAATTTTCCAATAGAAGCTGACCAAAGCCTGAATATCGCCGAGCATAATATGCTCGATTAGATGACTGGCGCGGAGCCGTTGCGAAACCCTGTTCAACACGTCCGCCGACGTGTAAACGTAAAGAATTGGCACCGCTTGAGAGCGGTATATGTCAGCCAGCCGTGCGTAACCTGCGCAGTTCTTGACCGAGCATTCCACCTCAACCCGAAATACCACATTGTACGCGAGAACGGAAATGCGGGCATCGGGGATGGCATGCAAGTGAGAGTTCAGGGCAAAGCTCAAACGACGCAGGGCATCCAGTTGAGCGCTATTCACGAGATTGTTAAGCCCTGCCGTGGTGCGGATGATCTGCTCCGACTCGACGACAAAGCGATTGATCCCCATGAAGAATGCAAGCACATCTGTGACCCACGCCATGCATGCCGAGGTATACGCAAAGTGTCGCGGAATTATGTATTCTTTGGAAGAGCGAAAATCGCTGGGACCGTAACGCGTATCAAGAGCATCATTTCGGAGCAGATCAAGCCTGCGGGTCGGGACGGCAAGAAACGGCTCGGGTGGCTTTCGTGTCGGCGCAAACCATCGCCCTTTTAGGGGAGACTCACGGTTAACGCACATATTTCCCAGATCCTGCACGTACCCATATTCAAGCAAGGGAGCAACGTGGCGCAGAATTCGCGGTTTATATTCGCAAAGCAGTCGGGACAATTGGTGGAGCGAACAGTAGCCCCACTCATGGCAGGCGCGCAGAACCGCTTCCGTAAGGCCATGGTTAAGCTTTCCCAAGCGTTTTAGCGTCAGTGTTTTGGACATAAGGACGCGGGCTGGAAAATCGATTGCTTGTGGGACTCCTCTGCTGCTGCTTGGCGCGATTTGCTCGGGGTTCCCTTGGTCGCCGTCGAGGAGTTGAGCCCCATTAATTTTTCGATCTCCTGAACCTCATGCCGGAGGAATCGGCGCGCAGATTGCATCGTTAAGCCAAGTTTTTTCCCCGAAACACCGTAGCGGCGCAGCGTGCGGAGCACGGTCGTTCGGTTTACGGCCCACCGGTACGCAATCTCGGTGGCGGTCTCCCATCTGGTGGTTGTATTCACGCAGGTCAAGGCATCTGCACAATTCTCCGAGAAAGTTGTTCTGCGCCGTCTGAGCGGGAATCTGTGGTAAACTTTCCCATGGAAATAGTTCTGACTGAGTCCCAACTGCGCCGTGCAGACATCCTCCTCGCATCCAAAAACATCAAAAATCACGATATGAGGGGATTAAAGTTGCTGTTGGGGCGACATGAAGGGAGAAAACCGGCTGAATTGGGCAAAGAATTCGGAATAACCGAATACGGGGTAACCAAGCGGTGTAGAGATGTTCTGAAATCGGGGGTGGATCGTTTTCTCGCTGACTTGGAACTGGGGGACCGCGTTGTCGACCGCGCCCGAAAGCTTTTGCCCGATGATGATGCCGTTTCGCTTGCCCAGGAGTTTGGTATCCCCGAGCGGCGGGTGCGTTATCTTGTCGAAAGCAATCAGCTTTCGCTGCCGTCGAACCGGGGCATTCAGACAATCGAGGACCTCCTCAGGTGGACTGACTCCAAAAATGAACCTGTGCTGGATTTAGCGGGGATTTCCCTTTCCGGAAACGGTGCGGTCGCTGTGCTTGCCTTGCAGGAATGCACAAAAAACCATGCGCATTATCGCGGGTTCTTGGACTACGACGTGGCGCCGGCAGCGGATTGGACTGAACTTTCGACCCAGGACCGGCGCTTTGCCAAAGCGTTCGGCCTTCTTCGGAAAAGGAACGAAGCCTTCAAGACGCCAGGTGCCATCATGTGTGAGGAGTTTTTCAAGATTATGGAATTCTTGGAGAGAGTTCGCAAAAGGTTTCCCCTGCCTTTCAGTCTGGTCGTCATTGTGGATTCGGAGACTCAGGCAGAACAGCTTGCGAAACTGACCAGTCGCGGAGAACGAGTCGCGGTGCATTGTTGCTCTGCACCGATAGTTGATTGGTTGGAGCGCTATTTTTATACTGTGCGTCTCCAACGGAGCAGTTTGGGGCTGGCTCCAAATCTTGGCGGGCTCTGTTCGCTCTTGTTACGGCCCTCGGACGCGGCGTGCTTTGAATGGATTGGCTGCGCGAACAACGCCGAAAACGTGATCAGACACCGGTTCGTGGCAAGCTTGTTCCATGCAGCGCAAGGACACATCCACGAACTGAGTCCGTGGCTCTGGCCTCGGATGCGCCGGGCGAACACCGTGCCACTGGTGACATACCGATGGCAGACCAAGGTTCAGGACTTGACTGAATCATCGCGCGGGGACTGCGGGATTGACCATGGAAACGACATTGATCCTGATCGGGTGATTTCTATCAGCCCCCTGCCTGGCATCGCGTATCTCATCCGGTTGACTGCTGACGCCGCTTCAAAACTGCGCGGGGATTTGCGCGGGAGTAGTCTCACAAAACGGTTCT
>SESA01001905.1_pt1 | contig 10273 bp, 7 predicted proteins | sample 3171451 | NCBI WGS metagenome assembly SESA01 (sample SAMN06051862, study PRJNA518727) | freshwater metagenome | biome: subpolar coniferous forest; feature: holomictic lake; material: water; isolation source: holomictic Lake 227, 8 m depth | place: Canada: near Kenora, Ontario | collected 2013-06-25...
TCGAACCTCGATAGCAGTAACCTCTGGCAGGATCAACCAGAATTCATATCCTTCTAGGAAGTTTAAAACTCAATCATGTTATTTCCGATAACCAGTCGGAATTGGCTGAGTCGCCAAGACCAATGTCAGACACGAAAAAACTCGCGTCTCCATTCTTTGTTTTAATCGCAACTTTCAACCCGGACCTTTTGATCAAATCAGGTCTGGCTCGTGGGTTGCGACGCCTCATCGGCCCAATTCTGTACGCATTACTACTATTTAAAGCTTGCCTTTCAGCAGACCTTTTCTGCGCCCATTATTGGACTAGCTCCAAAGGAGTTCGTGCTATTTATATCTTTCGGCTCATCCGGACTTGCCCAGGAAGGGAAATCGCGAAATGGACCCGAAAAATTGAACCCTTTTCGGCAGCCTTTGTGATCGAAGTTCGTATTTAAAGGTTTTGCTCCAACATTACCCCACGGTTTTGATCAGGAGGCTGTTGCAAGATCGCGAACTCATCGCATCGGCCTTCAACTCTAATAGATGATGGGTATTTAAAGCTAGCGCACCAAAAAAAGAGGGGAATCAATCAACTTCGCCGGATAATTATTATGGTTACGTCTGAAGAAGCAAGCCTTGCCTGGGAATAATCCAGAAGATCCTTCTCCACTGCCCTCATTATCTCCGAAGAGGGGAGATATCTATTGTTTATGACCAGATTTATCAGCCGCTCTATGCCGAATTGCTTCTTAAAGCCGTTCTCCAGCTCAACGACACCATTGGAATACATGACCATGACATCGCCCGACTGGATAGGTATAAGCGTCTTTTCAAGCTCCATTCTATCCAGCATACCAAGAGCAATTCCCCCACCACCCAATGTATCCACTATTCCTCCTGGATCGACAATGAAGGGAGGATTAAAGCCGGCATTTACATACTCTAAAGTGTGATTTACGGGATCTAAGAGAGCATAAAAGCATGCCAGATTCGTTCCGTGACCATGCTGATTTATCTGCATATTCAGGTCACTAATGGCCTTTGCCGGATCCAATTTATCAGGCGAGGCACGAATGAGCGTTCGCGACATGATGGCAAGCATGGCCGCCTGGACACCATCTCCGCCTACACCCGCCATGGCGAAGGCAATTTTATCTTCTGCTCTGGTAATATCATAGAGATCAAAACTATTCTCCTCAGAAGGCCAGTAAAGCGTTTGGATCTCATATCCATCTTCCTGGGGCACATTTGCCGGAACTAGATTACGCTTTACCCCCTCCAAAAAGGCCATCTCCTTGCCAGAGCCGCCCAGTAAAACCGCATCTTCCTCCAGCCTTGCCACGTATCCCTTGAGACCCTGCGCCATTTTATTGAAGGAGACCGCTAAAACCGCCAGCTCGCCGGATGTCTTCGCCTCGACGTCAAACTCGCCGCGCGAAATTTTCTCAGCTAAGCCGACAAGAGAGGCAATCTGGCCATCGATTCTTCTGCAGAGCCACCATGCCGCCCCCAGCACGGAAAAAACGGTGAGTACGAAGATGATCAGCGCATAATCCCGAACTTTTCGCGAGGCATCACTCAAGCCGACCGTTGTGCTCCTGGCAACATCCTTGATGCCGGAATCTATGTACCGCGCCGGCAGGCTCATCTCTTCGGCAGGATAGGCAATGCAGAAGATCCAGCCAAGTGTATCTATGCGCGAGAAAGCCACATATCCGTCCTCATTTCCCAGTCCCACCACATTGGAACCGAAGCTTTCTCTTAACATGCCTTTGCCCAGCGCCCTGACCTCAGGGTTAGTGGATTCAAAGAGATTATCCGCTACGAAGAGGTCTTTCAGATTATTTTCCGGCTTATTTTTAGGCCGGTGTATTATCAGGCCGGACGAATCCATAATAAAGGGATATCCTCTTCCCTTCAAGGATGACAGGTCGCTGTAAATCGAAGATAAAGATACATCCATTCCCGCGATGCCTGCAAACTCATCGCCCCGAAAGAAAGGAGTGGTAACGGTAATTGCATAATCTCCCTTACCATCCAAATAGGGCCCGGTCCAGACGGTTTTCTTCTTTTGCTTGGCCAGAGTATAATACGGCATATCCTTGTAACTGAAGGGCGCCGTGTTACTGAGAGTCTTATCGTTGTAAGGCCAAACTGCCAGCACTCCATCCTCGGTTCCGATATATGATAGGTACAATGATGATTTGACCTTGTGAAGTGCTTGCATAACCCTGGCAGGAGCACAAAGGGATCTTACGGTAGCATCTCTTATCTCAGAAGTTGTCTGGTTAGAACCGATTGGTGCAACCCATATTCCAGGAGGGGTACAGCTCTCGTTTGCAGAACCCTCGGCCACATAGCCCGCGACAAGTTCGTTCTCAGAAGCAATACGCTCGAAGAACTCGTCATACTGGCGGGCCTTCGCGATAGCGAGCTGCACCTGATCGGCATCGCCTTGACCGACCGCAAGAGCAGAGCGGTTCAAGGATGTGCTGAGGCTGGTGATATTGCTTTGGACGTCAATTGATGCCTGGTTCATCTCCACTAAAGATATGATCCCTAGAATTACCATAGGTAGCAGAGCAAAAGCTACCAGAACCACCAGGAGCTTACCCATTAATCCATCGATGCCAGCCATTTTCCATTCCATTGACCTGGGTGGTATAAACTCTTTTCAGCATTCATTGCAAAAACTATTTATTGGTACTATCCGAATAAATATTGTGAAAGGGCCCTATGAATTTCTCCAGCCCCTGAAGAGGCTGACAAAGGTATACCACCGCTTTGAAAGGACCTTGTGGGCAATGAATATCGCAATACTGTCCATCGCCGTTTACGCCCTGGCAGAGATTATCGGCCTTCCCGGCTTTATGAGCTTCTATTATCAGGACGTCCCACTCCTCGCGGCATCACCCGCCGTTCTCTCCATAATCATTGGCCTGGCCGGGGCCACGCTTATCAAGAGACGGAAAAAGGCAGATATCTTTCCGCTCTTGGGGCCAGAGCTTTCCGAGAAAGCCCGCACCGCTTACGACAATCGCGACGTTGACTCTCTGCCCATGCAAAACCTGGCCAATGAGATCAAAGTAAGCCTGAATAAAATCAAGCCCTCTGAAATACTCAATTCACGGCAGATAAGCAAGAGAGCATTTGCCATAGTACTCATATCAGGTGCAGCCATTCTCTTAGCCCAGAGCGAAATTGTCACTCCATCGGATTTCCAGTCTCTCGCTGATCTGAGGGACAAAGCCCTTTCCGCTTTTGAGAATGTTAGGCCGGCAGAAAGCACAAATCAGGAAATAAACCTCACCGGCAACCTCTTCGGCAATCCCTCTCTCGCCGTCTTAAATGAGAACAAGATGGAAATTATGCTTTATCCGGGAATAGGAGCCGGATCTCTGGCCAGAAATACAAAGCCCGTGGAGCGTGTCTTCCAGCAATCCCAGGCAGGAGAAGCAGCCGCAGTTCCCTCTGAGCTCTATATCGAGAGCCTTCCTCCCGAAAACAAGGATATAATCAAGAAATACTTCACGATTCTTTCCCAATTACCTCTTTGATCCTGCCTTTGCAAGACCTATTATCTCCGCCAAGAGAGCTTTTCCCTCTTGCGAGGAGAAGAGCGGAATCTCCCAATCCACAGCCATCCGCCCATTTTTGCGGTAGACCATTACGCCTCGCCTCTCCCAGACAGGGGTCTTGGTCAGATTAATGCCCCTCTGGAATACCAGCTCGTGAATCTCTGACTCCTTTAACCCTAGTAACTTCTCCATGGCCTGCGTCCCATTGAGCCCATCCTCTCGCAACATGTAAAAGCCATAGGAAAAGATATGATTTCTCCAGGTTTCATCCTGCCGCTCCGCGAGGTAGCTGCATATCTCCGCCTGGCAAAGAGGGATCGTCCGGCAGTCCATGGAAACGGGCCTATGAAGGCCCAGGGAAAGGGCTGCAGAGAGAAAGCCCGCGACCAAAGAATCAATCTTTTCCACCCTTCCGGCAAAGGGCGCATCAAGAAAGACAAGGCTGATCTCATCCGAGAATGTAAAGGCCAAAACGGGCACGGGCCCAAAATCCAAAAAGAAGCGCTCCACAGCGCCTGCCATCGACCGGGCAAAATCGATGTCATAGGGCTTCTTGCTGTCCTCTAGTACCTTTTTGAAGCCCCTTCCGTCCGCCCTCACTACCAGGGGCGCGCGGGCACATAGACCGGAATAAATCTCCCAGCTAGTCGACTTTGCGCTGATCCTTTGCATTTCGAGTCAGGTGCCGGATGATGATGATATCGCCCACTGCAGTAACCCAGCGATAGGGTATTACGATCCCCTTGCCCTTCTGATCAAACAGCTCCCGGTTCACGTCCCCCAGGGCCAGCCCGCTCACCACGCCGTTCTCAGGGTCAAGGACGGCATCTTCCACCCTGCCCACAAAGATGCCATTTTGAGTATAGACATCCTGGTCCAGGAGCGATGTGATCTCTACATTCATCTAGAATCCCATAATAAAATTCGTGTATTAGATATTAACTTTGCGATGGACTCCACAATAGGCTCGCGGGCTGCAAAAGCATTATATTTCGCTCCAGCAAATCCGTGTCAAGGGGTGAAAGGAAAGATGTTGGTGGTTGGGATCAGCGGCAGTCCCAGAAAGGCTGGCAATACCGAGTTTCTGCTTAATGAAGCCCTGGCTGTGGCCAAAGAGAGGGGCTTTGAGACGGAGAGGCTGCTCATTTCCGAGATGAAGGTAGATTTTTGCAATGACTGCGGCGATTGCAGCAAAGGAAAATCCTGTCCCAAAGAGGACGATATGGAGAGAATCATAACCACGCTCCAGAAGGCAGACGGCATCATCGTGGCCTCGCCGGTCTATTTCGGAAGCGTAACTGCTCAGCTAAAGGCCGTCTTCGACAGAACCATTCCCCTACGCCGACAGGGCTCGCATCTCAAGGATAAAGTCGGCTGCGCCATCAGCGTTGGGGGAGCAAGAAACGGCGGCCAAGAGAAGGCGCTGGAGACGGTGCACGCCTGGATGCACATCCACGGCATGATCGTAGTAGGGGACGACGCCCACTTCGGAGGCATTGCCGTGCGGCCTGCTGCGGAAGACCGCATCGGCAGGAAGACGGTTGTCGCGAGCGCCAATAAGCTGTGCGATCTCCTGGAAAGGCTGGAAAAGAAAACGAACTGCTGGGGCGGAGATTGAGACAAAAGTATCTGGGGGAAAAGGGCCTTATTGGACTCATAGCATTTCTCAGCGCGTTCGTTCCGTTATCTACCGACCTTTATCTTCCGGCACTACCCGGCATGGCTAAGTTTTTCGGCGTAACAACAGACCTGGCCAATCTCACTTTAATCCTGTTTTTTGTATTTTTCGCAGCAGGAACTCTCTTCTGGGGGCCACAAAGCGACAAATATGGACGTAGACCAGTACTGCTCATTGCTCTGTCCATCTATTCTCTGGCCGGCTTTTTATGCGCAGGTTCCGTGGATATATACCAACTAATATTATGCCGAATCCTGCAAGCCCTGGGTGGCAGCGGGGCTTTTGCCGTAGCCACCGCCATAATCAAAGATGTCTATGACAGCAAAAACCGGGAGACAATTTTAGCTCTGGTCCAGTCAATGGTGCTCATATCTCCCATGGCAGCCCCGGTTCTGGGCGCACTCCTACTTCGCATCACTTCCTGGAGGGGAGTGTTCCTGATTTTAGGTGGCATAGGCCTCTTGGCGCTGGCGGGAAGCATAGCTTTGCAGGAGACAATAGATAAACGCTATACTGGATCAATGCGACAGGCCTGGGGAAGGCTTGGAGCAGTGGCGAAAAATCCTGGCTTTACCAGCTTGCTCCTGATCTTTTCGTTGCTCAGCGTGTCCAGCATGGCGTTTATTGCTGCATCTTCATATATTTATATAAATAGCTTCGGCCTGAGCGAGCAGACCTACAGCTACTATTTCGCCTTCAATGCCCTGGGAATGATCACTGGACCCATCCTTTATCTGCGGCTGTCCAGGCGTTTTTCGCGCCGATCGATCATCATGGTCTGTTTTGCCGTTATCTCAGCCAGCGGACTTCTCATTACCCTCCTGGGCGGTATCAAGCCCATAGTATTTGCCCTGGTGCTGCTGCCTGCCACGCTCATGGCCAGCTGTGTGCGCACTCCCGGCGCTAATCTGATGCTGGAGCAGCAGGAAGAGGATGCAGGCTCAGCCTCCGCCCTGATGAGCTGCTTTGGCATCTTCATGGGCAGCGTTGGCATGACCATCATCTCGCTGCCCTGGAGCAATACCATCCTGATCTTAGGCGCGATGAACATCCTCACCGGGATTTCATGCCTGGCCTTATGGCTGCTCTTGTCCAATAAACCGTTTATAAAGCAGATTCCTGAAAGCCGGTTCAAAACAGGTTAACTTCATTGCAGAGTTTCGACTCTTCAGCAAGTAGCTCGTGACTGGCGCGAGCGCGCGCGGGCTAGCGGGACAGAGAACCGGAGAAATTCCCGTGTCTGGGTCCAAGGCCTGATGGCGCGATGAGAGCACGGGGGTCTCGCGGCTTCCTGGCAGCTGCATCGCATTAAAGGTAGCTAAGTCGATGGTGGATATTCATAAAGTCCCCGAAAAAAGGCAATTTCAAATCAAACTGCGTGTGGCCACCCCACCCTAAAGGGATGGGATATGCTTCGGGCCGCACGCACGCCCGGTTAGCTGGAGATCAGAAATCATCGAGTCTTCTTTGCCTGGTTTCCCTGATCTGTGCAATTGAAACTCTGCTTTCGATTTCCAGCTTATCGGTTTAAGTGAGCACAAATAACGCGAGGGTTCACTTCATCCCCAACCTGAAGGTCGGGGTATTCGTGACCCTCCGCGCTCCCGATGTAAGATCGTAAGCGCCACGGTGGTAAAAGTCAGTGCCTTTATTGAACCAATCTTCTGCGGTCTGCGAACATTGCACTAATGGCATTAATGCAAGCAGAAGAACAAAAACGACATTGATCAATCTCATAAGATCTAATAAGTGTTGAGCAAAGATATGTTTTTGGCCTATATCATCCTACTTCCAAATTTCTGATTAAATCTAAAATCAGAAATTATGATAGATGGTTTCAACGTGCGAGAATCTCATCCCCCGCACTCGACCTCGTAACCATGGGCAGCAGTCCCGCAAGAGCGCGACACCCGGCGGCGGGAGACCGATGCCGCCAGCAATCCTGAGAGGGCGCGGGCCAGGAAGCCGCAAGATCCCGAAGGGCTTTTGCATCGCACCGCCCGGCCTTTGCCTTCTTTTGGAACCGCTCCAACAATTACCGGCTTATCCTTCAATTCTGGGTGCTCTCGAACTTCTACGGAAGGAAAGAAGGCATCCAGATCGACATGGAGAATTACCCGCATACTGCTTCTCTACCTAGATGAAATGCGTTCAGGGATATTGCACTTGCGAATGAGGCCATTTTGTTCGGGGGAGGTAGATGGGAGTTCCTAGCCTTTGTCTGGTTCCTTCTCTTTGGATAGGAAAGCCGCTACCGTAGCGATAATCATGCATATCAGCATGAGCAGCCATAAGCCCTGGTAAGACTCCAGGGACCTGGTGGTCAGCATCAGACCGGAGACCTGCTGCAGTATGGCCCCGCCAGCGAAGGGAAATATGTTGAGAGCTGCGGTGCTCGTCCCCACAATGCTTATGGGGAACAGCTCCTTGATCTGAGCATAGCTCACCACGAGGAACCCGCCGAAGAAGCCGAAGGCGAAGTTTATCGCCATATAGGTCTCAGTACTGGTGATATGCCCGGTGGTCACCCATATTATCGCCCAGATGATCGTATACAACACGGTCCCTATGATTAAGACTTTTTTACGGGACTTCAGGATCCTATCAGAGATGTACCCGGCAGTAGGGCAGCCCAAGATCATGCCCATTCCGATGAAGGTTAGCACCAGCCCGTAGGTGGGCCTGTCCCATCCCAGGATGTCATGGAAAAACGGTCCCGCCCACAGTCCTTGATAGACCATGATGCTACCGTACATGAAGAAGAACCATATGGCCAGGGGCCAGAACTTCATCCCCGACCCGAAGGTCATCTTGAGAGCCCTGCCCATGGGAATCTTCTCCGTCGTCTTGACCTCTGGGGCCAACTCGCCCAACTCCATGGCCTCGATCTCCTGGATACTGGGAAGGTTCATGTCCGAGGGCCGGTCCCGAGTGATCATCCAGACTAACGCCGCCAGGACGAACGTGATCATGCCCAGTATGAGGAATACCTGCTGCCAACCCAGGGCGTCGGACATCAAGACCAAAGGGCCAGCGGCGCTCAGGGCTCCGATGTTGCCCACCGCTAGCAGGATACCGGAAAGAGAAGCGAACTCATTCTTACGGTACCAGGCGGCCAGGATCTTCATGGTGGGGATGTAAACCATGGCCACGCCTATGCCGATCAACAATCGTCCTGCGATGACCGTCTCGAAAGTAGATGCGATCCCGGTTAGAATCGCGCCGGCCGCGGCTACAAGCGTGAAGAGGCTGACCGTTTTGCGTGGTCCCCAGTTGTCGGTCAATAATCCAGACGGCAACTGCATGACTGTGTAGGCGTAGAAATACACAGAGCTCAAAAGTGCGATGGAGGCGGACGTGCTCACTCCGAAGGTGATCTGCAAGTCGGTAGACACGACCGCCGAGGACACCCTGTGGAAGTATACAAAGAAGTAAGCGAAGGCCAGGATCCCGAACACCGCCCATCGGTAGCTCAGGACTTTCTTCACTTTGCTTTTTTCCAATGTCATTCTTATAACCTTCCTACCATCGGACGAGACGTTGAGCTCTTTGGCAGCATATTGATTTGCCATTATCAGGTTGAGGAGACGAACATGTTAATCGGGTCCAGGACGTCCTTGGAGTTCGATGCCGAGTTTTACGGGAATCTGCCGGTTGTCGTTAGTCGTTATCGCCAACCACCTGGCGATTATTTCTGCCAGTTCTCTTTTCTGGACGGGTTTGGCAATGAAATCACTCATCCCCGCCTGAATACACTTCTCCCGGTCCCCTTGCATGGTAGCGGCGGTCATGGCAATGATGGGAATGCGTGGATTGAGCGCCTTCGAACCTTCCTGGCGGATGCAGCGAGTGGCCTCGAAACCGTCCATCTCAGGCATCTGGCAGTCCATCAATACCAGGTCATAGGGAACCATCTGGAGTGCTTTGACGGCCTCTTGACCATCGGCCACCACATCAGCCCTTAGTCCCATCTTTCTCAGCATTGCCTGTGCCACTTTCTGGTTTACGGGATTGTCCTCCACCACCAGGATGCGTATCTTGCGCTTGCCGTTTTCAGAAATGACAGGCTTCGCGGCGGAGCGTTCGATAGCTCCCTCGCCCGCAATTTTGGCAAGCTTCTCCTCTGCCGATCCGGACCCGGCCGGAGGCTTCTCAAACACCGCTGTGAACCAGAAGGTTGACCCTTTGCCCTCCTCGCTTTCCAAGCCGATCTTGCCACCCATCAGCTCGGCGAGCTGCCGGGATATGGCCAGTCCAAGACCAGTACCACCGTATTGGCGCGTAGTCGAGTTATCCACCTGAGTAAAGGGTGAAAAGAGACTATCCTTCCGGTTTGCCGGGATGCCGATGCCTGAATCGCTGACCGAGAAGTAAATTGTGACATTTCGTTCGTCTTCGCTCTCCAGGCGGACGCGGATCACTATCTCGCCCTTCTTTGTAAACTTCACTGAATTGGTTCCCAGGTTGACCAGAATCTGGCGCAGCCTTCCCGGATCTCCGCGCAGGAGAGACGGAACCTCTGGCTCCACCAAACAGACCAGCTCCAGTCCCTTCTCACGAGCACCGATCGTCAGGAGATCCGTTGTATCTTCCAGTGTAGAGCGCAGATCAAAGTCCAGAGTTTCCAGTTCCAGCTTTTGGGCTTCGATCTTGGAGAAATCCAGTATGTCGTTTACGAGAGAGAGAAGCATCTCGCCGCTGCTATGGACAATTTGTGCATATTCATGTTGCTCTGCATTCAAATCCAAATCCAGGAGCAGTCCGGTCATGCCGATAACGCCGTTCAAAGGCGTACGAATCTCGTGGCTCATGTTGGCCAGAAATTCGCTCTTGGCATCATTGGCCTTTCGGGCCTGTTTGGCCAATTCATTGGACAGTTCGATGGCAATTTCCAGATCCTGATTGGTTTGTTGCAACTCTTGCTCAGTCCGTTTGCGCTCGGTGATGTCCTCGGAGACGCCCAGCAGGTATTCGGGTTCTCCGTTTTCGTTCAGGATCGGAACCTTCTTGGTGTGCAGGATGCGCTCTCCCTTGTTTC
>SESA01001906.1_pt1 | contig 10272 bp, 9 predicted proteins | sample 3171451 | NCBI WGS metagenome assembly SESA01 (sample SAMN06051862, study PRJNA518727) | freshwater metagenome | biome: subpolar coniferous forest; feature: holomictic lake; material: water; isolation source: holomictic Lake 227, 8 m depth | place: Canada: near Kenora, Ontario | collected 2013-06-25...
GCAGGCTTCCTTGGCGCCGTGGCAGCGGTCCATGCGGGAATCTTCCCACTCGACCGACAGAGGCCCTGTATAGCGAATATCGTTGAGTGCGACGATGATCTCTTCGAAGTTGATATCGCCGTGACCCAGTGAACGGAAGTCCCAGAAGCGTCGCGGATCTGCAAATTCCGTATGCCCGCCAAAGACGCCAACCGTGCCGTCGCCATGTCCCCACCACGCATCCTTCATGTGGCAGTGAAAAATACGATCCGGGAAGGTGCGGATGAACTTCACATAGTCTACGCCCTGATAACCAAAGTGAGACGGGTCGAAGTTGAAACCAAAGGCCGGATGTCCGTCCAGTGCTTCCAACGCGCGCTGCGCAGAGGCGATGTCAAAAGCGATTTCAGTGGGATGCACTTCGAGCGCGAACTTGATACCGTTGTCAGCATAGACATCCAAGATCGGCTTCCAGGTCTTTGCAAATTCTTTATATCCGTTTGCAACCTGTCCCGGCGTGCAGGGCGGGAAGGAGTAGAGCAGATGCCAGATCGGCGAACCGGTGAAACCGTTCACAACCTTGATGCCCATATTCTTCGCGGCCTTAGCAGCCTTCTTCTGCATCTCGATCGCCCACTTCTTGGCAGCCTTGGGGTCACCCTTGAGGGCCTTCGGAGCGAAGATGTAATGGCGCTCATCAATATTGTCAGAGACCAACTGCCCCGAGAGATGGTTGGAGATCGCAAAGCACTCTAAGCCGTTTTCCTTGAGAAGTCCGCGCTTGTCTTCGCAATAGCCCTTGCTCTTTGACGCAACATCCAAGTCCATGTGGTCGCCCCAGCAGGCGAGTTCCAGACCTTCATAGCCAAAGCCCTTTGCCATCTTGCACAACTCTGCCAAAGGCAAATCTGCCCACTGCCCGGTAAACAACGTTACTTTTCTTGCCATCTTTATTCCTCCTTGCGTTCGTTAAAACTATGGTTCACCTTGAAACACGTTTCCCAAACAAATCATCTTCGAAAGAAGATACTCTACTTCGGCTATTCCTTCAAGCCTCTTTTTGCTTTGAAGAAGGCTTGAAACATCTCACGGCATTCGGTCTCCATCACGCCTTTCAGAATATCGGGCCGATGATTGAGTCCTTCATGATTAAGAATTGAAAAGACAGAGTGTCCTCCGCGCTTGGGGTCTGAAAGCCCCCACACCACCAGCGGAATCCGCGCCAGCACGATCGCGCCAGCGCACATGGAGCACGGTTCTTTGGTCACATATAAAATCGTATTTGTCAGTCGCCAATCCCCTAATGCGGCAGCAGCCTGCGTGATGGCCAATATCTCCGCATGCGCAGTCGGATCCTTGAGCATCTCGGTCTGGTTATGCGCACGCGCAATGATTCGTGTTCCGGTGGCTAAAGGAAGCCCTTGTGATTCAGCGTCCGTGGGAGCGGCGCAGGCCTCTGCGCCAAGGCACGCAGACGCGTGCCCCTCCCGTGTTGCCGCATCCGGTCGCAACCGCACAATTACGCAGCCGGCGGGCACTTCGCCTGCTTCTGCAGCACGCTCAGCCTCATGCAGAGCCTGTCGCATATACTTTTCATGAAATTCAGGAGTTAACATAAAGTATCATTCGATGGTTTTGAAGAAGACGCGCTTGGCTTTGCCCTCTGGACGAGGAAGCGTGCCGGGTTTCCAAATATCACCGTCCGGTGAAAATCCGAGATCTTCCTTCAGTTGCTTCTCAACCATGTAGCCAGTCACGCCCTCTTCAGCCTCGACATTGACATGCAACTTCTTGATGCCGTGGTGATCCTCGATAATCAACTGATACTCAGGACAGACACCCGGAATCTTGAGCAACGATTGCTCCACCTGAGCCGGGAAGAAGTTCACGCCCGAAACAATGAGCATGTCATCCAAACGGCCTGTAATGCGCGCCAACCGCAGTCCCGTGCGTCCGCAGGCGCACGTCTCGCGCGAAACAACGCTGCTCCAGTCGCCTGTACGGAAACGGATCACCGGCAATGCTTCCCGCGTAAGCGCAGTGACCACCACTTCACCTATTTCGCCGTCTGGCACTGGCTTGCCTGTCTCAGGATTGATGACCTCGATGATGTAATGGTCTTCCCATTGATGCAAGCCGCTGTGGAAGGAACAGTCCATACCGAGCGTACCAATGCCGCCTGTTTCGGTCATGCCATAAATATCGTAGACATCAATCCCCAGTCTTGAACGGATGCGGTCCTTCATGGCGTCCGAAAATGTTTCTGCTCCGAAGATGCCGATCTGAAGATCCGGCAGATTGTTCTTCTGTTCGTCCAGCATCTCGATGATGCGCACCGCATAAGAGACAACGCCCGTGACGATGCGTGACTTAAAATCTTTTGCGAGCTTAATCTGGCGCGCGGTATTACCTGCGCCGCAAGGCAAGATGAAAAGCCCGGCCGCACGCGCGCCGTGATAACAGCCGAACCCGCCATTGAATAGCCCGAATCCCGGCGTGATCTGACAGACATCGCCCTGCTTTGCCCCGGCCATCCTGTAGCAGCGCGCCATGCATTCACCCCATTGGTGAAGGTCGTCAACGGTATAAGGCATCACCACGGGCGTCCCCGTCGAACCGCTCGACATGTGCATCTCTGCAATATTCGTCTTATCCACGCACATCATGCCCAAGGGATACTCCTTGCGAAAATCATCTTTGGACATGAAAGGGAGCGAAGTCAGCGCTTCAAGCCCCTCAAAGTTTTGTGCATCGACACCAGCCTCGGCAAATTTTGCTTTAAAGTAGGGGTTACAGGCAGAAACCGTACGGACTACCTCGCGGAGCTTGGTATCCTGAATCGCCGTCAGTGCCTGCCGCGACAACGTCTCGGCAACAGGGTTAAAATAACTCATAGCAAAAATCCTTTTCTGTGCACGACCTGCAAGCTGCCGCACCATGCCGTGCAGAAAAAAGAGTAACAAATGACAGCCGATAATGAAAGTCGGAAGAAAACACCTTAAAGACTGTGTCTTGTTTTTCGTTCTCTTCTCTCCTCCCTCCTACTTCCTATTTGGTGTGATTCATTTCAGCTAAAATGAATCACACCCGGGCGTGACATACGCCTGAAAGTTTGCTATTTTAATGACCAATTTCTATACACCTGTGAATGGGAGCACGAGCGATGAGTCAAAAAATATTATTGTCGGCGAACGAAGCGGTTGCCTGGGCCGCGGCCAATGCGGGATGCACCGTTGCCTCCGCCTATCCGGGCACCCCGAGCACCGAGATCCTGGAGAATGTCGCCAAGTTCAAAGAGACCATCAATTGCGAATGGGCGGTGAATGAGAAGGTAGCCATGGAGGTTGCCATTGGCGCTTCCATCGCCGGCGCGCGTTCCTTGACGGCCATGAAGCATGTGGGCCTCAACGTCGCCATGGATCCGCTCATGACCTATACCTACGTGGGCGCAAATGGAGGCCTTGTGATCATTGTCGCAGATGATCCGGGCATGCACAGTTCGCAAAACGAGCAGGACTCCCGCAATCTCGTGAAGTTTGCCCGCGCACCGCTCTTCGAGCCAGCAGACAGCCAGGAGACGTTCGATATGGTCCAAGCTGCATTTGAGGTGTCTGAAAGATTTCAGGTCCCGGCCTTTATTCGTCTGACGACGCGTACCTCCCACACCTCGACCATCGTAGATGTTGGTGCCCATTTCGTCCCGAAAAAACAGCCGCTCAAGCCGTACGTCAAGGACATCAAGCATTATATCCCGGTCCCGATGTTTGCGCGGCCCCAACGCGTGGCTGCACAGGCGCGCACCGAGGCGTTGCGCGCTTACGCATGTGCAACGCCCTTCAACCGCATCGAGATGGCCAGCACCAAGCTCGGCATCATCACCTCGGGCGTGACGTATCAGTATGTTAAGGAGGCCTTCCCGGAATTCAGCGTCCTGAAACTCGGTTTCTCCAATCCGCTGCCCTCGAACCTCATTAAACAGTTCGCGGCCAAGGTCGAGAAGCTCCTAGTCATCGAAGAGCTCGACCCTTTCCTGGAAGAGCAGATTCGCGCACTGGGCATACAGGTCCTTGACCACTCCACGGAACTCAACATGATGGAGATGAACCCCATACGCTTGATGGCGCTCCGCAATGAAGTGCTGGCCGACACCGAAATCTCCACGCCCAAACGCGCCGACGCCGGACTTCCCACGCGGCCGCCCGTCCTCTGCTCGGGATGTTCGCATCGCGGTGTCTTCTACATGCTTTCCAAGCTCGGTGCCACAGTCACAGGCGATATCGGGTGCTATACGCTGGGCGCGTTTCCTCCGCTCAACGCCATGGACACCACCATCTGCATGGGTGCTTGCATCGGCAACGTCTTCGGCATGGAGAAGGCCGGACTGCCCGGTCGCAAGTGCGCGGTCATCGGCGACTCCACCTTCTTCCACTCCGGCCTCACCGGCATCCTCAACGTGCTCTATAATGGCGGCAAAGTCACCACCATCGTGCTCGACAACCGCATCACCGGCATGACCGGCCATCAGGAAAATCCTGGGTCCGGCAAGACGCTCACTGGCGACGAGGCTCCTGTCACAGACATCGCGGAAGTGGCTAAGGGCATCGGCTTCAAGCGCGTCGTGCGCGTCGATGCGTATGACCTGAAGGCACTTGAACAGGTACTGACCGAGGCGCTCGACGCCGACGAACCGTCCGTCATCATTGCCTACGGTCCCTGCAGGCTTGCAGCCAAACTGATGAACGCAGGCACCTTCGCTGTAGATAGCGCGACCTGTAAGGCATGCGGCGCCTGCTTCAAGCTCGGCTGCCCGGCGATTGAGCGTGGCGAAGCTGTTGCAGATGGCAAACGTTTCAAGGCGTATATCGATCCTGTGCAATGCTCAGGCTGCAACCTCTGCAAGCAAGTCTGCAAATTTAGTGCCATCTCTCAGATCCGATAGGAGAAAAATATGAAGACAGTCAATGTATCATTAGTCGGTGTTGGCGGACAGGGCATCCTGCTCACCAGCGACATTCTTGCAAAGACAGCCGCGCTCGCCGGCCTGGATGTCAAGAAGAGCGAAGTCCATGGCATGGCCCAACGTGGCGGCAGCGTGATCAGCCAAGTGCGCTTTGGCGACAAGGTTTATTCGCCGATCATCTCGGACGGCACCAGTGATTTGCTGGTCTCGTTTGAACGGCTTGAGGCACTGCGCTGGCGTCATCTGCTGGCGCCGACCGGCAAGGTGCTCATCAATGACATGAATATGACCCCCATCACCGTCTCGAGCGGACAGCAGGCCGCAGTAACCGATCTTTCCGAAAGGCTCAAGGCCGAGTATCCGGGAGCGTTATACATCGATGCGCTCACGATCGCGAAGAATCTCGGCAATACACGCGCCATGAATATGGTCATCGCGGGGGCCATCTCTAAGTTGATGCCCTTTGAACTTAACGTCTGGGAGCAGGCCATGCAGGAACGCATTCCTGCCAAGCTGCTCGATATGAATATCAAGGCCTTCGAAGCTGGACGTCAATTGCTTCCCGCATCATGACGCGGGGTCCGGGTCTGGTTGACATGCCGAACAGCATCTTCACCCAGCTTTGCCCGTAGCGCATCCACCGCGCGGCAAAGCTTTTCTTTTTTTGCACGACTGGCGGGGTCATTGTCAAAGAGCATCAACTGCTCGCGAGGATGTGGACTCAACCCTGTTACGCCAAAACCAATCAGGCGGACAGGTTGGATTAACTTTTCGACATCAAAAAGCTTGAGCGCCAGTGCCCGAAAAGAAAAGTCATCACACACCGGCACATCAAAGGGCGCTTGCCGCGTGATCGTCTTGAAATCCGACCAACGTAACTTGATACGTCCAGTCGTCACATAATAACCTTGGCGCCGCACACGCTGCCCCACATCATCGACCAGTCCGCGGATGATGTCGCGTATCTCTTCGCGATCCGAACAATCCGTCAGAAAGGTATATTCACGCGAAATACTTTTCTCAAAGTTATCGGTTTCAACTGCACGGCTGTCTTCGCCAAAGGCGAGCGCCATGATGTGCTCCATAAAACGAGTGCCAAAAAGTTTTTCCAGTTTTTGGGGATCGGCCTTCTGAATATCCGCGACCGTCTGATAGCCAGCACCTATCAGGGCTTCGCCCGTCACCTTACCGACGCCCCAGAGGTTGCCGACCTTCATCGCGCCTAGAAAACGGATGACGCCGCCACGCGTATTCGGCACGATAAAATAGCCATCCGGTTTGGCACGTTCACTCCCCAGTTTGGCCAAGAATTTGTTATGCGCCACACCCACGGAAGCCGCGAGATTGACCTCCTTGTGAATCAAAGCTCGCAATTGCTTGGCCATGGCTTCGCCTGAACCGAAGAGCGTATGCGCGCCAGTCACATCGATGAAGGCTTCATCACACGATACTGGTTCGATCAACGGAGAGAAGCGCTCGATAATCTCGAAGACCTTTCGGGAGGCTTCATCATAACGCGCCATGTCCGGCGGTAGAAAGACCGCATGTGGGCATCGGCGGTACGCTTCGCGGGAAGGCATGGCTGAGTGAATACCAAAAACCCGCGCTTCATAAGAACACGTGGAAACAACGCCCCGCTGATCAGGCGGGGAACCAACGACAACAGGCTTGCCGCGCAATTCGGGCCGGTCACGCTGTTCCACAGATGCAAAAAACGCATCCATGTCGATATGCAAGATACAACGGTCCATGATGAATCACCGCATGATTGACAGCACAGACTGCTTCCGAGCTTAAATCTGGAGCGGATCAAAGTCAGCGCGAGCCGCGGACTTCGGGGCTTGAGCCTGGGGCTGCTCTGTCTTGGGAGCTTCCTGCGTTTTCACGCCACTGCCACCACTCGACCCACCCCCGCCACCACCACCGCTGCCGGCTTTGACTGGCTTCGGAGCGAGCATACATCCCAGCACACGGCCAATGAGTTTGGGAGATTGCTCGGTGATCGCGAAAGCTAAACAAGCTTCAACAACCTTGTTCACGAGCTCCACACCAATCTCCTTATGGGCATTTTCACGTCCACGATATTGCAACGTAATCTTGACCTTGTCGCCTTCGTCGATGAAACTTTTAATCAGGCGCAGCTTATGTTCAAGATCGCCCGTATCTGTCGTGGCATGGAATTTGACTTCCTTGATCTGAACAACCTTCTGGTTTTTACGCGCCTGTTTGCGCTTAATGCTCTCCTCGTAGCGAAACTTGCCGTAGTCCATAATCTTACAGACTGGCGGTTCGGCGTTAGGAGACACTTCCACAAGGTCAAGTCCCTGCGCATCGGCCAGGCGTTGCGCTTCGCGCGTTGCCATGACGCCAAGCATCTGTCCTGCGGGGTCCAGCAGGCGAACCGTCTGGACTCTAATTTTGAAGTTTACACGAATGAATGAAGCGATAGCTCACCTCTGTACTAACGGCCGATTTCGCGGCCTTTTGTTTGTTGTTAATTTAGGCCTTCAAGGCCTCCTTGAAAAGTTCCTCAAAAGCTTCCAGAGTCATGGCACCCTTGTCGCCCGTCTCGCGGCTTCTGACAGACACCACGCCGGCTTCGACATCACGACCGCCAATCACAAGCATGAAGGGCACCTTCTCCATCTGCGCACGACGAATCTTTGCCCCCAGCTTCTCGTTGTCGGCATCAACGCCCACGCGCATGTCCTTTTCGCGCAACTTCGCGGCAAGTGCGTTCGCATGTTCGACTTGGCCAGATGTAATCGGCAAAATGCGCACTTGCTCAGGCGCAAGCCAGAGCGGGAACGCGCCACCATAATGCTCGATCAAGATACCAAAGAAACGTTCCAAGCTACCCAGCAGCGCACGGTGTACCATGTAGGGCTGATGCTCCTTGCCGTCTTCGCCGACATAAGTCATATCAAAACGCTCAGGCAAGTTGAAGTCAAACTGAATCGTGCCTAACTGCCACGGACGTCCCAGTGCATCCTTGATCTTGAGGTCAATCTTCGGACCGTAAAACGCGCCTCCGCCTTCGTCAACCTGATAGGCAATGCCTTCGGCTTCAAGCGCACTGCGCAGGGACGCCGTCGCCTGATCCCAGCGCTCCGGCAAGCCAACAGCCTTTTCCGGACGCGTAGATAGAAACGCCGTAATGTCATTGAACCCGAAACGGCGCAAAATGCGCAAGGCAAAAATAACGGTCTGACGGACTTCGCCTTCGATCTGTTCAGGAGTACAGAAGATATGAGCATCGTCCTGTGTAAAACCTCGAACACGGAGCAGTCCATGACGCACGCCTTCCTTCTCGTACCGATAAACTGTTCCCAGTTCAGCCCAACGAAGCGGCAAATCGCGATACGAATACTTGCGGGTCTTGTAAATCTGGATGTGGAAGGGACAATTCATCGGCTTCACATAATATTGCTCGCTCGATGTATGCGATCCTTCGCCCTCTTGCACGGTCATGCAAGGGAACATGCCCTCGCGATAGAAACTCAGATGCCCAGAAGTCTCCCACAAATGGGCACGCCCCACGTGTGGCGTGAAGACCATTTCGTAACCTGAACGATAGTGCTCCTTGCGCCAGTAATCTTCGATGGCCACACGGATGCGTGCGCCCTTTGGATGCCAATGCGCCAAACCGGGGCCTACGTCTTCGCTGATACTGAAGAGCTCCAGTTCCTTGCCGAGCTTACGATGGTCACGCTTTTTAGCCTCTTCAATACGTGCGAGCGTGGCATCCAAAGCCTCCTGGGAGACATCAGCCATACCATACAGACGCTGCAACATAGGATTCTTTTCGTCGCCGCGATAATAGGAACCTGCGATCGACATGATCTTGACTGCACCTACCTCTGAAGTCTTCGCCAGATGCGGACCGCGACAGAGGTCAACAAAATTGCCGCACTTATAAAGGGAAATAGCTTCGCCGTCGGGGATATCCGCCAGACGCTCAAGCTTATACGTCTGTCCAGCAAAGACCTTCGCGGCCTCTTCACGCGTGACTTCTAGGCGCTCAAAAGGCAAGGCGGCCTTGATCATCGACTTCATCTCCGCTTCAATCTTGGGGAAGTCTTCAGGAGCCAAGCGATGCTCCAAATCAAAATCATAATAGAAGCCATCTTCGGTCGACGGCCCTATATCCAGTTTCACATTCGGGAACAGACGGCAGACAGCAGACGCCATCACATGCGCCGCACTATGACGCATGACTTCAAGTGTATCCAATTTAAACCTCCTAGCTGAAGAACGTACAAATGTCCGCCAGCAATCAATAATGAAAGGGATTAGTGTCCCTTATCTGGGCTGTTTTGTCAACGGCAAAGCCATTTCAAAAAAATTATTGAATTGTGGGTTGCATCGGCAACGTGTTTCTACTTATAATAACATCTTGAAATTATTTCGTGTCGATTGTATGCATGGCGTGTCCCGCTCCATTGGGTGGAACGGGCTGCATCAAAAAACCAATAAGGAGGCATTATGTTGTTTGGTATCCAAGATCCCTGCGTAGCGGGTGCGTATCTGCTCGCCTTCTCCGGAGCCATCGTATGTGCAATCTATGGCATTGCAAACTGGAACAAGGGTGACGAGCCTGTCAAGCCAGAAGATGTGCAATGGGCTAAGGAAGAAAAAGAAGACATTGAAACAACACTGTAACGCATTACAAGAAAGGATCTTTTTTCATGGATATGTTCACCTTTATCGTTTTACTGGTCTATCTGCTGGCCACGGGTTATCTCGGGTATCTCGGGTATCGACAGACGAAGACCGCTTCGGACTACCTCGTTGCAGGTCGTAACGCCAACCCAGTCGTGATGGCTCTCTCCTACGGTGCCACCTTCATCAGCACCTCGGCTATTGTCGGATTCGGCGGTGTCGCTGCAAATTTTGGCATGGGGCTCCTCTGGCTGACCGTACTCAATATCTTCGTGGGTATCTTCATTGCCTTCGTCTGCTTGGGCAATCCGACGCGCCGCATGGGTCACCACCTCGATGCGCACACGTTTCCAGAGTTGATGGGCAAACGGTATAATAGTCGTTTCGTGCAAATTGTCTGCGCGTTGATTATATTCTGCTTCATGCCGCTTTACGCGATGGCTGTCATCATTGGCGGAGCTGAGTTCATCGGCCCAATCTTCCACATTTCCTACGATGCCGCGCTTTATGTCTTCGCGCTCATCGTGGCGGCGTACGTGATCGCAGGCGGTATCAAAGGAGTCATGCTGACCGACGCTCTGCAAGGCGGCATCATGTTGGTCGGTATGGTTGCCTTGCTCTTTATCACCTACTCTCAGCTCGGGGGCTTTACGGTCGCGCATCAGACCCTT
>SESA01001912.1_pt1 | contig 10249 bp, 9 predicted proteins | sample 3171451 | NCBI WGS metagenome assembly SESA01 (sample SAMN06051862, study PRJNA518727) | freshwater metagenome | biome: subpolar coniferous forest; feature: holomictic lake; material: water; isolation source: holomictic Lake 227, 8 m depth | place: Canada: near Kenora, Ontario | collected 2013-06-25...
CTGCTTGATACAAACGAGAACAGTGGCTATCTGGAGAACTGGAAGACGATCCAGCAAAAATACCTCGGAGAGATCGAAGAGAGTTTTTCGCCCCTTCCGGTTAAAAAGCTCAAAATGTATGAAAAAGAGATTGTCGGTCTCAAGTCACTTGAGATTTTTGCCCGAGACATCTATGGTGAGAGCGATCCAGCCGATATGATGTACGATGAACCACCGATAAAGTTTGTCCGCAATGGCGATGTTTATGAGGTGCAGTTGAAGCTCATGTTTGCCAATCCTGTTGATATTGAGATATGGGTAACCGGTGATGACCTTTTTGTGCATATCGGCAACCAGCGCAAGGTTATCACCCTTCCGGTCAGCCTGACCGGGCTTGAGCCGGGAGAAGCCTTTTTCAAGGATAAATGGCTGCACATTCCTTTTGACCTGCATCATCATAAACAGTCACGGATGACACAGCAGAAGAACAATGTACACCATTAATAAATTCTTCAGTACCTTGCTGCCCAACACAAGGTGACGGAGTGATTACCCCGGGGGCCGTTCAGGGCCTCCTTGATGTCAGCCCTTCAGATTTTTTACCCTAAATTTTTTAGTCGTTTTTTTTACCATGAACAACAACGAGTTATTGCAACAAAGCTACAGAGCCAACGAACTTATTTTCAAAGGTCTTGTTGAGTCCGGCTGTTTCAAGGCAGCTCTTGAACTTGATCTTTTTACCCATCTTGCTGATGAGGCAAAAGATACCGTTTCGCTTGCTGAAAGTGTCGGTGCGATTCCTTCCCGCATTACCATGTTGCTCGAGGCATTGCGGCAAATGGGGGTAATATCGCTGGAGGATGGCAAATGGAGCCTCACCTCGTTTGCACGAAAAATGTTTCTGCCGAATCATGCACACCCGAACCTTTATATGGTACCTTTGGCAAAAGCCATGGCAACCCTTTCGGATAATTTTTACCTGAAAATAGCCGATGCGGTCAGGGGAAAGATGAATTTCAAGACCGATGTAGCCTATCCTCCGATAACACGTGAAGACAACCTCTATTTTGAGGAAATGCACCGGAGCAATGCCCATTTTGCTATTACGTTGCTGCTCGAAGAGGCTGATCTTTCAACCGCTAAAACCCTTGTGGATGTCGGTGGCGGCATTGGTGATATTTCAGCAGCCCTGTTGAAAAAATTTCCCCAGCTCGATTCTACCATTCTGAACCTGCCCGGTGCAGTTCCACTGGTGAACGAAAACGCCGTTGAAAAAGGTGTGTCTGACCGTCTGCGGGGGGTGTCTGTGGATATTTACAGAGATGCTTATCCCATTGCAGATGCCATCATGTTTTGCAGGATTTTGTATTCGGCCAATGAGCAGGTGACCCTCATGATGTGTCAAAAAGCATTGGAAGCGCTTGCTCCTGGCGGTAGGCTCATCATTCTTGACATGATTATTGATGATCCGGAAAACCCGAACTTTGACTATTTGAGCCACTATATCCTTGGCGCGGGTATGCCCTTTTCATTCCTTGGATTCAAGGAGCAGGGTACCTACAAGGATATTCTGGAGTCACTCGGTTTTTGTGATGTTCGAACCGTCAGAAAATATGGTCACCTCTTTTGTGAAGCGACAAAAGCTTGATGAGCTACCGTTCCGGCAACTTTTTTGCAGTTGCCGGGGGTGACTTCAATGGTTATTCCCTCGAAACGGTTGAAATAGCAATCATGCCAGGCATGAAGCTTTCTTGACCAAACAATTCTTTCAATACAAGCAGAAAACCATCATCGCACAACCAAGTGGCGCGAAGCACGATAAATGAGTGCTCAAGTGTACTTTGATAGTCATGTATATATTTTTTTTGTAACATAATTCGTAGAAAATATGATTTGTATCGTAGAGAATAGGGACTTGATTTTATTGAAGTTTACAGTAAGTTGCTTTGGTGAGTTGGAGGCTGGAGTTATGTCTGATGTCATGCATTATGAAGGCATTGCTTTCCAGTAGGATTCATTTTTTTTGCTGTACCGGTCATTTCTCTTCGTTTGCATCCCGTTTAGTGGATGAGGGTGCTTGTTTCCTCATCGTTGTCGGGTACTTGTTTCAGCAGCCTCCCTTTAATCTTGAGACGGTTATCATGTTCTGCTCCATCAAGCGGTCAGTGCGTTTTTATAATTTTTTTTGTTTTTGTTAACATAGTTAAGTTGTAGATTATGCGTATCTTGACCTTCACAGGTAAAGGCGGGGTGGGCAAAACCAGTGTTTCAGCAGCGACGGCTGTCCGATTGTCGCAACTGGGCTATCGAACCCTGATTCTTTCAACTGACCCTGCACATAGCCTGTCGGATTCGTTTAACCTGCCTCTTGGTGCCGAACCGACCAAAATCAGGGAACATCTTTATGCAATTGAGGTCAATCCTTATGTTGACCTGAAGAAGAACTGGCATGCCGTTCAGAAATTCTATAACGGGCTATTTCAGGCGCAGGGTGTTTCGGGAGTTATGGCCGATGAAATGACCATTCTGCCTGGCATGGAAGAGCTTTTTTCACTTCTGAGGATAAAGCGCTATAAAAACTCCGGACGTTATGATGTCCTCGTCCTTGATACGGCACCGACCGGCGAGACGTTGCGCCTTCTTTCCTTGCCCGACACCCTTTCGTGGGGGGTTAAGGCGATCAAAAATGTTTCCAAATACATTATCAGGCCGCTCAGCAAGCCGCTGTCAAAGATGTCGGATAAAATTGCGCAGTACATTCCGCCAGAAGATGCTCTTGATTCGGTTGATATGGTTTTTGACGAGCTTGAAGGTATTCGCGAGATTCTTACCGATAATAATAAATCGACGGTTCGTCTGGTTATGAACGCAGAGAAGATGTCGATCAAGGAGACTATGCGTGCCTTGACCTATCTGAACCTTTATGGCTTCAAGGTTGATATGGTCCTGGTCAACAGGCTGCTTGATACAAAAGAGGACAGTGGTTATCTGGAGAACTGGAAAACGATCCAGCAAAAATACCTTGGAGAGATTGAAGAGGGTTTTTCACCCCTTCCGGTCAAAAAACTGAGGATGTACGAACGGGAGATTGTCGGTCTCAAGTCACTTGAGATTTTTGCGAGAGACATCTATGGTGAGAGCGATCCATCTGATATGATGTACGATGAACCGCCGATAAAGTTTGTTCGCAATGGCGATATCTATGAGGTGCAGTTGAAGCTCATGTTTGCCAATCCTGTTGATATTGATATCTGGGTAACCGGTGATGAACTCTTTGTGCATATCGGCAACCAGCGCAAGATTATTACCCTTCCGATAAGCCTGACCGGGCTTGAGCCGGGAGATGCTGTTTTCAAGGATAAATGGCTGCACATCCCTTTTGACCTGAATCATCATAAACAGTCCCGGATGACAAAGCAGAAGAACAAAGTGCTTAATTGATCGATTTCGTAATACCTGTTATTGCAAGCTAATCAGGTTGACCGCGTTCTCACGTGGTGGGCATTGCCGTTCCAAAAAGTGCGGAAGATATCGTATTCGACACGTTCAGGTGATTTGATCAGAACCGATAAAATGTATTCAAGCATGAGTAATCTTGTCCATCAACACATCAAGCCACTCAAACTGCTCCTTGTGGCACCCAAGGGAAAAAAAGATTCAAAATCAAACCAGAAGCCGTTATTTAATATGGCGATAGGAGTACTCGTGAGTCTTACTCCACGGCAGCATCATATTGAAGTTGTTGATGAACATTTTGGTGATACGATCAATTATGACGGTGATTACGATGTTGTTGGCATAACATCTCGAACGATTGATGCAACAAGAGGTTATGAAATTGCCGACAAATTTCGGAAAAACGGCACCAGGGTTATTCTTGGCGGATTACATGTGTCGTTCAATAGAGAAGAGGCAAGAGTCCATGCTGATTCCATTGTCTGCGGAGAAGCTGAGAATCTTTGGTTAACGATCCTCGAAGATGTTGCCCTTGACCGCTTGGAGCCGCTCTATGATTCCAGTGAGTATCCACCGGTCAAGGAGGTTGTCGCTCTTGATTATGAAAGAATTGCCAAAGCCTCAAAGCGGGAAAAAGTTGATGGGACAAAATCCATCCCGCTCTATATAACCAGAGGCTGTCCCTTTGAATGTTCGTTCTGTGTTACACCGAATTTTACCGGAAAACTGTATCGCGCCCAGAAGCCTGAAGAGCTGAAGAGACAGATTGAAATGGCAAAAAAGTATTTTTTCAAACCAAACGGGAAATCCTCGAAACCCTGGTTCATGCTTTGTGATGAGAATCTTGGTGTCAGCAAAAAATGGCTTTGGGAGTCGCTTGAGCTGATCAAGGAGTGCAATATCAACTTCAGTGTTTTTTTCAGCATTAACTTCCTTGAAGACAAGGAGACGGTCAGAAGGCTTGTGGAGGCAGGTTGCATCATGGTGCTGGTCGGCTTTGAATCCATAAAACAGAGTACCCTTGAAGCCTACAATAAAGGGCATGTTAATTCAGCCGATCAATTTTCCCGTCTCATTGAGGAGTGTCGTCAGGCTGGCCTGAATGTTCAGGGTAATTTTCTGGTCAATCCGGAGCTTGACAGTTTTGAGGACATGGATGATCTTGTCCGGTTTGTCGGAAAGAACAACGTTTTTATGCCAATTTTTCAGATTATCACCCCCTATCCGGGTACAACCATGTACTGGGAATACAAAACGAAAGGGTGGATTACCGATGAGGACTGGGAGAAATATAATGCCATGAATCTTGTCATCAAGTCTGACAAGTACAAGCCGATTGCGTTCCAGCATAAATTCATGACAACCTATTACAAAGCGTACTCCTGGAAAAATATTGCCAACAGGGTCAGACGGAACCCCTATAAATTGCTCAATCTGGTCACCAGTCTGGCCTTCAGAAAAAACATTCGTGAGCAACTTGAGGTGTTTGAGTTACAGCATGATATCAGTGAGAAGAGACGCTTTGACATCGTGGACTATTTGGTCAGAAACCGGATTCTCATTTTTAACAATTTTTCCCGTTAATTTTTTTCTTCAAGCCATTTTCGGACTTTTTTTTCTTAACTATTTAGCTTCGTTTTATGATGAATGCCGACGAGTTACTGAAACAAAACCACAGGGCCAATGAACTTATCTTCAAAGGACTTGTAGAGTGCGGCTGTTTCAAGGCAGCCCTTGAGCTCGATCTTTTTACCCACCTTGCCGATGAGGCAAAAGATGTTGCAACACTTGCAGCCCTTGCTGGTGCGATTCCTGCCCGGCTCGCCATGCTGCTTGAGGCTTTACGGCACATGGGGATTACTTCAGAAGATGGTGGCCAATGGAGTCTTACCTCTTTTGCAAAACGAATGTTTCTGCCCAGCCATGCGCATCCAAACCTTTTTATGACCCCTGTAGCAAAAGCCATGGCAAACCTGTCCGATAATTTCTATCTGAAAATAGCCGAAGCTGTCAGGGGAAACATGAATTTCAGGGCAGAGGTCGCCTATCCTCCGGTAACTCGCGAAGACAATCTTTATTTTGAGGAAATTCATCGCAGCAATGCCCATTTTGCCATTATGCTGCTGCTTGAAGAGGCTGATCTTTCAACGGCAAAAACCCTGGTGGATGTCGGTGGTGGCATTGGCGATATATCAGCAGCACTGCTGAAAAAGTTTCCCCAGCTTGAATCTACCATTCTCAACCTGCCTGGAGCTGTAGAATTGGTGAATGAAAACGCCGTTGAAAAAGGAGTGGCCGACCGCTTAAGGGGCGCGGCCGTTGATATCTACCGGGATGCCTATCCAGAAGCAGATGCCGTCATGTTCTGCCGGATTTTGTATTCGGCTAATGAACAGTTGACCGACATGATGTGCAAAAAAGCATGGGAAGCGCTTAATCCGGGCGGCAGGTTGCTCATTTTGGATATGATTATTGATGATCCTGAAAACCCGAATTTTGATTATCTCAGCCACTACATTCTTGGCGCAGGGATGCCGTTTTCAGTCCTTGGATTCAAGCAGCAGAGTAGCTACAAGGATATTCTTGAGTCGCTCGGCTTCCGTGATGTCCGTACCGTCAGAAAGTATGGCCATCTTTTGTGTGAAGCGGTAAAAGCGGCATAGGCAAACATCATGACAGCTCTTTTTTCAGATCGTTGCTATTGTCTCTGCGTTCATTTTTTTTCAGTTTCGACAACGAAAAAAGTTGGAGAATGGTATGATTTACGAGTTAACGACCGAACAAAAAAAAGGTATTGTTGACCAGAATTTTTTCAAAAAGGAAGTTGATGGACGGACGCTGAAATTCTTCATTAACACTATTTGGCGGTCAGGATATCTTACATTTGAGTCTGAGGGCATTCCAGATATTGATGTAAAAAATAAGGATGGCCTGTCGGTATTTGCAACATTTCAGGTTATTGATTTAATTACAAAAAAGAGTTGTGGTCATAAGTTCGGGTTTTTAAGTGTTTTTTCCGCAAAAGAGGAAGCGGAAGTCCGCAAACTCTTCGATGAAGGTGGCTTTGGTGCCCTGGAAAAAAGTGGATGGAGGGCAATTGCCATCAAAACCTGGTTTTATGGGCCTTTGGTCTTGAGAAAATTGCCCATAAAGCTGGATGCCGTTTCTCCTGCATATCTTGGGTACTGCTAAGGGCCATGTAATCATGCAACCATCTTTGCGTGATTACGGCTCCATTGAAAAAAGCATTTTCGATTGCCTCGGTTGATCAATCCTTAAATCATGCCTGAGATGAAAGCGTTGAAGCCGTCTATAGCAAGCAGCAAATTCTGCTGGAGCAGTTTACCTGAAAACAGCTCTATGGCATTCGACTATACAGAGCAGGATATGCCGTCGACTCAACATCAGATGCCAGAAGAGATCGGGAAGGGGTGGTTTCAGTCAATTCACCTGCCCATGAATATGGTCATCAGACGGGGCATTGCACACTTTAAGCCGACTGTATCCGGGAAACTTTTTCCTGTTGCAACGATTGAAGAGCATTTTCATGAACCGGTGCTCTGTGTTCAGTCGACAAGGAAAGGGCGTCTTATTCTTTTGGATCACGAGCTTGGCAAGGACTTTATTTTTGGATACCATAACTCTTTGTTTGAGCATATTTCTGTCCGTGACAGTTTCGTGAGGCTGGATGCCAGCGAAAATATTGAAATGACCACACTGATTATCGGTGATTCAGTGCTGATTCAGCTTCTTGGCGAAGAGTATGCTGAATCGCTCTTGTCTGGATTGCGGGTTGCTGACATACCGTCAACAACGGTCAATAAGGTTCCACCAAATATATCCGCTCTACTTCATTCCAGTATTTCTGATCAACTGATCGGGCATATTGCCAAACTCCATATTCAGGCAAAAGTGCTCGATTATCTTTGTGCAATTACTCAGTATTTTGCGGTTTCCACAAAAAACCAGACGCCGGATTCGGGAATAGATGAGCAGATATATCAGATTCATGATGATCTTTTGCAACTGGATGGTAAGGTGCCTTCCCTTAACGAACTGGCGGCAAGATATGGTATGCCGGGACGGAAGCTTAAAGATGGCTTTATGAAGATATTTGGAACGTCTCTTTTCAGTTACATCACTGAAGTTCGCCTTAACGAAGCTCATGACAAGCTTTTAAACACCGGAATGCCGATGAAAATTATTGCAAAAAATCTCGGATACTCACATGTGAATCATTTTATCAGTGCTTTTGGCAAGCAGTTTGGCTATTCGCCGGGGAGTTTGAGAAAGAATAATCCTGAAATAGTTCAAATTGAAACAAGCCGGATCGAATGAGTAATAACGAGCGGCAAGAGAATGGTTCAGTAATTGAAAAGAGAGCTCAGTATCCAGGAAATGGCACTGATAACCACTGAGCCTGCGATGGCCCATCCGAAGTTGTCGATGGAAAATCCGCTGACAAGCAGTGCGGCAAATTGCAGAAGGAAGGCATTGATGACGAGCAGAAAAAGTCCCAGCGTCACAATGATGAACGGTATTGAAAAAAAAACAAGAACCGGCCGTACAACAGCATTGACAAGGCCGAGCACCAGTGCTACGAGAATTGCCGCACCAAAACTCTTTATGTGCATGCCGTCAAGAATATGGGCGGTTGCATAGACCGCGACAGCATTGATCAGCCACTGGATAAGGATGTGCATCATCGCCCCTTTTTTGGTTTGTTTTTTCCCTGATTCTTCGGTTAAAATGTAATCAATTCATTCCATTATACGCAACTCTCCCTTATCCATTGACATCAAGCTCCTGAAGTGCCTCATAGAGTGTTTTGCATCCGACAATGGTGACGGGAAGATTGAGCAGTGAGGGTTTCAGTTCGCGGGTGTTGGCTTCGGGCAGCACAATGCGTTTGAAGCCGAGATGGGCGGACTCCCTGATGCGCCGTTCGCTGTCGCTGATGGCCCGGAGTTCCCCCGCAAGCCCTATTTCACCGCAGCAGACAGTTGCGGGATCAACCGGACGGTTCATGAGTCCTGATGAGATGGCCGCAGCAATGGCGAGGTCTGCTGCGGGCTCTGCCAGTTTAAGCCCTCCGGCTATTTTTACAAAAACATCCTGCCCCCAGGTTTCAATATGGAGCCGGTTTTGCAGGACGGCAAGGATGATCGACATTCGTTTCAGGTCGAATCCCGTGCTGATGCGCTGTGGCATGGAGTAGTTGGTTTTGGAAACCAGTGCCTGCACTTCAACAAGCAGCGCTCTTGTCCCTTCGATTGCGGCAAGGATGGAGTTGCCCGGCACATCGGTTCTTCGTCCAGAGATAAAGAATTCTGAGGGGTTACTGACCTCTTCAAGGCCGGTTTCATCCATGCGGAAGACGCCGATTTCGTTGGTAGAACCAAAGCGGTTTTTTACTGACCGGATAATGCGATAGCGCTGGTAGCCTTCACCTTCGAACTGCAAGACGGTATCGACCATGTGCTCAAGCGCTTTTGGCCCGGCAAGCGCCCCCTCTTTGGTGATATGGCCGATAATCATCAAAATGACATTCTGCTGCTTGGCAGCCCGGATCAGCATGGCAGCGCATTCGCGGATCTGGGTTATGGTACCGGCAGAACTCTGGTATTCATCCGAATGAACGGTTTGAATGGAGTCGATAATGACCAACGCGGGTTTTTCGCGTTCAATGAGGTCAAGAACACGCTCAAGGCTCACTTCTGCGGCGAGCCAGAGGTTTTTTGCCTGAATGGAGAGTCGCTGTGCCCGTTCGCGGATCTGGTTTGGCGACTCTTCACCGGAGATATAGAGTACTTTTGCCGGGGCAAGACGTGCCGCGAGTTGCAGCATGAGGGTTGATTTGCCGATGCCCGGCTCTCCTCCGACCAGAACGGCTGAACCCTGCATGAGTCCTCCTCCGAGTACCCTGTCGAGTTCGCCGATGCCAGTCATGACACGCAGGAACTCTGAGGGGACGGCATCATGCAGGTTCTGTATAAGCGCAATACCGCCTACAGAGCCCGCTCCCTTTTTTTTCGTTTCGGGCTCAATGCGGGTCTCCTGAAGTGTTCCCCAGCTCTGGCACTCAAAGCATTTTCCCTGATATTTCAGGGAGATGGCTCCGCAGTTTGAGCAGACGTATCTGGTCGAGGATTTGGCCATCCTGCCTTACAGTCCGTTGATGCGCTGGAATGACTGAAGCGTGTTTTTCAGAAGCATGGCGATGGTCATGGGCCCGACTCCACCTGGTACCGGGGTCATGGCTGAAGCAACGGCTGACACAGCATCGAAATCCACATCGCCGACGAGACGGTAGCCACTTTTTGTGGATGGATCCTCGATGCGGTTGATGCCGACGTCAATGACGACAGCGCCAGGCTTAACCATATCTGCGGTAATGAATTTCGCTTTGCCGATCGCCGCGATGAGAATATCGGCCTGTTGGGTGTAGAAGGGGATGTTTTGGGTTGCGGAGTGGCAGATGGTAACGGTGCAGTTGGTGGCTTCAAGCTTTTGCAGCATCAGGTTGGCCATCGGTTTGCCGACAATGTTGCTGCGTCCGACCACGACACAGTGTTTGCCCCGGGTTTCGATGTTGTAGCGTCCGAGCAGCTCAAGAATGCCGTAAGGAGTACAACTGACAAAACATTTGTCGAGATGGCCCATAACCAGACGTCCGAGGTTTTCGGGATGAAAGCCGTCAACATCCTTTGATGGATCGATGGCAAGCGTGACGGCAAATTCATCAATCTGCTTCGGCAGTGGCTGCTGGACAAGGATGCCGTGGACTGCCGGGTCGTTGTTCAGTTCATGAATG
>SESA01001913.1_pt1 | contig 10248 bp, 14 predicted proteins | sample 3171451 | NCBI WGS metagenome assembly SESA01 (sample SAMN06051862, study PRJNA518727) | freshwater metagenome | biome: subpolar coniferous forest; feature: holomictic lake; material: water; isolation source: holomictic Lake 227, 8 m depth | place: Canada: near Kenora, Ontario | collected...
CACGGGAAACCCACCGTGGTTGCCAGGCAATCGACCGCACAGAGGGCCTGGGCGACTGGATTCCCGAAGACGATAGCCTCCGGGTGCGTGAAAACCGTCAGCTCGTCATCGTTCCAGAGGGGATCGACTTCCGAGAAATACATCAGGTCAATGTCGCTCATCCAGTCGGTACACCACGACGCGCCCTTTACCAGGTCCATAATCGTCAGCAGGGGAAACGTGTAATAGTGGACATTGTAGAAGGCCTTGTGTGTGGACTCACTACTTGATGCGGTAGTTCCGTAAGTACCGTATGCGTTCAGCTTGTCACCCATGTCCATGCCAAACAGGAAGGGATAACAATAGGGCTTTGTGGTTACCTCGATGACCCTTGACGGTTCCCAAAAAGACAGATAGGCGCCGGGACGGTCAAACCCGGTAGATGTGTCCTTACAAGTACAAAACACGCTGCCGGGATTGAAATCATCGGAATTTTGAGTTGAAACACTATCGAACATGTTACCGAAATCAATGATTTTATTCCCGCCCAACCGGATAGGAAACATGCACCTCCAGCATACATCACCCACCATATCTGGAAATTTGTTTTCACATTTCGCAGCCGTACTTTGTGCATGCGCCGGAAACGAACCGGCAAGCATGAGAGCGAGGAACAATGCCAAAATTAGTGCGCTATATCGCTTTTTCCGTAACACGGACATTTCTACCCTCCTGTTCAAAAATGGTCGGTACACGCCGGATCTGGAACCTCTTCAGGATGTCATCGGGGACAAACCAGAACTGCTTCTTGTGCGTTCCCGCGAGTTTTGCCAAATCCCCGCTGATAAGCATCAGCTTTCGGTAATCACCATCCAGGGCCAGTTGCACTTGCCCGGGATCATTGCCGTCAATGATGATGTACCTGCCGAGGCGCACATGGTCGGCAGGATTGAAAACACTACCCTTGGGGAACAGTACCTTGCCCTCATGGTCGAGGATGTCATCGGTTAGCACCAGCGACGGATCAATATAATAAACGCGATCCCTGGTTGCCTTTTCATATTGTCCATCATGCTTTTTGAGGAGGTACATCTCATTTTGCAGCGTTTCTATTCGCTGCCGTACTTGCGCTTCTATTAATGGCTTTTTCGCTTCAATTACTTTAAGCAGATCCTCCTCGGCTATCTCGTAAGTATGTCCTTCTTTGCCGTAATCGTCGATTTTCGTGTCGATCCGTGACAAAGCGTATGGAATTCCGACATCTCCTGTTACCTTCCCAATTCCTTTCCGGGATGATGAGATAAGAACGGGAACTACGGTAATGCCGTATTGTTCCCAGAGCGGCGGATCTATGTCCACGGGGAGATCTGATTCAATACCGCTTTCCCGTTTTAGCTTCTCGAAGGCCATGACAGTTGACTGCATGTCGTTTCTCACGAAACCTCGAATAACCATGACGACGTTCGTTCCTTGTTTTCGCAATTCATAAACGTCACGAACACTCCGCTGAAGAGACTCGTCAGGCATTGAAAACGAAAAGAAATAATAGACCCGGCTGCCGGCGTCGGAGGCTGCGACTTTGCCTCCCTGTTCAGATTGGCCGATAGGGATCTCCGTGCCCAGTTCGGGTTGGGTGGCGCCTGCTTCGGTCTGTCCACCCTGTCCGTACTGTACGGGGGGATCGCAATTGCCGTTGTTGCTCTGATTGCCCTGTCCATCGCCTTCAGGGTGGCTATCGGCTCCGCCGGGACGGCCTGCGACTCCTCCACAGAGTTTATTCCGTACAATAGAATTGGCCTTGGCCTTCATGCCGTTAAAGTGTTCCGGTGGCGTCGCCGCCTGAAACTGCGAAAAAGCATCCCGAACGCGATCAAGCATTTCCGGGGAAGGAGATGTGACAATAGTTTCGTCAGTTTCGTCCATCGTTTCGGCGTGGGCGAAAAGGATAAAGAAAACCGTCAGCCCCCACATGAACACCGCCGAGAGAAATAGCCCATACGCGAATTTCCTAAATATCTCAGAATATTGGATAGGCTTTGCCAAGAATGTCTTTTTCATCAATCAATCCCCAATACCGTGAATCAAACGAACGCGGAGCTGGCGTCGAAACAAAATAATGGCCGGGTGGAATGGTCTGGCTCTCAATGATCGACAGAGAGCGACCCCTTGTGTCCTTCTCGAACACCCTGTACTCTAACGCCTGGCCGTTTGGAGAGGTGTGGAGGAAGACGCGCCCCTGCAACCGCTTCTGCACAGGCAGGCCGCTCACTTCGATTACACCGTTATTGGCGGCCCTTTCTTCAAGAGGGATCGGCACGGCTCTCACCCGGTCGCCAGGCATACCAGACAAGACCTTTACCCACCTGACGCCATCGGCAATATTTGGCGTGCCGTGTCCTACAAAGGATACATAGTCGCCCCGTCCGGGCTTCTCACCCTTTTTAATCAACCAGGTCGAGTAGGGCAGGCAGTAATGGCCGTCCCTGGTAAAGGCGAAGATGTAGCGATTCGACAGGAACTGGAAGAAGAAAAAGAACATCAGGCCGATCAGCAAAGATGCCATGAAATACTTGCGCCGGGATTTAAGTAAAACAATGAAGGCGAGTTCTCGTTGCATAAGGGACATTGCTCCTCTGTTGATGTTGTATTACTTCCAGTCCATCAACATGCGGGAATATACAGAACTGCTAAGGCGGGAATTAAAATCACGGCAACAAAAAAGGGGAAATCAATACTTGCTACTCTTCCGCGGGCGTGGCAGGCAGGTCCAATTCTATCAAGGCACTCCTGGCAGTTTTATCATTGGGCAATGAACCTGACTGCCAGCAGAAAATAAAGATACCTGCGGAACAAGGAGGAGAATTATGGCTGTCCATCTGAGGATAACGATTCTGGACGCTGTGTCTCGTCATTTGCTGCACAAGAAGTGTCTGTATCTGTATCAACATCAGAATTGGCAAAATCAACACTATTATTAAAAGAATAGCAATAAAAGCAGCAAAGCAAATCAACCAACTCACATCGCTTCCCCTTGTTGCGCAAAAAGCCCAAGACCACTATGGTTAGACTGTTTCCAGGCCGATCCTCTAAAATGCCCTGTAATCGACGATCTCATGTTTGCCTGTGAAAAGGGTGGGGGGCTTTTTGCGATAACGCCCGCATCAGCGTCCGATTCCTTCGCAAAGGCTTATTTGAGTTTATTCGAACTGCTTTTCGTTCCTCGGCGAAGCCTGGACGGCCTCTTTTGCCAGCGATCTGGCTACAGCATGATGACAGATACCTTCTTTCTCATAAGAACATTTGCCATCAGCATACGCCGAGTAGTATTTGCACATCCGCTGTTCGTTCGGGTTAGTGGTAAAGCATTGATACTTGTGGTCCTGGACCATGCAGACATTTAATTGAGACATTTAAAATCCTACCATAAAATTTACACCGATTTCTGTAGATTGATTCGCCGACTCCCACCCGGTTCCGATAACAGTTCTTCGATGTGTTATGTTTTGAACTTCCGACTTATCAATATTCCAATACCTTATGAACGGTTCTACTGTCTTTCTTCCTTTTCTTTATTCGCTATAGATATCGTAACAATTCTCCATTGCTGCACGTATTTTTTTCTTGATGTCCATTCGCGTCATTCTTTGCCGTTCGCCTCGGGCTATTGCCAAGGCAACCGCTTCTCTAATCCGTGTGAGAACAATCAAATCGAGCTCACTCATCATCGATCTCACTGGCTTGCCGAAAACTTTCCTGATATTTTTGTTAATGGTAATCGTTATTCCCTTGAAGCTTGTAGATGCCTTATCGTCGGGATCCACATAACCGCCATGCGCCGTGATCGCTGCCCTTAACTGTTCGTGAGCGCGAAGTGCATCACACCGCGCAATGCGATCCTCAATCCTCGTGCCTGCGGGAAGCTTCGCACCGACACGTTTTGACGCCTCTGCGATGATGCTTTCCCTGTCATCGAACAATGCCAATTGCATACCCATCTTTTAGGATCTCCACGGTTTTGCCGCCTGGCCTTTGGTTCAGATAGCGGCGGAAATCTGCTGCTCCGTCTTCCATACTGCTGCAGAGGTGCTCGATGTCAGCCTCGCAGTCTGGGTGGATTGTGTGATCGTCCAGCAGATTATGAAGTGCAAGAGCGATTTCTAACAGGCGCTGCCTGACGATCTTGCACGTTTCCTGCGATGCGGCGATGTCGCCAACGTCGCTATCAAGCTGACTTCTGACGATGTACAATTTGGCAATCTCGCCTTTTACCTGCGCCAGGTGGTGCTCCCGCTCCGCTATTGTCCCCCGCAGCTCCTTGACTTTGGCGTTGACTTTGAAATCAACCTCGTCATTGTGAGTTTTGGTGTTTGACTTGATTTTCTTCTGGAGAGTAACAATCTCTACATTGAGGGCGTCTCGCTGCTCTTTCAGGCTTTCATAATCGCCGGGTATCTTCTCGACTACCTTCTCAACAATTTTCATTTCAGGAGGTTTGGTTGCGGCAGCTGACAGCGTTTGTTCGAGAGTTTCTATTTGGTCCTGGAGCCTACGGTTGACTTCGTTCGTTTCGACGAGCGCCTGCTCTTGCTCTATGATCAGTTTTGCAGGTTTTGTAAGCGCGGTTTCCAGATCGGCTTTGAGCTTCTCAATCTGCAAAAGGACTACTTCGGTAGGTAGCTGAGATTCAAGTGAGGCGATTTTATTTTCCAGGCCCGCGATAGCTTTTTTGGCCTCCACCAGTTCCTTCACCTGGGCATGGGTCGGCTTTTCGCCGTCCTCGGCGCGGGAGATTGCTTCTTCCATGGCGGATTCGGGAGTGGAAGTGCTGGCCAGAAGATTTTGAACCTGGCGCGGGAACAAATCCGAAATAATTTCGCTTTTGAAGCTCCTGGCAATGTTCATCATACTTTGTGCTGTGCGGTCTGTCCATCCCCATCGGTTGTCCAGCCATGTACCGAAGTCGCCGTGAGGTAACCGATCCTTCACCTTGAGAAGGATATGGCCAATCTTCCACCCTGACTGCTTAACAATAAAATCGATTTCCTCTTCGCTCTCCAACAGGAACGATTTTGTGTCTGCATCCAGGCTGTTGTAGTAAAAGATTTTCTTGATCGTCGTTTCCAGTGATTCGCTTCCGCTTTCGTTAACATCCTCGTTTTTATTGAGCATATCAGTTTGCTCGAAAGAGAGACACAGACGGTTCTGAGCATTGTTTGGGCTCACCGAAACCGGGCTTCCAGGACCACAGATGACGCGGGAACTCAGGATCAAGGCTCTGCTCAACGCGGAAGCGTGCCGAATCGTGGCCTTGCGCAGCGGCCAGTCGATACCATTTCAAAGCCTCTTGTTTATTTGGAACGTACTTCGGTTCGCCCGAACGATACTCAAAACCACCGTGCTCGTGAAACATTCCAATATTGTACTGGCAATTTGGATCCTGTTCGGCAGCATTAATATACCACTTTGAGGCCTCCTGCAGGTCCTTCCCGACTCCGAGACCTTTGGCATACATCTCTCCCAGGCGGCTTTGCGCATCGGTATTCCCTTGTTCGGCAGCAGCTATGATTTCCTGAACTTGTGCGCTCTTTACGCTTGATTCCTTGCTTGAATTTGCGAAGTTTTCCATGAAGACCATTTTTCTTCCTCCTTATTTGACTGCCGCTGTTGCTGCTTTAAGCAGACTAATGATTTCGTGCCATTTGCCTTTTTCGAAATCCCCTACGTCTTCGCGGAATTGTCGTATTTGTTTACCTACTGCGTCTGTGATCTGTCGCATCTCTTCTTTTGCCTCATTGATTGCATTCATCTGAATAATCTGTTCGGTAAGGCTCGCAATCTCCGCATCCTTTTTGTCGATTTCTTTCCGAAGATTAGCGATTAACTCGGCGGCATGGATTGTTCCGTGTGTCATTTTTTCTCCTTTCTTTTAATTCTGGTATTACTTCCGGGCGTAAAAAAACCGGACGGGAAATGAAGCATCCCGTCCGGCATCGCCGCCCGTCAGATATGTCCCCCCACCGATCTCACCTATGTCGAGTAAGAAAACATTCTCGCAGCAGCGAATCTTTCCCAAAATTGATTTAACCTGCACCTGGAAGGCAACACAGAAGCATATGTCCGATATGCGAGGGGGATCAGAAATTTTCTTCCTCTTTGTTGTCGATGTTTATTTAACCCACATCCGGCTTAGTACCTAAAGCGGCGCCTCCAATTATTTGTATGTGCGGCTCTGATCCAAGAAGGCACTGTCTTGGCAGCGCTGTGCGCTCTCAAGCGGAGATGTGAGTTCATTCGGACTGCCTCGTCAGAGTCCTTGGCGGCGTGTATTGTATCGTGTATCATTTTGTTTCTCCTTTCTTTTCTTCAGGTATTCCTTCCGGGGCAGTATAGTGCGTACAGGGGGACTGATCGGAACGGAATTTCCCGGATCACGTCCATATGTAAAGAAGGAGGCGGTCAAGGAGTCGCATCCCCAACTTTTCGGTCTTTGCGAGGAGGACCAAAGTCGAGCCATTTGAGTCCTTTCCTCTCTATGTAGCAGGGCTGATTTTCGTGGAGCGGGTCAACGACATCTTTTTTGACCGTGCAGTACATTTCTATTGGTTTCCACATGCGGAAGTGTTTGCAACCACAGCAAGTTACATGCTCTTTTAGCCTTTTTATGTGTTTGAGGGCAGTCTCCCGGCAACGCTGTGCGCCCTCATTATTCGGTTCCAACCGGAGTGCCTCTTCGGAGTCCTCGACAGATTGCTCATACTGACCCAGCTTGAGGTGAGCGACCGCCCGGCAGGCGTAGGCGCCTCCAGTACATCTAATCTGAATCGCCGTGGTAGCGTCCTCGATAGCACGTTTATACTTCCTGAGTTTCAAATAAGCGAATGCCCGCGTATAATAAGCATAAGCATCCTCTATCCCTGGGTCGATGTGGATGGCCTCGTTCAGATCTTCGACAGCACTTTCATACTGGCCGACTGTACAGTATGCAGTCCCTCTGTGTACGAGAAAAAGCGCATTACCAGGGGACCGTTTGTGCGCCTCCGTAAAACAGTCAATTGCCGCGGCGTGTTTTTCCAATCCAACGGACGCCACCCCCAGGTAATAATATGCATCAGCATTGCCTGGATTGAACAGTATCGCCTCCCCAAAAAGGTCGAGTGCCTGGGAATATTTGCCCATCTTCAGGCAATCGCGGCCTCTGCGGATTGCAGCAGCCGCTACTGCTTCTTTATTCAAGTTTCCTCCGCTTGCTGAGGCATTGCTGACTCGCCGGTATCTCTTCCCGATTGCATTTCCCATCTATTATCCCCCGCTTTTTTCACCCTTGATGTATATCTTTTCTATTTTATAAGACGAAGTAACTTTAGTATTTTGGCCTCTATTGATTCCGCATTTATGTCATCATTTACTACTTCCTCATATATATGCACGTATAATTTAGCTTTTTTTCTGCTGTCAGAGATATATTTTCTTCAGATAAAATATCTTCAATTCTAATGACTAGTTCGGCCATTAAACTCGTATCATGAGATTTTCTCTTTTTTAACATTGGGTCCTACTCCTTTCTTTGGGTATCCTCACTGTGCACAATGGACAGGGGCGGTTGGCGTTCCCATTTGCACGGAATTTTTTTGAGATGCAATCTGCCAAGGCGAATTTGCTACTAATCATCGCGGCAACTCCCATTTGCCGATATTTTCCCTCACAGGTGCTACTCTATCTACCGGCGAAGAATTAACCAGCTCACCTCGATAGTTATCCTTACCCTCAATAGGCCGTTCTGAAAGCATACCGGACTCAGACTGATTGCCATGGCTGCTCACGGAGGGCTGTTGAACTTTTTTTATCATCACCGCCGTCCCATAACACAGAACCTCTGTAGCGGCGCCTCCATCTCGTCCTGTAATCGCCGCCGAATCATACCGTACACCTATGACAGCATTCGCCCCAGACATCTGCGCATGGCGCAACATGTCAGAATAAGCATCGGATCGAGTTTTTTCGCACATTTCGGTATAGGCCTGTATCGAACCGCCCAGTATAGAGGACACTGCGCCCATGAGTCCCTGCGAAATGGAAAGCGAGCGGACGACGATCCCCCTCACCATTCCCAAATAATCCATGATCTCCCATCCCTCAATTGTGAAGCTCGTTGTACAAGTAACTTTAGCGCCTGGCATTTTTCAATCCCTCTCTTCAAAGTTATAAACGGGAAGAAACGGTGGCGGGTTTGTGCATCTGCACCGATCTTCCGTGGCTATGCCCCATGCAGGACAACCATCAGAATCGCAATATTTATCTGTTCCACGCTCTAGACAATGAATGCATCAATTACCCTAAGACCGCAGCATTTGTCACATTGCCGCGGGATCGGCTCCGATCTTACTTCAGGTGGATGTATCCAAGCAACAACTTCACCGGGTTCGTTGCATTTCTGGCACAATGCCAAAGCGATATCTCTATCATCGTAAAGTTGATCAAGGGGTTGGCCGCACGAATCGCACGAAGTAATTTGGTACTCGTTAAAGCTATTTCCGCATGTTCTGCATATTCTCATGTCGTTTTCCCCGCAGCGGCGGAAATCTGTTCAATACAACGACCCCATGTATCCGTTCATGGCATGTTCCCTGTTGTCGCTGCATCCGTCGCACATTACCCACTTGCTACTGTATCTTCCGGGTTTTGTGTGCGGTATTCGGCACGTCGGACAGGTGCAGATGGTGGATATTTCCGCCTCAATCCCAGGGGACTTTTCCGTAGAATTCGCAGAGTTCGTACTTCTATTTGTTTTCCCCAAAGTATGTCTGTCTCTGTATTGCTGCTGATAGGATTTCTCGCGTCTTACCTTCGCGGTATAACTGCACTTGTCTGTGCAGTATTTCCTTCCCCTGTGTCCGGTGAATTCTGTTTTGCATTCGGTACAGATCATTTTTTTGCGTCCCGCACGATGATAGGACAATTGGTGCCTTCGAATCCCTGATCAGCATCGCACCAGTCACCGTGATGTCTGTGATCAGAGCACATATCCGCCCAGTTGTCGCTTTCTGTTTTGTCTGCGGCAATCCCTCCTTTGCCGTACCTAAATATATTTCTCGATGAACTTTGCGCAAACGGGCAGCCCTGCTCGGCTGCTTTGCGATACCACTTGAGGGCCTCGTGCTTATTACTGACACCTCGTCCGCGAAGATAGCTGCACTAACAAGGCAGCAAGGTCGTCGGGTAATGTCATAAGCTCCGGGAGGTCAGCTCCTTCGCCAAATAGCCATTGATCCGGCAAAGTAACTCGTCGATTGCCAGGAGGTGGTAATCAAGGGAAATCATTGCCGCACCGACGGGGGCTTGATTTAATACGTGATGGAAGCGGCTCGCCCCTGTATCTACCGTTTCGAACAGTTCTTGCGTCGTCATATGTCTCCTTTACCTGATGGCAAGCAGCGCATCGACAACCTTTTGCGTGCCGCTGTACGTTTTTTTGTTGCCGCTTTTGCCGATGATAACACAGGTCGGCGTCGATCTCACCTGGTCCTGTTTAATCAGGGTGTTGTAGCGTGCGAGAGCGGTGCTGACATCTAAGGACGGCTGCCGCTGAACGCTTGCCAAGGTCAGGTACGACGGAATGTTTTGGCCGGTCGTCCCTGCCGCCGCCGCAAGGTTGAGATGATCTTTGAGAAAAAGGGCATTGCTTAGGGTGTTTTGGTAGGTTTGGATACCGCGCAGGAATTCTTTGGCGTAGAAAATGCTTTCTCTGCTTATGGGGGTATCTACGAGGATCAGGTGAATCTTGTTTGCTGATACTAGCCCTTTCAGTAACGATTCCACTTTGGGCTTCATGGCCCTGCATGGCGGGCAGAAATAGTCGGTGTAAAGCCGCACCTCTATCGGTCCCGTTCCGTAGGCCGGAAAAGCGGCTGACTTTTCTTGAGCGATGGTGTTTGTTGTCAGCATAGCCGCTGCCATTATGACGGCTATTAAAAGCGTGGCTGTTCTTTTCATCCGTTATCCCTTCTACACTTGTATTACTTCCAGACGGGGTGGTAGGAGTGGTTTCTCGGTCATTGTCATTGAGGATGCGACATTTGAATCGCCACTGACCCTCATAGTTAGGTGAACAGGGAAAAAGATGATTTCAAAGCGATTCGCGATAAGGTCCAATGGTACAATGAGGACGTCAAGGGTCTCAGGTTGAAAGGGCCGGAAGTGGCCCGGATCACAATCTGCACCTGAAATTGTTGATTTATATTGGAATGCATCATAGATCCAAATAGTGATAAG
>SESA01001915.1_pt1 | contig 10242 bp, 8 predicted proteins | sample 3171451 | NCBI WGS metagenome assembly SESA01 (sample SAMN06051862, study PRJNA518727) | freshwater metagenome | biome: subpolar coniferous forest; feature: holomictic lake; material: water; isolation source: holomictic Lake 227, 8 m depth | place: Canada: near Kenora, Ontario | collected 2013-06-25...
TATCAACAATACAGATGCCACCTGCCATCATATCTTTGACCCGGTCAAGTTCACGGGGCATTTCCGGGTGTTTCTTGACATAGACTCGCATTTTTCCTTTATTGTCCCCCTCCCACAGGTTAGTGACAATCTCAACATCTGCATGTTCTGCTCTTTCTTCGAGCATCTTTCTAATTTCCGGTGTGAGGATCTGGGGATGGGCAATGATCCGGATGTCGTGGCTGGCAACGGTTATGATATCGGTGAGTTTCCTCCGTATGTTTTCGATGCCATAGACATTCCATATAAGCTCCTCGCTGCTTTGCTCATGGCTGATTCGTTCACGATGGATCGATGAGAGGATCTCGCGGGCATCGGTGGCATCGCGTTCGATCCTGTCCATCATTATGGCAACTCCCTCATCCGGCGAGAGAGCCGCAAATCGTTTGGGGGTTGAGCGGGCTATGGATATGAGTTTCTTTTCCTGGAGTTGATCGAGTACAGGGTACACGGATGCGCGCGGGACGGTGGATATTTCATGGATCTCGCTGGCAGTTGCGCTCACCACTTTTAAAAGAGCAATATACACCAGCGCTTCATATTTTGTCAAACCGAGGGATTTGAGACAGTCAATAACCCTTGCAGAGCCGGGTAGGGCGGGTGTCATTGGAACATGACTTTATATTCTGAAATAATAAATGTTGTTATAACAACAACAACACGTGATTGGCAATGAAATATCCAAAAATCATCCTACTCTTCCTCGTACTGTCACTTATCGCTATCATACCGGTGATGGGTGTGGACACCTATATTGGGGCAAGTCCTCACATGTCAGCAGCAATCTCGGGGGTTAATGAATTCATCCCGGGACAGGATGTTCCCATTAATGTAATTGTTCGAAACAGTGGAGTGAACGATTTAAAATTTTTAACCATCGGGACAATCGATCGCGATGATCTGCCGACCACTGCCAAGATGGTTCTGGTTGGACTCAGTGCTGGCAGTGCACCGGTAGTTATCAAATCTGATCCCAAGAATGTCGGTGATATCAAGTCGCAGGGGATCGTGACGGTCCCGATCATGGCAAAAATCCTGTCCAACGCTTCTATGGGGGAATACCAGATCCCTCTTACGATCCGGTACACCTACTTTGCATCCGCTGACAATGATGCGGGTGAATATATTCAGAATCATTACCGTGTCGTAAGTGAGACAATCCCTCTGACAATAAAGATCAAACCTCAAGTGAAGATCGATGTCCTTGAAGCAGTGCCGGAGAACCTGAATGTGGGGAGCGGCGGATATCTCAACCTGACAATAAAAAATATCGGGTTTGAAGACGGAAAGAAAGCAACCGTAAAGATAATTCGTAACGGCTTAAGCCCGATCATCCCCACAGACAGCAGCGTTTTTATCGGGGATTTCCCCCGCAATGGAACTGTTTCATGCCGGTACAAGGTGGCAGTATCAGGTGATGCAGCAAAACAGACCTATCCCATAGATGTTGCGGTCACCTATGAAAACCGGGACGGGGATATTGTTACATCAGCAACAGATACAGTGGGCATTCCCATTGGAGGGAAACTTTCTTTTTTGTCAACCTCAACACCAGCCCGTGTCATTCCTGGGTCGGACAATGTGATTACCGTTGAGTACAGGAATAATGGGGATACCACAGCTTATCATTCACAGGCACGGATCTCTGCAGTTGACCCGTTTACCAGTTCAGATGATACCGCCTTTATCGGGGACATAAAACCGGGGGAAAATGTTACTGCCAGTTACCAGATACATGCAGATGATGCAGCGGAGATCAAGACCTATTTGCTGGATGCTGAAATACGGTACCGGGATGCACTTGACAACAGTCAGGTCTCAGATACCTTCAAAGTACCCGTTTCAGTAGAGCCAAAACCTGCATCAGGGGGTCTGGGATCGATGCTTCCCGCACTGGTTCTCATTGTAATTATCGGCATTGGCGCCGGGTATTATTTACTTGTAATAAGAAAGAAGAAGTGATGCTTGGATGGGATGGGGCTCTCCCTTTGCCTTCAGTCCGGACAATCGATGAGATGCGGTCTGTCCTTGCCGACAATTCGTGCAACGGCAATACCCCTCTTTATTTTATGTACCGCGATCTGGCAAAGTCAGACACGGATTTGCAATGGTTGCACAGTCACAAGCTGCGCTATGATATCACAGTTATTCCCCCATGCACCCTATGCGGTGAATGGGTAAAGACCAAGGGACATTATCACCCGAAAAATCCTGCCGGTATCGGGTATCCGGAAGTCTATGAAGTCTTGGAAGGCGAGGCGAAGTACCTGCTCCAGTCCCGGAGGCTGGATGATATGGTGATGATCTCTGCACATGCCGGAGATATCGTCATTATCCCTCCGGAGTATGGGCACATCTCTATCAATCCTTCTACGGACAAGACCCTTGCCATGGCAAATATCGTATCTACTGAGTTTGAAAGCGAATATGGGGAGTATGAAACTCTCCATGGGGCAGCATATTATGCGATGAGTAATGGCAACCTGCGGAAAAATCCCCATTACCCAAAGATACCAGAGGTAAGCTTTCCCGGCGCAAACTGGAGATCCGCAATGCACCGGCTCTGTCAGGGACCCCTCTACAACCTTATCGGGAGTGAGTTCGTCCTTGGGTTCCTCAACAACCCGGAAAAATATCCTGATATTTTTGCAAGGCTGTTAAAAGATTAGGTGATGAGAGTCGCTTGTGCTCACTTTTTTTCACCAGTGCAAGGACTTTTTCTTCAATAGGCGTTGTTGCTCTCCACTCGTGTAGTTCAAGAGCCCGCAACGAATTATCGATCTCCGTATAGGAAAGTCCGATCTCCTGTTCGTCACTCTGGCCTTCCCATAATCCTGCAGACGGTGCTTTTCTTAAGATAAGATCCGGAATCTTAAGTTCCCTCGCTGCTTCATAGACCTCATCTTTGTACAGGTGAAGGATCGGCTGGATGTCCGCTGCGTTATCCCCGAATTTGGTGCAGTAACCGAGCATATACTCACTCCGGTTGGATGTCCCGCAGACGAGCCTGTGGTCGAGGTTGGCATGATAATAGACAACTGCCATCCGGATCCGCGCCATAAGGTTCCCGGTCAGGTAACGGGATGGGGAATAATCCGGTATGGTTTTAAATCCCTCAAGCATCGGTTCGATACTGACTACTCTGTGCTCCATGCCAAACTGGGCACAGAGTGTGGCCGCATCCTTACAATCTTTAAGATTGTTGATGGCAGATGGCAGAGATAGTCCAAGCACCTTTTCAGGGCCGATCGCCCGGCAGCAGAACGCTGCTGCCACTGCAGAGTCAACACCCCCGCTCACTCCAATGACAATACCTGTGCATCCACTGTTCCAGTAGGCGTACCGGATCATCTGCTCAATTTTTCCCAACCGGCACCCAAGATCTGCTGCCATTTGCGTATCTCTCCTTATTATACCAGATGAATGAACTTTTTCAACTGTTCGGTATTCCCAACGGCTATGATTGCATCCCCTTCAAGAATGATCTCTTCTGCTTCCGGGGCGATGATCGAACGGTTCTGACTCTCTATACCGATAATACGAACCCCGGTTTTTCGGGTAAACCATTTCAGTTGTTTTGAGTAGGATTTTTTGGCATGTTTGAGGATCACCAGTTCGCTGTTAGGCAGTTCAAGAAGAATTGTAGCAGTATCAGCAAGGATGATCCTTGCGATCGTCTGGCCCCCGATCATGGGCAGGAGGGCAACGTAATCAGCACCCGCCCGGTAGAGTTTTTCAACGGTCGCCGGCTCATTGGCACGGGCAAGAATCCGTATGACCGGGTTGAGGTTCCGGGCCATGAGCGTGGTAAAAATATTCACATCATCATCATTCAAGGCAACAATACAGAATCGTGCATCTTCTATGCGGGCCTTTTTTAATATCTCCTCATCCTCAGCATTGCCAACAACCTGCTCAACGGCTTGTTGTTTTGAATCCACTACAATACAGGAAACTCCGGATGCATGGAGTTCCTGGTACGCACTAGTACCAACATCCCCAAATCCTGCGATCACCGCAAAAGCATCTGAACACCCGCCGGTATTGAACTCCTCACGGATTGCAGTGACAATGGATTCAGCCCTGCCAAAAAGGAAGAGGGATGTCGTGTTGTCGACAATGAGATCGGCACCCGGTGAAGGAATGAATTTTCCGGCCTTCCAGAGGAACGGCACAATAATGCCGAATCGCTCAAATAGATGAAGTTCTGAAAGGGACTTGAATGCGGCTCTGCACCCGAAAACCACCGGGATGTTGATGAGCCGGAGTTCCTGTTCTGCCGTGTGATCTAGGTTGATGTTAATCCTGTCGAGCCCGGGAATATCCGGCTCTGCATCCCCGCTCGGGTTGAGGACTGCATGTCTTGCTAAAATCCTCCCGGTCGAATGTTTGGGGGATAGAACATAATCTGCTCCTGCATAACGGAGATAACGTTCAAAGGAGAGCTTGTCCACAACAGAAATGATCTTTCCTTTTACCAAACCACGGATACCGAGCACGATACTGGCGGTCTGCCGCTCATCTTTGCAGATCACAACATTCTGTGCCATTTCGATGTGTGAAGCCGCCCATGTTGAGGGATCGGCATAATCCCCCCAGATCACGTAAGCGCGTTTCCGGTAATGAGTGGCGATTTCAAGGGCTATTGTCTTGTCCTGTTCAATGATCACGATATCATGATCTGAAACCGTGAGGCTGTCAATAACAGAACGCGTGATCTCATCATACCCCATAACGACCGTATGCCCTGAAAGACGGTGCGGGGTTTTCCTTGGCGGTGCGGGTGCAAGAAGGGTGGTGAGGAACGGTGCGATGAGAAGCGGGATAACGACAAAGATCATGATCACCCCCGATAGGATGATTTGGATCGAAAGTAGCATGGTGAGATCATTACTGAAAGGGAGGATTTCACCATACCCGACAGTTGTCATAGACTGGACAACAAACAAAAGGGCACTGGCCCACGTGATGGATTTGTTTTCCAGCAGTGGATAAAACAGGTGGAAGATGTACGTGTAAAGAGCGATGAGCATGGCAAACGCAATGAAATAAATGGATATCTGGATACCCGGGGAATTCCTGATAGCCCTCCATATTCTGCCCCGTTTAACGTGCGCCATTCTTTACCTCCGCCTTTATTGAGCGGTCATTGAAGCACTCCGGTGTGTATTTTCCGTACCATTCACATGCCTGGATGAGGCCGGTTATCCCCCTGGGAAAACCAGCAATATTTTCTCCCAGATTCATGAGTGCATATTTTGTTGCAGGGTGATTATTCGTAAATCTGTCCAGCATGACGTTCACATCCTTGTGCAGTCCATCTTTCTGTTCCGGAGGGACTGCGTGCTCATCACTAAGCCCAAGGAGATCTGCGTACAGGGAAACTTCTGCTTCAGTGACTGATATAAACGGAGTGATCCGTGGGATTGTTTCTTGACATGGGTTGCCGTTCAGTCTTTCCATATCCCCCCTGATGACGCTTTCCAGCACTGCACCTGCTGCATCATCGAGAGAGATTGCCAATGCAATCTTTGTAATCCCGTGTTGTTGTGCAACCTTATCGAGCAGAAGGGAGCTGTGCGGGTGACAATCAAAGGAAGTAATATCTTTTGTTTTCTGTGCAACCTTATCAATCCCGGTCAATGATTCATCCTCATATGATCCAGTAAAACATTCTGTATCCAGCAGATCTGCAATTCGCTTTGCATGCGAGGTGGAGTTAATAACTGTGGGGCCTTTATCGATCATTATTGCGCTGATTCTTATATCGCGGCGCTCTGCAGTGAGCTGTTTTAAAAAATAAAGAAGCGCGCCACTGCTCTTGTTGCCAGAAAGAGCAACTGCAATATGATCTCCGCATTTGAGCCACTGGTGTGCCCGTATCATCTTTTTAGCCTTGGCATTTACATCTGCTATAACGTGCTGATCACAGAGATGCAGCCCCGAATAGGGCTGGAAAATAATCTCGTCACGGAGACACTTGCTGCACTGCATGCTCTGACTCACTTTTATTGGAGGATAAAAGATGTTTAAGTTTGTGATGAGGATCTATTGGGCCTGATGTAAGGAGCGATTTTATAGTCCGGCACATAACCACTCTAACGATTATGGCCGTCTCTGCGGAACACATCCGCACCCTGCATAAATACGAAAAAACCATCCTTTCGGTGCTTGAGCGCCAGATGTCTCGCTATGCATGGATTCCCCTTGAGCAGTTGATAACCAGTACCGGATTCGCAGAATCTGAAGTGAATTACCGGTTAGCACGTTTAATTGAATGGGGCATGGTGCGGTTCAACCCGGTACCCTACGATGGGTATGCCCTTGTTTTTGGGGGATATGACACGCTTGCACTTGCAAGTCTCACAAGGAAAGGGACGATCTCTGCGCTGGGGACGCAGATTGGTGAAGGCAAGGAATCGGTTGTCTATGAGGCTCTGGGTCTCGGGCCGGTTGCGATAAAGTTCCACCGTATAGGGGGGCGATCCTTCAATTCAGCCCGGGTCAACCGGGAATATATGACCGAAGGGGGACATTGCCCATGGCTCATAGCCTCGAAGCTATCTGCCGAACGGGAGTATAAGGCGCTGGTGGCCCTTCACCCGAAGGTCAGCGTTCCGCTCCCTATCGCACAGAACCGTCATACCGTGGTGATGGCACTGATTCAGGGGACTAACCTCAACCGCTGCCGGCTGGAGGTTCCTGCCGAGGTGCTCGATGAGATCCTGGAAAATGTCCATACAGCATACCAGGCCGGATTCATCCATGCCGATCTCTCGGAATATAACATCCTCATGGAAGATGGCAAATGCGTACTCATCGACTGGCCCCAGTGGATAGAGACCTCTCACCCGAATGCAGAATCCACCCTTAACCGGGATATTGATAACATCCTCACGTATTTTAAACGAAAATACAAACTTACGTATGACCGTGAGGATGCGATACAATGCGTGACCGGCTGAGTGTCTTTGGCATCGATATCATTAAAGGATCGGTAAGATCACGCACCAAAAGGCCGGTCTATGCCTTGATCCGGATGGTAGGCCAGACGATCGTGAGTGAATCCGAAGTCTCGCTGTTCCGGCTCTTTCGCATGCTCCAGGAGGAACAACCCGATATTCTTGCTGTGGACAGCCTGCAGGAGATTGCTGCGGACCAGAAGGAACTCTACTTCTTTTTACAAGGGTTACCCCCGCAGACCCGGCTCGTCCAAGTTACCGGGGGTGAACGCAAGGAGACGCTGGGTAAGGTTGCCGCCCGGTACAATATCAGTTTCAACCGTTTCGATCCCTTTGCTGAAGCCCGGACCAGCGCACAGGTGGCCTCTCTTGGTGCAGGCGCCGAGGTGATCGCGTTTGAGAACGAGAGCGAGATCATCGTGAGCCGGCACCGCTCGTTAGGAAAGGGCGGGTGGAGCCAGAACCGTTACGTGCGTAAGATCCATGGGGCCGTGCAACTCAAAGGACGCGAGATCGAACAGGCCCTTGTCGCAGCCGGGTTGAGGTATGAGAAGAAGGAGACCCGGGCATTTGGCGGGTGCAGCCGGGTGGTATTCCGGGTCTTTACTACCCGGGATCAGGTGCCTGTTTCCACCTACCGTGGCTCGGATGTGCAGGTGCGGATCAATGGCAAACGGCTCGAACGGATCCAGTACCGCCCGCTCTCGGGAAAGCCGCGTTACCTCATTGTCGGGATTGACCCGGGAACTACTACTGCTTTTGCCGCACTCGATCTAGACGGGAACCTCCTGCAGCTCCAGAGTTCACGGCAGATGAATATGGGGGATGTGATCGAGTCGCTCTACAAAGTCGGAAAACCCCTAATCATCGCATCCGATGTGCAGGATATGCCATTTTCTGTTGAGAAGATCCGCCGGGCGTTCAGTGCGGTTGCATATACCCCGAAACAGGATGTAAGTGTTGAGACCAAGCTGGAGCTTTCCTCACCCTTTTCGTATGGGAATGATCACGAGCGGGATGCACTCTCCGCAGCGCTCGATGCGTACCGCCAGTACCGGCACAAGTTCCAGAACCTGTTAAAACGGATTCCCCCGGGGCACGATCTCGATGAAGTCCGGGCACGGGTGATCCGAGGGCAGTCTTTAGAGCACGCGCTCGCAGAGATGAGTGGTGGTGCGATCCCTGCCACCCAACGGGAAGCACCTCCGGCCCATGTTGATGAAAAACACGATGAACGGGTGAGGATGCTGGATGGGATGGTCAAGCGACTCCGCACGTTTGTTGCGGAACTGCAAGAAGAGATCAAGGGAAAAGATTACGATATTCGTAGCCTTCAGGCACGCATACGGAAGGTCCAGACAAATCGTGACGCTGAGATTGCAAAGGATGCCGAAGTGGTAAAAAAGGATGCTGCTATTCAGATCTTAAAAAAGCATTTACGAAAAGAAGAACGCCATAACCGGAACCTTGCCAAACGGTTAGCACGGATCAAACAGTTTGCGGAACTCTCCATTGATGGCGAGGTCGTCCCGGTAAAAGTGATGGACACGCTGACAAAAGACGGTCTTAGAAGACTCGCAGAGGATGTAGGAATCGATGAGGGAGATGTTGTCTTTGTCACGCGGATCGATGGCTGGGGCAGGAGCGTTGTCAAGGATCTTGCTGAAATGCGGGTTAAAGCGGTGGTTGCCGGGTCTGGGGTTCTTGCCAGGAGTGATCCGCTGCTCATCCCTTCCTTCCGCGAAGCCGGAATCCCTCTCCTCACAGATAAGGATGCGGGGGTCCAGATCCGTGGTAAGCAGGGACTCTGCGGGAAGGAGGCGCTTGATCATGCTCTGCTCCAGTGGCAGGGAGTGCAAATCCAGCACGAACGTGAGAAAAAGACTGAACTGATCGAGCACATCTTCAAGGAGTACAAGAGCGAACGGGGTAAGGAGGTGAAGAAAAGTGGATGACCGTGAGCTCCTGAACGTGGTGATGGGTGTAGTCGGGCGAGAGAACTGCCTTGATGACTGTGCCGAGCTGCCGTGTGGCGAACAGATAATGGTAGTGACAACCGACATGCTCCACCGGACCACCGATTTTGTTGAAGGAATGACGGACTGGCAGGCAGGCTGGATGAGTGCAGCAGTCACCCTCTCCGACATTGCGAGCATGGGGGCTGTCCCAAAATATCTCCTGATTGCCGTAGGGCTGGATGACTGGAAGTCCCTGTCCGGAGTGATGCAGGGTGCACAGGACTGCTGCATGAAATACGGCGCTACCATAATAGGTGGCGATATCGACCGACACGGTGAGCTCACGGTTGTGACGACCGGGCTCGGACTGGTCGATAAAGATCATATTGTGCGAAGGAAGGGTGCACAACCGGGCGATCTTGTCTGCATCACCGGCATTCCCGGGCAGGCGCAGGCATGTCTTGACGGGTATCTCGAGTTCGAAAAAGCACTCTTTGAGCCGCAGCCCAGAGTCGAAGAAGGCCAGCGTCTCGGGCGGGCGGGCGTCAGTGCGATGATGGATGATAGTGACGGGATTGCCCTCTCGCTCTATGATCTGGCAAGTGTGAACGGATGCGGGTTTACGATCGATACGAAAAAACTGCCTCTTGCCGCTGGTATCCCCCTTGAGCAGGCTTACGAACTCGCGCTGCATGGCGGTGGGGATTACGAACTGATATTCACCGTCTCTCCCGACAAATTTCCTGTTGCCGGAGTGCCTTCAACGGTGATCGGGACCGTGGTGGCAGAAAAAGCAGTCACTGCTGATGGCATAACGCTCGCAAAGCGCGGGTACCAGCACCGGTGGGAATAATCCGGCCAGACCCACCGGCGCATTAAATACGATCAACACGAGACATTTCACTGCAAATACGCTGGCACTGTATGGAATCACTGGAAAGCAAGCTGGACCGGTTGTCACCCGAACATCGCAGGGAAATCGAAGATTTTGTGGATTTCTTACTTTACCGGTCAGGTTCACCACAGGGTGTATACGGTCAGACCACAGCACTCCCGCCGGTTGCAAAGCCGGCACCCCCGGTGATCCCTGTCATGGCCCCAATGATATTGCAGGAAACCCCGCAGGTTCCGGTGCATGAACAGAATATCCGGCATGAAGAATCATCCTCTTTGGGAATGTCAGAAGAGCATTATTCTCCCATACAAGAGATTACCGTAGAAGTAGATGATCAGATCTCCCGCAACTATATGGATTACGGGCAGTTCGAGCGGTCGTCTCCTGC
>SESA01001936.1_pt1 | contig 10166 bp, 7 predicted proteins | sample 3171451 | NCBI WGS metagenome assembly SESA01 (sample SAMN06051862, study PRJNA518727) | freshwater metagenome | biome: subpolar coniferous forest; feature: holomictic lake; material: water; isolation source: holomictic Lake 227, 8 m depth | place: Canada: near Kenora, Ontario | collected 2013-06-25...
CTTCCGCACCGAGCCGATCTCCTGCGGCAAGCCGAAGTACTACGTCCTGGACATGTTCCCCTACCCCTCCGGCGCCGGCCTGCACATCGGCCACCCCGAGGGCTACACGGCTTCGGACATCCTGGCCCGTTATAAGAAGGCCAACGGCTTCAACGTCCTCCACCCGATGGGTTGGGACGCTTTCGGCCTCCCGGCCGAGCAGCACGCGATCGCCACCGGCGAGCACCCCGCCGTCCAGACCAAGCGCAATATCGATAACTTCCGCCGCCAGCTGCAGATGCTCGGCTTCGCCATCGACTGGGACCGCGAACTTTCCACGACCGACGAGAACTACTTCCGCTGGACGCAGTGGATCTTCCTCAAACTCTTCCGCCACGGCCTCGCCTACGTCTCCGAGAAGCCGGTCTGGTTCTGCCCTGCCCTCGGCACGGTGCTCGCCAACGAGGAAGTCCTCAACACCCCTGAAGGCCCGCGCTCCGATCGCGGCAACCACCCGGTCGAACGCCGTCCGATCCGCCAGTGGGTCCTGCGCATCACCGCTTACGCCGACAAGCTCATCGAAGGCCTCGACCACGTCGACTGGCCCGATTCCACCAAGCGCCTCCAGAAGAACTGGATTGGCAAGTCCGAAGGGGCCGAAGTCACCTTCAAGCTGGATGGCCATGCCGACACGCTGACGGTCTTCACCACCCGCCCGGACACGCTTTACGGCGCGACCTACATGGTCATCGCGCCCGAGCACCCGCTCATCGGAAAGCTCACCACCGCGGCCCAGAAGAGCGCGGTCGAAAGCTACGTCGCCGCGGTCCGCAACAAGACCGACCTCGAGCGCACCGACCTCGCCGCCAAGAAGAAGACCGGCGTGTTCACTGGCGCTTACGCGATCAACCCCGTCAACGGCGCGAAGATCCCCGTATGGACGGCGGACTACGTGCTCATCACCTATGGCACCGGCGCGATCATGGCCGTGCCCGCGCACGACGAACGTGATTGGGAATTCGCGAAGGAATTCAAGCTGCCGATCATCCAGGTCGTCGGCTCCAAGGAAGCGGTCGACGTCAACGAGAAGCCCTGGACCGAAGACGGCCCGATGGTGAACTCGGGTCCTTTCGACGGCCTCTCCGCTGTCGAGACCAAGAAGAAGATCACCGTCGACCTCGAGTCCAAGGGTCAGGGCAAGCTCGCCGTGAACTTCAAGTTGCGCGACTGGCTCTTCTCCCGCCAGCGCTACTGGGGCGAGCCCTTCCCGCTCCTCTGGGTCTCCCGCGAAGACTACGCCAAGATCCCGGCCGACTCCGAAGTGCGCGAGTTCCTGCCGAAGGAACCCGTCACCTGCCAGCTCAACGGCGTGGAAGTCTGCGCCGTCCCGCTGACCTCCAAACAGCTCCCGCTCACCCTGCCGCAGGTCAAATCCTACCAGCCTTCTCCGACCGGCGACTCGCCGCTCTCGAAAGAACCCGAGTGGACCGAGGTCTGGTATGACGTCGCTTCCGGCGCTACCGTCTCGCAGTCCAAGTCGCAGCCGGGTCCGCTCTGGATCAAGGCCTCACGCGAGACCAACACGATGCCCCAGTGGGCCGGCTCCTGCTGGTACTACCTGCGCTACATCGATCCGAAGAACGCCGAGGCCCTCGCCTCCAAGGCCGACCTGGAATACTGGGGCTGCCCCGACTTCTACATCGGCGGCGCCGAGCACGCCGTGCTCCACCTCCTCTACGCGCGCTTCTGGCATCGTTTCCTTTACGAAATCGGCGTCCTGCCGACCGCCGAGCCGTTCAAGAAGCTCTTCCACCAGGGCCTCATCATGGGCGAAGACGGCGAGAAGATGTCCAAGAGCCGCGGCAACGTCGTGAACCCCGACTCCATCGTCAAGGACCACGGCGCCGACGCGCTCCGCATGTACCTGATGTTCCTCGGACCGCTCGAGGCCTCCAAGCCTTGGAATTCCGACGGCATCATCGGTATCACCCGCTTCCTCCGTCGCCTCTGGCGCCTGGCGGTCGACGAGAACACCGGCAAGGTCTCGACGAAGATCAGCGCTGATGGCGCCGAATCCGAAGAGCTCGTCCGCGAACTCCATCGCACCATCCAAAAGGTCGAGAAGGACATCGAGACCCTGCAGTTCAACACCGCCATCTCGCAGATGATGATCCTGATGAACGTCGCCGAGAAGTCCCCTGCCCTGCGGCGCTCGACCGTCGAAGACTTCGTGCGCCTCGCGGCGCCGTTCGCCCCGCACGTGTGCGAGGAGATCTGGGCCCGCCTTGGTCATAAGGAGAACGTCACCGCGGCCGGCTGGCCCAAGCTCGACGCCTCCAAACTCATCGAGACGACCGTCGAGGTCATCTTCCAGGTCAACGGCAAGGTCCGCGCCACCGCGAAGGTCGCCAAGGACATCTCCAAGGACGCCCTGCTCGCGCTGGCCAAGGCCAACGCCGACGTGCTCAAGTTCACCGACGGCAAGCCCGTCGTGAAGGAGATCGTCGTCCCAGGCAAGCTGGTGAACATCGTCGTCGCCGGCTAAGCTCCGCGTACGCCGCCAACAAAAAGGGCCCCGTCACGGGGCCCTTTTATCTTTCCGATAAGGCGACGCTTAGACGTCGGCCATCTCAAGCTTCGGCACCAAGATGTGGTGAATCACAAAGGCTACCACGTAAGCGAAGGCGCAGAAGCCGAAGAGGATCGCGTAGCCGTTGACGTTAGCGTCGAGGATACGGCCGGCAACAATCGGAAAGATCATGCCACCGATGGAGCCGACGAAACCGCCAAGGCCGGAGACAGAAGCCACGGCCTCCTTTGGGAAGGTGTCGGAAATCGTAGCGTAGAGGCTTGCAGACCAAGCTTGGTGAGCCGAGGCGCCGAAAGCGATGAGAAGCACCGCCTCCCACATGCCGAGGCCGCGGACGAAGAAGATCGGCAGCGAGCAGAGGGCGAAGATGAGCATCGAGACCTTGCGAACCTTGACAATGTCATGACCGCTTTCGGCGAGCCTCTTGACCAGCCAACCGGCAAAGATGCTCAACACTGTCACGATACCGTAGAGGACCACGAGCGGGAGCGCGGAGGACTTCAAATCGAGGTGCTGCTCGCGTTTGAAGTAGTCAGGGAGCCAGATCAGGTAGAACCACCAGACCGGGTCCGTGAGAAACTTCGCCACCATGTAGGCCCAAGCCTGGCGCTTCCCGAGCAGACTCAGCCACGGCACCTTGCGGGTAGAGGTGATTTCCTCGTCATCAAGCTTCGGAGCCTCCTTGAAGAGCGGAATCCAGAAGAAGATCCAAATGACACCGAGCACGCCGGCGACGACGAACGTAGAGCGCCAGCCGTAATTAATCGCTATCAGCGGGATAATCGCGGGCGCGATGAGGGCACCGATATTAGTGCCGGAATTGAACAAGGCATTAGCGAAGGCGCGCTCGGAACGAGGGAACCATTGGGCGACAGTCTTGATTGCCGCCGGAAAATTACCTCCCTCACCCAAGCCCAGCGCAATGCGGGCAAGGCGAAATCCGGAAACGGATCCGACGAAGGCATGGCAGGCCGCCGCCGCCGACCACGCAAAAATGGAAACCGCGTAACCAATCTTGACGCCAAAACGGTCGATAAACCAACCGAAGCCAACCAAGCCAAACGCATAGGCAGCCTGGAACGCCGAATTCACATAACCATACTGCTCGTTAGTCCAGCCGAGCTCCGCATCCAGCATCGGCTTAAGCAGGGCCAGAATCTGCCGATCGATATAATTAATCGTCGTGGCAAAGAACAACAGGGCTAGGATGACCCATCGATGCGAAGGGGCTCCAGTGTTTGAGGCAGAGGTCGACATGATTTCGGGGTGTTTGCTACCAAACGCCGATTTTCGGGTAAGTCGACCCCAGAAGTCCTGTTGACGGAACCCCGCCCTAAAGCCACTAATCAGCGTGAATACACCCATGACGAAGCCGCGTATCCTCCTCACGACCACCTCCTTCCAAGACACCCCCGGCGAGCACCATAAGTTGCTGGCCGAAACGGGCTGGGAAGTCGTCACCGCCCGCGGTCCGCTCAACGAAGCCGACACGCTTGCGCTGATGGGTGAGTTCGACGGCTACATCTGCGGCGACGACCTGATCACCGCCGCGGTCATCGAGAAGGCCCTCCCCCGCCTCAAGGTCGTCTCGAAGTACGGCATCGGCGTCGACAAGATCGACGTGAAGACCCTCACGGCCAAGGGCATCCCCCTGCTCTTCACCCCGGGCGTCAACCACACCACGGTCGCCGAGCACACCTTCCTTCTCCTGCTCGCCATGGAGAAGAACTTCTACTTCCACACCGACTCCACCCGCTCCGGCGGCTGGAAGCGCAAGACCGGCCATGAGCTGCTCGACAAGACGATCGGCATCATCGGCATGGGCCGCATCGGTAAGGAAGTCGCCATCCGCGCCCGCGCCTTCGGCATGAAGGTCGTCGGCTTCGACCTCTACTGGGACGACAAGTTCGCCGCCCAGTACGACGTCAAGCGCGCCGCCACGATGGACGAAGTCTTCGCGGCCTCCGACTACCTCTCGCTCCACACCAACCTCACCCCCGAGACGCGCGACCTGATCCGGGCCGAGAACATCGCCAAGATGAAGAAGGGCGTGCTCATCCTCAACTGCGCCCGCGGCGAGATCGTCCACACCGACGACATCGCGGCCGCGCTCAAGTCCGGCCAGGTGGGCGGCTACGGCACTGACGTGCTCGACGAAGAACCGCCGCGCGCCGACCACCCCCTCACCAAGCTCCCGAACTGCGTCGTCACGCCGCACATCGGTTCCCGCACCGCCGAGAGCGTCCAGCGCCAGGCCGTCGCCGCCGTCACGAACCTCATCCGCGCGATGCACGGCGAAAAACCGCTCGCCCAGATCAACCCGGAAGTCCCGGTGAAGAAGGTCGTCTAATCTCCCCAGTCGATACCATACCCATGAGCGAAGTATTTTACGTCGTCCCCCGCGCCGCCCACGAGGCGCTCGTCACCGCCGCCTACGTCAAACGCGGCTTCGGCGCCAAGGAATCGGCCCAGGCCGCCCAGATGGCCAGCATGGCCACGCACCACGGCATCCGCACGCACAACGCCCTCAAGGCGCTGCACCTCGACGAACTCTTCGGCTCCGGCGCCAAGGTCCCGGGCTGCACGCCCAACGCCACCGTCACGAAGAAGGCCACGCGCTTCGAAGCCGCCGAAGTCTGGGACGCCCACCAGAAGCTCGGCCAGGCCGTCGCCGTCGACGCCATCAACCGCTGCATCGAACTCGCCGACAAGTACGGCGTGGGCACGGTCTCGGTCGACAACGCCTTCCACTACCTCTGGGGCGGCGGCTATGTGATGGAAGCCGCCAAGCGCGGTTATATCGCTTATACGAATTGCACCGCCACGCTCTCCGAAGTCGTCCCTTTCCAGGGCAAGCACCCGACCCTCGGCACCAACCCGCACTCGTGGGGCTTCCCCACCACCGACGCCGTCGGCTTCCCGATCGTGATCGACTGGGCGACCTCCGTCATCGCCATGGGCCGCGTCCAGGTGCTCAAGCGCGAAGGCAAGATGCTGCCGCCTGACGCCGCCGTGGACAAGGACGGCAAGGTCACCCTCGACCCCAACGAAGCCGTCTCGCTCATCCCCTTCGGCGCCCACAAGGGCTACGGCCTCTCGCTCATCAACGAGATCGTCGCCGGCTTCATCGGCGGCTCCCTGCCGACCATCCGCAGCCGCACGCACGTCCCCGGCGAGAAGCAGGCCTGCGCCTTCTTCTTCCAGGTGATCCACCCGGACGCCATCAGCTCCGGCGTCTTCGCCAAGGGCCGCAGCCAGTCCGAGAACGTCAAGGCCGTCCTCGCCGACGTCCTCGGCCACGGCAACGAGAAGTGCATGCTTCCCGGCCAGCTCGAGGCGACCTTCGCCGCGCGTAGCGAAAAGGCCGGCGGCCTGCTCTTCTCCAAGGCCGAAATCGAAGAGTTCAACAAAGTCGCGGCACACATCGGCCACCAGCCCTTCGACCTCGCGACCTTGCCCACGGCCTAAGCACCCACCCCTTAAACAACCCAACCCTCCTCACAACCATGGCTCTTCAGATCAAGTCGGCGAAGGAATGCGCCTTCGACCAAGTCTCCCTCGGTGAAATCATGCTCCGCCTCGACCCGGGCGAAGGCCGCGTGCGTACCACGCGCCAGTTCCAGGTCTGGGAAGGCGGCGGCGAATACAACGTCGCCCGCGGCCTGCGCAAGTGCTTCAACCTCCGCACCTCCGTGTGCACGGCGTTCGTCGACAACGAGGTCGGCCGCCTGCTCGAGGACTTCGTGATGCAGGGCGGCGTGAACACCGACTTCATCAAGTGGCGCGAGGACGACGGCATCGGCCGCACGGTCCGCAACGGCCTCAACTTCACCGAACGCGGCTTCGGCATCCGAGGCGCCGTCGGCGTCCCGGACCGCGGCAACACCGCCGCCTCGCAGATCAAGCCCGGCGACTTCGACTGGGAATACCTCTTCGGAAAGCTCGGCGTCCGCTGGCTCCACACGGGCGGCATCTTCGCGGCCCTCTCCGAGACCACCGCGCAGGCCACCATCGAGGCCGTCAAGATCGCCAAGAAGCACGGCACCATCGTCTCCTACGACCTCAACTACCGCCCTTCCCTCTGGAAGACCATCGGCGGCCTCAAGAAGGCCCAGGAAGTGAACCGTGAGATTGCCAAGTACGTCGACGTGATGATCGGCAACGAAGAAGACTTCACCGCCTCCCTCGGCTTCGAGGTCAAGGGCGCAGATCATAGCCTCTCCCACATCGAGACCCAGGCCTTCAAGGACATGATCGGTGAAGCCGTGAAGCAGTTCCCGAACTTCAAGGTCGCCGCGACCACGCTGCGTCGCGTGATCACCGCCACGAAGAACGACTGGAGCGCCATCTGCTGGCACGACGGCAAGTTCTACGACAGCATCCAGTTCCCTGAGCTCGAGATCCTCGACCGCGTCGGCGGCGGCGACAGCTTCGCCTCGGGCCTCGTCTTTGGTTTCCTCGAGCACAACGACGCCCAGAAGGCCGTGAACTACGGTGCCGCCCACGGCGCGCTGGCGTCCACGACCCCTGGCGACACGTCGATGGTCACCCGTAAGGAAGTCGAGAAGCAGCTCTCCGGCGGCGGCGCCCGCGTCGTCCGCTAAGCCCCCACCTCCCCGATACTCTAAACTCGATACTCTAGACCCATGTCCTCTCTCGATCTCTTCTCCCTCAAAGGCCGCACAGCCGTCGTCATCGGCGGCACCGGTGAACTCTGTGGCGCTATGGCCGAAGGCTTCGCCGGCGCCGGCGCCCACGTGATCCTCGTCGGTCGCGACCCCGCCAAGGCCGACGCCCGCCTCGCCAAGATCAAGGCCGCGGGCGGCTCCGGCGAGTTCATCTCGTGCGAAGCCACCAACAAGGCCGAGCTCATCAAGCTGCGCGACGGCATCCTCGCCAAGCACGGCAAGGTCGACGTCCTCGTCAACGGCGCCGGCGTCAACTCGCCCACGCCCTTCCTCGAGATCGACGAAGCGCAGATCGACAAGATCCTCACGGTGAACGTCAAGGGCGTCATCTTCGGCTGCCAGGTCTTCGGCGAAGCGATGGTCGCCGCCGGCAAGGGCTCGATCATCAACCTCGGCTCGGAATCAGGCATCCTGCCGCTCTCCCGCGTCTTCACCTACTCGGCCTCCAAGGCTGCGGTGCACAACCTCTCGAAGAACCTCGCCCGTGAATGGGCCGCCAAGGGCGTCCGCGTCAACACGCTCGTCCCGGGCTTCTTCCCGGCCGAACAGAACCGCAAGGTGCTCACCCCTGAGCGCGTGGCGATGATCCTCGGCAAGACTCCGATGAACCGCTTCGGCGAAGCCAAGGAACTCATCGGCGCCTCCCTGCTCCTCGCTTCCGACGCCGGCAGCTTCGTCACCGGCGCGGAAATCGTCGTCGACGGCGGCTTCGCCGCGATGTCCATCTAAGCGAGACCGACGACGATGGCCTTCATGGACGATCACTTCATCCTCTCGACGGGCACGGCCCAGCAGCTGTACCACGGCGTGGCGAAGGACCAGCCGATCGTCGATTACCACTGCCACCTCAGCCCGAAGGACATCGCCGACGACCGTCGTTTCGAAGACCTCACCGCCATCTGGCTCGCAGGCGACCACTACAAGTGGCGCGCGATGCGTGCCAACGGCGTCAGCGAAGACCTCATCACTGGAGACAAGTCTACGTCGCGCGAGAAGTTCCAGGCTTGGGCCGAGACGGTCCCCTCCACGCTCCGTAATCCCCTCTTCCACTGGACGCACCTCGAGCTGCGCCGCCACTTCGGCATCCAAGACGTCCTCGAAGGCGCCACGGCCCAGAAAATCTGGGACGAAGCCAACCGCCAGCTGAAGCATGGCGACCTCACGGCCCGCGGCATCCTCAAGCTGATGAAGGTCCGCGTGGTCGGCACCACCGACGACCCGGCTGACTCGCTCGACCTCCACCACCAAATCGCGAAGTCCGGTTTCGCCACCAAGGTCGTCCCGACCTACCGCCCCGACGCGTGCCTCAAGGTTCGCACCCCTGACCGCGTGCAAGCCTGGGCCAAGCGCCTCGCCGCTGCTACGGGCAAGGGCGCCGACACCTTCGCCGGCCTGATCGCCGGCCTCAACCAGCGTCACGACGACTTCGCCGCGGCGGGTTGCCGCGCCTCCGACCATGGCCTCGACTACCTGCCCGACGCCTCCTGCACCGACGCCGAAGCCAAGGCCATCTGGGAAAACGCCATCGCCGGCAAGGCCGCCACGCTCGAGGAAGCCGAGAAGTTCACGGCTTTCATCATGCTGCACGTCGGCCGCCTCAATCACGCCAAGGGCTGGGCCACCCAGCTCCACCTCGGCGCCGTCCGCGACCCGAACCTCGGCCTGCTCAAGCGCCTCGGCTCCGACGCCGGCTGCGACACCATCGGCGACTTCCGCCAGGGCCCCGGCCTCATCCGCTGGTTCGGCACGCTCTCGGGCGAAAACGCCCTCGGTAAGACGATCCTCTACAACCTCAACCCCGCCGACACCGCCCTCTTCGCGTGCCTCCCGGGCTCGTTCCAGGACGGCGTCACGCCGGGCAAGATCCAGTACGGCTCGGGCTGGTGGTTCCTCGACCAGGAACGCGGCATGCGCGACCAGATGAATGCGCTCTCCGACCTCGGGCTGCTCAGCCGCTTCATCGGCATGATCACCGACTCACGCTCGTTCCTCTCGTATCCGCGCCACGAATACTTCCGCCGCATCCTGTGCGACCTCGTCGGCCAGGACGTCGAGTCGGGCCGCATCCCGGACCGCCAGGACTGGAACGAACGCCTGATTGCCGACGTCTGCTACGGCAACGCCAGCCAGTATTTCGGATTCCAGAAGTAAGCGGACCGCGGAAACCATGGGCGACCTCATCATCAAGAAAGTCGTCGAGACTACATTCGGCTTCCTACCTTACCTCATCGCCTTCTCGATCATAAGCTACGTAGTAAAAAGTCGCCCTGGCCTATTCAATGACCTCACGCCCACCCGCGAACGCTCTCAGGCCGAGAAGATTCTTTCGTGGTCCGGCCTCTTGGTGATGCTCGTCATCTTGGTTGAACTTTACCTCACCCAAAACGATCTATTCACTGCTTCCGAATCTTACTGGCTCAACATCCTGCCGCTCCTGTGGCTTGCGTTGACCCTTTACCGCAAAGATATCCCGGGAGACCGGACCGCGACCAACGTCGGCGTATGGACGCTGGCCCCTTACGCCGCCTACGCCATCAGCCGCAAGGAGATGCCTGAAAGCACTTGGCTGAGCCTATGCCTGTTCGGAGCCGCCTTCATCGTCGGCATCTTGCGCGATATCAAACGCTCGGCCTGAGTCGGGAGGCTTGCCTGCGTTCGGCCGAGGGACACGATGGGAACACCCCGATGCTCAAGCCACTCCTGTTCGCCTTGGTCTCCACCCTCACCCTTCTGGGGGCCGCGGATCCGAGTACGAAGAACTACCAACTGCGCGACTTCAATCTCGGCGCGCATCTCGCCGGCCCGCACCTCACCGAAGCCACGCTCAAAGGCAAGGCCGTGGCGGTCGTCTGCATGGGCACGATTTCCTCGAACCGCAACTCATGGGCCGCCGCCTGGACGCCCGAGTT
>SESA01001938.1_pt1 | contig 10160 bp, 5 predicted proteins | sample 3171451 | NCBI WGS metagenome assembly SESA01 (sample SAMN06051862, study PRJNA518727) | freshwater metagenome | biome: subpolar coniferous forest; feature: holomictic lake; material: water; isolation source: holomictic Lake 227, 8 m depth | place: Canada: near Kenora, Ontario | collected 2013-06-25...
ATTTTTGAATCTTACATCAAAACGGGCAGGATCCCTTTCAAAAGAGAAGGTTGATTATCTGGAAAAACTTTTCAATGCCTTTCTTGTTTCCTGCTCTTTTTTGCCGGAAAATGCATTCTTCAGGGCTAATGAAGAGAGGGTAAATATCTCTTTTGTTGACTCTGTCTTTGCCTCACAATGCATCGCGGCGTTTTCCAATAATACGCTTGATTTACCAGTTTTAAGTCCTGAAAAGTTGCAATATCTCAAAATGGATCAAGAATTTGTCAGTGCAGCAAGGTTTGATACAGCAAGCTCGACAAATGTGGCTAAAAGGCTCGAAAGATCACATGTAATTCTTCATGGATAAAAAAATGCCAAGCACAGAAGAGACCGTCATTGATTCGTTGTATGAAGAACAAAAAGAGCTTATTTCCTTTCTTCAGCAGCAGGGGCAACCATCATATTCACAAAGTGTCGAAGCGTTTCTGAGCAAGGCACTGTTGTTATCTTGTGCAAGTTACTTCGAAAGTCGCATCACAAATGCAATATTTGATTATGCAAAGAACGTTTCCAATTCTGATGAAGCTTTGATCTCATTGGTTCGCATCAAGGCAATTGACCGGCAATATCACTCCTATTTTAACTGGAGTGAAAGAACAAATACAACAAAGTTTTTTTCAATGTTTGGGTCAACAATAAAAGACTCTGCCAAAAAAGAGCTTAAGGAGAGTGATCTTTCTGATGCCGCAGCAGCTTTTCTGGAGCTTGGTGATCTGCGAAACCTCTTGGTACATGAGAATTTTGCGGCCTATCTCCTTGAAAAGACATCAGAGGAAATTTACAAACTTTACCGTCAAGCCCTAAGGTTCGTTGCATACATAGAAGGTAAACTTAATCCGACCACGGTCGGGGAATCGAGTTAGGAAATGAAACTTGCGAAAATCGACATAACCTGGTTTCGTTGCTTTGAATCGCTTGCCGTCAAGCTTCACCCTGACATCAATGTTTTCGTGGGGCGCAGGCAAAAGCAGTATTCTTGATGCCATCGCCATTGCACTGTATGAAATTGTTGCTGCAAATGGAGGTGGGGGCAAAAACCAGCGAAAGATGCAGGGGGCTGCACTTTTGCTGACTGATATTTACCTTGATCCTTTAGAGAAAGATCTTCTCCTTGGGACAAAGTCTTATGTTCAGATTAGCGCAGGGGTAACGGATTACTATCCAGTCGAAGAGTTCACAGGACAAACACCTGACGGAAAAGAGGCTTTGCTGGAGTGGACAGAACTCATTGAATATCGTCCGCCTGTCATGTTTATTTACGATACCAGCGCATCGGAAAGAGTATCTGAACTTCATCGTTATATCAAGACACTCTGGCTGGAAATCCGCAAAAGTCCGCAAGCGCTGATTCCTTTGCCTGTTGTGGCGTACTACCGTGCGACAAGAAGGATGGGCGGAATGCCTGAACTTGGAGATATTTTTAAACTCGATCTTGCCAGAGACAAGGCATTCGTTAGCGCACTTGATGCTGGGGCCAATTTTACGGCGATGTGTCAGTGGTTCTTCCTGCGTGAGAACGCCGAGCTCCGTGCAAATGTAAACGTCCAGAACAGCGATAGCAAGGAGTTTGCTGACCTGCGTGCAGTGCGCCAGGCATTGAAACTTACCATCGAAGGTCTGGAACGAGTCTATTTTGATGGCAGCCCACCGCGATTGATGGTTGAAATCAGGGAGTTCGATGGCAGTTTGCGCGCATTTGAACTGGCGCAACTGAGCGACGGTTACCGTAATCTGCTTGCGCTGGTACTCGACTTTGCCCGTCGGCTTGCACAGGCCAATCCGACATGGCCAAACCCGCTTGAAGCTCCGGTTATTCTGATGATGTGGGCACTTACGGTGCCGACACCTCCCGCGTTCTTGCCGAGGTGTTTGGTACTTATTCTCGACCTCAAAATATTGATACCGTCCAACAATTAGCTGAATACTGGCAGGCAGTGGAAGCACAAGAACACGATACCGATCAAGCAAAAGCTCTACGTCAAGTGCTTGAATCAGCGTTGGGCACAAGCGACCCCGATCTTCTTCGCGCCGATCTTCGCACCAAGCAGATAAAGATATTGGGGCGGTGATGAAATAAATCCCATAAAAATATCGACTTAAATCAGACAAAATCATTTATACAAGCGCAATAGATTTGTATATTTAGGGCTATTTGATTTGAACATCTGACTTTTTTCAGATGTTGGCTTCGCAGATGTACAGTTTCTCTACTTTTATACCAAACAAGAATGCTGGGATTACAACTGAGGGATGAATTTCTCGGGGCACACATGCCCGGCACCGCTATTGCACTGCGAACCAGCGATAACAAGGGCGCTGCCCAGAAGTCTGCTGATTCTATTTTGTCGATCACCTATCCGACCGCCGATATCCAGACCGCTCTGAAGGCGGTCAGCGTAAAAAACAGTGGGCGCCCCATCGTTCTTATGGGGGGGCGTGGCCGAGGCAAATCGCATATCATGGCAGTGATGCATCATGCTCTTCACTCTCCTCAAGTGGTGGAGTCATGGCTCAAAGAGTGGGGTGCGAAGCTCGGCAGTGATGAGCTAAGCAAGCTGGAACTGCTCAAGGGCTACTTCCCTATTTCCGAGCCTGTGCAAAATCAGGAATATCCATTTCTCTGGGATCTTGTGTTTGAGCGTCATCCAAAAGGGGAGTATTACCGTGGCCATTTTGAGAGCATGTTTTCAACATTTCCGCCTCGCACTCTTCTGGAGAAGATGTTTGAAGAGCAGCCCATTGCATTAATCCTTGATGAATTTCAGACATGGTATACCGGCTTGCCTGACAAAGACCCAAAAACCGGTCTTTTGCTCAAGCAATACGCCTACAACTTTGTGCAGATTCTCTCTGAAATTGCTGCCGATCGCCCGGAGCTACTGATTTTTGTGATTTCGGTGCTCAATAATGATAATGAAGCCTTTAAGCAGGTGCATCGGCAATCGCCTGTTATCATTGATTTTCGTGGCCCCTCAGCCCGGCAGGATCGCCAGAAACTTCTTTTGCACCGGCTCTTTGAAAACAGGCGCAATATTCAGCATGCAGATATTATCACAACTGCCGGCATCTACTCGACCGAGCGGTTTCGTTTGCTCTATGCCAACAAGTCCGAAGCTGAAAAGGAGCGGATTCAAAACGAGGTCTTTACCTGCTGGCCCTTCACTCCGGAGCTGCTTGATCTGCTTGAAGACCACATTCTGCTCTCTTCGGCAGCACAAGAGACAAGGGATCTCATTCGGATTCTTGCCCAGGTGTTTCGCAGTCGCGGTGCGCTTGTGCCCGTCATTACTCCCGCCGATTTTTTTGTTGATGGTGAGTCAGACGAAGTGCAGACGCTGGTCGATTCCATAGCAGTTCAGGCAGGTCAGGAAAAACTCCGCCAGATAGCCCAGCGGAATCTTTTTGCGGTGCGTGATTCCGGCTCAACGGTTCCTCATGTTCGTGAGCTGGTCAGCTCTCTCTGGATGCGCTCCATCTCCCAAGGAAAGAGTGCGGGTGGAACCCCGGCTGAGTTGCATCTTGATATTACCCGTGAAGCTTGTATCGACAACAACTCCTTTCAGGCTGAATTAGCTTTGCTTATCGAGAACAGTGTCAATATTCATGGTGACGAGGTGCCTGGCGGGCCACTCTGGTTTGGCATCAACGAGAACCCGCGAGCGAAGGTTCGGGCATGTGCCAAAAATGACCGGCTCTGGCAGCTCAGTGCGGTTCAAGCGGGAGGTACGATGCTTTACCCCGGTCAGGATATGCAATGTATCCGCAAAACCTTGAAACATGAGCTTGCCGGGCCGGATATCCGGGAGAACACCTCTCGCATCATTGTCCTTGCCGAGAACTGGCGCGATGATCCCTGGAGTGAGCTTGAAGAAGCCGACAACCCTTCAAAATGGGACCGGCCGGTGCTTCTGGTCATACCGGAAAACATCGAGAGCGGTGAATTGAATGCGACCCTGGGCCAGTGGCTGGCAAAGCATGTCCAGAAACGACGCAACACCATCCGCTTTTTACTTCCCGCTGCCGATATGCCGGGTCTTTACAACGACAAAGAGCTTCTCTACTCTGCCCGGTGCAGTTACCTTTGTTCGCCTGAAGGTTGGGGCTCTGACCCTGTCTATCGAGCTTTACATATGGATTTTAACAGACCTTTCCGCACCTCGTTGAAGTCTCGTTATAATCGGCTTGCCCTTTTGCGGCAATGGTATTTTCAGAAACCGCAGCACTGCCTTTTTGACATTGAAAAAATAGCAGCACAAGGTGGAGAGGTTCCGCCCGCTGTTGAGGCAAAGATACTCTCTGACCTTTTTGACAAAAGTGAATTCCGCTCTTTTGTGCTGCAACGTGCAAAAGACTCTGACTTTATGGGTTCCCTGCTGGATGACCTGATTGAGCCACCTCCACCCAACGCCGGAGAGGCAATTCCTTTTCTTGGAGAGACAAAAATCAACGAGTTGGTACTGGAGTTTGCCGCAGAAGGGCTCATTGTGCTCAATGTCAACGGGAGATGGATAGGGCGACGTGCCGAAGAGAGTTCTGACCTGGATGCCTTACGCTATATCCAGTCCTGCGCATTTCGCACCGGTCAGGAGTTGCGCCAGATTCAGCTTGCCCTGCCGGGAGCTGCTGGCGGAGGAACCGTCACCGCCCCGAATCCTCCCACAGTTGTTCAGCCAGTGAGCAATGTGAGCACACCCTACTCTCCATCGCCTCCTTCTGGTGGCGGTATCGTGAGTGGACTTGATGACGAGAGTGTCAACTCCCCGCCCCGCCCCCGTCCAACGGCAAAAACCTGTAAATCTGCCGAACCAGCAACAGGAATCAACCTCTCGGGCTGTTTCGAATCATGGGGAGTCTCTTCCGGTCAATCTATTGAAACTGCACGCATCGAATTTTCTGGCCTTACCTCTCAGCAGATCAAGCAGATTCTGCAGCGCATACCATCTTCATTCAAGGCGATGCTTGATATCACGTACCGCGAAGGAGGCGATCAATCATGAAGAATATTGACTGGAATGCCCTCATTTTTGGAGCTTGTTCTCCGGAAACGGCCTGGGTAGAGATATTCTCCTCTCTGCTCTCTCTTGCCCGGCAGGCTTCATCGCCAGTTACCCTTCACGAAGCAACCGTCACCCCTGATCGCCTGTTAAGTGAGGCTGCATGGGAACTCTGGGAAGCATTTCCGGCAGCGGCATTAAAAACCTCAGTGAGCCTCAAAGAGTGGACACGGCAAAGCCCAGGCAAAGCTGTTCTCATCCTCGACGCACTCTCTTTACGTGAGTTGCCTCTTCTGCTCCGGGCCGCAGAGGCAAGAGGCATTCAGCCGCAGGAGGTCAAGGTCACTGGATCGGAATCTCCCTCCACCACCACCCACTTTGCCCAGGCCATCGGGCTGCCATCAAGAAGTGCCCTGGCCAACGACGGAAAACCCGCCACCTTTGTACTTTTCGATGGGAATTGTGTTACGGATGTGCTCAGTATGCCATTTGAGGATTGCGCCTTTCCTCCAACACCAAACATAGTGATCTGGCACTCCTGGCTTGATGACCAGATTCACCTTCAAATGAAAAATCCTGACCAGATTGCTAACATATCCTCAACCGTCTTGCAAGGCGACGTTTTTTGGAAATTCATCAACAAGCTTCGTCAGGGTCGGGCGCTGGTCATCACCTCCGATCATGGGTACGCAGTAAGCAAACGCTTCTCCTCTGAAATCGAAGATCCTGATGCGATAGCAATGTTAAGAAATTCCTTTGGTGCGTCACGTAACAAAGCGCTCACTGAACCCTGGCCGAAAAAATTTATGCCCCCCATCGTCATGACGCACAACAACCAGCAGATTATTATGGGGCAACGTAAATGGAAGGTTCAGGGTGGATTCCCTAACCTGTGTCATGGCGGAATGAGCCTGCTTGAAGTTGCCGTGCCATGGATCGAGTTTTCTGCACTATAATGAGCAAACTATGCTGACTATAAAGATATTTTTTTATGAATGATACTACCGTGCAGCTCCGTGTAGAAGACATAACGGCCTACATCCCTAAAACCGGCTGGACAAAGCTCGACCATCCCAACCCGGCGTTACTCGTTTACCAGTACGAGCGTAACGATGATTATAACAAGGAGATCAAGCTCGTTCTGCCAAATGGAAACGACTATGCCGATGCTGTTGCCAAAATTCATTCAGCGGTCAAACTTATCGCAGCGCTTGAGCAAGTTTCCGTTTCTGATATTGTTCAGAAAATCAAAAACAGTGCGCAAAATATAGCCGCAGCAAAATCACTTCGCGCCGTAACCGAATCGCAGGAAACTGCAATAATCGGTAAAATCATACAGTTAAAAGCTGAATCACTCGATAGTGACGATGATTCGGGCGACTCCGACGGACGGCAGGTCATTATTGCGTGGGATATTGGCAATAACCGCAAGGTCAATATCAAGGTCTCCCTGAGCCCGGAGAATTACCGCACAGCCTGTGATGCTCATAAAGACAACAAAACCGTATCAGTCATGGGGCGGCCCGAAAAAGTCGGCAAATCGTGGGTATTAACCTCACCGGCAAGTTTTGCCATCAATGAAACCGGCGCATAGGAATGGATTTATTCGGTCACGTTCATGAATCATCAACCGGCTACCCGAAAAAGAGCGGGCGCAAAACGAAGGCTGACAAACAGGCTGACCTGCTCCCTGAAAAGCTTGGCAAGGCGATAAAGCTTCCTGTCCCGGACTTTTCTGATCCTGACCGCAAGCTCACCTGCCTTGAAGCTGATTTTCCCATAGCGCAGATCAACGCGCTCTCTATTCTTGAAGGCAATGCCGGAAAGCCGATCTACCAGATGTCGAAATGGTGGGCCCGCCGTCGGTCGAGTGTTTTTCGCTCCATGCTGATTGCTGCGGCAACCGAAGCGCCGGATGATCCCAACGAAGCCGCCAAGCGGGTGTGGGATCACTACTACTGCAACCATCAAAAAGCAGGATCATTCAAAAAGCTCCGTGTGCTCGACTGCTTCATGGGCGGCGGCACCACGCTTGTTGAGGGTTCCCGCCTCGGTATGCAGATGACCGGCGTTGACCTCAACCCGGTGGCCTGGTTTGTGGTAAAAAACGAGCTGGCGTGCAGCGACCCGGAGCAGGTCAAGGCGCTCTTCGCCTCCATTGAAAAGCAGGTCAAACCGCAGATACAGCCATTCTATACCACAACCTGCCCGAGAGGTCACAAAGGGCGCTGGATAGATATCGAAAGCGGCGCACCGGTTGAGATTGACCCGATAGATTTACCACCGGAACAGCGCTTCCGCTACCGTTGGGAAGGGCCGGAGGTGATCTATACCTTCTGGGCAAAGCACGGCCCCTGCCAGGCCAAAGGGTGCGGCCACCGTACCCCGATTTTCCGCACACCGGTTATTGCCGAGAAAAAGCTCTCCACCGGGTACGCCGAACTGACCTGCCCCGGATGCGGAACAACATTTCACGCTGAACTTGGTGAAACCCGCATGGCTCCCGGAGCAGAGCGCATCATTGTGGGCGGGGATATACCCTTCACCGAAATGACGCAGCAGTTTGCCCGCCTCCTGAACGATTACGACAAAGGCAACGCCGCCGACACCTTTGAGCGGGCTCTCACCCTGAAAGCAAGTGGGGGCGAGGAGCCAGGGCTGCACTGCCCGGCATGTGGTACTTTTGCCGGAAAGCGCCTTGTTGATCAGTTTGTGCGCCACGCCCAGCCCGCACTTGGTGCCACAGCACGAAAGAAAAAGGAGTTTGGTCTCAAGAACAAGCCGGTTCAGATGTACCTGCTCATTCATCCCGAATGGCTGAAAGGCGCATCAGGTTTTGACGGGGAGCGGGAGTTTGGCGGATGGGCCGGAGCACCGGCAGAGGCAACCGCCGACTGGTTCATGAAACGGCTGGAGAATTTGCGCGTTGTTGAAGTTCGAGGGGCTTCACTGCCGTATGAGGTGACACTTGATGACGGGACGGTGATTGAAACTTTGCATGGTAGTGGTCTCAAAGATGCAAAATTTATATGTGGTCATTGTGGCCGTCAAGCAAAAACATTGGAGGGTATTAAAGCAACTGAGCATAATGCACCTGTAACGGCTTACACGTTGCAATGTCATTGCCCCCAGTGTGATGCTGAAGGCTACACTTATGGAGGGAGATATTTTAAAGCCCCGGATGCCTATGATATCAGGCGGATCAATACTGCTCAAATGGAATGGGCAAGCCGTTCAGAATTGGATTTAGCAGAATATTGGCCTCGGCAGGAAATGATTCATGCCCACATGACACATGAAAGAAATCCTCTCCCAGACCATGGATATACCCATTGGTGGAAATTGTTTAGTAACAGGCAATTATTGGTACATGCAACTCTGTTGAAAGCGATTACGGAAGTTTCAGAAGAGTGCTGGCCGCTTGATGTTCGTGAACAAGCCCTGGGGGCTTTTCAGCAATATTTGCGGAACCAGAACATGTTCTGTATTTGGGATATTTCTCGTGACTGCATGGCTCCACATCTTTCAAATGCTAATTATAACCCCAAAAATCTGACAATTGAAAATTCGGTATTTCCATTGTTAGGCAGAGGGAACTGGCAATCTTCATCTTCAAAATGTGTTGATGCACTTGAATGGATCAAGGAACCGTGGGAACGGTATGCGGCTGATGAATCAGTGGCAACAAAGTCAGTGACCGTAAAGACAGATGATCCAATAGTGCCCGGGGTAGCCGTAAACTGTGGTTCATCAACGGATCTTGTATTTCTCAAGGATGAAAAATTCGATTTGGTTATTACAGATCCACCTTTTGGTAATAACTTTTATTACGCTGATCTTGCTGATTTTTTCTATGTTTGGCTGCAACTACCGTTACGGAAATGGTATGCAGGTCTGCCTGAGGCCGTCTATTTTGAAACAGAACGCTCACCGCATAGTATGGAAGCTATTGATAATGCAGCAGAGCATCCTGATGACCGTGAGGTATACGAAAAAGATGAGTTTATCAAGGTTAAATATTTGAATCAAATTCGGGAGTTGACCGGAATTTTTTCCCTTGCAGAAAAAGATAGTAATCCACTTTTTCGGCAAATCCCTTCAAGTGATTTCTACAGTCAGACATTGTCCGCCTGTTGGGCCGAAGCTGGTCGTCGTCTCAAGGATGGCGGTATTATGGCTTTTACTTTCCATCATGATGACGATCAAGCCTGGATTGATGTTTTGTGCGCGTTGTTTAATGCGGGCTATATTTTGTTACAAACATTTCCTGTGATTGGTGATGAGTCAAAAGGGGAAAAGGCCTCTTTTGGCAGCAAAAAAATAGAATACGACATCATCCACGTCTGTCGGAAACGTCTCGGAGAGCCGGAGCCGGTGAGCTGGGCGCGGATGCGGCGCTGGGTGAAAGAGGAGAGCTTTCGCCTGAAGGAGCTGCTGGAGCATACCCACGGCAAAGAGCTGCCGGAATCCGATTTGCGGGTGATTCTTCGGGGCAAGTCGCTGGAGTTTTACTCTCGCCATTACGGCAAGGTGTTTACCGGCGACAACCAGGTGCTTGATGTGCGCGAAGCCCTGCTTGGCATCAATCAGCTTCTCGACGATCTGCTTGAAAATACATCCTTGACTGGAGGCGTGCATCCGCCCGACAGTGCCGAGCCAGCCAGCCGGTTGTACCTGCGCTTGTTCAAAAAGCGTACAGAGATGGAGCGTGACGAGCTGCACAAAACCTTGCGCGGTACCGGCATTGCCCAGGGAGACCTTGAGGCGCGGGGGTGGATCAGGGTGGTTGGTAAAACCGTGGTGATGGTTCCAATCCGTGAGCGCATTGCCTTTTTTACCGAGCGTGGTCGTAACCGCAAAGTGATTAAAACAGACCTCGATCAGGCCCATTTTCTTGTTGGCGCGGCTTTTGTGGATTCAGGGCTGAAGATTGAGGGCGAGCTGAACAACCCGAACTTCAAGGTTAAACGCTCTGTCGATGAGATCTTGCACTGGTACGCCGAGGTTGATGGTGATCCCGTCAACCGGGTTGCCGCCGCCACCGCATCACAACTGCTGGAGCGCTGGCGTAACCGCAAAGTCAAGCCTGAGCCAGCGCAACTCTCGCTCTTTGAAGTACTCGAA
>SESA01001939.1_pt1 | contig 10159 bp, 9 predicted proteins | sample 3171451 | NCBI WGS metagenome assembly SESA01 (sample SAMN06051862, study PRJNA518727) | freshwater metagenome | biome: subpolar coniferous forest; feature: holomictic lake; material: water; isolation source: holomictic Lake 227, 8 m depth | place: Canada: near Kenora, Ontario | collected 2013-06-25...
GAGGAGCGTGGCTTCGTTGAAGCGGGCGGGCGGCTTGGTCTCGCACTCGTGGACCTCCACTTCACGCGTTTCGGCCCGTTCGCCGGGAGCGACCTTGACGATTTCCTCGCCGCCTTCCTCGCTGGCGGCCTCTTTGCCGTAAACCGCCATCCAACCCGGATCTTTGATCACCTTGCCCTCGGTCTTGAACGGTTCGCCTTCCACGCGGGTGATCCGGGTGGTGATTTCAAACTGTGCCGCCGGATAAAACACGGCGATGAAGCGCTGCGCCACCAGGCGGAACAGCTTGGCCTCAAAATCGTCGAGGTTCTTGGGCACCACTCCAGTGGGAATGATGGCGTTGTGGTCGGTGACTTTGGCGCTGTTGAAAATGCGTTTATTGGGCCGCACCCAGCCATTGGCGAGCGCCTTGTGCGCGTGGCCGGAGAGGCTCGGTTCCGGGAACTGGTCCATCACGTTGCGCACCGTAGCCAGGTTGTCTTCAGGCAAATAGCGCGAATCGGTTCTCGGATAGGTGAGCACCTTGTGCTTCTCGTAAAGCGCCTGGGCGATTTGCAAGGTGCGTTTGGCGCTGAACCCGAAGCGGCCGTTGGCTTCCCGCTGGAGCGTGGTCAAATCGTAGAGCAGGGGAGGGGCCTGCGTGGCGGCCTTCTTCTCCTCAGTTACGATGCCCGGTTTGCCGAGGCACTTGGCCTTGAGTTCTTCGGCTTGATCGCGAGTCCAAATGCGTTCCGCACGGGCTGTTTCGTCCTCGTTCTTCTTGAACCCCTCGTCGAACCAGCGGCCGAGATATTCGCCGGCGCTGACGCCGAACGTGCCGTGGACTTCAAAATAGGTGCGTGGCTTGAATGCCCGGATGCGTTCCTCGCGCTCCACCAAGATGGCAAGGGTGGGGGTCTGCACGCGCCCTGCCGTGGTGAGCCGGAATCCGCCTTGTTTCGAATTGAACCAGGTCATCCCGCGGGTCGCATTGATACCCACCAGCCAGTCGCTCTCCGAGCGGCACTCGGCGGCGTTCGCGAGCGGAATCATTTCTTCATCGGAGCGCAAATGATGGAACGCGGTGCGGATCGACTCCGCGGTCATCGATTGCAGCCAGAGTCGGCGAATCGGTTTCTTAACCCCGGCTCGCTTGATCAGGTTGCGGAAAATTAGTTCGCCTTCGCGCCCGGCGTCACACGCGTTGATGATGCCGTCCACATCGGGTCGTTTCATGAGCTTCTTTAGAAGCTTGAAGCGGGTCTCGGCCTTCCCGTCGGTCGGGGCCAGTTCGAACTCGTCGGGCAGGATCGGGAGATTCTTTATATCCCACTTGCCGCGTTTGGGCTCCAGGCCTTCCGGCACACAAAGCTCCAGAAGATGGCCGATTGCCGAGGCGACGACATATTCGTCGTTCTCGTAAAAGTCGCCTTCTTTTTTGGCTTTTCCAAGGACGCGGGCGATGTCGCCGGCGACGCTCGGTTTTTCTGCGATAACGAGTTTTTTGGCCATGTGCGGTTTACAAGAGCTTCACAAAGTGCTGTCCGGGAAGCTGTTTTACCAGCCTCTTCATTTCAAGGGCGAGCAACGTAGAGGAGACGACCCCCGGTGGCAAATTAGAATTCGTGATGATTGAATCAATGGAGGTTTCGCTTTCATTGATCGCATCGTAGATGGCCTGCTCGTTGTCGGTGAACGCGATGGTTCTGCCAGGAGTGGCTTCGAGTTGATGCTTTTGAGGAAGAAGAATCTGGAAGTCGTCCAAAATGTCTGCCGCGCTCATGACGAGCTTGGCTCCTTGCTGGATCAGCCGGTTGGAGCCGGCCGATGTGGGACGGTCGATTTGGCCCGGCACGGCGTAAATGGATCGGCCCTGGTCCGCCGCCTGGCCTGCGGTAATTAATGCCCCGCTGTTTAGCCCCGCTTCGACGACGAGCAGCCCATCGCTCCATCCGCTCACGATCCGATTGCGCTGCGGAAAGGTTGTCGTGTCCGGCTGAACGGTCATCGGAAATTCCGTGACGACGGCTCCAGAGGTGACGATTTTCTCCGCCAACGCCTGGTTATCCGCCGGGTACAGATTCATCAACCCGGAACCGAGAACAGCCACGGTGCGCCCTTTGGCGGCCAGCGCGCCCTGATGCGCGGCGGTGTCGATCCCGCGAGCCAGTCCGCTGACGATGGTCAGCCCCGCGTAGGCGAGTTGGTAACTGAGCTTCTTGGCGGATTCCAAACCGTAATGGCTCGTCCTGCGGGAACCGACGACGCTGATGGCGTGATGATCGCGATTCGTCAATTCACCCCAAACGTAGAGGACGATCGGGGGATTATGGATTTCCCGCAGCAGCGGCGGATACTCGGGGTCCGACTGAATGATGACCCGCGCGCCAAAGGCGGCGACCCGGTCGAGTTCGGCACCCAGATCGATCTTCTGCTCCCAGTTGACGATCGCATCCGCGATCTCCGGCCCGATCCCTTCCACCGCGCGAAGTTCAGCAGATCGCGCCAACAGGATGCGCTGGGGCGTCTCGAAATGGTCGAGCAATCGGCGCAAGCGCACCGGCCCGAGTTTCGGGACCATATTGAGCGCGATGCATGCCTCCGTTTCAGTCACGCCGGGAAAGCTATCACACGCGTCAAGCGGGAAGGGCAGAAATTGTGCGCTCGCCTTTCCCGCCAGATTCGGACTATTACCATTGAAGAAATGAAAGTTTCGCGCCAAGCCCGCCAAGGACGCAAAGGAAAAGATGAACCATTCGTTTGAAGCTGAAGACGACGCCCTGCGAAGCCGGGCTGCGCAGGAATTGGCGGAGATCGGTCGAACGGTCATGCCCTTTGGCCGCTTCCAAGGCCGTCGGCTTCATGAATTGCCTGCAGAATACCTGCAATGGTTTGCTACGAAGGGGTGGCCCAGAGGCCGGATCGGCGAGTTGATGCAGATTGTTTACCAGATGAAAGCCGACGGCTCGGATGTAGCCTTCGATATCTGCCGCGGGAACCCTGGGTTGCGCCGCCCGGCGGATTCCTAGGGGGAAGACTGGGAGACGCGGAGCAGACGCGGAGAGGGCCCCGTCCATTTCGCTAGTCCATTCAGTCCACTACACGTAGCTCTTGTAATTTGGCTCGAACATCTGGGAGCGGACGAAAGCGTCGATGTCTTCGGGCACCTCCACGGTGTTCAATCCGCGCTCGACGGCAAACTTGACCACTTCAATCGCAATGGACAGGGAGACTTCGCGAATTCTGCTCAATGACGGATAGACCCGCCCCTGATCGAGATCGGATTGTGAGACCTTCTTGGCCAATTCCCGCGCGGCGACCAGGAACATCTCATTGGGAACGATCCGGCTGGCACACGCAAGAACTCCGAGCCCTACGCCTGGGAAAATGTAGGCATTATTGCCCTGGCCGGGAACGAAACGCTGGCCATCGAGCGTAACCGGATCAAACGGGCTTCCGCTCGCAAACACCGCGCGACCGTCGGTCCAGGTGTAAGCCTGCTCCGCGGTGCATTCCGCCTGCGAGGTGGGATTTGAAAGCGCAAAGACGATCGGGCGTTCGTTGATTTTCGCGACCGCTTCGAGGATCGGCTGCGAGAAAGTCCCGGGCTGTCCCGATGCGCCAATGAGGGCGGTGGGCCTCAAGGTCTCCATGATCTCCAGGAGATCGCTCATCGGTTTGTGGTCGTGTGCGAACGGCAATTTGTGGTGAACCAGGTCGGTGCGGCTCTTGACGACCAATCCTTTCGAATCGATGAACCAGCAGCAGCGCCGGGCTTCGGGCTCGGAAAGTCCTTCATCGACCAGCGCCGAGACGACCAACTCGCCAATGCCGGTTCCCGCTTCGCCGGCGCCGAAAAAGAGCAGCCGTTGGTCGGCGATCTTTCCGCCGGTGATTCGCATGGACGAGTACAGGCCTGAAAGCGCCACCGACGCGGTGCCCTGGATGTCGTCATTGAAGGTGCATGCCGTGTCCTTGTATTTTTGGAGGAAGCGGAAGGCGTTGTGGTTGGCGAAATCCTCAAACTGGATCAGCGCTTTCGGGAATACCTCCTGAGCGGCTGCCATGAATTCGTCGATCAGCGCGTCATATTCTGCCCCTGTGGTGCGCTGTTTGTGCAGGCCGAGGTAAAGCGGATCGCTAAAAAGCGACTTGTTGTTCGTGCCGGCATCGATGGTGATTGGCAGGCAGACCGTCGGGTCGATGCCAGCGCAGGCTGTATAGAGCGAGAGCTTGCCGATGGGGATTCCCATCCCGTTGGCGCCGAGATCCCCCAGCCCGAGAATGCGTTCGCCATCGGTGACCACGATGACCCGCACGTCTTTGGTGGGCCAGTTCCGCAGTACGTTGGCAATACCGCCCCGGTCATTTTCCGAAATATAAAGGCCGCGCGCCCGGCGGAAAATGTGGCCGAAGCGCTGGCACGCCAGCCCGACCGTCGGGGTGTAGATCAGGGGCATCATCTCCTCGATGTGGTCCACCAGCAGCCGATAAAAGAGCGTTTCGTTGCGGTCCTGGAGGGCGATCAGGGAAACGTAGCGGGCAAGATTGTTGGTCTGTTCTCGGAGATTGCCGAGAACCCGGTCCAACTGGTCCGCCTGGCTCTGCACTTGGGGTGGCAGTAAACCGCGCAACCCGAGCGCGTCCCGTTCCTCTTCGGTAAAAGCGGTTCCCTTGTTCAGAGTCGGACTCTGTAGCAGGGCAAGTCCACGAGGGAGATTGGCGGGCTTCATCGAAATATTCTAGAAAGTGTCTGGTTTTGATTTCGTCGCACAATTCACGCGATTCACTCTCCGCGCAAGAGGCGGCAGACGAGGAGACGCGAAAGGCATCCCTTTATCCAATAGATCATTTCGCGCGTTTCGACACCCCGATCGTTGTCAGAGACTTGCTAATAATTGCTTTAGGCTTCCGCAGCCATCGCATTTCCCGCGATCCAAGCCGTGGTCCACGCGGCTTGAAAATTGAACCCGCCAGTGATGCCATCGATGTCGAGGACTTCCCCCGCGAAATAGAGCCCCGGACGAATTCGGCTTTCCATGGTCTTGAAATCGACCTCGCTTAAGCGAACCCCGCCGCAGGTCACAAATTCCGCCTTGTTGGTGCTTTTTCTGGTCACTTGTAATTCGGTGCGGACCAACTGCTGCGCCAACCGATGCAGAGCGGGACGGGGGAGCGAGCCCCAACGCAACCCCGGTTCAATTTGCGCCGCCAACAGCAATTGTTCCCAAAGCCGGGCCGGAATGGGGCGGATGGGGAATTTCACGATGGAAGCGGCGGCTTGGAAGTCGCGACGGGACTGGAGTTCGGCGATGATCGCGTCCTGAGTTTGGCCTGGGAGCCAATTGATCTGAAGGACAAATCGATAATCCATCCCGTGCAGAACTCGCGCGCCCCAGGCAGAAAGGCGCAGGATGACCGGACCGCTGGCTCCCCAGTGGGTCGCGAGGAATGGGCCGCGCTGGCGCAGCTTGGTTCCAGCCACGCTGGCTTCCACCTCCTCCACCGAGACCCCGGCGAGTTGCCGCAGCCAGGGCGCGTCGATATGGAAAGTGAACAGGGAGGGAACCGGCGGTTCCAGAGTATGCCCGAGCGCGGCCAAGAGTTCGCCTGATTCCTTGGGACGACAACCACCGCACGCCACCAGCAGTCGGTCGCAGCCGAGCGTCTCACCGTTTGAGAGGGTAAGGTCGAAACCCGCTCCCTCTGGACGAACCGCAATCTTGTCCGCCCCGCAGCCGAGCCACATCTTGATCCCGGCTGCGCGGGCCTCGCGCAGAAAGCAATCGATGATGGTCTCGGACGAATCGGTCACGGGGAACATCCGCCCATCGGCTTCGGTCTTCAGGGCTACTCCACGCGCGGCAAACCAATCCACTGTATCTGAAGGCTGAAACCGTTTGAAGGCGCCGATCAACGCGCGCTCTCCCCGCGGGTAATGCGCGGCCAAATCGCGCGCCTCGTAGCACGCATGCGTTACGTTGCAGCGCCCCCCTCCTGAAATGCGGACCTTGTCTAGAAACCGGGCGCCACGTTCCAGAATGACGATTTCGGGCGCGGTTTTCGAACGGGCCGAGGCTTCGGCACAAGCGAGCGCCGCGAAAAACCCGGCTGCCCCCCCGCCTACGATGACGATGCGGCTCATTGCGGTAAGTTGTAAAAGAGGCTCACGCGAAGACGCGAAGGCGCGAAGAAGAGAAGACGCGCTGGTGGGCGAAGCCCACGGAAACTACTCCGAAAATAGGATCGAAGCGGCAGGGATGCCGCTTCTACAGTAGAAGCGGCTTCCAGCCGCTCTCCGTGGGAGCACGCCTGTTTTTCATCCATGCGTGGTGGGCGGAGCCCATGGGGACTCGTTCCCAAGCTCCAGCTTGGGAATGCAATCTTACGGAAGCTCCAGCTTCCCGAACCTGACGCCGGTAAAGTCATTCCAGAGAAGTGAAGGCAGGGCAGGGCACATAACGAAAGTTGCAGGTAAACTGAAATTGCTGGCCAAAGGCAGCGGAGGAGGAAGCTGGAGCTTCCAGCCACTTGCGTTCCCAAGCTGGAGCTTGGGAACGAGGGTGTTAAGAGGCGGTATCCCATCGCGACAGGCAGCACCCCTGCCGTTATCGACGCTCTTTCCGCTGGAACTTCGCGAAAGCGTGTGGGCCGACTTTCGCTCCGGGCTTGCCTCCCGCCTTTGGTTTCCCGCCAGCCTTGGAGCCCGGTTTGGCATAAGCAGAACGGCGTGGTCGTTCGTCGGCTGTGCGGCGCGGACGATCCTCAAAGGGGCGCGCGCCGGGGGCCTCCGCGCCTTCGCGGGCGGCTCTCGGCGTGAAAGGGATTTCCTCGGGTCGATCCGAAGCGGAACGAGCCGACGCGGGTCGCTTTGAAAAAGGCCGGCGTTGGATGGGGCCTCGCTCTGATTCCCTTGCCCCAGGCTCGCGCCTCGGTCCGCCCGGCCTTTTCCCCGCGAATGGCTTGCGGGGCGTTTTCGAAAAGGTTTTCTCAGCTTCCGCGGCTGACTTTTCACTCTTTGCAACCAGCGACTCGATTTCGCGCTGATTGAGCGCACGCCAGGCTCCGGGGGGCAGTCCTTGGATGTGGATCGGCCCGATGCGAGTGCGGACGAGCCGCTTCACTTCGTATCCCAACTCATAAAACATGAGCCGGATCTGGCGCTTTAATCCCTGGCGGAGGATGACTTTCACCTTATTGCCACCGAGGCGATGGACCGACTCCGCTTTCGCCCACCCCTCCTGGGTGTTCATGCCGTGGATCATCTTTTCGGAGAGCTCGAAATCGAAGGCGTGATCGAGCACAACTTCGTATTCCTTCTCCACCTTGTAGCGGGGATGCGTGAGCTTGAGGGCGAGCGCCCCGTCGTTGGTCAGGATGATCAGGCCCTCGCTTTCGCGATCGAGTCGGCCCACATGGAACAGCCTTGGGAAATTCGGCGGGAGCAGATCGAAAATAGTCCGGCGGTCGTGCGTGTCCGCAGCGGTGCAGAGGAATCCCGGCGGTTTGTGGAGCAGGAGCGTGGTCGGCGCAGCAGAGTGCAGTACCCGGTTTCCCACCTTGACCACGTCAGTCGGTTCAACCCGGGTTGCCAATGTGGTGCACCGGGTGCCGTTGATCGTTACCTGTCCGGACTGGATCAGTTCCTCGCAGCTCCGGCGGGACCCGAGTCCAGCCGAAGCCAAAAATTGGTTAAGTCGCATTGGCTGGAATTTCGGGTGGATTGCGCGGAATGTCGAGGTTGAGTTGACCAATTCCTCGCGCTTGTTAAATTCCTGTTCGTTTTTCACAAAATGGCGAAACTGGAAATTCCTCGAAAAACCGTTTACCGGCTCTCCCTCTACTTCCGTGCAGTGCAGCGGCTGAAGGAAAACGGCCCCGAAACTGTCTCCTCCGCGGCTTTGGCCCGCGTGGCAGGAGTGAAACCGACGCAACTCCGGAAGGATCTGGCCTATTTCGGGCAGCTTGGCACCCGCGGGCTCGGCTATAATGTCAATCTGCTGGTGAACAAACTGGCCGAAGTGCTTGGTGCAGCCCGGTTGCAACCGGTGGTGCTTGTGGGGGTGGGCCGCCTCGGCGCGGCGCTGGTGCGGTATCGCGGATTCCAAAAAGAGGGTTTCGAGATCGTGGCCGGCTTTGACATCGATGCGAGCGGCAAACTTGCGGACGATCTTAATCTGGAAATCCACGACATGGGCAAACTCCACGCGTTTATCCGCGAACGAAAGGTCAAGCTGGCCATTCTGTCGGTGCCGGTCACGGTGGCCCAGGAGGTTGCCAATGAGTTGGTCGATGCCGGGATTCAGGCGATCCTTAACTTTGCACCCACGCTGCTCCAGGTGCCAGACGGGGTGGTGGTAAATAACGTGGACCTCGCCATCGAACTTGAAAATTTGAGCTACTTTATCCGGTAAGTTTCAACGATGTGGCGCGCACCCGCACGGCACGGAGTGCCATCCTTGCCGTGCCGCCCAATTACATGGTTACATGGCTCCTAAATCTTCCATTGTCCCTGCGTCGGATTTCAATCTGCGCGCCACCCTCGAATCCGGTCAGGTCTTCCATTGGAATCCAGATGGCCCTGGCTATTGCGGGTTGATCGGGGAGGCGCCAGTCCGTGTGGAGCAGTGCGGCTCCGCGTTGCGAGTGTCCCGGGGTGCGGAAGCCCTTGTTACGTCCTATTTCGCCCTGGATCATCCGTTGCCGGAGATTTACGCCACCTTTCCGCACGACCCTGCGATGGAGGCAGCACTCGGTTATTGCCTTGGGATTCGGATCATCCGCCAACCCCTCTGGGAATGCCTGGCGACGTTTATCACCTCCGCGATGAAGCAAGTGGCGCATATCCGTCAAATGTCCCATGCGTTGCGGCAACGGTTCGGGAATCCGGTTGCGTTCGGACTAAATTCCTATCCGGGTCCAGAGCGGATCGCGGAGGCGAGCGAGAGTGAACTGCGCGCCTGCGGCCTCGGGTTCCGTGCCCGCAATCTGCTGGGGGCGGCACGCATCATTGCCGAGGGGAGTGTCGATCTCGAAGGGATCCGATCCTTGCCGGACGACGCGGCCATGGCGGAACTCTGCCGTTTGCCCGGCGTGGGACCGAAGGTTGCCAACTGCGTCCTCCTCTTCGCTTACGAGCGGGTCCGCGCCTTCCCGATCGATGTCTGGATCGAGCGGGTGCTGCGGCAAACCTATTTTCAACGCAAGCGCAACGTCACCGCCAAACGCCTGAGGGAGTTCACCCAATCCTATTTCGGCCCTTACGGCGGCTATGCCCAACAATATCTCTTCCACCATGCCCGGAACCAGACGCGCCGCCCAGATCCAGGCAACTTGTTTGGGCCGGATAAACCTGCAATTCCAAGCTCTGCGATCAGCGGTTTTACGCCTTAGCCCGGAGCATCCGGTACCGCGCGAAACATTCGTCGCCGACAACGTCCATTCGCTCCAGTCGGCACTCGCGCGTCGTCTCCAGGAATTCCCCGGCGCATCCTGTCAGGGTCGGCGCTTGTGCGCCACCGAAGATCCGGGGGCAAAAGGTGAGGTTAAGTTCATCCACCAAATCGATTTCAACCAGCGAGCGCAGCAGCGTTGGACCGCCTTCGCAGACGAGTCGTTTAACGGCGTGATCGCGGTGGAGCGTTTCCAGCATTTCGCGCAGATCGACATTCGGGGCGGCAGTCAGATGGAGGCTGGCGAGTGGAGCCAGCGCTGACCGGATCGCATTCGGCATCCGGGTCGTTGAAAAGATCGCGACCGGCGAGCAATCGCACTTAAAAAAGGGCAGCGCCGGATCGAGTTGCCCCGAGTTGGTGATGATAACGCGGAGAGGGCAGGGGGGCATTCCCCGGCGGACCCGCTCCGCGCGCAACGCCTCGTCAGGCATCCCGAGGGCGTTGTTTTCGGTCTCGAGCGTGGTGCGTCCGACCAGCACCGCGTCCCCGGAAGCGCGGATTTCCAGCAGGCGCTGTTTATCATGAGGAGACGAGAAGTCCGACGGCGTGAGATTGCGCGTGGAAATGCGGCCATCCCACGTCAATGCGAAATTGGCGGCCACCTCGGGCCGGGGAGGCTCGCTACTTGAATTCATAATTCAGCGCCAACGGTGCGGCCCCATACCAGCCTGGGGCATCGCCCCAGATGTTCGATTTAGAAATGTCCGGGGCTGAAGGCCCGCACC
>SESA01001943.1_pt1 | contig 10148 bp, 13 predicted proteins | sample 3171451 | NCBI WGS metagenome assembly SESA01 (sample SAMN06051862, study PRJNA518727) | freshwater metagenome | biome: subpolar coniferous forest; feature: holomictic lake; material: water; isolation source: holomictic Lake 227, 8 m depth | place: Canada: near Kenora, Ontario | collected...
GGGTATTTCTAAAATCATCGTGGAAAAACCCCAAATAAGGCCGGTCAAAACTGATGGAAAGGGGGAATCCAAGCCCGTATAGAGCCCGGATGGGTGTATCTCCCTGATGGTGATCGTATGGGGGAGGAAAAATAGGGGTTTATCCCCGCACCTGTGTATAAAAAGGGCATAGGAATCCTGACCGTGGAACGGTATCCCGTTTTATTTCTTTAAGAATCCCGGGCGAGGAACCGGGAGGGGCAGGGTTTTTTGGGTCCTGCAAAGAGGACGGAAGGGGATCTCCAATGGAGGAGACTTCAACAATCCAGTCATCCAGAACCAGGAAAAACTGCCAGGTTCCCCACGGTGTCAGGGTCCAGAACTCGCGCTGCACCATGACGGGCAGCTGCTTTGAACGGATCTCTGCAATCTCGTATCTGAACGTCAAAGAGATCTCTTTTGGTCCCTGGATATGCGAGCGGATCCGTTTTACTTTAATCGCCACATTATCATTTGGACGGATGACATAGAGATCGAATGGGGATTTTTTCGAAGGTTTAATCTCAATCACTACTCCGCGTTTAGCTGCGATAACGGCTGCCTCATCTATTGCCTGTAACGATGGCCTTCCCCGGGTCATGAGTTCTCACCCCCACATTCACTATCGCTGTTGTCAACCGACCCGTGAGCGGATGACAGACTCTTGGTAACCCGGAGTACCCTGTGCAGCGATTTTGTCCGGACAATAATATTATCGTGATGCCGGCAAGTCCGTTTCACGCGTACCCTGAACATCCTCCCGCCCGGCATTCTGGTCTTGCGGTCGATTGCTGCGGGAATAAGATAGAGCGGGATTCCGGTATCAATCGAAGAATGGCGCCCGGTCATGGAAATCGCCCCCGCTCTTCGAGCTTTGTAATCCGGTGTTCGAGACGTTCGATCTTCCTGTTCAGCCGCAATGTAATCCGGTCCTGGCGTTCTGCAAGGGAGAGGATCAGATCACCGGCGCATTCATGATTTTTTTCCGGCGCGTTCATCTCTCTTCCTCCGGGTTATCTGGATCCTCTTCCGGATCAATGGGAGTTTTCCGCCTCGAACGGTGGGCAGACCGGACATCCCAGCCAAGGAGTTCGGTCTTCCTCATTACATCTCTTACCGGGTTGAACGGTTTGTCTTTACCATTGTCCTCCTCATCGTTGTTCTCTCGTCCGGCCCCATCCGCACCGGACGCTGCTGCATCCGTTTTGGACACCTCGCGGGAAGGTCCGGCAATGCCGTTTCCCCTCCGCTCCGGGATCACAAAGGATCCCCCTGTTGTGTTTTCCTGTTCACTGGTTGTCATTTTTTTAACTCCCGATTGTTTTTTTCTTACATACAATTCCTGATCGAGGAGCATCCGCTCTTTTTTTTGAATCGAACACACCATTTCAAGGCTTGACCGGGTAGAGCCGTGGCTCTTTTTTAAGGTTTTGGCCGTTTTTTTATGTACGGCAGGTAACCTGTTCAGAGCAATACAACGAAACTCCGGATTCACCAGATACGGCGTTACTTACCGATTGCCAAAAAATGTGTAGAGCGAGAAGATGGGGGCATGACCGCTTGTCAACCTGTACCGTTTTCCCGCTTTGAGTGCATTACCCGATCCTGTTGGTACAATGAGTCTGCTGGTGCTGGCATGGACTTTTTGTGTGGGCATATACTTTGTTATAGCAGCCCCAATCTTTGAAATGCAGGCTGCTGCAATCTCCTTTGCCCTCGTTCTCAGTCGTGCGATGAATTCTCTGATCATTGTATTAACTGATAAATGATTTATCACCTATTTAAGCAGAGAGGTTAACTGCGGGAATTTTGGAAGTTTACAGGCCATTCCGGGCTCAATGATTGCCCGGATTGAGTCAGGGCCGGTACGTCCGGGTACGGACGCGGCACGGGTTGGACAAAATGCCGGTTTTACGGGCAGATTTTTGATAAAACAGTGATTACCGCATGGGACGTGCCGCAATACATGCGGGTATTTTTTGCTGCGATAACTCCAGACTCCCGAAAGTAAAATCAACTGGTGCGAATTGGAAATCTATCCATAAACGATATCACAAGAAAAAGGTAAGATCTACCACATTATTCAGCACGGCCATTGGTTGTGGCAGCGTTCGGACTTGTGGGTCCCAGACCCGCCATACACGGATAAAAATGGATACACAAGTCATAAGGCAGGCAGCGGTTGTTTCAGATCCCCTTCCGGAATACCGCTTGTCCCGCTACTCTTTCCGACACGGTAGAGATCCGTAATCGCAACACCTGCTGCAGTAAAACCGACAGCCATCAGAACACCGCAGGCAAGGAGGAATCCATAACAGACAAGGGTCATTGCCACCTGCCCGCGGGAGAACTGGAGGAAGAAGTCGTAGTCATGGTTGAGGAGTAGAGGAGACTGCCCAATCACGAGGGCAATGGCAGCGACCGCGAGGAGGATCACTCCGAAGATGAGAATGCAGCCCAGCAGCTCGCACCACGTCCTCTTCATGAGGATAACGGACCCGGTAAGAGCCGGACCCAGCTTCTTGTTCTCCAGTACGATGCCCGGCACTACGTATAAGACCAGCAGAAGCAGAACTAAGTTGATGACCATGATCTGGAACGAGAAATAGAGCGCGGAGAAGACCTCATTGGGGATATAGTATGCATAGGGGAGGTGGAAGGCTGTCAGCGATATGCTGAGCACGACTTTACCGATAACCTGACTCTGGGTTGAGATCTCAAACAGGACGGTTGCGACAAGAGCCATCACAATGGACAAGGTTGTAAGCGTACCTGGGTGAGCGTTGATCCCGGCAAATGCCCCGTGGACCGTGACCGGCATTTTCTCCATGCTCTCTTTCCGATACAGGATCAGTCCTGCCAAAAGGAGAGTGAAACCTGACATGCAGACAGCTTCTATCAGGAAAAGCCGCAGGTCGAAAACAATAAGGGTAGAATCCATAAATGGAATCCAGATGAGGGATGACATGATGGAATTATAATGGGTTATGTTCCACCCTTCCGCCAGGATCAGGAATAGGATCACGAGACCCGTAAAGAATGAGAACCAGAGCAGCCTTTTGTCCTTCACCAGAGTTTTGATGCTCCCTGTTGCAATACCGATCCCGCTCCGGATACGGCCCGGGCCACCGGCGGTCCTGCTGCCGTCCGGCTGTGCGGGATTTACCATGTCTGGCGGTATTTCGAATACCGCCGGTGTCGTGCGCATTGTCGGTGCATTCGGGCACCAGCCGGAATATTTCCGTATAATCTCTGAAAAATTCAGGGTCATTATGTATTCACCGTTGAGAGTGACTATGCCGGGCTCTTCTTCTCCCGTGCCTGTTCAATTGCGGTCTTTAACGCTTCCGGCTCATCGGTACCGATCCGGAATGTCTTTCCTGAGAACAGCAGGATTTCTACGGCGTTCCGCCCGGAGACATTGTAGAGCGGGCCGTATGGGGTCCAGTGGATACCCCAGCCATAGTACCAGGGATTGATAACCGTGGTGACCGATGCAATCTCTGATATCGGCCAGCTCTTCTGGATAAGTCCTATCGGCCCAAACCGTATCCGTATGATATCAGCACCTGCCAATACCGTCAGCGTGGAAAAGATCGCAAGCACAAAAACCATGATGCCAAGAACGATGACGGCAACCCAGACAATACCAGACATGTACATTGTAGTGATAATGAGGATGATGGCGGCGGATACCGCACCGATGATGAGCGTTCCCCGCTGGGTATGTTCGTATCTCCCTCCCGACGGTATGCCGGTCCGGTCTGCTCCTGAGGGTCCGGGTATTTTTACTAACGGGCTGCCGGCAGGGAAAATGGATCCTGCCTTGTCGCGGTTCTTTGCGTTCATGCTATGCCCGTTCGGGCACCAGCCAAGCCATCCACGTATCACTTCAGAAACACGTACCATTATGCGATCACCTTCACTTTCGCAAATAGTTCTTCAGCCATTTTCGTCGGGTCGGCGGTTTTTTCGATCCTGATACTGAGCTCGGTTGCGTAATCCCAGAGCAGCTCAATGCACTCGGTATACCGCTGGCACGTGCCGCAGTTACCGTCATGCTCGTACCAGACCTGCATCCCGTGCTTATCGGAAACGAAGATGATTGCAGGAGTCTTAAAAGGTATCGATTGCCCGAGCAGGATCCCTCGCTCCGCATTGATCTTTTCTATTGCGATCTGGTTTGCGTGCGCCATATCCCGAAGTGCCGATTCGATCTTCTCATCCATGGTAAGAAGGGCTTTGGATACCGCCTGGCGGGAGATGCCCAACAGATTTGCAATCGTAATATTGGAAGAGCCGTTGCGCCGCATCTTCCAGAATCCGAACTGCTTATCGTTCATAGGCAGAAGCATAAGTCAACGTATGCATGTTGACTATATATAAATTTCTTGAAACAACTGAACCCAGTTAAAAGAGCAAGAAGATGGGGTATGTTCACTTGTCAACCTTTACCGCTTTTCCGTGTTGAATGCATTACCCGATCCTGTTGGGACAATGATTCTGCTGGCGCTGGCATAACAGATGCAGGAAAAAGATCTGCCAAGGATAAGATCCACATTCTCGCTGCATACAGCAACCCAATGAAAAAATTCTCAAACGCAACAGAAAAAATCCACCGGCTTAACAAAAATCCTTAAAAAAGTGATTGATGGTTCTTACCTTGCTTGTATGATAAGTGAGTGCTCGCCTGCCCGACTGTGCTCCCGGAATATCTAAAATGTTTCCGGAAAAGGCTGTTTTTAAGTGAGGTTCTTGCCGCGCACAAAAATCCCCGGTTTGTTGAAGATTGTGTCCGGCAGATGGCTAAAAAAGACCTTTCCGGAGTTTGAGTATCTTTCCAGAGATTCTGTCGTCACAATTAAGCAGACCAATGAAGAGTGCATTCAACAGCACGACGCAATTGCAGAACTACTGGTCACCATTGCTGAACTTCGTCGATGAAATGAACAGCGAGAACAAAAAATGCCGGCGAAAAAAAGGCAGTAAAATTATAACAATTATTTGTATGATTTGTTAATCAGTATTCCAAAAAAATCCTATTAAATGTTTTTTTTCAAAATAAAACGGATTTTGATTTTATTTTAGTTTTTTTATCGGCACACGAACGGATAATAAAGGTTATTAGAGCGCTCGTGCAAAATAGAGATGAACGTACTTAGTACGGTCACTTATCTCGAGATGAGAATTGTATACAGCAATTTTGTACAGTTATACGAACAACTCAAAATAAAATGAGGCGATAATATTGTCGAAAGTTGTAGAGATTTCCCCAACCACAAGACATGAGGGACACTCAAAGCTGGTCTTGAAGGTTAACGACGCCGGCATCATCGAGACGGGTAACTGGTGCTCCATTACCCCGGTGAGAGGCGTTGAAAAGCTTGCTGTCGGAAAGACCCCCGAGCAAGTACCCAAGATCGCATCCCGTGTCTGCGGTATCTGTCCGGTTGCACACAACCTTGCAGGTACTGAAGCGATGGAAGCATCCATCAAGTGCGAGATCCCAAAAGACGCAAAGATGCTCCGTCACATTGTGCAGCTGGGCAACCGTGCCCACAGCATTGCATTGCATGACATCCTGATCCTGCCCGATTTCTATATCCCGGGCACTGAGACCAAGATCAACCCGTTCACGGCAGAAGAGCCGGTACGCAGTGTTGCAAAGCGGATCCAGAGAATCCGTGAGATCAGTCAGACCATCTGTCAGATCGCCGGTGGCGAAGCAATCCACCCGAGCAACACCCGTATCGGTGGTATGTACCGCAACTGCTCTGAACTGGCAAAGACCAAGATGTACGACCTTGCAAAGGAAGGACTCGTCCTTGCCCACGCTCAGTCTGAGTTCATGATCGCAGTCATCCGCAGCTACCACAAGAGAGACTTTGTGGATGTTGGCGGTATGAAAGTCCCGATGGTCAAGGAACTCGGTTACCACAACCAGGGCTACCTTGCAACTCACGCATTCTACGGCAGCTCAAGCCAGGAAGAATGCCCCACCTGGGACATCAACCGGTTCAAGGAAGTCCGTCCATGGGACTGGTATATGGGTGAGATGGAGATCTCGCTCGAAGAGCCAAAGTACCCCATCGGTGGAACCACCAAGCTCGGTACCAAGGTCAACCCACAGATGGAAGCCTGCACCGGCATCCCGATGTACGACGGCCAGCCCGTTGAAGTCGGTCCCCGTGCACGTCTCGCAGTCTACAAGGGCTACGACGAGAAAGGTACCCAGGGACAGAACGTTGCCCGTGAGATGGAATACCAGGACTGCTTCTATGAGATGATCGACTGCATTGACGCACTTAACCCGAATGGAAAAGTCGTTGCAGACTACATCCCCGATGGTGACGGTTCACTCGGCTGGGCATCCAACGAAGCCCCCCGTGGTACCGATGTCCACATCGCACGTGTCAAGGACTGGAAAGTTCAGTACTTCTCCATGCTGGTTCCAACCACCTGGAACTTTGCAACCTGCAGTGCTGCACTCAAGGGTGCACCCTGGCAGCTTGCTGAAGTCATTATGCGTGGGTATGACCCCTGTGTGTCATGCGCAACCCATATGATCGTAATCGATGAGGACAACCGGTTAGTAGCCCAGAAACTCATCGAGTGAGCGTACATAAATGCTGTATCCAGAGATCGTGATTGTAGGGTGTGGAAACCCCCTGTTTGCCGATGACGGGTTTGGACCCGCTGTAGCTGAAGAGTTGCAGAAGCTCTCGCTTCCCGACAATGTGAAAGTAGAGGACGGCGGCCTTGGTGCCCCCCATTTTATTTTTACCCTGCTCGACCCGGAAGTGACGAAACGACTCATCATTATAGATATCGCGGATTTTGGTGCGGAGCCCGGCTCAATTGCAAAGTTCCGTGTCGAAGACCTGCCTCCGGGCAGTTACCGCGATGCACATTCCTGGGATCTCACTGAACCGCTGGAGCGGATCAAAGACCAGATCGATATCACGGTTGTTGGATGCCAGCCAAAATACGTCTCCGATCCCGATATGGTAATCGGGATTTCCGATGAAGTTTCAAAAGCTATTCCCAAAACAGTACAGATCGTACTGGATATGATTGGTGTTGATTATGGGACTACTAGACAGTGTCTTCAAGAAGAACGTCAGCGCGGAACCCCAGAAACCTGTGGCTCCACAGAAAGCCGCTGATGTAGCAAAACCAGTAGAAACAAAAAAGGAGGTTAAGCCTGTGGCAGACAAAATTACAGTGGGCTATACACACCTGAGTGGGTGTACCGGTTGTACTGTTGCATTAGCAGACAACTACGCCGGATTGTTAACGCTCCTCGACAAATACGTTGACCTTAAGTACATGCCAACACTTGCAGATGCAAGGCACATTCAGAAGGTTGATGTATCATTCGTTGAGGGTTCAGTCTGTATTAACGACAAACTCGCAGTAGAAGAGATCAAGGAAACCCGTGAAAAGTCAGCAGTGGTAGTGGCACTCGGTGGCTGCGCCTGTTACGGCAACATCACCCGGTTCTCCCGCGGTGGCCAGCAGAACCAGCCGGCTCAGGAAGCATACCTGCCAATCGGTGACCTGATCAAGGTCGATGTGTACATCCCCGGATGCGCACCATCACCCCAGCTGATCAGGAACGTAGCCGTTGCAGCATACCTGCTCTTAAAGGGATCCCCCGAACAGAAAGCTCTTGCAACTGCATACTTAAAGCCCCTCATGATGGCAGCAGACAAGGGTACCAGCGCATGCTTCTGCGACCTGATGACCAACGTCATCAACCAGGGCCTGTGCATGGGATGCGGCAGCTGTGCATCAGCCTGCCCTGTTCGTGCAATTACCCATGAGTACGGCAAGCCCCAGGGTGAGCGCGACCTGTGCATCAAGTGCGGTGCGTGCTACAACCAGTGCCCGCGAAGCTGGTTCAGCTTCGATGTGGTATCGAACTATGAGGCGATCAACGAGACTATCATGGCGGCACTCCAGTAGGTGATTGAAATGGGAGCAGAACTCGGTAATTACAAATCATGCGTCTCAGCACGAAGCACCGACAAGGAGATTCTCAAGCACGCACAGGATGGCGGTATCGTCACCCAGCTGTTTGGATTCGCACTTGACGAGGGCATCATTGACGGCGCAATCGTTGCAGCCAGCAAGGAATTCGCGGCAAAGTACCCGTCGAAAGTCATGGCAGACAACTCGAACTTCGACATGATCGAGCCATGGAGACCAATTCCAGCCATTGTCAACACAAGGGCCGAATTGATCGCCGCAGCCGGTACCAAGTACAACGTCAGCCCGAACGTTTCCTTAATCAAGGAAGCAACCCGCAGCTTCGGTCTCGACAAAGTCGGTATCGTTGGAACCCCCTGCCAGATGCAGGCAATCAGGAAACTCCAGCTGTACCCCGTTGGTGCCCGTGATGTCGGCGCCAGCATTGCACTTGCAGTTGGTATCTTCTGCATGGAGAACTTCCCATACCAGAGCATCCTTCAGCTCGTGGAAGACCACGCAGCCATGAAGATGGAATCCGTCAAGAAGATGGAGATCGGTAAGGGCAAGTTCTGGGTATACGGCAAGCGCGGACAGATAGTCCAGCTGCCACTCAAAGTGACCCACAAGTACGAGCAGCCCGGATGCAAGGTATGTCTTGACTACGTTGCAAACCTCGCTGACATCTCAACCGGATCTGTCGGCAGCCCCGATGGATGGAGCACCATCTTTGTCAGGTCCAAGATCGGAGACTCGGTCTGGGCAAAGGCAATGGCAGCAGGTTGCTTCGAGACCCAGCCGATCGAGAAGGTCAAGCCTGGTCTGGAACTCGTAACCAAGCTCGCAAACGAGAAGATCTCAAAGAACAAAAAGACTCTCGAAGAGCGCGCAACATTCGGTACCGGCAAGGGACTCCGGAACCCATACATCTAATTTTTTTATCCTATCGCGTTATTTGCGCTTTTTTTGTGACCATTTAAGTTCGAGAGATTGTCTATTTTAGATCTAAAAAAAACTGCTCTGTAGATATCCTATTGTTCATTTGAAATCACTTTTCAGGGATTTATGAGTGAATGAACCTGCATAAACGGAACACTGGAATAATTCATCTTTGCGGTTCCATTATCAGTATCAGATATTCCAACACGCTTTTGATCTTTTCGTTTCACAAGATACCGGCATTTCGGGGGATCAGAGGTTTTGATCTTTTCCACCTTCTCGATCCTGAGCACGATATATGGGCACTGGCCAAATGATCCGAATTCCAACCTGCGCAGGAATCCCGAGATCGTGTTGTACTGGTAGCGGGTCAGGCCGAAACGGTCACGGAGTTCGTGTACTGTTACCCACCGCTCATCGGTGCCATTCTCCACCATGTACTGCTCAAGCAGTTCAGGTATACCGGAATATTTTTTCATCCTCTGCCACTTCTTGTGATTCATTTCAGAGATTTAAAAAAAAGAAAAAACCCTCATGACTCGACCAGTTTTACGAGATTTTCCATTACCGCATCCACGGCCTTCCATGTGGGATTATCCGCATGGCGAAGAACATAGGGTCGCCCCTCATCACCGGCTTTTACCATCTCCGGGTCAAGGGGGATTGCACCGAGAAACGGAACGTTCAGATCTTCTGCCGCCTTCTTTCCGCCACCCCTGCCGAACAGGTCTATGGTCTCTCCGCAGTGTGGACAGATCATCCCGCTCATGTTCTCGATGATGCCAATGACCGGAACTTCTAATTTCTGGATGAATTTCACAGATTTGACAGCATCCAGCACGGCCACATCCTGTGGGGTTGTCACAATGACTGCACCTTTCACGTTCGGGGCCAGTTGCGCGATCGAGAGCGCCTCGTCTCCGGTGCCCGGGGGCAGATCTACGACAAGGTAGTCAAGCGTTCCCCAGTTCACTTCATCAAGGAACTGCTGGATTGCGATCATCTTCATCGGTCCGCGCCAGACAACCGGAGTGCTCGTGTCCGGCAGCAGGAACGCCATCGACATAACCGAAAGGGTTCCGGTGACATGCACGGGCTCGATGTGCTTTTCCAAGACAGCCGGTTTCTGGCCTTCGATGCCCAACATCTTTGGAATATTCGGGCCGTGAAAATCGAGATCGAGCAATCCGACGTTTCTGCCATGGGCTGACAAGGCTGAG
>SESA01001948.1_pt1 | contig 10135 bp, 5 predicted proteins | sample 3171451 | NCBI WGS metagenome assembly SESA01 (sample SAMN06051862, study PRJNA518727) | freshwater metagenome | biome: subpolar coniferous forest; feature: holomictic lake; material: water; isolation source: holomictic Lake 227, 8 m depth | place: Canada: near Kenora, Ontario | collected 2013-06-25...
AGCTTTGCCAGCTCCTTATGGCCAACACCGTCAACCGTTCCGGCAAGCGGGCCGCCCGTTCCGCCGTCATTCGCACCCGGCAGGTGGCTATCAAAACAACCATACTCCTTTTCCGCTGCCGCAACGTCATTGAAGACCGGAGAGGGAGCCAGCAGATTGTGGCCGAAGAGATGATTCTCTGGGGGTGGAAAGGAACTCCGCAGGAGAAGGAGTACCTTGAGCAGGCAGAGGCAAAAGTGCTCCTCGCCTCTGTTCGTGCCAGCTCCGATATCTCCCTTCCTGCCAGAACAGGGTTTCTTGAGAATGAACTGAAACTCCTCAAATCGTTTGAACCTGAATTTGACCGCGTGGCTGAACAACAATCAAAAAAATTAGTCGAAGCCCATGAACGGTTCAGTTCGTTGATGGACGGCAAGCGTTTTCAGGTGGTGCACCCCGTACTGCCGATGGATCTTCTCGGAGTTTACATTCTTCTGCCAGAAGGTGAAACTGCGGGAGGTGCCGCATGATCTACCCATCCATCCGTATTGAGGGGGCGATACTCTCGCCCGACATTCTCGAAAAACTTGAAGAGATTACCGGCCAGCGTCCGGTCGATTTTGGTCTGGAGCCATCAGGCAAGGTCAAAGATGAGATTGCGAGAGCTTGGGCCGATGCCCAGGACTATTGGCGCCTCTTCAATCGCAAACTTGAGACGCTGAAAAAGGAGTCACCAGCCACCACCGAAACCCGTAACCTCTGGGTGGTGCCGCTTCTTGGGCTGCTTGGGTACCAACTGGAGTTTGAGGCAAAGAGCATCGAACTGAATGCAAAGCTCTACCCGATCTCCCACCGCATCGCCAACCGGGGTGGAGCCGCTCTCCACATTATCGGCAGCAATGAGCCTGCCGGTCTCGACCGAAAGCCCGAAAAAACCGCCCTGCGGATGTCGGCCCACGCCATGCTGCAGGAGTACCTGAACCTCACCGAGCAACTCTACGGCATCGTCACCAATGGCCGGGTGCTGCGGCTGCTGCGCGACAGCTCCCGCCTGGTCAAGCTCACCTATCTGGAGTTTGACCTCGACCGCATCTTTACCGATGGCCTCTTTGCCGACTTTGCCGTGCTCTACCGGCTGCTGCATGTGACGCGCTTGCCAGCCTCTTGCGAAGCCCCTGAAGAGAGTATCATTGAAAAATATCATCAGGATTCACTCGATTCCGGTGCACGTATTCGCGAAGGGTTGAGCGGTGCCGTTGAAAAGACCATACTCTCTTTTGCCAACGGGTTTCTCTCGAATACCAAAAATGCCGCACTGCTGGAAGCCATTACCTCCGGTCAGATAAAACCAGCAGAGTATTATCATTATCTCCTGCGTTTGATCTACCGCATTCTCTTCCTGATGGTCATCGAGGAGCGAAATCTGGTCTATCCCCAGTCACCAATTGCGCCCAAACGGGGTATCTACGACACCTACTACAGCCTCATGCGCTTGCGCCGGTTATCGGAAAAGCGGTATCTGGCAGACCGCCGCCATCACGATCACTGGCTGGCGCTCATGGCGACCTTTCATCTCTTTGAAGATGGCGGCCCCGGAGGCAATCTTGGTATTGCTCCACTTGCCGGCGACCTCTTCAGAGCTGATGCCATCGGGCCATTGAACCAATGCTCCCTTGATAATGAGACGCTCCTGCACTGCCTTCGTTCATTGAGCCTCTATGAAAGCCAGAAAACCGGGCAGCTCATCAGGGTCAACTATGCTGCGCTCAATGTGGAGGAGTTCGGGTCAGTCTATGAGGGGCTTCTTGAGTACGAACCCGTTTTTGTGCAGAACGGTAACAATGTCGGATTTGCCTTTGCCGCCGGGGATGAACGAAGCAGAACGGGCTCTCATTACACTCCTGACGACCTGGTTCAGCCCCTGATCAAACACTCGCTTGATTATCTCATTGCCGACAAGCTGAAGACCTCCAACCCTGAAGAGGCGCTTCTTTCATTGAGAGTGGCTGATATATCCTGCGGTTCAGGTCACATTTTATTGGCCGCTGCCCGACGAATAGCCACTGAGCTTGCCATTGTTCGTACCGGTGAAGAGCAACCCTCCCCAAGTGCATTTCGGTCGGCTATCCGCGATGTCATTCGCAACTGCATCTACGGCGTTGACCTCAACCCCCTGGCCGTTGAACTGTGCAAGGTAGCGCTCTGGCTTGAGGCCCATATTCCCGGCCAGCCACTGAACTTCCTTGACCACCACATCAAATGCGGCAACGCCATTGTCGGGTTTGCGCATCGCGAAGAGATGCAAAAGGGCGTGCCTGACGAAGCCTTTGTTACCATGCCGGGCGACGACAAGGAGGTTGTTGCCGAACTTCGCAAAAGAAACAAAGCAGAACGCATTCGTCAGGGAAAACAGGTAAGTTTTGCCTTCACTCCCGAAATCGACCAGAGTTTTTCCTTGTCGCTGAAACAATGGCATGAAATAGCAGCTTTATCTGAACGAACACCATCAGAGATTGAGGAGAAAAAGCGCCGCTATCAGGAAGTTGCCACAGGCAAAGATTCCAGTTTACTGCACCAGATCGCCTCGATCCCGATTGCCCAGTTCTATATTGAAAAAACCTATGGGAATCGGTCATCAATTATCACCGACGATGAGTATAGCCAATACCTTTCCGGTCAGCAATCGCCCAATGAGCAGGCCACAGCTATGGTGCAGGCTATAGCAGACAGGAAGAACTTTTTTCACTGGTTTTTGGAGTTCCCTGAAATCATAGCAAATGGAGGGTTTGATTGTATTCTTGGTAATCCGCCTTTTCTGGGACGTAAGAATCTTAGCAGTACTTATGGGTATAGATTTTGTAACTATGTTCCTTGGGAATATACACCTGCAGGCTTAAGCGATCTTGTTGCTTATTTCGTTCGGCGCATTTATGATATTCTCCGATCTGGCGGATTTACCGCTTTTATTACCACAAATTCAATTATCGATGGAGATGTTCGTAGGGATAGCCTTGAGCAGGTATTAACCAAAGGGGGAAGTATTAATTTTGCGGTACGCGGAATTCAATGGCCAGGAAAAGCGAATCTTGTTGTTTCCCTTGTAGGTTTACACAAGGGTAACTGGAAAGGAAAATATTACTTAGATGGTAAAGTCGTTTCTGCTATCAGCGCATATTTTGAAGATAATATTGATACAGGGGAACCTGTTATAATCCATGAAAATGAAGCACGCGTTTTTCAAGGATCCATTTTTCTTGGTGATGGCTTTCTATTGACGCATGAAGAAGCGAATAAGATGATATCGACTGATCCTAAAAACAAGAAAGTGATTTATCCAGTTATTAACGGAAAAGAGGTAAATAATAATCCACTGCAAAACCCAGGTAGGTCAATAATTAACTTCTTCGACTGGAACATCGATAAGGCAATGGAGTATCATCAACCTTTTCAGATTATAAAAGAGAAAGTTAAGCCATTCCGTCAAAGCCAAAACAGAGCTAAAAATCGCGATGTATGGTGGATTTATGCTGAACATCGCCCAGGCTTGACACGGAAACTTACTGGCATTACACACTGTATGGTGGCAGTCTGGGTGAGTAAGTATCTGAACTTTTCAGCACAGCCTGTCGATATAATATTTACAAATTCCCTTTATGTGTTCACTACCGACCGCTGGGATCTGTACAGCATCGTCCAATCCACCATTCATGAAGTCTGGGCACGCAAGTACAGCGGGTCATTGGAGACTCGACTGAGATATTCACCAACAGATTGTTTTGAGACCTATGCCTTTCCTGAAGGCATTTGGCAAATACCAAACGAGATTTTGGCGACAACCGGCGAACACTATCACAAATACCGACGCGCTCTCATGCTCCGCATCTGGCTTGGGTTGACCGATATTTACAACCTTTTTCACAACCGCGACCTTACATCAGCAATTGTTGCCAAAGTAAGTGGTAAACCAGATGAAGCCGAATCAGGATACGCAGGCATCCTTGAACTTCGCAAGCTCCACCGAGAACTTGACGAGGCTGTTCTTGCCGCTTATACCTGGAGCGATCTCAATCTTGCTCATAACTTCTACGAAATCGAAACCCTCCCTGAAAACGACCGGGTACGTTACACCATTTCGCCAGAAGCTCGAAAGGAACTCCTGAAACGCCTTCTTGAGCTGAATCATGAGGTTCACGAAAGGGAAGTGGCGGGAGGGCTTTGGGAGAAGAAGGGAAAAAAGATAGAGAAAGCAATAAATAGCAAGATTGAAATAAATAAGCAAATTGGTTTAGGAATATAAGAATATTTAAGAGCTCAAATATTTTTGATTAACTTAATAAATACTTATTTAACATGAATGAGGCTTTGAAAACGATATTTCTGTTTTTGATAGGTATTCCTGTTGTTATGGGTTTTATGACTCGAAAAAAGACATATGGCAGTACGGAATATTGGAAAATATTTGTTGTTACAATTATAGCTTTTGCGGCTGTTGGTATAGGGTATTCGTTTTTATATTACTCTAATCCGCCAAGTAATATATTATCAAAAAAAGGAATTCTTGGAGTGTTGTTGTTTTTGTGTTGGATTCTTTATGATTACTATGAAAACAGATCTTTAGAGTATGATGGTATTTGGTTGATGTATCTGATAGGGTCTTTATTTGCAGGTGTTTTATTCTCAGAGATATTGATTAGTAACGGTTATAATGGAGTTGTTTCTTCTGTAATAATATGTTCAATTTTTATTATTGCGGGTGGAGTTTTTGCTATCAGTGGGCCCATATTGTCAGGCTTTAATGTTTCGGCTCTTATTTATGCCATTATTTTTGGAGGTGGAGTTGAGAATATATTTCTTTGGAAAGACTTTTTTGAGTTATTTGATATAAGTAACTATGCTTTAAAAGCCATTATTTTTCTTGGCTCAACCTTTTCTGGCGCTGTTCAATTTGTTGAATATTTTCACAATGTCTTTGAGGATTCCTAATAGTCAAAAGATATAGTTATTAAATTTGCTTTGGTTGTATTTCATTTTTGATAAAATTTATAAATATCTTTTGTCAAATAAGTTGCTTTTAAATCGCTAAAATGACTTTGCTATGTCAGATCATGTTTTTATCAGTTATTCTGGTGCCGATGCGTTAGAGTTTGCATTTAGACTTGTTAAAGAATTAGAATGCACTGATAAGAAATTTATAAACGCATGGATCGACACGCGCGATATTAATCCAGGTCGTGATTATGATGAGCAAATTGTTGAAGGAATTAAAAACTGCAAGTGTATGGTGTTTGTGATGACAAAAGACAGTGTTGCGGCCAGCTCAATGTGCAAAAATGAATGGACATGGGCTCTAAAATTTAAAAAGGTTGTCATTCCCATTCAATTGCACAAAGATGCTGAGCAGCCCTTTGGATTAGGAAATCGACAAAGAATTGATTTTACAGAAAAATTTGAATATGGTTGGGAAAAACTGAGGAATTTCTTGTGTTACATGGATTCGCCAGAAGGAATACTTGATAGTTTTAAAGATCGTCTTGTTGATGCACAACGTGATCTACGTCGAGCCCAAGGCAATCAAGTAAATCGTATCGAAGCTGATGTGGTAGAATTAATAAAACAAATCCAAGATCAGAAAGAAATTGTGGATAGTCCAGATTCAGCATTTAAAAAAACGCAGCAAAATATTAAATTTGGATTGAAATATGAGCGCCAATCCGAAAATAAAGTTAGGAAGAAAATAGTAACGAAATTTATAAACCCTCCACCGGGCATTGCGCCAAGCTATTTTCAAGATCGTTCCGTTGAAACAAAACAAATTGTAGATTTTTTACGAAACGATGCACAACGTTTAATAACTGTTGTAGGAAGAGGAGGTGTAGGAAAAACTGCTATGATGTGTCGTCTGCTCAAAGGGCTGGAGGCAGGCCAACTGCCTGATGGATTAGGTGTAATGAAGGTTAAAGGAATCATCTATTTAAGTGGGAACGGTAATCATCGTGCAACATTCACAAATATCTTTAATGACCTCTGCAAGTTGTTACCCGATAATCTTGCCCAAGAGTTGGACTCTGTTTATAGAAATGTGATGGCCAGTACAGAAAGCAAGATGCACGCCCTGCTCGAGAAATTCCGAGATGGACGCGTCGTGCTTTTTTTGGATAACTTTGAACCCCTTGTTAACGCTGAGACGCAGAAAGTCATTGATACTGAACTGGAAGAAGCCTTGCGCACATTAATTTGTGGTCCGCACCATACGGTCAATGTACTGATCACGACTCGTATTGCGCCGCGTGAACTAAATTTATGCGAGCCGGGAAGACAACGAATAATAAGTTTGGACGAAGGGTTGGAGACACCATATGCAGAAAATATTTTGCGCGAAATGGATGGAGACGGCCTATTAGGATTAAAGGATGCATCAGCCGAAGAGCTAAAGCTTGTACAGATTAAGACGCGTGGATTCCCCAGAGCACTTGAGGCTTTTTTTGCCATTCTTGCTTCTGATCGTTATACGACACTCGATGAACTGCTCGCTATGCCAATGCCCGAACACGTTGTAGAAGAATTGGTTGGGGAAGCCTTTAATCGTTTGGACAGGACCGCCAAAATGGTAATGCAGGCACTGGCGGTCTATAATCGACCTGTTGCTTCTGCGGCTGTTGATTACTTGCTTGCTCCCCACATACACGGTATGGATAGTGCGCCTATTTTACAACGGCTCGCAAATATGCACTTTACTCGCAAAGAGAGTAAAAGGTTTTATTTGCACCCGGTGGATCGGGAATTTGCGTATAAATTAATCCGTGAGGGAAGTAGTAATAATACTGATTTTTCCTGTTATACTTTAACACTGAATGCAGCCAACTATTTTGCCAAAGCCCGTAAACCACGCTCGGAATGGAAAATATTGGAAGACCTTTCAGCACAACTTGCTGAATATGACCTTCGTTGTACTGCAGGCGATTATGATACGGCAGCCAAGGTGCTAAATGAGATTGGTTTTGATTGCTTAGTGTTATGGGGGCACTGGAAACTATTAATTAACATGGAACAACATTTAGGCAATCTTCAAGTTTATGAGCAGAAACAGACATATTTGTATAATCTTAGTTCAGCATATAGGAACGCAGGAGAAACCCAAAAAGCTGTAGACTATACTGAGCAAGCACTGCAATTAGCGCGTGTAGCGGAAAATCCTTTAGATATAGCAAGATTTTGCTGGAGCCACGGGGTAAACTATGTGAATTTGGGAGAAATTGAAAAAGCTATTGAATATTGTGAACAGGCATTAGAAATTATAATACAACTTAAAAATAAATTTAGTAAAGCTGGTGTCCTTTGCAGCGCAGCAAATTGCTATATGTATCAAGGAACTGTTAATAAAGCTATTGAATATAATAATCGAGCATTGCAGATTGCAATAAAAGAAAATTATATTCGTTTTCAAGCAGAAAGTCTTTTTAATTTAGGTAATTGCTATTCAGATTTAGGGCAATTGCAAAAAGCCGTTGAATGTTATACACAGGCCATCAAAATATCCGATAAAATCAGTTTGATTTTTGTTCAAGCGAAAGCGCGTTATAGTCTTGCATATGAGTATTTGTTAGCTAATAACTTAATCGATGCTCGAACTACCATTGAGACGGCAAAGAAATTTGATTATACTAGGAGTAACCAAGATATATCTGTTTTGCTGGGCATTATTTTTTTGCTTGAGAAGGATTTTGAAGCTGCAGCTCAGATATTTTTGGAAGCTATTTTACAAGCAGATTCTATCCTAAATCATACACCAAAATTTTATAGAGCCATTTACGCTAAGGCGATTGCACAAGCAGGGCTATCAGTTTGCGAATTTGCAGTTAATCCAAAGAAAACGAATGAATATGCAAAGCTTGCCAAAGATACGTATCTGCAAGCATTGAAAATTTGTTCGGCTAAAGGTGTTGTTGAACGTGTTCTTAAGCTTTTTGATAAAATTGACATAGTTGATGAAAAAGCAACTTTGAAATGTATGCGTGAGCTGCACAAAAAATCAACATTTTGATTAATCTTAATGAAGATAATCAAGTTTTTTCTAACAGCCCATTCGATTAATTTTTGTAAATTAATCTGTTATTTTTAAGTGTGAATTTATTAAAAAAATAATAGTAAACAAGGATATTAATGAAATGGGTAAAATTCAAGATGTAGATACCAACGCTTATGCTTTAAAAGGTGTTACGAATTATTACTCTGGCTTGGAAAGCCAAAAAATAGAAGAATCAAATTATAATGTTAATGAATTAATACAATTTTTTGCTCAACAGATCCAGAACAAGCTGATTGAAAATGATAACAACAAAGCATGTTTTGTCTGTATTGATGGGCCTTCTGGCTCTGGTAAGAATACATTATTAGATTTCTTTAAACGCAGCAATAATAGTCGTACTCTATCTATATTAGATACTAATGTTTTTATGAAACCAAGGTATGAGCGTAATGACAAAGAAAATGATTCGTTATTTATAAATTGGTATCGAACAGGTTTTTTTAAAAGGGTTTTAGTGGATTTTTTAGACTCTAATAAAAATTTGATAATTGATCAAGCCTATAAGCATGATATAAATGGAGATATTTCTCATTTAGTGATAATTCCACCAGACCCTTTTAGAATTCTTCTTGGAAGATATTCACTTCACAATGAAATTCAAGAATTATTTAAAAGTCAATTAATAGATGTTAAAAAAGTCATAATTGATGCGCCTCAATCTTTACGTCTCGATAGAGTCAAAAAACGAGCATATACTCAGAAGCACAGGGCAACTGAAGAACAAGAAGCACTTATAATTGATACGGTTGATCCTGATTGGTTTAGATATTTTCCATCGGTTTTCTTAACTGCTGATTGGTATATTGTAAACTACTCAAACTCATATTCAGTGTGTCGAAAGCCTCAAGAATGTATTAATAGAAGTCATGTTTGGGGAGCTTTCGCGGATTTACATGTTCAGCCAGAACGGATTTATAGATTAATTGAAATAGGGAAAAACGGCGCAACATCACTGCATTTACACGAAAATTTAGATGAAATATATTTTCATGTTTTAGGAGGGCCTTTAGGTGTGACTTTGATGAGAGGTTTTAGTGAGAGTGATTACATACTCTTTCCTGGTGAATCTCTCAAAATACCACATGGTGTATATCATAAGGCGTATGCAATAAACGATCAACCTCCTCTATATTACGAGACGGTTTTGCCTGTTCATGGTTCTTATATAGACAACAATGATATTAAAAAATTGAGCAAAGCAATGCCTATGTCAGGATCTTTGTCATACTTATTATAGGTAATAAATCATTATAATTTTTCAATATTATAGGCTTTTTATTTTATTGATTATTTCTGTTTACAAAAATTTGCTATCATCAGATTCAAATTAAATCAGCAAGCTATAGCACTAATACATTATTCGTAATTAATATTTAATCCTGAACTCAGTACCTAATCTGTGATTTTTTGAATTGATTGTAACTCATGTAATAGACCAAAATGAATATGACTTGATTGTTCGGGACAACTCATATTGCGTCGAACTGTCGGTAATTGAAGGGTTCTCCTTGTATGCTGCAAGCAAAGAGTCAGGCATTGCCAAAACTCCGGTTTGTGTAATCAATCCATACAGGTTGGCATACCCAAGCGGGATTTTCAGAAATGATCCAATCCCAAAGCCAGTCGTAAATGTCACCTCTTTTTATGATAAGCTGATTTTTTGAAAACAGCTTCCAGAGTCGGGACTGTGAAAAGTATATAATCCGCCTAAGCCCGCTCGTAAGGATAAACATTTTTGTAGTTTCTGTTGAAGTAGGAACCCACCGACGGGGCGGTTTTCAAATTCTCGAATTCGTGCTCCTGAACACCTTTGTAGGCGTATGCTGAACCATCAATAAATTGAATATATACCGTTAAATTTTCGGCATCGTAACCGACGGCAGTGATGTTCGTTGATGCCACCGGTTGCATAATTTCAGGGATTGGCATTGTTGCCTCCTTGGGTAAATGATTGGTTTCTCCAATTGCGTACACTTGTTTCGTACTCTGCAACATTCGGGCTGGCGTTTGCCCAAAGTTTTGAGGCAATTGGATCGGAACTCTTTACTGCATTGTCTGCTTGATAAAACT
>SESA01001955.1_pt1 | contig 10105 bp, 8 predicted proteins | sample 3171451 | NCBI WGS metagenome assembly SESA01 (sample SAMN06051862, study PRJNA518727) | freshwater metagenome | biome: subpolar coniferous forest; feature: holomictic lake; material: water; isolation source: holomictic Lake 227, 8 m depth | place: Canada: near Kenora, Ontario | collected 2013-06-25...
AAATTGAAAAATCAAACATCGTCGTTGTTGGTGAAACAGGCACAGGTAAAACCTTACTTGCCAGGACGATCGCCAAAATGCTGAATGTTCCCTTCTGTATTGCTGATGCTACTGCACTCACCGAAGCCGGCTATGTAGGCGAAGACGTTGAAAGCATCCTGTCGCGGTTGCTGCAGGTTGCCGATTACAATCTGGCTGCTGCCGAACGGGGAATTATCTTCATCGATGAAATTGATAAAATTGCACGGAAAGGTGATAACCCTTCAATTACAAGGGATGTAAGCGGAGAAGGCGTTCAGCAGGCCTTGTTGAAAATGCTCGAAGGTTCAATCGTCAATGTCCCTCCCCAGGGAGGCAGAAAACATCCTGAGCAGAAAATGATACAGGTAAATACACAAAATATTCTTTTCATTACCGGAGGTGCCTTTGACGGGATTGACAAGAAAATCGCCAGCAGGCTCCAGACTAATAAAATCGGGTATAAAACTGACAAGAAGCAACAAAATATCGACAAAGAAAATATCCTGCAATACATAACCCCTGTTGATCTTAAAGCGTTTGGATTAATCCCTGAGCTGGTCGGACGACTCCCGATTGTGACCTTTATGCATACACTCGACCGCAAAACCCTCAGAAGAATTCTTACGGAACCAAGGAACTCACTCATAAAGCAGTATACAAAACTCTTTGAACTGGACAATATCAATGTGACATTTGATAATGAGGCTTTGGATTTTATTGTTGAAAAATCAATTGAATTTAAGCTCGGCGCAAGAGGATTGCGCTCTATTCTTGAGGGAGTTATGACCGATTCCATGTTTGAACTACCATCTAAAAATACCATCAAATCACTCAGGGTTACTGCAGCATTCGTCGACGAAAAGTTCAGAAAAACCAGCATGGCACATTTAAAGGTTGCCTGATACCAAACCCGGTCTGGTGTTCGTTATAATGAAGATCTTAATGAACCGGGAATTCAATGAGAAACGGAATACTTTGTGTCCTTTTTACGTTATTTTGTTTTAATCCTGCTTTCTCACAGGATACGGCAAAAATTGTAAATTCAATACAAATAATTGATGGCGATACTGTTGCACTCATCGATGTCAAACCTGTCATCATTTTCCCACCAATCAAAATTGAAAACAAGAGGTCAGTCGCCAGATATGACAGGTTGGTATACAATGTTAAAAAAGTATACCCATACGCCAAGTTAGCCGGACAAAAACTAAAAATATATAAATCAATCCTTGATACAATTCCTACAGAAAAGGCCAGGAAATCATTTATTAAAAAGGCAGAAAAAGAGTTAGAGGATCAATTCGGGGATGAAATAAAGGATCTTAGCTTTTCTCAGGGAAAGATTTTGATAAAGTTGGTTTACCGGGAAACAGGCAATTCAACCTTCGATATCGTTAAAGAGCTGCGTGGCGGATTTTCAGCGTTTATATGGCAAACGATGGCACGGATTTTCGGATATGATCTGAAGACCAACTATGATCCGGAAGGCAGCGACCAGGCAATCGAACAAATCGTTCTTATGATCAATGCCGGAGCAATTTAATTTTTATTTTAATCGAATAGGTTAACTTTACAGGCGAATCTTTGAACATCAGATGAAATATGCCTGATCGGCCAAACAACAACCGCAAATGATAGTCGGCATCCCGGATATTCCATGTGACCATTGATACAGAAATTATTTTGCACATGAAACTTTCAATCGTCATTGTAAACTACAACGTTAAGTATTTTCTGGAACAATGTTTGCATTCTGTTCAAAATGCCTGTCATGGAATTGAATCAGAGATATTTGTGGTTGACAACGATTCGGTTGACGGCTCTGTCAAAATGGTAAAAGAGAAATTTCCGGAAATTCAACTGATCGAGAACAAGGATAATAAAGGCTTTTCTTCGGCAAATAATCAGGCGATCAGGAAATCGCTGGGAGAATACATTCTGCTGCTCAACCCTGATACCCTTGTTGAAGATGATACGCTGCGCAAAGTTATCGACTTCATGGATGAACATGAGGATGCAGGTGGCCTCGGGGTTAAAATGCTTGACGGCAAAGGTAAATTCTTGCCTGAAAGCAAACGCGGGTTGCCATATCCATCGGTGGCATTTTTCAAAGTCTTTGGGTTTTCTACCCTTTTCCCCAAGTCGCGGTTATTCAGCGCTTACCATCTTGGGTATCTTGATAAGGACAAAACACACGTGGTTGATGTATTGGCAGGCGCTTTTATGCTTGTGCGGAAAAAGGTGCTCGATAAAATCGGTTTGCTCGACGAATCCTTCTTCATGTACGGTGAGGACATCGACCTGAGCTATCGCATTACAAAAGCCGGTTACAGAAATTATTATTACCCTGGAACAAGAATAATACATTACAAAGGTGAAAGCACCAAGAAGAGCAGTCTGAATTATGTATTTGTGTTTTACAATGCAATGATTGTCTTTGCAAAAAAACATTTTTCAAAAGAGAATGCACGTGCATTTTCAGTAATGATCAATATCGCCATTTATTTCCGGGCTTTCATCTCCATCCTGATAAGGTTTTTCAACAGGGTTTTCCTGCCAATGGTTGATGCGCTCCTGATTTTTGCCGGAATATTTTTCATCAAAGGATACTGGGAAAAACATTTCATTTTTCCTGATGGAGGCCATTATCCCGATGCCTTTATCTACATTGCGGTACCGATATACCTTACCATCTGGCTTTTGTGCATGTACCTCAGCGGAGGATATGATAAACCTTTGCGGTTGCGAAAAGTCATTCAGGGCATGGCCGTAGGAACAATCATCATTCTGGTTTTATATTCCCTGCTGAACGAACATTACCGTTTTTCACGTGCCTTGATCATCCTGGGTGCAGCCTGGGGTACCCTTATTATGCTGGGTGTTCGCTATATCCTGCATTTTTTTAACATCAACGGTTTCCGGCTGAATTCCGAAAAAAACAAACGGTTTGTGATCATTGGTGAAAAAGAAGAGTCAGAGCGAGTGTCCGACCTGCTTCAGAAAACCGGAATGAATCCTTCCTTTACGGGATTGGTAAGTTATCATAAACACCGGAACAATTTGAATGGCTTCATCGGACATCTCGGACAAATAAAGGAAATAATTACGATCCATAAGATCAATGAGGTGATATTCTGCGCAAAGGATGTTCCTGCCCAGGTGATCATCGACAAGATGTCGGAATTGAAAAACGAACAGGTTGATTATAAAATAGCACCGCCTGAAAGCCTCTCCATCATTGGCAGCAATTCCATCAATGCCTCCGGCGATCTTTATGTTATCGATATCAACGCAATCACCAAGAAAGCGAACCGGAGAAACAAAAGATTGCTGGATGTTCTTGTATCATTGACACTGCTGGTTTTTTCCCCCATTGCCCTTTTCATTGTTCGTAATCCGATCGGGCTGGTGCGCAATATTTTTGCGGTTCTTTTTACCTGGAAATCATGGGTCGGGTTTGCACAACATCCGATGCATGAAGCCCACCGTCTCCCTGAAATTAAACCAGGGGTTCTGACACCGCTGGATGCATTTAAAAATAAAAACCTGCCCAAGGAGACTGCAACCCGACTTGACCTCATTTACGCTCGTGACTATAAGCTGACCAACGATTTGAACATCATCATCAAAGGATTCAGATATTCAGGCAGGCGTTGAAAAGTTATTTTTATTTTGAATGTTTCAAAATAAGAAAAAACAGTACCTTTGCATAAATCCCTTATGTCATTTGTATATGTCAAAATATGAGGTAGTTGTACCAAAACTTGGCGAAAGCGTCATCGAAGTTACCATCACCCGATGGTTGAAGAATGAAGGTGAATCTATTTCGGAAGATGAACCCATTGTTGAAATCGCCACAGATAAAGTTGATTCTGAAATTTCCTCCCCTGTTACCGGGAGACTGATAAAAAAAATATTCAATGAAGGTGATATGGTTCCGATTGGTACCGTTTTCGCTATAGTGGAAGTAGCCGAAGCCTCGGGCACTGCTGAAAACACACCTGCAACTGATAAAAAGAAATCGACTGCGGCCGGTGTCGTGGTTGAAAAAACCGACCCTGCTGAAAATCCTGACACCATTCCTGTGGAGGATGACCCTGGTTATGCTGATACCGGTAGTTCTTCCGGAACCCGTTTCTATTCTCCCCTGGTTCGAAGCATTGCATTACAGGAAAACATTTCGTTTTCCGAATTAGACTCAATTGCCGGAACGGGGAAAGATGACCGTTTGACCAAACAGGATTTGCTGAGCTATCTGCAGGACCGGAAGCTCGGCATTAAACCTGTTGCCCATGAGGCTCAGGTTGTTGGAGCAACAACAACGACGCCAGTGGTTGCAGCGCCGTCTATCAGGCAGATTATTCCAGGGGAGGACCGCATTGTTGAGATGGATCGCATCCGGCAGCTCATTGCAAACCACATGATCAAATCGGTGCAAACATCGGCACACGTCACTTCGTTTCAGGAAGTCGACATGACCCGTGTGGTTCAATGGCGCGATAAAAACAAGGATGAATTCCTGAAACGTGAAAAGGAGAAACTGACATTTACCCCCATTTTTATTGAAGCAATTGCCAAAAGTATCCGCGATTACCCCATGATCAATGTTTCCGTTGACGGAACCAAGATCGTTGTTCATAAAAACATCAACATCGGCATGGCCGTAGCCCTGCCCAATTTCAACCTGATTGTCCCTGTCGTTCGCAGTGCCCATGAAAAAAGCCTGCTCGGACTGGTCAAATCAGTGAATGATCTTGCCGAACGTGCCCGGGCAGGAAAACTCGTACCGGATGAGATTTCAGGTGGCACCATCTCCATTACCAACCTTGGTTCGTTTGGGACCCTGATGGGGACCCCGATCATCAACCAGCCTCAAACAGCTATTGTTGCTGTGGGAGCCATTAAAAAACGGGTTGTTGTTATTGAAACCCCGGATGGTGATATCATCGCCATCCGCCCCATGATGATGGTTTCCGTTACCTACGATCATCGCGTGATCGACGGGTCACTCGGAGGTCAATTTCTCAACAAATTAGTTCACTATCTTGAAAATTTTGACCATAACCAACCAATTTAATGGAACTCATCATAACCAAACCCATTGCCTTTTTTGATCTTGAAACTACCGGAATCAGGGTGGCTACCGATCGCATTGTCGAAATCTGTATCCACCGTGTGAATGTTAACGGTTCAACGCAAACACGAACAATGCGGATTAACCCGGAGATGCACATTCCGCCTGAAGTTACAGCAATTCATGGAATCACGGATGAAGACGTGAAGGATTGCCCGACCTTTAAACAGGTCGCCCATGAATTAGCGAAATTTCTTGATAATTGTGACCTTGCCGGTTTCAACTCCAACCATTTTGACATTCCATTGCTCGTTGAGGAATTTCTGCGCGCTGAAATCGATTTTGACCTGAAAGGCCGGCGGTTTGTGGATGTTCAGAACATTTTTCATAAAATGGAACCCCGCAATCTGAGTGCAGCTTACAAGTTCTATTGTGAAAAAGAGCTGATCAATGCACACAGTGCCGAGGCTGATACCATTGCGACTTATGAAATCCTGAAAGCCCAGCTGGACCGTTATGCCGAAGTTTCCTTCAAGGACAGGAAAGGCAACGAGACAAAACCTGTTGTCAATGACATCAAGGCACTCAGCGATTTTTCCTTCGGGTTGAAAAACGTCGACCTGATAGGTCATATCATTTACAATGAAAAAAACGTTGAGGTTTTCAATTTCGGAAAACATAAAGGAAAACCGGTTGCCCAGGTTTTAAAAAATGAACCTTCCTATTATGATTGGATGATGAAAGGTGAATTTCCACTTTCGACAAAAAGAGTGTTGACAATATTGAAGCTCAAAGGGTTCAACAATGAATCGGTAAAGCTTGATCTGTTCTGAAATTTGTATTCCTGGAATGAAAATTATCTGCATCGGGCGCAATTACGTTGATCACATCAGGGAACTCAACAATGCCATCCCAACCTCCCCTGTTTTTTTTCTAAAACCCGATTCAGCGCTGCTCATCCGCAACAGACCATTTTATTATCCTTCATTTTCCGATGCGATCCATTACGAGGTCGAACTTGTGCTAAAAATCTGCAAGGTGGGAAAGAACATCCAGAAACGGTTTGCCCATACCTATTTTGATGAAATCGGAATCGGGCTTGATATGACAGCCCGTGATCTGCAGGATTCAGCCAAGCAGAAAGGGCTACCCTGGGCAATTGCCAAAGGTTTTGACCAATCGGCTCCCATTGGTACTTTTCTTTCTAAAGAAAATTTTGATGATTTAAAAAACATCAACTTTCATCTGGATTTGAATGGCAACACGGTTCAACAAGGCAATTCAAGCCTGATGATCTATGGTTTTGACGAAATAATTGAATATATATCCCGATTCATGACCCTGCGGACCGGGGATTACATTTTCACCGGAACACCGGCCGGAGTAGGCCCGGTAATGGTCGGTGATAAACTTGAAGCCTATATCGGAGAAGAAAAATTATTGTCATGCCCGATTAAATAAGTGACAAATGACAAGTGACGAGTGACAAATTTTGAAGAAAAAAAGCCTTCGTTAAATCATCTAAAGCATTAATAAGCAGTTCACTTGTCACTTGTCACTTGTCACTTGTCATTCGTCATTCGTCATTCGTCCCTTGTCACTCGTCATTCGTCACTTGTCATTTGTCATTTGTCATTTGTCATTCGTCACTTTTTTTCACGTCAGCACGATCTCATTGATCACATTTCCACCGGCCTCCTTGTTGAGTGAAAGAATTATTTTATTCCGGGCAAAGAGCAATTCGTTCCGAAGGGCAGCCGAGTTGACTTTTACAAAAAGAACTTCATTCCGGATATGCAATTGACTGGTGTTTTTTGCAACCATCTCCCCTACTACCTTTTCCCATGCAGCAATTACCTTAGCCTGGTTCAACTTATCCCGAAGATGATAGGAATCAAGAAACTCTTCTATGGCCGCTTTTAACGGTTTTTCATTTGATCGTCTCACGCTGTATGTATGAACTGCTAAAATACGGAATCAAACGGCCGATGGCATTGGCAGATTGAAAATTTTATGCTCAATTTCCATGGAATTGAACATGGCAATAATCCGTTCCCTGCTGGTATCGGTGATAAAAACCTGTCCGAAACTGTTCTCGCTCACCAATTTGATGAGTTGCGAAACGCGCAGATCGTCGAGTTTATCAAAAACATCATCCAGCAAAAGAATCGGTTTAAAACCCTTGATATTCCTGGTATATTCAAACTGAGCCAGTTTAATGGCAATCACAAATGACTTTTGCTGTCCCTGTGACCCGAATTTTTTAACAGGATAACCATCCAGTGTAAATTCAAGGTCATCCTTGTGTATCCCGACAGTACAATACTGGGCTGCCCGGTCTCTGGTCAGCGCCGCTTTAAAGACATCACGAAAGTTGTTTCCGTTTAATTGCGAAACGTACCTGATATCGACTGTTTCTGATCCATGGCTCAGAAACCGGAAATAATTTTGAAAAACAGGATTAAACTGATGGAGGAATTCATCACGTTTTGAAAAGATACGTTCACCAAGCAGGATCATCTGTTCATCCCAGATTTCAACCTGGGCCGCGTCGAAATAATGCTGGTCGGCAAAAGACTTCAGGAGTGCATTGCGCTGAAAAAGTGCCTTGTTATACTGAATAAGATCATCCAGGTAAAATTTATCGAACTGGGATATGACACTGTCGACATATTTCCGGCGTAATTCACTGCCATCGTTGATCAAATCGCGATCGTAGGGGGAGATCATCACCAATGGAAAATTTCCGATATGGTCGGCAAGCCGTTCATATTCATTTTTATTGATCAGAAAGCGTTTCCGTTGTTGTTTTTTCTGAATGCATTGAACGTGATCGCTGGTATCATCGCCCTTGAAAAACGTTCCGTGAATAGCAAAAAGTTCATCGCCATGGCGGATATTCTGGATGTCGAGACTTGTAAAGAAACTTTTACAAAAAGAGAGATAATGGATTGCGTCGAGGAGATTGGTTTTGCCTGCACCATTGTTTCCCACGAAGCAATTTATTTTTCCTGTAAAAATAAATTCCGCCTGAGAATAATTTTTAAAACTGACAAGCAGCAATTTTTGCAGATACATCTCAATGCTTAATTTCCTTGATTTTTTGTCCGATCTCTTCCATCAGCCACATGGGAGTTGATGTTGCGCCACAAATCCCGACCGAACCGGCCTTGTCGAACCATTCACTTTTTAAATCTGCGGTGTTTGATACAAGCTTCGCCCCCTCATTTGCCTCTTTTACAACCTGATAAAGGATCATGCCATTTGAACTTTTTTCGCCGCTCACAAAGATCACAACATCGAACCTGCCGGCAAAGTAACGCAAATAACCGGAACGATTTGCAACCTGCCTGCAAATACTGTCATTCGATTTAAAATCGACCGGCTTACCTTGTGCAACCGCCACCATCCGAAGCCGGATAATCTTAGCAATTTCCTGAAATCCATCCACCCCCATGGTTGTCTGGCTGTATAATCTCACCGGACGGCTAAAATCAATTCCCAGTAAATCCATTTCACTGCCAACAACAATTGCAGTTCCGCCGGTTTGCCCTGTCAACCCTTTTACTTCAGCATGGCCGGCTTTACCATAGATTACCACCTGGCCATTACTTTTTGTCATTTCAAGATAGCCATTGTGGATAATATTTTGAAGGTGAAGAACAATAGGACAGGAAGCATCGATCAGTTGAATATTATTTTTCAGCGCAATCCGGTAGGTTTCAGGGGGTTCACCATGTGCTCTGATCATTACTTTGCAATCATGAAATTTTTCCAGATCTTCGTGGTTGATAATTTGCAGCCCCAATTTCTTCAGCCTGTTCACCTCCAAATCGTTGTGAACAATATCGCCGAGACAATATAAGTTGGGATTATTTCGAAGTTCGCGGTCGGCAACCCCGATGGCATGATCAACGCCGAAACAAAAGCCGGAATGAGGATCGATGGTAACCAGCAAGCTTATTGAACTTTAGTAAATTCCTGCAGATTCACTGCAAGTGTAAAATAATTCCGGTTTGGTGATCCGGCCTGGTCATTACCGTAGGTATAACTCAGGTTAAACATTTTCACACGGAGACCGGCACCAAGCGAAAATCCCGCCATTCCTGCCTTTCCGTTAATTTTAAGTTCCTGGCGCCGCTGGTAATTGTATCCAATGCGTACCGAAACTACTTTTGCAATGGTCAACTCTGCCCCCAGAACGATGTGACGCATTGCGTTATCAGCGATTTTACCGATCCCGGTTTTTTGTTTTACCTCCCCTGTGATGGGATCCGGGATATTGGCCGGATCAGTCAGATCAAGATAGGTCAGATCCCAGCGCTGCAGGTTTGTAAACAATTGCGAAAACCTTAGTGGAATATGCTTCAGTTGCTCTGATAAACCTATCTGGAGTTGAAAAGGAAGTGGTTCATATTTTCCCGGTAAATATGGGACAAGCTGGGTTCCGATATTCCTTCCGATCAAGGAAGCATTGAATGACTGGTCTTTCGATGTGTAGGTGCCGGCAATGTCAACTGCAATTCCGAATGAATGATAGGTTTCAAGCTGAGAATAGATCAATTTGCCATTGGCGCCGATCGAAAACAGCGGCGAAAGCTGCCGTCCCCATCCAATTGTCAAAGCATATTCAGCCGCACTAAAATCATTTGTCAGGTTGCCGGCGGCATCTGCACCTGTAAAATTTCCGTAATTGATATATTGCAGGCTTCCGGTAAAACTGCCCGCTTTACTGAAAGAACGTGCATAGGCTACATAGCCGTAATTAACACCGCCCGGGCTGTTTACATAACTAAATGCCAGGTTGTTGTTCATGGCTGGTGTTATGAGGGAAGGATTTGCCAGTGTCAGGGTAATATCATTGTCGTTGATGGCCAGAAAATTTCCTCCCATCCCGGCGATACGGGCAGAATTTGTGTAGTTGAGAAATTTATAGGTTCCGTAACCGCCGATCTGGGCATCTACATTTCCTGCAATCAGGCTGCCGATGGCGATCATCAATAGGCTTTT
>SESA01001959.1_pt1 | contig 10079 bp, 13 predicted proteins | sample 3171451 | NCBI WGS metagenome assembly SESA01 (sample SAMN06051862, study PRJNA518727) | freshwater metagenome | biome: subpolar coniferous forest; feature: holomictic lake; material: water; isolation source: holomictic Lake 227, 8 m depth | place: Canada: near Kenora, Ontario | collected...
AGCGATCGCATTTTCACTGTGTGCCCGCACTATGATACCTGCTTTCAAGAGATTTGCCGTGATATCTTTCCCATTCAGACTTTTCTTTGCCTGCGTGCGGCTCATGATACGTCCTGCCCCGTGACAAGTGCTGCCGAATGTTTTTTCCATGGCAGTTTTCGTACCGCGCAGCACAAAGGATGACGTTCCCATGCTGCCGGGAATGATGACAGGCTGGCCGATCTTTTTCAGTTCAACCGGAATTTCATCTGAATCAGGACCGAAAGCACGGGTGGCACCTTTGCGGTGAACGCACACTTTCATGCGCTTCCCGTCAACTCCATGCTCTTCGATCTTTGCCACATTGTGCGCAACATCATAGATAAGTGGCATATCGTCGTAATCGATCCGGAACATCTTTGCAAGCACCAGTCGTGTGGTATGCGTGATGAGCTGCCGGTTTGCCCATGCATAATTTGCTGATGCGGCCATTGCACCAAAATAATCATTTCCTTCCGGTGACATGATGGGTGCGCAGGCAAGTTGTCTGTCCGGAAGGGTGATATGATATTTTTTTGTTGCACTTTCAAGGAGTTTTAGATGATCAGTGCAGACCTGGTGGCCGAGCCCACGCGAACCGCAGTGGATCATGCAGCAGATCTGCCCCAGCCGAAGCCCGAATGCTAGTGCTGCTTCAGGATCGAAGATCTCACTCACAACCTGCATTTCGAGAAAATGGTTGCCGGATCCTAAGGTTCCCCCTTGCGGGACACCCCGCTGTCTGGCTTTTGCCGACACGGAGTGGCTGTCGGCTTCTTTCATATAACCGCCATCCTCGCAGCGGATGAGATCGCGTTTGACGCCATAACCAGCGTCAACCGCCCAGCTTGCCCCTTTTATCATCATCCTTTCAAGATCCGGAGGGGATATTATGAGCGAACTCTTACCCCCGACTCCGGTGGGGACTGCCCGGAAGAGTTCTTCGATCAGGTCACGGCGCCCGGAAATATCTTTATGTGCAAGGGGTGTGGTGAGCAACCGGACACCGCAGTTGATATCAAATCCTACCCCTCCCGGAGATATTACCCCCTCATCAAGTGAGAATGCCGCTACACCTCCAATGGGAAATCCATATCCCCAGTGAATGTCCGGCATAGCAAGCGAATTCCGGATGATGCCGGGCATCGTGGCAACATTTGCCAGCTGCTGGATTGCACCGGGTTCCAGGCTGTTTCCTAAAGATTCCGAGAGGAAAAATTTTCCCGGCACTCTCATGCCCGGGACATATCCGACAGGCACATCCCATTCATTTACACCGGTTTGTCGCACGCCGTCAAGCATCAGTTTTCACCCCCCATTGTCTGAACTATTGAATAAAAGACCATATTTTTAATCTGCCTCTTGGTCTTCTCCAGTTTTTCGTGCCATCATTATACATCAAATAAGATGTCCAGCATATATCCGTTCGCATCCTTCTGAATTACGAGTCCTGAATATGAGATCCCTTTCACTTCAGTTCCTGATGAATGCCGCAAAGGATCAAATGATTCCCCATCAAGAATCGCAGTCATGTGCAGTCCTTCGATCTGAATATCCGCCAGTGAAAAGACCAGTCCCTCAACTTCAGCAATAAAAAGTACTTCAGAGAGGAAGTCACACAAGAGCGATTCAATATTGTCAGATTCAATCCTGATCTCTTTTATTGTTCCAGGCTTTCTGTCTGTTCCATACACAACCTGCATCAGCGCAAGGAAGGCATCGGTAAAAAGGGCATCCAGCGTTAGTGCCCGCGCCCGTATTTTTACGTCAGCCGTGTGAGAGATCTCTTCAAAACTCATCAGCGTTCATGCCTGATCAGATCGTTATCATCAAAGAATGGGATCATCTCCATGTGGATGCTGTGTAGGAACCGTGCCTGGTGAATGGAAACATAGATCGTATGATTCCCTGCTTTTAAGAGAAGGTCTGATTTTTTCGGTGGTTTTACCTGTATGGGTAAAAGAATGGGCCCGCCACATGAGGTGCTGATACGAAAATCGCAGTTCCGCTTATTGATAAAATCGATCACTTCGGGAAGAACAGTGACCTCGCTCAAACCCGCGCGGTCATGGGAATCTGTATACATGATGCTGTTATTATAGGAAGGCTTTGGTAAAAACGGTTATGGATCAGGAACGATCAATCAGCAGACGCCGACGATCCTGATCACGACATCGAAATATTTTTCCTTGAGTTCATAGCTGTTCACTCCATCCGCATTTCGCATTGAACGGAGTATACCTATCCGGGAAGCAATGATACCAATCATGGATGCAATTGCATGGAATGTCACAACAAACTGCTTTTGCAGTTCCAGAACAATTTCTGCAATAGTGATTGATTTGGTCTTTACCAAGAGCCTGAGTACTTCGCGCCGGATTCCGGTCCTGTCCCGGGAGAGGTAGGATCGCAGGCGCCCTTCAATGACTCTTCTGATCTCAGTTGGAGATCTCATAGTTCTAGTGTCAAAGTTCTGTGTATATATAATTATTGATTTTGCGCGTTTTAAAATCCCTGAACGCTAATCGGGCTAATTTTAAACAGAACAAATTTTTTCTGCGAAATAAAAAAAATGCTTAATGTGCAGCGCACATCGTTTGCATCGGGATAATTACAAAAATAGTTCTCCTTTATTGCAAAAGATCCTCTTCAACTCCGACCGATGATGACTCTGGTAACTATTTAATTGTAGATTAACAGATGATATGGGCATGGGATTGATCAAATACGATATTGAAAAATATTCACCAAAGCAATTGGTGATAATCCCGCTAGTACTTCTTGTAATTTCGATTGTACTGCTTTCATTAAACATGATAAATACCGGTATGCCGGTAACCCCGGGTATTGATTTTTCCGGTGGTACAGCAGTCACGGTAATTACTCCGGATACACGGGATCAGATTCTGACAACCTTTTCAGGATATCCATTAATCGATGTTGCTGAGGGAGTAAACAATGGGAAATTTTTGAAATTCAGTTCAATGGATGACGCAAAATTCCGGTCACTAACCTCACTGATCTCGCAGAAATACCCGGATGCAAAGATCGACCAGATTGGAGAATCCTTCGGAAAAACCCTGCAATACCAGGCGGTCCTTGCCCTCATATTCTCCTTTATCGGTATGGCGATTGTGATCTTTTTGGCATTCCGGACATTTGTTCCCGCAGCTGCAGTTGTTCTGTCGGCGTTTGCCGATATGGTGATGACGGCAGCAGCGATGAACATTATCGGCATTCCCCTGTCACTTGGAACTGTTGCTGCGCTGCTCATGCTGATTGGTTACTCTGTTGACAGTGATATCCTGCTCACAAACCGTGTTCTGAAGCGGCAGGGAAAACTCAATGAAAAACTGACTGGAGCGTTCACGACCGGGATCATCATGACCTCGACAACTCTCGCTGCAACAGCGGCCTTGTTTATCGTTTCATGGTTTGGTTCGGTCCAGATCCTTATGGAGATATCTGCGGTCCTTCTTATCGGGCTGGTTTTTGATATCATGAATACCTGGCTTACCAATGCCGGTATCTTAAAATGGTATGCCATGAAAGGAGGTAGCAAATGAACGGAGCTGACATAAAAGCACTGGTCTCTGACTGGAGAGTTGCCACGCTCATCATTCTTATCCTCCTCTCTCTGGTTGCAATATTTCCTCATATCGATCAGCAGGGCAATATCGCCACCAATCTTCAGTATGGTCTTGATCTTCAGCAGGGGTCGTGGTTGCAGCTGGAATTCCGCGCTGAAGTGGTTGGGTTCACTTCGGATCGTCCGGTTGATGAATTAATTACTGATCTTTCGAAGAAACTTGATACTGAAGTATTATTCGTTGATCCAACGCATCTGGAGATTCGCAAATATTATACCCAGGCAGAACTCGATCCCATTTTTACCGCAGCTGGCGGTAAAATTACCACTTACCAGCAGGGTGTCTCAAAAGCAACTGCAGAAGATGTCAAGCGCATTCTTGAAAACAAGATCAACACCCTTGGAACCAAGGATGCAAAGGTCAATACTTTGACTGGCATGAATAACATCGCGCGGTATATCCGTGTCGAGCTTGCCGGAGTCGATATGAAACAGGCACAGGACATTATGGGTAAGCAGGGCAAATTCGAGATCCGTGTCCAGACTATTGGAAACGAGAGTGAACATGTACTGTTTGGCGATGCAATCACCAGTGTCCAGAACCCCTCGCAGGAACCCGCGGGCAGTGATCACTGGGGGGTTGGGTTTACACTCAGTGATTCCGGTGCAGCTGAATTCCGGAACGGGGCAATAAAATATGGAGCAACAGTTGATCCAGCCAACCATAATCTGGTCATGCTTCTTGACAACAAAACCGTGTACTCCGCTCCACTGTCAGAGGACCTTGCCGGTAAACTTCAGGGATCAGATATAAGGCAGCTCTTTGCATCAACCGGTTCGGGAAAAGCCGGTACCACTCAGGCAACAAATCTAGAAATCCACCTGAGAGCCGGAGCGCTGCCCGTTGATGTGAATATCGCAGGTTCCGGTGGAGTATCTGCTCCATTAGGTGAACGGTATAAGATGATGGCATTGCTTGCCGGTATATTTGCTCTCATCACTGTTGGTTTTGTCATCTACTTCCGGTACCGTGAACCAAGCATCGTGCTACCCATGGTGCTGATCAATGCCTCTGAAATTGTAATCCTCCTTGGGATTATCAGCCTGATCAAATTCCAACTGGATCTTCCTACCATCGCCGGTCTGATTGCTGTGGTAGGTACAGGTATCGATCAACTGGTTGTCATAACGGATGAGATCCTGCATGAAGGCAAGGTGCCTTCGCCGAATCTCTACTTAAAGAGACTTTCCCGTGCGCTTGGGATCATCGTTGTTGCCGCAGCAACCGTAGTGATTGCGATGCTGCCCCTTGCACTGATGGATCTCTCGACCCTCAAGGGATTTGCCATCATCACCATCCTCGGAGTGCTTGTAGGTGTACTGATTACCCGCCCGGCATACGGAAAGATCATCATGCAGATCCTCTCCAAGTAACAATACCATAGATTTATCTTTTTTTTAATCGACTACTCTTCCGGGTATGTTTAAATGAGCAAACCAGTGTTGTTTGATTTTTTTGCCACATGGTGCGGTCCCTGCCGGATGCAGACGCCCATTTTAGAAGAACTCGCAAAAAAGATGGGGGATTTAATTGAGATTAAGAAAGTTGATATCGACCAGCACATGGATCTTGCAGAGAAATACGGGATCCGTGTTGTTCCAACTCTCATTATTGAAAAAGACGGGAAGGTTGTACAGTCTATGGAAGGGGTGACGGACTTGTCAACCCTTGAAAAACTCTTAAGACCTCTGGTGGAATAACGTGAAGATCGGTATTGTCGGGGGAACCGGTGATATTGGTGAAGGGATGGCGATGCGACTGGCTCCACTGTTCGATGTCATTGTGGGGTCCCGCGATGAGATAAAAGCGCAGCAGAGCTGCGAGTGCAATATGAGCGCGTTAAAAAACCGTGGTGTGTCTTACCACCCCCTCACCGGAGCAACCAACCAGGATGCTGTCTCATGCGGAGATGTCATTATCCTCGCCATCCCGTTTAAGAATGTGGTTGGCACCCTTGAGGGTCTCCACTGCTTTGAGGACAAGATTGTCATCAGTCCGGTCAACCCTATGGAAAAACGTGATCATTTCGTGTTCGTCCCACCCGCAGAAGGCTCCGCGGCACTTTTAATCAAGAGTCTTCTCCCCAAAGAAGCCCGCATCTGTTCGGCCTTCAATACGATTGCCGCAAACAAGTGGAAAGCGCTTGATGAGGATCTCACCTATTCCGTACCAGTCTGCGGGGATGATGACGAGGCGAAACGAGAAGTCATGGCCATAGTGAACAAAGTATCAAAGCTTCAGGCATTCAATGCCGGTCCTCTTGCGGTATCCAGCATGGTTGAGGCACTAACTCCGCTCCTTCTCAATATCGCGCGGTATAATAAGATGAGAGATGTCGGTATCCAGTTCCGTTAAGGTTCAGCGTATTGTCCGGTCCCTTGACGATCATTATGGCGAGATTGCATGGTGGCCGGGCAACACAGATGAAGTGATGATCGGCGCAATTCTCACCCAACAGACCCGGTGGGAGAATGTTGAGCGTGGGCTGCTTGAACTTAAGGGAAGAGGACTTAACACCATGCTTTCGTTATATTCTGCAAAAAAGCAGGACATTGAAGATGCAATACGGTGTACAGGTTTTTACCGGGTAAAGGCACAGCGCTTACAATCCCTTGCTGCTCACGTTATGGAGTTATACGGAAGCGTGGAGCGGATGAGGCAGATCCCAACCGGAATACTCCGGGCCGGGTTGCTCTCTGTGAAGGGAATCGGCGAGGAGACTGCCGACAGTATCCTGTGCTATGGATTTTTGCGGACCAGTTTTGTGATCGATGCGTATACAGAGAGAATCGTGCGATGTACCGGTGTTAAGGATAAACGGAAGGAATTAAAACCCCTGTTTGAGAGCATACTTCCCGGTGATCAGAAAGTCTACCGGCAGACTCATGCTCATATGGTGGAATATGCAAAAGAGTACTGCGGGAAGAAGAGGTGCAGCAAATGTATTCTGGTGAATTTGAACGGATAGGAAAACGGCTATTTGCTGAACATCTAGTCGGGGGAAACTTTGGCAATATGAGCGTGAGAACACAAGAGGGCGGTTTTTTTATCAAGCGCACGGGAACCTGTCTTGACATTGCAACAGAGCCGGTTTATGTACCTCTTTCCGGCAATGCACCGAAAGAAGCTTCAAGTGAATACCGGGTGCATAGCGCAGTGTATGCTACAACAAACCATGCCGCGATTGTTCACGCTCATCCCCCGTATGCGGTTGCGGCATCTCTTGTCAGTAATGAGATTATTCCGGAAGATAGTGAAGGAGAGATGCTCTGCCCGCGCATTCCCGTTGTTACCGGTTCACCCGGCACGCAGGAGATTGCCGACAATGTTGCGCGGGCACTTATCTCATCGAAACTGGTGATCGCACGTGGGCATGGTACGTTTGCTGCCGGTGCTACGCTTACTGAAGCGTATGTGTTGACATCGCTTGCCGAGCACTCCTGCCGGATACTTGCACTGAAAAGACATTTTCTTTAAAAAAGTTTTTTTCTGATTAATAATTTATAAAAAATACTATGGATGTTTTGGGGGCTGCTGGATCTGGATCTCCCGGATAATCTCACGGTGAAATATCAGCAGCATATCGCTGATCATCCCGAACATGAAGATCTCAATACCTACGACAATGAGGAGCACCGTAAGAATAGTGAGCGGGATATGTTCGATGTTTTTTAACCATTCCAGCACTACAAAGACGCCGATGAGTAAGCCAAGAACGGTTGTGAACAGCCCCATCATTCCGAAATAGAACATCGGGTTGTTCACCCGTGCAAGCCGGTATATGGTGCTGACAATTTTAATGCCGTCATGGAATGGCGAGAGTTTGGTGGCAGTGCCCGGGCGACTGGAATATTTTATCGGTACTACCATGACCCGCTGGCCGTTTCTGACCGATTCAACAGAGATCTCGGTCTCGATCTCAAATCCTTTCTCTTTTAAGTGCATCTGGAGGATGGCAAGTTTTGTAAAAGCGCGGTACCCTGATAAGATATCGTGCAGATCCCGGCTATGGGCAACCTTGAAGAGAAGATTGAGCATATGGTTTCCAAAGAGATTGATGTGGGAAAAAGCACCCTCTTCAGCATTGATGAGGCGATCGCCGATAACCTGATCAAATCCCAGAAATAATGGAGTCAGCATCTTTTCAGCATCTTTTGCAGAATAGGTACCATCACCGTCAAGCATGAGGATATAGGGCTGCTCTATCACCTCAAAAGCCTCAATGATCGCATTTCCTTTTCCCTTGCCGGATTGTGTGCGGACTGTTGCCCCGGCTTCACGGGCGCTTTTAACTGTGGTATCCGTACTCTTGCCGTCAATGACCAGAATGTGGGTATACCCAAGCGCCGTGAACTCCCGGACGACATTTCCGATTGTCATCCCTTCATTCAACGTGGGAATTAATATGCAGACCTCATCTTTGTTGAATTTCATTGGTATAGTATTTTTAATTAAGGGGCATAAGTGCTTCTATGCACATCCCAAAAAAAGGGTTGCGCGCATTTGGTATTGCAGAAAGTTTTGCCGGTCGCACCAGTTCTACGTTAGCTGGGGTGGTGATGCGAAAGGATCTCCGCATTGATGGCTTTTCTTTTGGTACCGTGACAGTTGGGGGTATGGATGCGACCGATATTATTCTCGGGATGGTGAGGTGGCTTAACCGGCGTGATATCAATGTGATTATGCTCTCCGGCTGTGTGATTGCATGGTTCAATGTGGTTGACCCCGCACGGATTTCACAGGAAGCGGGAATACCGGTGATCTGTGTATCATACAAAGACTCAGACGGACTTGAAGCGGATATCCGGTATCATTTTCCCAATGAGTGGGAGAGAGTTATTGCCTATAGGAAATTGGGCGAGCGTATACCATTCACACTTCACACAGGTCAGACCATTTTCCTGCGCGCCTGGAAATTGAGCCTGGCTGATTCGATGAAATTGTGTGATGATTTCACCCTTGAAGGGAAGATTCCCGAACCCATTAGAGTGGCACGTCTTTGTTCACGCCATCTGGTGAATGGTGGATTTTTAAGTTCTCTTATCAATAAAGTGGATTGCCCATTGGGGAGTATTCATAAATCTTAGCAGAAAACTGATAATATCAGAAACGATCTTATGGAGTTGAATTGATGTGACTCAGGAAAAAAAATTCGAGCGTTGGGTATGTCTGGAATGCCACTACATCTATGATCCGGTTAAGGGAGACCCGAAAAACGGAATTGCCTGCGAAACTGTATGGAAAGATGTGCCTGATACCTGGCGTTGTCCTGAATGCAAAATACTAAAAGCAAAAAAAGGTGTGTTCAAACGACTGGATGAATAACCTTAAAATCCGCAATCTTTTTTCATTGGATACTTTTTTCATGCGGTGTACATGTGACGTGAGATGATCTGATTGGTTGTGCTGTTAAAAACTTCAAGTGTAACCTCATCTCCCGGGTGGAATGTCTTGTCCGTGTAATCGATCCAGATCATTGCATTTGGATACCATGTGACTCCCTTAGCACCAAACCCTGCAAGGTTCTGGACTCCAAAATGTTGTGAACTGATGAATTTATTCCCGTTCATTGTTGAGATAACACAATTAATCTGGGTGCCATTTTTGTAGGTTTTTGCGTACAGGTTCTGGTTTTCATACCCATTTACTCCGGAGTTTACTACTACCATGTAACTATCATAGTTCAATTTTCCATTTTCATTCGTATGCCTGATCGTGGTTATTTTAAAAATTGCAGGCACTTCAGAATCCTGCATTAAGAAAAGATTGGGCATCTGAAAGAGAAGGAGTACAAGCACCGCAAGCATCATCGTTATCGCTATGCAGAGGATACCGCCAATTACCGGAGAGGTTGCATCTGTGTTCTCTTGAAAAAATGACAATTCGCCAATATACGGGGTACAACGTTATATTTTTATTGAAATCATCCCCACATTGGTAAATATCCCGCGCTTCAGTGAGAACAGTCTCTTTAAAAGAAATCCGTTTCTCTTTTGAATTGTATCAGGTTGAGGGGGAAAACGCGAACATAAATATCACCGGCACTAAAGATTTCCACAAGATAATTGTCCTCATATAAGGATTGTCATTTTATGCCCCCCCTGCCTGATGTTTCCCAGATAATTGAATACCGGAAAAAAGGCCGGGAATTCTACCTTGAAGGTCTTGCATTGGGACGTGATGGACGACATTTGGATGCACTCACATCATTCTCTCTTGCGCTTGCTGTAGATCCGACACTCGCGCTTGCATGGGTAGGCAGGGGTTTTGCACTGGGAAAACTGGGAAGGTACGAAGAAGAGATCGAGTGCTGCGATAAAGCGATCGTTTTGGACCCACGGTGCGTTGATGCATGGAACAACAAAGCATTTGCCTATGGAATGCTCGACAGGTTTTTGGACAAACTCAAAT
>SESA01001966.1_pt1 | contig 10050 bp, 15 predicted proteins | sample 3171451 | NCBI WGS metagenome assembly SESA01 (sample SAMN06051862, study PRJNA518727) | freshwater metagenome | biome: subpolar coniferous forest; feature: holomictic lake; material: water; isolation source: holomictic Lake 227, 8 m depth | place: Canada: near Kenora, Ontario | collected...
CACATCCAAATAAGGCTGTAAAGCAAGATAAACCAGCCCCACCAGGGAGCCTCGCCAAGCACAAGTATCAAGAATCCAAGAACGCCAAAGACGATCTTTGCTGCAATCTTCATGGCTTTTTGCCAAAGTAGCGGTGATAGTTCTTGCCGTCAACCTTGCGCTTGGTGATCGTCCAGCCGCGCTCCTTGAGTTCAGACAGTCGCTTGTGTGGCGAGACTGTCCCAACCCCCATGATGATCTCAAAGCTCGTAGCGCCCCGGCTGCGGGTCAGCATGGTCGTTAGCTTGTCCAGTTGCGTTTTCATTTCAGGCTCCTTATGTTTAATTTCACCACCGAAAGCATTGCTATGTTCAGACAGCCCCATCTTGCTCCAACTCATTGCTTAATCTTTCTGAACCACTCGGGCCGCAAAATCTGTAGCTGCCAGAGTCGTGATTCGGGTAGTTCTTTCCACTGAGAGACTGCCGAGGGTGACACCCCTAACAGGGTAGCTAGGGCTTTAACAGACCCCATCAGTTCGATTGCTTGTTGTTTCGTCATGGTGCTGAGTATAAATAAGAAGGCTTAAGTGTACCATTAATAATTTCTATCGGATTAGGGAAAACGATAGACATAAATGCTACAAATTAAATTTAGATCGCTTATAGTCCACCCATGCCCTGAACACCTCGGGGTCTTTTAAGAAAGTAGGAAATGAAACATCACATCAACAACTTCGTTGACAACAACCCGATAGAAGTTGAATCAGCAGACTACAGCGGCCCCGGTGGTGGTGACAAGCTGGTTCGCATCGTGCAGTGGGGTGGCTCCATGCACTTTCAGCACGACATGACCATCACACAGGCTCGGGCATTGGCAGATGCTCTCCTGGCTTGCTGCGAGGAACTGGAATGAACGCTAACCTCAAAACCCAACTAAAGACCGTTGTCAACGAGGAACTTCTCTTGCAGGTCATCCAGGCAATGCAGGAGAACTTCCCAAAAGGCTCTTACGCCAGCAAATCGCTTGATGACTTTGCCCTTGATCTTGAGGGATACATTTACTACGGGAACGAAGATGGAAGCTCAAATTAAACGCTGGCTCCGCAGGCTGACCCCGCTTGAACTGGCAGCAAAGGAGCTTGGAGAGATTGAACGCTCCAAGTTGTCAGTCACCGCTGAAATCCTCTGGGCACAGAAACGGTTTGATTACTACTGCGAGCGCAGCACATATCTTAAAAACTACATCAAGAAGGAAACATCGTGAAAATTTTGGACTATCTGACAGCAATCGTAATCGGGATTGTTTTTGCAACTTTACTTTTCTTGGGGATCAAATGAAACTTATCGCATCAGCCTTTGTTAAGGCACAGAAAGCCTTTGGGCCAGCCCTGAAGACCGCTTCAAACCCGCATTTCAAGAGCCGCTATGCTGACCTTGCCGCTTGCGTTGAGGCCGTTATAGACGGTTTGAACGATAACGGCATTGCTTTGGTGCAGCGCAACTTCTTAGATGACACTGGGGTCACAGTGGAAACAGTCTTTGTCCATGAATCAGGCGAAATGCTTGAGTGCGGCAAGCTGCACGTTCCCGCCAGCAAGCAAGACCCGCAAGGCTACGGATCAGCACTTACCTACGCTCGTCGGTATTCCTTGATGGCAGCGTGTGGTATCGCTCCAGTTGACGATGACGCAAACGCTGCATCAGTCAACAAATATGCAATGCACCCAAAAGTCTTAGCCGATTTCCTAGCGGCTATTGAATCGACAACGACAGCAGATGAATTGAAGAAAATTTACTTTGAGGCAATCAAGTCTGCGGGTGATGACCAGGAAGCAAGCAAGAAACTTATCGCAGCAAAAGACAAACAGAAAGGTAAAGTATGAAGATCGAATTCAGCAAAGAGGAAATCGTAGCTATGTTGCTTGCCAAGGCTAGTGACATGGTTAAGGGTTCAGCAGTGTTCAACGAAGTAAAGTTTGATGCCCGTTATTCAGACCTTAACTCGGCAACCGTGTCTTTCAAAGAGGAGGTGCAAGATGGAACAGAAATCGCCTGAATGGTTTGCGGCCCGTCTTGGCAAAGCAACTGGATCGCGGATTGCAGAGATTGTTGCCAAAACAAAGTCTGGTGACAGCGCCAGCCGGGGTAATTACATGGCACAGCTTGTCATTGAACGGCTGACCAACAAACAAGAAGAATCCTACTCCAATGATTTTATGGACTGGGGAAATTTGCAGGAGCCATTCGCCAGGGCAGCATACGAAGCCGCTACAAACGTTTTAGTTGACGAGGTGGGCATGATTACCCATCCACGCATTGAAATGTCTGGCGCGTCCCCTGATGGGCTTGTTGGGGATGATGGGCTTGTCGAGATTAAATGCCCAAAGACTGCAACGCACATTGAGACACTGTTGTCAAAAACAGTGCCGGGAAAGTACAACATTCAGATGCAGTGGCAGATGGCTTGTACTGATCGCTCCTGGTGCGACTTTGTTTCCTTTGATCCACGGATGCCAGAGGGACTACAAATGTTCCTGAAGCGTGTTCATCGAGATGATGCGCTTATCAAGACTTTGGAGGGCGAAGTTATTAAGTTCCTCAAAGAAGTCGATTCCAAACTTGAACAACTTATTAACCAACTGAAAGAAGCAAATGTCCAGACTTATTAAAGAAATCAGCGTCATCAGCGGCAAGTACACCAACAAAGACGGTCAAGAGAAGAACCGTTATCAGCGGATTGGCTCAATCATCGACACCAAGAACGGCGATATGTTGAAACTCGATGTTATCCCGCTGGTTGATGGTGGCTGGAACGGATGGGCTTATCTCAACGATCCGCAGCAAAAGGATGACAAGATTCCTTTCTAATTTACGGGCCGGGCCAAGAACTAGCACCTTGGCATGGATGGCACTAGAAAACGCTGCTTAATGCGAACCGGCCCACCTTTTAGGAGACTGAAATGAACTACAAAAACTCAGTACAACCAAACCAAGCAAGAGCAGTTGCACCGCCAAAAGTTACTCGGCCTGGGGCTTATACCTTTGGAGATGGCGATCCCCAATCCAAAGCTGCACTGCGCCCCGGCGCTGACGATCATTTGAAGTACGGGAGCCTTGGCCTGTCAACAGGTGAAGCACATTATCCGAGGCACCACCCATGAGCTGCAATCACTATTGTCGGCAGGGTAGAAATTGTGACTGTGGTCACAAAATTGACCTGACCATAGCAATAGTTGGAATCATTGCATTCTTGGGCTTTGTTGTACTTGTATTGGAGACTGTGATATGAACCTACCCTACAAATTACGCTACATAGCAAAGTATCCATTTGTTCACTTGCCTGATGACGTTGGGATATTAAAAAGAGCAGCCGACGAACTTGAACATTTAACTGAAATGGTTGAACAACTGATTGTTGGTGCAGTAGCTTGCGTTGAAGTAGTAGTAGAAAACGAAAGACTGTTTTCTGAGAACAAACTGCTTAACTTCAAACTGGAAGAAGAACAGAAAAAAACTGCTGAAAACGAATCACTGCAACGCTGTCTTGCGTATTGGCAGAACCTTTACTCGCAGCAATCCAAAGCACTGTACGAACTGGAGCAAAAGAAATGACACTGATTGAACGACTGCGTAAGACATGGAACCCATCACCAGAGTTGATGCTTGAAGCAGCCGACGCACTGGAGCGCCTGACTGCCGAGCGTTATTTGGCTTTGGAGCAGATGCGTTCTGACCGGAAACAGTACCTTGATATGCGGGACGAGCGTGATGCGCTGAAGGCTGATGCTGAACGGTATCGGTATTTGGCTAAAACCGCCAATGGCTATGACAAAAAAGAAAAACTTGACGCTCATATCGACTCAGCAATTCAAGGAGCGAAGACATGACTGGCCTTCTGGCGAGGATGGTTCGCTCTACCTCGATGCCACCCCGCGACTTTTCTCCCAACTTCGCATCCCGCCAAGCCCTAGCATCCCGAACAGCACCGGCAGCATCTCACTCATGTCTGCTGATGCTAGTTCCATGGGGTGTCCCCAGACTGCCATACCGAACCGGGCAATCGGCAGTCCTACCCAATTCCAAGCAAACGCAGCACCGCAAATCCACCCAAGTGCAGGACGCCACCCTGCAACCAGCAGCGATGAACTTGCCGCTTCTGTCTGGTTGATCGCAAGCTGACCCTTTGCCAGATCAGTCTCAGCAGCAAGTTGGGCAAGTTCTCCCGTTTGCTGCATCTTCATTAGCTCTAACTTTGCTGCTGCTGCTGCTTCAGGGCTAGGAAATACCCGGTCAATTACCTTGGAGCCAATGTCCAGCAAGATTGAAATAGGATCAAGAGCCATCTGTTACTCCTGGTGAATATCCCCAAGACTGAACCGTGAGGATGCGGTTAATCACTTTATCTGGTATCGGTACGCCGACATGAATCCAATTGTGTTCATAGATCAACTGCCCGATCTGCAATTGATCCATGACTGCCCCTAGTTTCCGCGCAATGACAAATGGAGGCATATCCTGCACAGTGAAGTCACACGCCAGCGCCTTCACATGATCGCTTGTATCTTTGCTGCCAATTGCTTTGTTCAGGTCATGGCACCTGTACCCACTGCTGACCCTCATCGGAGCGCCTAAGAACGTCCGGATGCGTTCTAGCATTGCCGCCGTGGTCATGGCGTTGTGCACCAGATCAATCGGCAAATCATTCACAATCCCCAGCCGTGAGGCTGTGTCAGAGCGCGTGAACTCTGAATAGGTAAAGTGGTCAGAGAGATTCATAGGTTCCAGAAACATAGATCGTCTGTCCATCCGCGATAGGGTATGCGTTGGTGTAGTCGAAGATGCGTATCTCTGTCGCGCCTGAAATAATGTCGCCTTGCAGCATTTTGCCTGTGGTATTGTTTCTACCCGCTACGATATACTCATGCGTTGCAGCTTGAGCAGGAAGGGTCGCGTTTATGTTTACCGCGCCAGTGCCGTTAGTTGTAACAGTGACTGAAATCTGAAATTGAACCGTCGCGCCAGTTTTGATGTACCGACCAGTAGAAGATGATGTGGTGATTACCCCCGACCCTGGGGTGATTGTTGGGGTGTAGGCAGTCCAAACGTGAGGTGTGCTTTGCGCCAGTACACCACCACCAGGGCCAGCGACAGAAATCAAAATATCATCATTAGACGCTTGCACTCCTGTGTAAGCTGCGCCGCCAGCGTCAATGTAGCCATTGATCCGAACGAAATTACTTCCTGTTCCCGAGTCACCAAAGTTGATAGCCTTTATCGCGCCGCCAACAGTGAGGTTTAGCGTGTTGCCGGGGCCAGCAATGTTGACCCCGGTGTAGTTTGCGTTGGCAGTGAAGTAGGTAAGCCCCATAGCACCATCAAGGTAGTTAGCGGACGCCGTAGCTCCAATGTTCACCGCATAGGTTCCTCTAGGCGCATAGTAAGCGCAAGCGGCAAAAGTGTTGAAATTGCTACTAATGTTCAACGGAAGGTGACTGCCCTCAAAGTGGCAATTAGTAAACGTATTACCGCCAAACCCAACATAGACACCTGACGTCGCAGTGTTAGTCGTGCTGCTGCGGTTCCAGTGGTGCAGATTGTTGAATCGTCCATTAGCCCCTGTACCCGCTGGGTCAAGGTACATTCCATAGAAACTATTGTCAGCAGACGCCCCAGCGTCAATGATGATAATGTCCTCGAAGTAGCTGTCAGATGGGCCACTGTGGATCCACCCTGACTTCTTTGGCGAGTCAATCACAATATGCGAAAAGTAACCCTCTGAACCAGTGTCCCGAAAGCTCGGCCCCGCCCAATCGGTCACGATGCCATTCTCCGCAGAGTCAAGCACCACAATGTCAATTAGCGTAGGGCGATGACCCTTAATGACCAGAGTGTTGCCCAATGCGTTACCGGCGCTGTTGCCAAGGAACCGCAGACTCTCAATCCATGCGTCATCAATTCCAAGACTAGGGGAAGTTACTAGATCAACGTCTGAGTTGTTTTTTGCTTTGATAATTGAGGTTCTTGATGATTCCCCAACTAGCTTCATACCCGCAAGGGCTGTAATCTGGGAACAAAGATATGTTCCAGGAGGAAAGTAAAGCGTTTTACCCATCCCTGTGGCAGTAGCAATTCCTAGATTTACTGCAATAGTGTCATCAGCAACACCGTTCCCAACAGCACCGTAGTCCATAACGCTAAGAAATTGCTCTAGTTTGTCTTGCACTGTAACCGTAGATTTGTATCCGATCAGATCAGACCCACCAGGAGCAGCAAGCGAAGCAACAAAAGCGTTGTATGTCAGCGCAGATACTATCCCGCCAACACTGTCGGCAGTCCAAATCGGGGCATCAGATGCGTCTTTTAAAACAAAAGTATAAAGCGATGATCCAAGCCAAACGGCAGCTTCACCCCTGCTGTTCAAGATAACGGGGTTAGCGTTTGAAATGGCCCCGCCAGCATTGGTGTATGTCGGCTGTTGGATAACCGTACCGCTGACATAGGTGTAGAGCTTTCCACCAGACAAGGGAACCCCGTTAGAATCAAAGAACTGCATCCACGGAGAGGGTGTTAGTGTTGCCATGTTATTTTCCTACTTCATTGATCTTGGTTGTTCCTGCGCCTGGTTCCAAAGCCTTTTGCGTTTCTTTCTCTGCTGCGCGTCTTGCTCTCATTTCTTTGATTGATGTTCCAAGTTGCAAGCCAGGGACTATCGCATTTACACCATGCTCTGCAAACGTTCCAGCACGTTGAGCCATTGACCCAACAAGCGTATTGCTGTTATTGACAAATGCGCCCCTTGGTTGGGCCTGGGTATATCTTGCAACGTTTCCAAGTGTTTTCAGTTGGGATGCAGCTTCTGGATTGAAAATTTCGTTCAGGTTCTTAACGTCATCCAGTTGCTTCAAAGCCTTGTTGTATCCCGCTTGGGTGAAGTTTCCTGTTTCGTCAACAATACCAGCCTTGTCTTTCAACCAGTTAACAGTACCCGCGGCCATGTGCTGATGCGCCTCCGAGTCTTTGCCAAGGTGTTTGACCATTGTTTGAATGTTCTTGTTCACCCCATTAACAACAAATTTCTGAATGAACTTGTCAGCGGGAACAGCATCATCAACCGCAGCTTTATATGCCGGGTCTTTTTCAAGCATTTGAAAACGGTTTCTAGCAGCAGTCCGAGCCTGATCTGCCAGCGGTTTCAAGTTCTGTGCGCTTTGTTGGAGAGGAAGTTTCTCTAGTTCTTCAATCATATATCCAGCAGCTTTACGGGTCGGCCCGTCTGTGCTAGTTCTGGCAACGTCCCCAAGATTACGCCGCATGGACAAGTAATCTTCAAACGTCATGTTGTTGTTGTCAGCAAGACGTTGAAGTTCTTTCAACTGTCCTGCTGGTGCCTCATTGCTAAGAAGTTCTTTTTGCAGCTTTGCTTGAACGTTCTTCATAAGCATGGGAGCATCAACAGGGAATTGACCGCCAGCCGCATCACGCAACGCTTGATACTTTGCGTTGATGCCTTCATTCAGCTTTGTGTCTAATGCCTTGTAAGCATCAATAACGCCTTGGCTGTTTTCTATGGTCTTTGTGCCATAAGCATCAGGCGCAGCGGTTTCTCTGATCTTGTTCAGATTTTCAGTAAGTTGACCATTTTGCTCATTGAACCGCTGTGCAAGCTCTGGATCGCGTCCTCGACGGTTTTGCTCGTTTGAAAGTTTTACAACATCACCTGTTGCTTGGCCTTCTGTTAAATGAACCTTTACTGGAAGCGAATCAGCTTCGATGTGCCGCTGGAATGATTGATCGAATTTCTTTCCAGACAATGCTTGCTGAAGCTCTGGACTAGCAACAGACAACGCTTGTCGAACCATTGTTTCATCAGGAACAGCGGCAGCACCAAGCGAACCAGCAGCAGCAATAGGCGCAATAGGCACAGGAGCAGCAGGACGTTTAGATGCGAACTGTGCTTGCATTTCAGCAACAGCTTGCGGCGACATTATCCCGGCATTTTGTGCGGCAATCTCTGCGCGTCGAACCGCGGTCAAAGCGGAAGTATCAACACCAGGTGCAACAATGCTTTGAACACCGGGAGGGGCTTTTTTGCCAAGCAATCCAAGGGCATAAGGAGCCGCTTCAATGCCGCCTTTGACAATAGCGCCCGTTGCAGGATACCCAGCCTCTGCGATAGTAGCGCCAGCTTTTTCTGCAAGCGGTGAAATAACGTATTCGCCGGGAGCGCCAAGAACTTTCAGAATCCCTTTGCTGGTTTCCGATGTTGGCTCGTAAGACAACGCTTTTTCAACTTGCTGTTGATACCTTGCTCCTTGGCCTGGTTCGCCTGGAAGAACTGCGCCAGCAACGCCAGCGTATCCGCTAAGAACTTTTGCCAAAACATTCTGAACAGCAGTGCGGGGAACTTCTTCCATCCACTTTCCAGAATTCAATGCGGCTTCGTTGGGGAATGTGCCTGCATCTTGAGCAACTTGTTTGGCAATATCAGGAATTTGCGAAGCAAGATCGCCTTCTATTCCTGTGTCGGCTCGACCAGTTCGGAATTGTGTTGCTGATGCTTCTGTTGGTTTTACATACGCAGGAGTTGCTTCCCAAAGATCGGCAAACGATGATCCTGTTGGTTGTGCTGTTGGTTGTTGGGTGCCAAGTTCTTTTTGCGCTTCTGCAATGCTTTGCGTGATCCGCTGGTGTGTAGGAGAGCCAGGGACGGTATCAGCAAGCGTTGCCTGTAACCCCTGAACAGTTGAGGCAATATCGCTACGACCAAAGAGTTCCTCTTTGGTTGGGTTGCCGGTCTTTACCGGGGCTTCCCAGAGATCAGCAAGGGTGGCCATTATTTTATGATCCCAAGTTGTTTTGCTTGCTTAATTTTCGCACTCATTTCTGCCCGTTGCTGCGGAGACATAGATGCTTTTAATTTTGCAATATATTCCATGTCAACTGGATTTTTTTCATCAAAATCTTGAAACAGACGGGAATCAGCAAACTTGTTAAACAAGGCCGACTGAGCAATGTACTGGTCTGGATTGTTTCGGTATTGACCAAGGAAATCAGCCCTTGCGGTTTTCATGTTTTCCACGCCGATCAGTTGTTTAACAACCGCTTGAATCGCAGGAAGATTCATCTTCTTGTTTGGATTAGCAACCTCTGCCAATGCTCTCGCTGCATCAGTATTCCCGCCAGCAAGCGCCAGCAGGTTAGCATTTTTCATCAGTTCATCAGTAGATGCTTTTTCTGCTTCATAGGCAGAAATTCCGACTGCGTTTGCAATACCAGCAGCAAGCTCTTTGCGTGATCCACCAACGCCGGTAAATGCTTCAGGCGCAAGTTTGTTAATCGTCTGAAGAACACCCTTGCGTTGTTGCGCGTCTGTTGATGCTTTATACGTTTGGTTCCAATCTTCATTTGCGATTGCAATGTTTGCCGTACCAGCAGCACCAAGGCCAGACACAACGGGTTTTGCTCCTGTTGGGCCTTTGTAATACGGTGTTCCAACCGGCAAACCTGATCCGTCCCCTTCTGTTGCGATAACAGGAGTTGTCGGAGGAAGTTGGGTTGTAAATGTAGTGCCTGGAAGTGCAGTTCCTTGAGGATACTGAGAGAACTCGGAAGTGCCAACAGTAGCACCGCCAGCACCAGTTCCAACAGGGACACCGCTAGGTTGAAGCGTAGAAACTCTGGAACCTGCGTCAAGCGTTGAAAGCAATTTGTCTTTCAAAAATTGACGCAATGCTGCGGGTTTCTGTTTCAAATAGGGCTGAATCAACTCATTGGCTTTGTCTGGCGGGATGCCCATTGCATTAGCTTGTTCCATTCCGTAGTCTTGGACAATTTTGGAAAGAACATCAGCATTTACAGCATCAGGATTTCGTTCTGCCGAAACCACCAAAGGATTGTTAATCAAGCCAGTCAATCTATCGGCAACTGCCCTTACTTGCTTGTTAGCAAAATCAAACTTGGCAGATTCTGCGCCAGTTGTTGCTGTACTGGCAGCTTGTGTAGCACTTGTGATTCTTGGTTGCTCTGTGCCAGCGGCAACATTAGCTTCAGCTTGTGCACGTTGAATTTC
>SESA01001975.1_pt1 | contig 10019 bp, 11 predicted proteins | sample 3171451 | NCBI WGS metagenome assembly SESA01 (sample SAMN06051862, study PRJNA518727) | freshwater metagenome | biome: subpolar coniferous forest; feature: holomictic lake; material: water; isolation source: holomictic Lake 227, 8 m depth | place: Canada: near Kenora, Ontario | collected...
AATGGGACGGCTCAGATGTGCGGGACTTAAAACGCTGGATCAAAGAGCTCAGGGATCTCTGCGACAAGATCGGACTGAATATCCGGGATCTTATCAATTTCAAGAAACTTACCGTCCAGCCGGTACCGGACGAGCTTATGAAGTTCCCGGTCTATGCCTTCGACCGGCAGGGTTACTGCCTTACCGGTCCTGCTTTTGATATGGTCATGCACATCGATGAAGTGCGGGAAAAGATTGCCGAGAATTCGAAGGAATAATCCGGTCTTTCCTTTCACCCTGCTTCCATTCTTTTTTCAAATTACCTAGCACGATATTCCCCGAATTTCTTCGTGCTGCATTGCACATGTTGTCATAACACCCCTTTACAGATCCTGCGCGATTGTTAGTGATCCATGCAGCAGGAATTGTAAATATTAATTTTTTAAAGTTAACTTACCGATTAATATCACTAAATTTATTTACCATAAACAGTAATCTTTGATAATGGCCGAAACCAAGGCAGGAAAAGAAGAACATTTATCGTGCATGGATACCCTTGCACGGAACCCGCTGTATGTTGGGCTCGCGATCGGTATCCTTGCCGCACTTGTACAGGTTTTATTGATCAGTGCCGGAGGACCGGAAGCCTATGGGTTCTGTGTTGCCTGCCACACCCGCGATGTTGTCAATGATGGCGTCAACGCGGTTGCCGGCACCAAACTCGCCATTGCTGCAATCTCCCAGAATGCGATCCTGCCGGTGATGACTGTCGTCGGTGTCCTGATCGGGGCGTTTGCATCGGCAAGATATTACACCGAGTTTAAAACCAAGACGGGCAGTACCAAATCGTACGTCTGGTACCTGCTGGGCGGAATTCTCTTTATGATCTTTGCCCTCTTCATGGGAGGCTGCCCCTACCGCATCGGACTCCGTATCGGGTACGGTGACGTGGTTGCGTTGATCGGACTTGTTGCTATTGTTGCCGGTGTCTTTATCGGAATAAAAATTGCTACCGCAATCGCGGAGCGTGAGGGATAATCATGGCAGCTGCAGGCTGGCTCTCCAAGGACGCTGCGATCATTGCCGTGCCAATCGTAACACTTCTCTTCGGCCTCCTCATCGGGTGGCTCGGGCAACGCTCCGGGTTCTGCTCGGTAGGCGGGTTCCGTGACTTCTTCCTGTTCCGGCACACCCGGCTGATGTACGGGTACCTCGCTCTTATCGGAGGAGCGTTTGTCGGGTACCTTGCCTTCTGGCTGATCACGCCCTCCGCATTCGAAAACTTCTTCTGGCTGATGGGAAAAGGGCTCATGCCTGTGCCCGGTGCTCCGGCAAACCTGACGGTTGTCGCGTATATTGTCCTTGCTGTTATTGGAGGGATTGCTGTCGGGCTCATAGGTGTCCTCCTTGGGGGCTGCCCGCTCCGACAGGTGGTTATGACTTCTGAAGGAAACATCAAATCCCTCTGCTTTGTCATTGGCATGTGCATCGGTGCTGTCGTTTTTACGACATGGATATCCGGCTGGGTAGTAACCCTGTTAAAAGGACTGGGGATCACATAACAAAAGAATGGTGAACATGATGACAACCAAGACCCTCGACATTACCGGAAAAGTCTGCCCGTACTGCCTTCTGGCTGTACAGAAAGCCGCAGCAGCACTGAATCCCTCAGACGAACTGGTCATCAGCTGTGACCATCCCTCTGCTGCAACCACCGCCATCCCGCAGTTTGCACAGGATGCCGGCATGGCAATCAGTACAAAGAAGGTCTCTTCCGGCCTGTGGGAGATACGGCTCACGAAAAAATAACCGCATCTCATTAACAAAACTGATATATAACCAGATTCGTGTAACAGTATAAGAGAAATCCCACATGACCTCACATTTTTTCCTGCTCGGCAGTCAACTGACCCAGGAACGACTCTCCTGGATTGAGGAGAGTCTTAAATTTTTCTTCGTCAAACTGAACCCGGAAAACCTTCTGCACAATTCAAAACCAAAGGATACCATCTTTTCTTTTTTTTTGACAGGTGATGCACTTTACAGCCTCCAGAACCCGCAGACACTTCCCGTGTGGGAGATCATCCTCTCAATGCCTTCGGTAGAGATCATATGCGACTGCAATGAACTGGAACTCCGGGGCATATCGATCGAGCGCCTGAAGATGAAAAATCCCGAGCAGGTGATTGACCGGAACAGTCTTGCATTAAACGGTCAGCCCTCATTCTGGAAGGATGTGATAAAGTTAGCCCGGCAGCATGAACAGCCGGTGCCGAGCACTGTCGGCTACCTCCAGATGGAGTCGCCCTACATGCACCAGTCTGCCCATGCGGCACTTCTGTTTCTCGCTGCCGGTGTGGAAGCCCATGCCTCAGTAGACCTTTACGCGTACCTCGATGGCGTCCATCTCGGACACATCGGGCAGAATCCTTCGGAATGCGAAAATATCGGTAAAGGTCTTGAGGAGGTGAACGAGAGAGCACAGAAGAAGGGGCTCTCCTGTCAGATGATCGCATGCGGACGATGTGCCGCAGCCCGGGGTTACAGTACATGGGACGACGGACATGGCGTAGTGATCTCGACATGCTCGATCAAGCCGTTTAAGATCCGGAATCTCAAGGATATAATCAACCAGTTTGAGCGTAACCATATCATCCTTGCAAAGGACAGTGCCTCTATCCAGTTTAAAAAAGACGGGCAATCATCATCATCCCCCAATGAGAACGGGAAAAAATCTCCGATCACAATCCTCGTTACCCGGCGTCCGTATGGCACAGAAAAAGCGTTTGGCGCCATCTCATTTGCTGTTGCCTGTGCATATGAGGGGATCCAGACGCGGGTTATCTTCATCGAGGACGGTGTATATGCCCTTATGGGCGAACATAAACTGGAGAAGGGCACACACTTTTTCAACCTTCAGGAGGTTGTCGATGCCGTGGCAGGAAGTGAAAACCTTCAGTTCTTCGCGTTCCAGCCCTCCTTAAACCGGCGGGGAATTACAAAGAACAGGAAACTGAATGCTGTGCTCGACATCGGCTCTCATGAACTGGGCCAGCTTCTTTTCTATCCCCCGAATGGTGTAACGGCAAATCACCAGCGAGTCTTCTTCTTCTGATAAGGGACGGTAAACTATGACAGGAGATTCAGCAGAGATTCCGGATTTTTCGAACCTGACCTGCACAAACCTGATGATCCGCTTAAAAATTCTCATAAAAAAAGCCGGGCCCGATGCATTCGTGGAATGCATTGTCCGAAGGGATCAGCGGGACACGATCGATGTGCCGTTCTCCCATTCCGGTTATGATGTGAAGATCCGTAAAATGGATTCCAACCGTTACCGGGTGAGCCTGAAGAAGAAGGTGCAGGGGCAAAAACCCTGATGGCATCCCTACCCATGATTCAGACAATTCACCAGACTTTTTCCCGGCATGACCGGCAGTACTGTATTTTCTCGGTCACCGGCAGGGACGAAGAGTTCCTTTATTATTCTCATATGTCCCGCCCGCTCCGTTCGCTCATGTTCGGCAGGAATTTTCTTGGCATGCTGCCACGGCTCATGGAGAAAGAGGATCTCTGCATCGAGTGCGGGTTGGGCTTATCGGTGGCAGGAGGTGTTGGGCTTGATGGTGGGGACTGTATCGCGTGGCATTGTACGGTATGGGGAGCAAACCGGGTGCTGAAAGAACTCCGGAACAGATTGGGTGATGATGGGCGATGGATAGAATTGTTTTAAAATCGGAGCGGGTTTCGTGCCACAATCCCTGATGACAGATAAAAACGGAGATGGAGTGGTTGCAGGCATTGATCTGGGCTCGACCCGCATCAAGGTTGTGATCTACAACGGTTCTTCGTATATCGCGAGGATGACGGATGCTGCATGGGATCCGGAAGAAACTGCCCTTGCACTTCTCACTGAAACGAGTCAGGATGCGGGACTTTTTGCTCCCCCTCATGTCATTGCAACAACCGGGTATGGGCGCCGCTGTCTTGCGAATGCAACACTCACCTTCACCGAGATCGCTACCCATGCAAAGGGGGCATTTTATCTCATGCCGGGGTGTCGGTTCGTGGTGGATATCGGGGGACAGGATGCCAAGGGTATCTTACTTTCTGCTGATGGCAGGGTGGAGGACTTTGTGATGAACGACAAGTGTGCAGCGGGGACAGGCAGGTTCCTCTCGGCTATGGGGCAGGCACTTGGTGTTCCGGTTGACCACCTTAGTGCCTACGCTGACGGTGCCAAACCGCACCGGATCAACGCAATGTGTACGGTCTTTGCCGAATCAGAAGTGATCAGCCTGATTCACCAGGGTATTCCAAGAAATGCGATCATTGCCGGGCTTCATGCATCCGTTGCCCGCCGTACTGCATCGATGGTCGCCTCACTCCGTCCGGAACCCCCCATCGCCTTTACCGGGGGTGTTTCACAGAATGCGGATATTGTACAGAAACTCTCAAAGGAACTGGAAAATCCCGTCATCGTCCCACACGATGCAGTCTATGCCGGGGCAATTGGTGCTGCGCTTCTCGCATGGGAGCACCCTCGTGAAACAGAATAAAAGAGGGTTAGTGTTTTTTGATCATCTCAAGGAATGCCTCGATACGGGTCTTGATCTGGGCATTATCTCCCTGTGAATAATCGGTCTCGATCTGGAGGAGTGGCACATTCCCGTGTTGTGCGAGATACTCCTTGAGCACGCGGGACTCGACATTGTAGGTATGGCACCCGATCCACGTGATATCCACAACGCCATCGGCATGGTATTCCTTTGAAAGTTCTGCCAGAAGTTCGAGCCGCCCGGTGTTCGGGCTCATGCAGGAACAGGGGGTTACAAGATATTTGTCAGCGATCGCATCGAGTTGGGAGCCACTGGTTGCAACGTCATGCAGGTACTGTTTCATCCCGGCACAGTTTTCTATGTATACCACTGCTGCGCCTGACTCCTCGATGATCTTAATGACTTTCTCTGCACCGACCCCAGTTGGGACCCCGGTAACGATGATGCGTTTTACGGTAGCAGGTGCGGCTCCCTTTCCGGTTGCCTTCATGGTTTTCATTTCGGCAATGAGATCTTTGAGCTGCTGGTTGAATGCAGCCCGGTCAAAAACGAAGTTCCTTGCCCAGGTCACTTTTAAGAAGTCCATACCGGACAGAGGAGCCGGGACCGCCATGTTTAACGACGCGAGCTCCCGCATAAGCACCCGCTGGTCATTGAGTTCCTTTATGGCAGCCTTCATGTTTTCGTCCGTGATGGTGACGCCAAGCCGCTGTTCGATCTCCTGTTTGCAGCGGGCTACTTCCGAGCGCCAGTATTTTTTCTGGGTCTCGCCCTTTGCACTCTGCGGGACTTCCAGTACGACTAAGGGTTTGAACTTTTCCATAAGTTCAAACATCTTCTTCTTGCCGTCGCAGGTGGTCTCTCCGATGATAAACTCGGAGTTGTTGAAAAACGCACACTTCTCAGTGATCGCAAAACCGTAGGAGGATTTGATCAGCGGACAAAAATTCCGGGGCAGGTATTTTTCCCCGTCGGCAATCGGTTCTTCCTTAGTTGCGCAGAGGGTAACCGGTACGGCACCCGCTGCAACGATAAGTTCCTGCGGAGCAAACACGCAATAGAATCCAACGAATTTTTTGCCCTGGTCGCGTACGCTCTTGATCGCTGCTGATGCATTCGGTATAACCGAATCGAAATAGGTCATTTTTTCTGCTCTCATGGTTTTTTCCTCTTTTGTTGTGGGATGAATGATGCTGACTTGTTCTCCGAAAAAGCACCGGTCTCCCGGAGAATGATCTTTGCGGTTTCTTCTGCTACTTCCCCGGTGAAGGCAACGCATTGAGAGATGTGTTCGGGGGATTTCAGTACCATGCCATGGGTAAGGGTACGACAGCAGACGCAGCCGTGCCGTTGCATGAAGAGTGTATGCAATTCTCGTGAAAGAGCGAGACACCGGTCAATGCAGGGATCACCGGGCGCGGAACGTCCAAAGACCATTCCGATCGCCATCACACCTCCGGTAACCGCACCACAAGCACATCCCGCACTCCCGATACCGATGGGAAATCCTGATGCCATCCGGACAATGTCATCGGGATAGTTCAGCCCGAACTCGTCATTGATGGTTTTTACGATTGCCTCCGAGCAGTAGAACTGCCCGGCCCGGTAATACGCTTCAGCGATCTCCCTGACGTGGGCCGGGTCGACTGGCTCTCGTAGTTTCTGCATGTGATTGCTCCTAAAAGGACTGTTTATTTCTGGAGCCGGACTTCAGCCTTCAGCCTAATCGCATGCTGGATCGTGAACATACCCATGCATCGCTTGAGGGCATACTCTTTGAGGTCGTGAACCTGTGCGTCGGTTGCCTCACCCTTGACATCCACATTAACACGATACTCGGTGATGAGCGGGCTCTCGCCAAGATCGAACTGGGCGGTATAGTCAAGATCTGCTTCTACTTTGGTCTTCATGGATGTGAGCCGGATATTTCTCATGGCAGCTTCGGTCATGAACGTGCTCGAGTAGCAGGCGGCAAACCAGAAGAGGCCGAATGCCATCGGGCCGGGACGACTGCCGGGGCCTGCAAAGTTCGGGTGGCTTGACTCCATCGTATAGGTGCCATCCTTTACCTTCACTGTTGAGCGGAACTGCGGGCCGCCTTTCTCAAAGAGCCAGTCGCCTTCGATCTTCGCGGTAAATTTGGCTTCTTTAGGATCTTTTTTGATCGCTTCCTTGTAGTCCTTTACCTGCTTGGTATCAATGTTGTTCAGGTGCATATGTTAACACAATATATTAATTTGAAGGTGTAGTTAAAATAATTTGGTAAATGATCTGGATAAAGAATCGGAAAAGGGATTAACATTCGCTGGAGACATCGGTATAAATCCGTTCAGAAATTATTGCCCCCAAACCGAATCGTTTATTGAGAGACAGTGCACTACATTATTTTACATTTACAAAATCACATTGTTAATGAAAACAATTCATGAGGGTCCGGATATGGAAAGATATGACCGCGTGACGGGAACAGGCACAAGGGGCAGCATGACATGGTAAAACGGTACCTCGAACTTCGTTCCCTTGATGATGCGCTTGCCCTTCTCACCTCATCCTTTGCAGTCCCTAAAAGAACCGAGATGGTCCCGGTCATGCAATCAGTCGGGCGGGTTGTTGCAGAACCCGTCTTTGCAAAATATTCTGTGCCAGAGGTAAACCTCTCTGCCATGGACGGTATCGCAGTCAGGAGCCGTGACACCATCGGCGCAGGAGACCGGACCCCGGTAACTCTGGACCATTTCGCCCGGGTTAATACCGGCAACATTGTGCCTCCGGAGTATGACGCGGTCATCATGATCGAAGATGTCTGGGAGGCTGGTGACAATTTCCAGATACGGCGTGCCGCATCACCCTGGCAGCATGTCCGACCAGCGGGAGAAGATATCCGGGAGAACCGGCTCGTACTTCCCCGTGGCCACCTTATCCGGGCTTTCGATATCGGGGCGTTGGCTACTTATGGGATCATTCGGGTGGAAGTCAAAGCCGTCAATGTCGGCATCATCCCGACCGGCAGCGAGCTGGTCCCTCTCGGTGTCCGACCAGCCCCGGGGCAGGTAGTAGAGAGCAACACCATCATGGCCCAGGTCTTTCTTGACCAGATGGGGGCTACCTGCACACGGCTCCCCATCGTTGCGGACAATCCCAACCTCATCCGTAATGCGCTCAGCAGTGCGGTGGAAGATAATGATCTGGTCATCATCTCTGCGGGTTCTTCTGCCGGCACCCGGGACTTCACCGAGAGTGTTATCCGATCGCTTGGAGAGTTGATCTTCCATGGCGTAGCAGTCAGACCCGGTAAGCCGGTGATGCTGGGAATGGTTAAAGGGACACCAGTCCTTGGGCTGCCAGGCTACCCGCTTGCTGCCCAGACCGCCCTCCGTGAATTTGCCGCACCCCTGTTAGAATCGTGGGGATTTCCCCCGGCGCCCCGATTTCCGGTCAAGGTCCGGCTGGCGCAGCCACTCGTCTCGGATCCCGGGTTTGACGAGTTCGTTCCGGTCTTTGTTGGCCGTATCGGCTCCACACTCTACGGGACACCGCATGGGAAAGGGGCCGGGGTCCAGATGGCGACTGTCAAGGCTAACGGCTATACCCGCATCCCGGCGCCGGTGGAAGGTTATGAGGCCGGTACCGATCTTGAGGTTCTTCTCACCACCGATCCGGGGAGTGTCGAACGCACCCTTATCCTGACCGGCTCGGTGGACCCTTCTTTAGAGGAACTCGCAAGCCTCGCTCATGACAAGGGGTTGTATATTCATGCCACCAATCCCGGCAATATGGGGGCACTCCTTGCCCTGCGACGGAACAGCTGCCATGCAGCTCCGCTCAGCCTGCCGGCCCGGTCCCTGCTGACATCATACCAACCCATCATCAAATATATGCCCGTGGGAAATGCCGTCTTTATTCATATCGCCACTATCGAACTGGGCATCGCGTCTGTCGATGGGCTGGGGTTAGAAGATATCACCCGTACCCGGTTTATTAACACGCGGAGAGAGTCACCTGCCCGGGTGGTCCTCGACGCACTGATGGCCGCAGAGGGCATTGACTCGTTGCAGGTGAATGGGTACCTGCAGGAAGTGCATGGTCCCGCTGCAGTGGCAGCCGCGATCCGGAACGGGTTTGCAGATGCAGGTATGTGCACGTCCAGTGTTGCCAGCGCCAACGGGCTACAGTTCGTGCCGGTAGCTCACGAGGACTATGAACTTGCTATACGGCGGGAGTTGCTGGAAGATACCCGTATCCGCACGCTGGTATCGCTCATCCAGTCCCCTGCGTATCGCACGATCCTTACAGAGACCGGGGGTTATGATGTCAGCCTTACCGGGACCATACGGGGGTTGAACGGTGAGAATACCTTAACACCATTCTCTCCGGGAATCCTGCCTGCCGGGTATACCTGAACACGATCGCAAAACCATTTGTTATAGGCAGTCAGGAACGCATTTTTATTACGAATAATTAAAAAAATGCAAATTCTCAATAATATTTACCCGGGTCATCGACCTTAATTTTTTTTAAATCATTATCATCTACAAAAGTAATTTGGAGATGGCCATTATTTCAGCAACTGGACTGAAATCACTGAACCTTTTAAAAGATATTCCTGTTCTTCGGGGATAGAGGCTATTGCCTCTGCCTCAGCTATGTCTCGCAAACGGCTGCTGCCTTTTAACGGATGAAAAACCAGAAATCCCTCCTCTTCTTCAAGTCTGCCAAAGAAAAAATCCGTCCAATCGCGCTCACGTCCCTTCAGGTCAGCGGCAAGCCGGGCATTAATCCGGGGGAGATGGGGATTTGCATGACCCGCAAGGGCAAGGAGACCGGGCAGGGCGATCTGCAGGAACCCCATCAGGTTCGAAGACGGACCGCCAGGCAAAATGAATACGGGTTTTTTGTCCAGCATGCCAAATCCGACAGCCTTTCCAGGACCGATGCGAATCCGGTGGAAATGTTGCTTCCATCCAAGACCTTCAAATACCTGCGCTACCAGATCACGGTCACCGGTCCACGCTCCCCCGCTTGTTATTATCGCATCTGCACCGGCAGATTGTGTTTTGAAAGTTTTTGTGAGGGTATCAAAGTCATCGTGTACAACGGTCATGACGGTCTTCATCTTGTACCGTTTACACCATGCATGGCAGGTCAGAATATTACTGGCGTACAGCTTACCCTCAGAAAGAGGCACTCCCGGTGCAACAATCTCATCCCCGGTGCCTATGATGGCTACGGTCGGATTTTTAAAAACAGGGACCGTGCAGTGTCCGGCAGCAGCGATAAGACCGATAATCCCCGGCGATAACTGCTGGCCTTTCTTTATTATACAGGTATTGAATTTCACATCACTCCCACAACGCTGAATATTCCGCCCGGGTTCTGCAAAATTCATGATCAAAATATCATTGCCTTCTGGTTTTGCAAATTCTTCGGTCAGAACGGCATCCGCACCGGCAGGGATACGGGCGCCGGTTAAAACCCGGATAG
>SESA01001978.1_pt1 | contig 10013 bp, 5 predicted proteins | sample 3171451 | NCBI WGS metagenome assembly SESA01 (sample SAMN06051862, study PRJNA518727) | freshwater metagenome | biome: subpolar coniferous forest; feature: holomictic lake; material: water; isolation source: holomictic Lake 227, 8 m depth | place: Canada: near Kenora, Ontario | collected 2013-06-25...
ATTTTCCTTTACCAAAGCTGGTTTCGACTGAATAACAGATTGAATAGTTTCCATTGACCATTCAAAAAACTTAGAATAATTATCATATTACCATTCATAAAAACACCTTTATTGAATCGGTATCCCTTTATAAATCATTACCAAATGCAAACAACTTTAAAGACATTTTTACTGGTAATACTTGGTTTTACGAGTATTGTCGCACTTGCTGATGAACCGATCGTTGGGATATCAGGAACTTTTGTTTTTGATACTAAGCCACCTGTTGTAACATTACTCACTCCCAATGGGGGCCAAAGTTATAATGCTAACTTACCCATTACTGTCACCTGGAGTGCAACCGATGAACAAATGGGTGCAAATCCGGTTTCAATCGGAATAAGTACTATCCAAAATGGAACCACCTATCAAACCCTGGTTCAAGATCTGTTAAACACAGGAAATCAAGGAGTACAGCCGCCTTTAACTTCAACCCAGTATGGTCATTTTCAGGTAAATGTGAAGGATTTGTTCGGGAACATCGGGCATGATGAATCAGATAACTATTTCACTTTGACCGGTGGAGGAATTCCTGTCACAGTTCAATTAAATGACAGTCAGACCGGGATGGGAATTACGGATGCCATAGTCCAAATCCAGGCAGGCGGTGCCCAATATACAGGGTTACCTTCACAAACGCCTGGTCAGTATATTGCAGGTCTTCCTCCCGGGTATGGTTATACATTGCAGATCAGCGCCAGTGGATACCAGTCACAAACAGTTCAAAACCTTACGTTTAATTCAAATGGAACATATAACCTTTCCTATCCTTTAACACAAAATTCGGTTTTTTCCGACTATAGGATTGTCCCGGTAACGCTTGCCCCAAATCCTCCCATACTTGAAATTCCTGAGGGAGGAATCGGCTACGCATGGTTTGCAGTTGAAGGGTTGATCAATGGTTCCTGGTTGCCTTTACCGGATATCGATATAACAGCCCAGGATGAGCAGGGAAATATTATTCATAGTTCCACCAACATTCTGTCCTATAATTTTTTATCTTCAGTTTATCACATGCAGAATGCAGGCGTGTTTTCGGTTAAAATACCTGCTAACATTGTGGGTGACGGCACACCTACTGCCCAAGAGTCTATTACTGTAATGACAGCAAACGGGGTTCCGCTCACCGTCTCAAACAGGCAAACAATTATTGCGAAGGTGATTCCTTATACTTATTCAACCAGTTGGGATTACAGGATTTATGGCAAACTTGGACTGGGTGGAACGGTAGGCGTCGCAAAAGCTACTGGTTTCGCAGGCGGAGGTTCAGGAGCCATGATGAAGATCGGTCTAACCGGTTTGTCCCAAAATCCGGTTTGGTCCGAGTTCCAGATATCCCGGAAACGTGATCTTTTTCTGGGGGTTAATGTTGCCATCGGCCCCCCGGATCTGATTCCATTCCTTGAAGTCGGATTAGAAAATGAAACAAAATTGAGCTTTCCCTCACAATCCGATTTTTCGTTTAATATGAATACGTTACAAGGCCTTGAACCTCTTCTCGCATTTTATCTTTTCTATGAACCAACAATCATATTTGCAGGGAAAACCATCCCGGGAGGAGACATCTGCGTTGGCGCACTTACCTGGATGGCAGAAGCATTGATTGCAAATTCCGCCCAAAGCGGAGAAATTAACAGGTTCGCTGATGAAACCGGCCTCGATTTAAACAACACAACTACTGCAGGCGTCTCTTTTGGACCGACCGAACCTAAAAGTTTCGGCCTGAAATTTGGTCCCAGCCTGGGAATAGATGTTCATGTAGGGGGTTCGAACAGAAAAACGCTTCCATCAACCATCGATTCAAAACTCAATATTTCCGGGAACTATGATCTTTCATTTTCTGTGGGGCCAAAATGGGTTGGATCCAATAAATCCAGTTATGAAATGCTATATCCGTTCAGGTTCAGAAACACAACGATTCCGGATAACTTCGGCGTTGAGTTTGAAGGGACCTATACCCGGCAAAACAACATTTTTAAATCATTCCAGTTATCCTGCGGAATTGAAAGCAGTGCACCCGGGCTGAATATTTACAGCCTTGGCGGTGACAGGCAAAAATATACTGCATGGTTCTCCATCGACAACGAATATGTGAGGAATATCCTTTTCAATGCTTCACAAATCCCTTCCAAAATTGCAAATATCGGTTATGCCGGTGTCCAGATTGCTGCGGAAGCAAATACCTTTGAAGAGGCAACGACAAGTTTTCTCACAGCAATTTACAAGGCACAAAAAGACAATAAACCGGCGAAACTGCTATATGGATTCAATGCCGAATCCAACAGCACTTTCAAACTTGATCTTAATCTTGAATTCCCGTTTTTTTCTCCCCTTTTAATAAATATTGGCGGCGGCATGGAAGCCACCCGGACTACCGAGTATAGCCTGGCCAATGGTTATTGGCTGAAAGCCTTGCCCTATCTTCAGACCGAAATGCCCAACCCTCCTGATCCCGGGCAGGTTAATTTCTATAATGCCATGACCACCCTGTGGAATCACGTTAAGGATGGTTCCGGCCAATCTTTTTGGGCTTTATGGAATGTACTGCTTGATCGTCTCTGGCATGGCAAAATACTGCATGGCAGCTGGAAAAGTCCAACTCATAATGAACTGCTTAACACTGAAGGATCGTTTCTGAAGATTAATTCACTTTCTATCCCGTCTTCACTTGATTCTGTATCTTTCAAGCATTGGAAATGGGATGCAAATTCCGGCAATGACCGGATAATTGATCCTGTTAAACAAAAGCAGCTCTCAAAATACATCAAGGCCCTGAAAAAACTCAGGGAAGAGGCTACCGGGCTTGAAACAGGGATTGGCGGTTACTTTAAATTTGAACCAAAGGGTTATGACTTTGGTGACAGTACGTTAATCTCAATTAAATACCCCGATAGTGCTGTCATAAATATTGATGAGACCAGGTTGGCTGTTTTCTGGCAGGATACCCTTGGGTTATGGCATTACATTCCATCAGTTCCCTACCCTGACTCCAACCGGGTTACGGCATATATCCGGCATTTTACCACCTACACCGTTGCACCTATCCTTCCCAATGGTGAATATGGGCTTACCCCTAACCATGACAGCATCCCGGCAAATGGTGTTTCAACTGTAAACCTGACTTCCGACATTATGTACAATGCCGACAGCACAATTCTCCCTGACAACCTGCTTTTTACGATTAGTGCTTCCCGTGGAACCATTTTGACACCCGATGCAGATGCAACTGTTGCCGGAATACAGGTCAATACTCATGATGGTAAAATTCAATTTCAACTTAAATCAGATACGACAGCCAGCCCAATAAGTTTACTGGCGCTCTCGGTAAACGGTTATGCAAAATGTCAGGCGGTAATTAAGTTGTACGACAATTTGCCTCCTGTTGCCCCGGTGATCATCAGCGCCATTGCATTTGACAACTCCATAGTTTTGAAATGGGCTCCGGTAATCGATGTTGATCTGGCCGGGTATAAAATTTATTTTGACAAGGATTCTCCCGATCCGCCATATCTCGGGACTTCCAGCGTCTGGGGCCATCCAAGCCCGGTCAATGTCGGGATGACCAACACCTACAGGTTAACGGGTCTTGGAAATGACAGCATTTTTTACATTGCCATGACTGCTGTTGATATTTCAGGAAATGAAAGTCCCTTTTCAATTCCGGTTTCAGTTGTGGTGAATCCTGTCCCAACGCAGGTGTCAATCCCAACTGACACAGTTGTCAGCGGTTCCATAAACTGTTACAATGCCGCGCAGACTATAACGGTAGCTGGTAACGGGTCAACTTTTGTGATTAAAACCGGGGGGCTTGCAAAACTGATTGCAGGGCAGAACATCGTAATGCTGCCCGGAACAAAAGTGTTGCCGGGCGGATACATGCATGGTTACATCGTCAGTGATGAACAATATTGTAACCAGGTTGAAACCGGTCTGAATGTAAATTCTGACGAAGCCCTCATAAGTAATGAAATTCCTGTTTTTACCAGGGAGGATTCTTTCTTTAAGATCTATCCCAATCCAACCAATGGAAAATTCATGATAGCTATTACTAAAAAACTGGGAGTTTTAACTGCAACAGTAAGCATTTACAACCTGCTGGGGGGCCAGGTTTTAACCAATGAAATTTCAACTACTCAACCCAATGAGTTATCACTTCAAAATTCACCAAAAGGGATTTACATCGTTCGGGTTATTATTGAAAATGAGGTTTCAACGGCAAAAATAATTAAACAATGAAAAAGTCACTATTCCTTTTAGCTCCACTCTTCTTTTTTCATTGTTCTCTATTTGCGCAGACCGGCTCCATCACCAACATCCAGGTTTCCCCCCGAACCGATGGTTCCGGGAATGTAGATATTTTTTACAACTTGACAGGATCAGCTCCCAGCTATTTTGTAAGTATGGAGGTGAGTTTTGATAATGGAAGTACGTTTGCTGCTGTTTCACCAACTTTTCTTACAGGGACCTCAGGTATTACCCCGGGTACAAACCTGCATTTGATATGGAACGGCAAAGGCAGCAATAACAATACCTACAGCACCCAAAGCAAGGTCAAACTAATTGTTAGCAACTCCTTCCCATGCGGGGTGCCTTTTACCGATTCCCGGGATGGTAAAATATATAATACGGTTCAGATTGGTGCCCAATGCTGGCTAAGAGAGAACCTGAATATCGGTACGAGAATCAATGGATCTTCCGGACAAACAAACAACAGCATCGCAGAGAAATTTTGTTACAACGACCTTGAATCGAATTGCACTATATACGGTGGCCTGTACCAATGGGATGAGATGATGCAATATGTAACAACAGCAGGTGTTCAAGGTATATGTCCGACAGGCTGGCATATTCCAACAGATGGAGAATGGTGTACCCTAACTCAATTTTTAGAACCGACCGTGAATTGCGGACAGGTGGGTTTTAGGGGAACCAATGTTGGAGGCAAGATGAAATCTCCCGGTACTATGGAGGATAGTACAGGTCTGTGGTACTCCCCAAATACCGGGGCCACCAACGAAAGTGGATTTACTGCCGTTCCTGCAGGTTACCGTTACGACAATGGCTTTTTCTACAACATTGGCGGAAACGGCTTTTGGTGGAGTTCATCTACGGACGATGTAGACAATGCCTGGTACAGGGCTTTGTCTTGTAACCAAAGTAGTGTTTACAGATACTACTTCAGTAAGTATATCGGGTCTTCTGTGCGTTGTTTAAGGGATTGATTGCGCACAGCTACATACTAAACGACCGGAAACTAATATTTTCGGTAAAAATTAGAGAGTTTGTTGTAAGCAAGATGGTGGGTTGCAAACAGAGTAAAAGTGCAATTAAAAGATATTAAAGAACCAAAATATGAGAATAATCACCCTATTGCTTTATGCACACCTGGTTTTACCTTTTGCTTTATTTTCCCAACCCGGTTCCATCACCAACATCCAGGTTTCCCCCCGAACCGATGGAAGCGGTTACATCGACATTTATTATGACCTCCAGGGTACGGCAGGTACCTATTACCTCAGTATGGAGGTGAGTTTTAACAATGGAACGTCCTTTACTTCGATAGCTTCAACTTATTTGACGGGAAGTATCGGAGCAGTTGCCCCTGGTAACAACCGGCATATCATTTGGAATGGCAAAGGCAGCAACAACAACACTTACAGTACTCAAAGCAAAGTCAAACTCATTGCAAGTACCTCCTGGTCATGCGGGCAACCTTTTACCGATTCAAGGGATGGGAAAACATACAACACCGTTCAAATCGGAACCCAATGCTGGATGGCGCAAAACCTTAATATCGGCACGAAAATAGATAGTTCCAGCAATCAGACAAATAACAGCACAATTGAGAAATACTGTAACAACGACCTTGAATCGAACTGCAATATATACGGAGGTTTTTACCAATGGAATGAGATGATGCAATATGTAACCACCCCAGGTGTGAAGGGGATTTGCCCTACGGGCTGGCATATTCCAACTGATGCACAGTGGACAATAGTTACAACTTTTCTTGGAGGAACAAGTATTGCGGGAGGGAAAATGAAATCTACTGGTACCATAGAGGCTGGTACAGGTCTGTGGCTTTCCCCAAATACCGGCACCAATGAGAGTGGATTTACAGCCTTTCCGGCAGGCTTCCGTGACAGCTTTGGTTCGTTCTTCTTCCCTGGCTTTATTGGCCTCTGGTGGAGTTCATCTGAGACCAATACTAACATTGTTTGGGGCCGGTGGATGTTCTGCTATAGCAGCAATATTCAAAGGGTAGAAGACGAAAAGGCCAGTGGGTATTCTGTCCGCTGTTTGCGGAATTAGGTGCCCCCAGGCGCAGAGGTAATTACCAACTGGTAATTACCGAACATATGTGAGCTTGTTGTTATCAAAAGGGTGATTTCGAATAATAATAGTTTTATCGAAACTAAAAATGAGAATAGTAACCATTATTGTCTTAGTGTATATGGGCTTCCCCATTGCTCTACTATCCCAAACCGGCTCCATCACCAACATCCAGGTTGCCCAGCGAACCGATGGCTCGGGGAATGTAGATATTTTTTACAACTTGACAGGTCCAACCCCCAACTACTTTATAAGCATGGAGGTTAGTTTTAACAATGGCAGCAGCTTTACGGCTGTTTCTTCAACATACCCTTCTGAGAATAACAGTGTTATCCCCGGGTCGAACCGTCATCTGATATGGAATGGTAAAATAAGTAATAACAACACGTACAGCGCCCAAGCCAAAATTAAATTGATTGCCAACACAAGTATTCCTTGTGGACAATCTTTCACCGATTCTAGGGATGGGAAATCTTACAATACAGTTAAGATTGGAACTCAATGCTGGATGAAAGAGAACCTGAACACAGGAACCATGATAAATGGGTACCTGAACCAAACCAATAATCAGATGCTGGAGAAATATTGTTATGCAAACCATGAGTCTAATTGTACTGAATATGGAGGATTGTATCAGTGGAATGAAGTAATGCAATACACCATAACACCGAAAGTGCAAGGGATTTGTCCGCAGGGTTGGTACCTCCCAACCAATGGGGATTGGACAGTTCTGATTAATTTTCTTGGAGGGGAAGCTGTTGCAGGAGGACTAATGAAAGAAGAAGGAACAGCACACTGGAGTTCACCGAATACAGGTGCAACCAATGAAAGTGGGTTTACAGCCCTGCCCGGAGGTCTCCGTTACACCTACGACATCGGATTCGCATTATGGCACTCTTACACATGGTTTTGGTCTTCTTCAGAATATTCTCCAGCCCAAGGGGCGAGCCAAAATCTTGTCAACTACAATAGTTTTATATACCTAAGCGCCAATGGCGACCCTGTTGGGAATAGCGTGCGTTGTCTTAAGGGTGACGCTATGCCTACTGTATCTACCATACCTGTATCAAACATAACTCCGACATCTGCAATATCCGGTGGAATTATTGTAAATGACGGTGGTTCACTGATAACTTCAAAAGGAGTATGTTGGAGTACAACTGCAGTTCCGACAATTGCTGATTTTCATACAACAGATGGAGCCGGAGCCGGAACTTTCACAAGTTATATTACGGGCTTTTCCCTAACCGATCATTATTACGTCAGGGCCTATGCAACAAATGGTGTTGGAACTTCCTATGGGAATGAGGTCAATTTCACGATGTCGGGAACAACCAGCGGACCCTGTCCTGGAATACCAAACATAACTGATCCGCGCAATGGCAAATTGTACAACACGGTTCAAATAGGTACCCAATGCTGGCTCAAGGAAAACTTAAACATCGGATCAATGGTAAATAGTTCAATAGATCAAACGAACAATGGAATCATTGAAAAATACTGCGCTTGGAATGATGAAGGGGGTTGCGATATATATGGAGGATTATATCAGTGGGATGAGATGATGCAATATACATTAATCCCTGGAGTTCAAGGGCTTTGCCCATTCGGTTGGCATATTCCAACTGATGGGGAATGGACAACGATAACGACCTATCTTGGAGGAGGCAGTCAAGCCGGCGGAAAGATGAAAGAAGCAGGAACTGTTCATTGGCAAAGTCCGAATGTCGGGGCTAGCAATGAAAGTGAATTTACTGCGCTTCCAGGTGGTGCCCGTTATCCATCTGGGATTATCTACGATTTGTCCCAATCTGCAAAATTCTGGTCGTCAACGGAGTGGATACCAACACACTCTTTGATGCTAAGGCTTGACCGTAGTAGCCCCGAGGTCGGTCGTCAGGGTGATGATAAACCACATGGATATAGCATCCGATGTATTAAAAACTAAGGTGCACAAGAACGTTTACTAAATGCCTGGAAAAGTATAATGCAAGTCAAAAGAGGTGAGTTAAAAGTAATTTTATGGACTGCTAACAAATTCGAAGTTTGATGCAAAGATATTACGAGGGAAATAAAAAATGAGAATAATCATTCCAATGGTTTTAGTATGCTTGGTTTTACCCATTGCTTTATTTTCCGAAGGCGGCTCCATCAACAATATCCAGGTTTCCCAGCGAACAGATGGTTCAGGAAATGTTGATATTTATTATAATCTCGCCGGGCCTGGCAGCAGTTACTTTATAAGCATGGAGGTGAGTTTTAATAACGGGAATACTTTTGCCGCGGTTTCTTCGACTTTTCTTACCGGGACTTCAGGCATTACCCCCGGTACAAACCGGTATTTAATATGGAACGGCAAAGGCAGCAACAACAACACATACAGTGTACAAACAAAAGTCAAGCTGATTGCAAGTACTTCCGGGCCATGCGGGCAACCTTTTACCGATTCCCGTGATGGAAAAACGTATAACACCGTTCAAATCGGAACTCAATGCTGGATGGCGCAAAACCTGAACATTGGAACAAGAATAAATGGGTCTGGAAATCAAACAAATAACGGTATAATTGAGAAATACTGTTACAGCAACCTTGAATCGAATTGCACTATATACGGTGGCTTATACCAATGGAATGAGATGATGCAGTATGTGACCACCCCGGGAGTAAAGGGAATTTGTCCCACAGGCTGGCATATTCCGACGGATGCTGAGTGGACAACATTGACCACTTATGTAAATAATCAATCCTCGTACTTGTGTAACAGTACCTCTGGAAATATTGCCAAGGCAATGGCAGCTACTACATTATGGAATAGTTCAGGTAACACTTGCGCAATTGGAAATAATCTCTCTTTAAACAATGCAACCGGTTTTACAGCCGTTCCGGCAGGCGACCGTTACGACAATGCGTTCTACGGCATTGGCCTCTACGGCGGCTGGTGGAGTTCGTCTGAGGGCAGTACAAGTGATGCTTGGTACTGGGGCGTGGGCTATGGCCACAGCACTATGAACAGGGAAGGCGGTCCCAAGGGTCCCGGGTTTTCTGTGCGTTGCCTTCGGGATTTATGATCACCGTAAGAGCACAGCAACGAAGGGCGCACACCCTTTAACTGGGCTCGTAACTGTTGCAATGATGATAGATTTTAAATTGAGGGTTTACAAACCAATATTAAACAAACAATTGAAAAATGGCCTATCGGTATCGGCTATCAGGAGCAGGTACCAAACCACCCTGCGGTGCTTCCCGACAATGCGGGAGGTATTGAGCAGACGGTGAATTTGAACACCTTTCAACGCCTATAAGTTTACGAAGTTTCTAAGGTAGTTCCTTGTCCCACAATCCATGGTATCCAATTATTTCCATGCTAATACCGTGACAACCTCCTGAATATTTCACTGGAAAACAATCATGATCTTTCCTGGTTGCCTTGGTACCTTTCCCCTCTAGTTTTACACGACCTTTCCCGCTTAATTCTGCGTCGGCACATTTCCTGAGTCGTTTTCTACAAGTTTTAATGACGGAGTTCCGGTATTAATTATCTGCTAAGCTATTAGCTCTTTCCGGGATATAGTTCCACTCATTCAAGGATTTTCCAGGCATATCCTCTGTATCCTCATGTATTCCAATTCCTCCTTTACAGC
>SESA01001979.1_pt1 | contig 10012 bp, 6 predicted proteins | sample 3171451 | NCBI WGS metagenome assembly SESA01 (sample SAMN06051862, study PRJNA518727) | freshwater metagenome | biome: subpolar coniferous forest; feature: holomictic lake; material: water; isolation source: holomictic Lake 227, 8 m depth | place: Canada: near Kenora, Ontario | collected 2013-06-25...
GAATGATACCCAACAAAAATATCCGGGTGAATGGTTCGACAAGCTCACCAAGATCGTAAAATGATGATTACATTCACTAGCCACAGCTTTCCTGTCGAAGTGCCATTATCAGGTTTTTTGCAAGTGACGCCATCATTTTTCATCTCGTTAAAAGTCTTTTCAGGCAATTAGTTTGTGTTCAAGCTGATACAAAGGCTTTATCATGTATCAAAACGCCGCTTCGCCCAAGGCGAGAAAGCCAACCACATTAACAAACCATAGCCTCTGCAAATTGACAAAAAAAAATCGTCATCCACAAACCAGTCAAACCCGGTCCTTATCCATCCGTGTAATACTGAGAAACAGCCTGCTTTTCTTTGTCGCTTCCTCCGTTATAGCGGTTTATCTTTTCCGCTGGCTACCTTTGCCAACGACCACGTTTATACTGTATCGGCATTATGAAGATTTAATTAACGACCAATCATTTAAGCCCATTCGATACCAATGGGTCAGTGCAAGAAATATTTCCCCCAATGCGGCGGCAGCGGTTATTGCTTCAGAAGACCAACAGTTTTACCAACACTTTGGCTTTGATTTACAAGCCATACGCTCCGCCATTACCGCTTACATCAATGGCGGACGACGACTCAGAGGAGCCAGCACCCTTTCCCAACAAGTGGCCAAAAACATATTTCTAACGCCATCAAAAAGTTTTATCCGTAAAGGTCTGGAAGTCTGGTTTACATTATTAATTGAAATAATCTGGACTAAAGAACGGATAGTAGCGGTTTACCTGAATATTGCCGAATTTGGTGATCATCTATTTGGCATAGAAGCCGCAAGCCAACACTATTTTGGCATTCCTGCAAAAAACCTCAGCCGCTCCCAAGCCGCCATGCTAGCAGCCACCTTGCCCAATCCTCTGCGGTTGCGAGCTGCACGCCCCTCGAATTATGTCCTTAGAAGACAAAACTGGATACTCAGACAAATGCGCAATCTGGGTGATTCGCATAACCTGGATGCGTTGTAACGTTAACATGACCCAACGCAAAGCTTAATTTATGCCAGTGCCCCATTAAAACGAAGTAATTTTTTCTTGATTTTTATCATTATTTATTTGAAACTATTTGTTAGCAGCTTCTTATCTAGGGTATTCAGCTTCGTTTATTACACCCTGCACGTGATATACCACGGGGCTTTTGACCGTCCCGACCAACTTTAACATTGTCTTAATTGTTTTTTTTATTATACTAGTTAATTTATAGGTAAAAATAATGTGTTTTAGTGCTGATATGTCGCTGGGGCTTGGTATTATAGGATTTGCGGCTTCAGGCGCGACTTTTATTGATAAAACCGAAGCTTTTTGGGTAAGGTTCGCGAGAGCTTACGCCATTTTCCATTTTTCACTCATGGAGTTTATTCAATATTTTGCCTACCCGGTTGCTGACCAATGCGGCTACGGCACCAATTTTTATTTAAGCGAGATGTCAACTTACCATATTGCCCTACAAGCCGTGGCCATTATGCCGGCACTGGCAACCTACTCCTCTGACAAAACCGCCCTTAAACAGGCAACCCTAATGGGTGCATCGCTTAGCTTTTTATTCCTGATCTGCTCTTTTCTGCCCAATAACCTGCAAATTTTTAATACCACCCCCAGTTTTATTGGCAATATGGTTTCCTGTTTATTTATGGGCACTTATCATATTGGTTATCGTGTATCGAGTGCGTTCGGAACCTTTGTCACCCACGGCTCATTATTTGCGTTGGCATTGAGTGGTTTTCTCTGGAAAAATAACTGGAAAATCTCCAGTTACCATTGCTTTATGGCACTAATGACTTTATTTATGCCCCAATGGCTGCTGGGTGTATCAACCGGAGAAGCCGCCGCCATTTATTGCTTCTATTCAATCCCTATTACCATCAGTTTTATGCCGTATTTTAAAAGTTTTTTCACGGTTCAATGCTACGAAAGCAATCCCGATTTCTCCCTTAAAAGCTAAGAGACATTGAAAAACAGCCCATGAAAACAGATACGTTGTTTTACCGTCTATTTCAACGCTGGCCCCAACTAGCCTTGGAATTACTGGATCTGCAATACAGCGGTGACAGTTACCGGTTTGGTTCTGAAGAAATTAAACAAACCGCTTTTCGAATAGATGGATTGTTCATGCCAACAGTGGATGACCCGGAACAACCCCTTATTTTTGCTGAAGTCCACTATCAACCAAATATTGATTTTTATGGTCGTCTTTTCTGTGAAATCGCTTTATATTTACATCTTCACAAGCCTCGTCGTCGCTGGCTGGCGCTAGGAGGCTGTCCGAGAATAGATAACCTACTGCGGAAATGCCATTTCGGCCAGATTTTCCGCTCATTTTCATTAAATAGAACAACTATTCGCCTCAAATGACCAAAAAATCTGACTCAAAATGGCTTTCCCTCGCTACGGCTCCTATTCTCGGACAGCCTCCTAGTCATCTATCCGAATCGTGGTGCCGAAAAAGCTGCCCGTGTTGAATTTACACCGTTTATGAGCTTGCCACAATTACACCGGGTTTATTTGGAAGACTATCAAGACCAGTCTGGACTTACGCCGACGCTGGCATTAATACGCTTGATTGCCAGTCATAAACAACAGACAATAACCTTGGCGCAAGAATTAACCAGGCGACGCCATGAATTAGGCCCTGAAGGTTTGGATTTTATTGAAACCATTTTAATTTACAAGTTACCCTATTTAAGCCGTGAGGAGATTAAAACCATGTTGGCCTTAAACGATGTTGAATTAAAACAAACCCGTTTTTATCAAGAAATTGCAGAGGAAGAAAAGCAGAAAGGTCTTTTTGAAGGCAGGCAGGAAAGAAGAAAGCATTGCTTTACTGACCCGTCAATTACTTCTTAAGCCGGGGCTTCAACCCTCGCTGGAACAAACTTTACAGCACTTGCCTGGCATGCCTCTGGAAAGCTTGGAAAACCTGGCCGATGCGTTGCTCGATTTTAATGGCGTTAATGATTTACAGCACTGGCTCGCCACCAATGCTCACCTTAAAAAATAAGATAAATTATGCGCCCCTGTCGATTATCACTGTACTGAGGCCTTATCGACAGGGCGTTTTCCGGTCGGGATGACAGTGAGTGAGTGTGTCATTCAGTCAGTGTTTATCTTGGGCTTAAACACCAAATAAAAGTTTTTTAAAAGCCTTAAAAGGTTTAGACTACCCGTTAGTATCTTTAGAGGTCAATCTCTTATGTCTAGCGAAACCAATGCCACCATTTTAATTATTGATGATGCGTCCGAAAGTCTAAGTATATTAAGTGAATTGTTACAACCAACATACCGGGTGTTGGCAACAACCTCAGGAACAGCGGGCTTACGTATAGCAAGCAACCAGCCTAAGCCCGACCTGATTTTACTTGATGTGATGATGCCGGACATGGATGGTTTCGAGGTCATTACCCATCTGCGCAACGATCCCGACACACAAGATATCCCTGTTATTTTCCTCACCGCCATGACCGATACCAGCGACGAGGAACGTGGCTTGCAACTGGGTGCAGCTGATTACATTACCAAGCCGATCAGCCCACCGTTGGTGCTGGCACGGATAAATACCCAACTGGAAGCAAAGCTGGCGCGTGACTGGATGAAAGATCAAGAAGCCACCCTTAAGGCACAAGTTGCCCTGCGCATGAAGGAAAATAATCTCATCCAGCACATCAGCATTCGGGCGCTGGCGCATCTGGCCGAAATACGCGACCCGGAAACCGGCAACCATATTTTGCGCACCCAAGGTTATGTGCAACGACTGGCGACGGGATTAGCTCGCCATCCCCGTTTTGCCGCCACGCTTACCGAAAGCTACATTGACATGTTAACCCGGTCAGCGCCGCTGCATGACATCGGCAAGGTCGGCATTCCCGATCACATACTGCTGAAACCCGGCAAGCTTACGACCGATGAATGGGCCATTATGCAAACCCATGCCAAGCTGGGCAGCGATGCCATCGAAAAGGCAGAGCGTGACATCAAACAAGCAGAATGTGACATTGAGACACGCATGGTATTTCTTTCTGCCGCCAAAGAAATCGCCCATTGGCACCATGAAAAATGGGATGGTAGCGGCTATCCAGATGGTTTGGCAGAGGATGCCATTCCTGTTTCCGCACGGCTGATGGCAATCGCCGACGTCTTCGATGCCCTGATCTCACCACGCCCCTACAAGCTGGCAATACCCTTCAAAGAAGCCCGTGACATCATCGCCGCAGAGCGCGGCAAGCACTTCGATCCCGAGCTGGTTGATGCGTTTCTTGAAGGCTTTGACGATTTTGTCGCTATTGCCAAACAATACCTCGATGCTGCACTGAACTGATAACCCACCAACGCTGGACAAACCAACACTGTTTATCCAAACAGGAGCCGTTATAATGACCCGTAAAAAACACCCAACAAATGCAGAAAAAACTCAGGAACTTAGCAATATAAACGACCTGCAGGAAGCCGATAATGCCGTAAATAAAGGATCAAAGACGAGGGCAACGCCTGCTACCGCTTTTCCCATTGTCGGCATAGGTGCCTCGGCTGGGGGCTTGGCGGCTTTTGAGGCATTTTTTTCCGGCATGCCCGTCGACATTGACCCCGGCATGGCCTTTATTCTGGTTCAGCACTTGGCACCAGACCACAAAAGCTTGCTCACCGAACTTATTCAACACAGCACCCGCATGCCCGTCGTTGAAGTCGAAGACGGCATGACGGTAAAACCCAATTGCGTCTACATTATCCCGCCCAACTGCGACATGGCGTTTATAAACGGCACCCTGCAATTGCTGGAACCCTTCTCGCAGCGCGGACTGCGCCTGCCGATAGACTTTTTCTTCCGGTCGCTGGCCCAAGATCAACGCGAACGCGCCATCGGCATCGTGCTGTCCGGCACCGGTAGCGACGGCACCTTGGGCGTTCGAGCCATCAAGGGAGAAGGCGGTATGGTCATGGCGCAAAACCCCGAGTCCACCGAGTTCGACTCCATGCCGCGCAACGCCATCGCCACCGGCACGGTGGACTTTGAACTGCCACCTGCCGAGATGCCTGCCCAGCTCATGGCCTATGCCAAACACACCTTCGGCAAACCCTATCAAACCACTACCGCATCGAAGGAGAAATCCGAAAACTCCTTACAAAAAATCTTTGTTCTGGTGCGTGCCCAGACCGGACACGACTTCTCCCAGTACAAACTGAACACCATCCATCGACGCATCGAGCGGCGCATGGCTGTTAACCAAATTGAAACGATAGACGCCTACGTCAAATATCTGCAACAAAGTCCAAGCGAGGTACATGCGTTGTTTCGTGACCTCCTGATCGGCGTGACCAATTTCTTCCGCGATACTGATGCTTTCCTGGCGCTTGAAAAAGAAATCTTGCCCATGCTCTTTGCCTACAAGCTACCGGCTGACAGCATTCGCGTCTGGGTACCTGGCTGCTCCACCGGCGAGGAGGCCTATTCCATTGCCATGCTCTTGCAGGAACGGATCGACGTGCTTAAAGCCAACTACACGGTACAGATCTTCGCCACAGACATTGACAGTCAGTCTATTGCCTCGGCTCGCGTCGGCCTGTATCCAACCGGCATCTCCACTGACATTACGCCTGAACGGCTGACGCGTTTTTTTACGATCGAGGCCGACGGCAGCGCCTACCGCATCAACAAAAGCATCCGCGAAATGATAATTTTTTCCGAGCAAAATGTGATCAAAGATCCGCCTTTCTCCAAACTGGATCTGATCAGTTGCCGTAACCTGCTTATTTATATGAACAAAGAGTTGCAGGAGAAGCTCATGCTCCTGTTCCACTTCGCGCTTAACCCGGAGGGCATACTGTTCTTGGGTAGCTCCGAAAGTATAGGTGAATTGACCGATCTGTTTATTGCACTCAACCGCAAAGCGAAAATGTACCAACGCAAAGAGGATTTTCACGGCAACCAGCGTACAAACCTGGCCCGGTTTTCCCTGCTCGCCGATAAAATACTCATCCGAAACCCGGTCAAACAAGCAACTCCCGTAAAACTCCCCCTGCGCGAACTCACCGAACAGGCGCTATTGCTGCAGATCGCCCCGGTCGGCGCACTCGTGAATGACCTAGGTGACATTCTCTACCTGCACGGCCGCACCGGGCTATATCTGGAACCGAGTTCAGGTGAATCGAGCCTGAATAACATCCTTAAAATGGCCCGCGAAGGGCTGCGAATCGGCCTGACCACCAGCCTGTACAAAGCGGTGAGCACCCAGGAGATTGTCCACTGCACCGGTCTTCGCGTTAAAAGCAATAGCCATTTTTCCTATGTCAATTTGACCATCCGTCCGGTGAAATTCACCTCTATCGCACCCTCTGATGTACCGCTCTACCTGGTTATCCTGGAGGAGGACCCACACCCGGCCGGACAGGCCGGACAGGCCGGACAGGCCGGACAGGCCGGACAGGCCGGACAGGACGACGCAGACACAGAAGCCGACGCACGCGTCGCGGCTCTTGAGCAGGCCTTGCTGGCCAAAGAAGAACACCTTCTGATCACCACCGAGGAACTGAGCACCGCCAACGAAGAACTCAAATCCACCAACGAAGAACTGCAATCCAATATCGAAGAATTGCAATCCACCAACGAAGAACTGGAGACCGCCAAGGAAGAATTACAATCCATCAACGAAGAGCTGTCTACGGTCAACACCGAACAGCAACTTAAGGTCATTGATCTGTCACGGATCAATAACGACATGATTAATCTGATGGCGGGCACCGGCATCGGCACCGTTTTTGTGGACTCAGCTATGCGTGTTGTGCGCTTTACCAGTGCCGCCAGCGAGATCATCAACCTGATCCAAAGCGATATCGGCAGACCCGTGAGTCATATTGCCTATAACCTGCAGAACTATTACAGTCTGGTTAAAGACATTCAGGAGGTACTGAATACCCTGATCCCCAAAGAGGCTGATGTGCAGTCTTTGACGGACAAGTGGTACACCATGCGCATATTGCCCTACCGTACCCTCGAAAATATAATCGAGGGCGCGGTAATCACTTTTGTTGATATTACTGAATCTGTGCGCACACGAGAGGCGTTAAAAAATGCCAATCAAATACTCCGTATGGCAGTCGTTGTTCGTGATGCAAACGATGCCATCACCATGCAGGATCTCAATGGCCGTATTCTGGCCTGGAATCCTGGAGCCGTGCGAATGTATGGCTGGAGTGAAGCCGAAGCACTGCAAATGAACGTATGTGATCGAATCCCTGAAGCACTGAGAGAGAATGAGCTAGCCAAAGTCCATCAGCTTAGCCTGACTGAAATTATGGAACCGTACTGTACACAACGACTAACACGAGAAGGTGCTATTGTAGAGGTATGGATGACTGCCACTGCTTTAAGGAATAAAGCCGGAGAGCTGTATGCGATTGCAACCACCGAACGGACAAGAGAAGCTATAATTAATTTAATAAACAAATCGGGCGATGCTCAACATGACTAAACAACTCGATAAGGATAACTTATCAATAAGCTCGGCGTTGACTCTTCGACGACAAGCCGAAAAAATCGTGCAGGCGCGCACTGCGCAGTCACTGCAAGCCCTAAAGACAATGACGCCCGAAGCAACCCGGCAAATGCTTTATGAGTTACAAGTTCATCAGATTGAACTGGAAATGCAAAACCAAGAGCTTCAACGGACACAGATGGAACTGGATGCTTCACGGGAGCGCTATTTCGATCTCTATGATCTGGCACCGGTAGGCTATTGCACCGTTAATAAACAGAGCATTATCCTGGAAATCAACCTCACCGCAGCTACCTTACTGGGCGTAGCTCGTTGGATTCTGCTTAAGCAACCGCTCTTTCGCTTCATCTTTAAAGATGATCAAGATATTTTCTACCTGCACCGCAAACAACTCTTTCAAACCCGTGAACCGCAAACCTGCGAATTGCGCATGGTAAAGCCTGACGGCACGCAATTTTGGGTGCAACTGACGGAGACCGCTGTGCAGAGCTATAACCGCGAATCTTTATTTCGAGTTGTACTAAGTGACATCAGCGAGCGCAAGAAGACTGAAGCTGAACTTGAACTGCACCGCTTTCATCTTGAGCAACTCGTTTCATCGCGCACCGCCGAACTGATAATTGCCAAGCAAGTCGCCGAAGCGGCAAACCTGGCCAAAAGTAACTTCCTGGCCAAAATGAGCCACGAGATCCGCACCCCGATGACCGCGATCATCGGCCTCACCTATCTGCTACGCCGCACCGGACTGGCTCCTGAACAAGCCGAGCGGGTCGGCAAGATTGATACCGCCGCCAATCATCTGCTGTCCCTTATCAACGACATTCTCGATATGTCTAAAATTGAAACCGGTAAGCTCGAACTTGAAAACACCGACTTTCAGCTCTCGGAAGTGCTCGAGAATGTCAGGCTTATAATCGACGAATCGGCGCATAACAAAGGGCTCTCTTTCCAAATTGGGGGTGATGCTGTCCCGCTATGTTTACGGGGCGACCCTATTCGCCTGCGCCAGGCTTTACTTAACTATGCGGGTAACGCCATCAAGTTTACCGACCAGGGTTCCATCATTCTGCGTGCTAAATTACTGGAAGACAAGGGTGACGAATTGGTGTTGCGTTTTGAGGTCGAAGATACCGGCATCGGCATTCCACCTGACAAGATGGCTGCCCTGTTCCTGCCCTTTGAACAAGTGAACACGGGCAAATACGGCGGCACCGGCCTCGGGCTCTCTATCACTCGACAACTGGTGCAAATGATGGACGGAAAAGTGGGCGTTGACAGCACGCCGGGGTCGGGCAGCACTTTCTGGTTTACTGCCCGCCTGCAACGCAGCCACGCCAGTAGTATGCCGACTATTTTCACCACCACGAATTCACGAAACGCAGAGATACAGTTGCGCCAAAGTTACCGTGGAATAAAGCTGTTGCTGGTAGAAGACAACGCCATTATTCGTGAAGTGGTTCAAGAGCTGCTGCGTGATGTGGGTATGGTAGTGGAGACCGCTGAAGATGGCCGTGAAGCCGTGGAAAAGGCTCAAACCCAAGATTATGATCTGATTCTGATGGACATGCAGATGCCCAATATGGACGGAATGGAAGCCACTCGCACTATCCGCCGCTTGCCCGGATGGGAAATAAAACCGATTGTGGCCTTAACCGCTAACGCCTTCATTAATGATCGTCGTGCTTGTGTCGAGTCGGGCATGAACGACTTTCTTGCCAAACCCCTGAAGCCGGAGTTGCTTTATACAACCCTTCTGAAATGGTTGCCGCCCGGAGTAACAAATGAGCCTGATGAAGCTGATCGAAAGCCCGATGGCACTGTACCAGACAACGATCTGTCTATTACAGCACAAATGCAGGCTCGGAAAACGGCTACCGAAGCTGCCCTGGTGTTAATGGCAAAAGTACCTGGTTTAAACATACCGTATTGCCAGTCATTACTGGGTGGCAATGCCGAAAAATTTCTGGAATTGCTGAATCTTTTTATCGCATCCCACGCCCATGACATGACCACACTAACTGCAAGTCTTGCAAAAGGAGATCACACAGCAGCCAAGCGTCTGATTCATTTGCTTAAAGGCACGGCCGCAACACTGGGAATTGATAACCTGGCCGACATGGCGAACCGATTGGAAGAGCTGTTACAGGAGAACCACTATGAGACTATTCAAAGCGACGCTATCGACACTGAAATCAATAACATCAATCTTGAGTTGATTGCCATTGCGGCCGCATTGCCGACCTTATCCACCCCTCCGCCGGACACACCGCCGCCAGATCAAGAAACCCTGAAGACAGTTCTTAAGGAACTCGACACACTGCTTGCACAGAGTAACGCTGCTGCCATCCCGCTATTTGAGACGCATGTGGCATCCCTAAAAACCCTGCTTGGCACCGCCTGTGAAGAACTTACCCAACAAATCAAACAATTTGAGTTTGAAAAAGCACGGAAAACCTTGCAGACTATTTTAAAACAGTAATAAAAATCA
>SESA01001980.1_pt1 | contig 10011 bp, 17 predicted proteins | sample 3171451 | NCBI WGS metagenome assembly SESA01 (sample SAMN06051862, study PRJNA518727) | freshwater metagenome | biome: subpolar coniferous forest; feature: holomictic lake; material: water; isolation source: holomictic Lake 227, 8 m depth | place: Canada: near Kenora, Ontario | collected...
TTTTCCTTTTAGATCCCCGGAGGTTATTAAAAAATGCCGCATCGGCCACATAAATTCCAAGTATTCGACATCAATCTTCATTGTAATTCAACTTACCCGTGTAGTTCTATGAACCATTCAGTGATTTCTATGCTCTTTTTCGCACAACGATACGCCAAATTTGTAGCACCGCAATTTTTTTCAATGTATAAACTCATATTGTTGGTGCATAAAAAGAAAACACCAGGAACGGCCAGCCTGGTGTTTCATATAAACCTAAATCGAAATGCACAAATAAAAACTATTTAAACCGCATTATTAGCAAAACACACACACTATTATTCAATCGACCGTTATGACAAATATACGACAATCTACCCCAAAATCCTAACGAAATTTTCAATGAGTCCAATTGTCAGGATTCACTTTGATTGGCTGGTTCATTGAGTTGTTCCATTGATATAGAAATTGAATCACAGAAGGTACTCCGTCAGTTACTTCATTGACCAGAGCCTAAAGGTGGATGAATTTGGGCTTGTGTGGGATGCAGTCATTGAATCTGAAAGATATCCGTTTGTGGGACTATATAGAGGTTTTCATTAATTAAAAGGCACTGTTAATCTAATAAATTTAATATTTTAGCATCAAAATTCAATCAAATGACCAAAGTCCAGGTCATCGAGCAAATCGTCGCCAGCACCGGCATTCAAGCCGTCTAAAGAATTTTTGAGTTCCGTTAAATCAATAGTGAAGGTAAAAAAGACATCCATATGAAACCTCATTTCGTCAACGACAACTTCGACCTGATGGTTGATAACCCGAAAAATTATAGATTGAGGATCTTCTATTTCAATCGCAAAGACAAACGATCAATAGTGCCAAAGCGGAATCGTTTTCCGGGCTGGACTGTTAATTTTGCCCGCCCCTTTGTTTACTGGTGGGCATTAGGCATTGCTGCCGTAATTATTTTTGCATGGGTGATGCAATCATTATAAATCCGCAGGTGTAAAATGGGTTATTATATACCAGAGACTTAACCCCACACCGCTTTAAAGAAAGCCTCTAATTTTTTCCGGTGTTTCTAAACCGGCATTTTTTGATTTTGTTTCCTCCAGCTAAAACCGTCAAAAGGTAATCAATGTATCCGGCTTATACAGTGCATGACAATCCAGCTGTTTATGATAAAATAGTAAGGTCGGTGTAATTATATTAAAAAATATTTTTATTCGTTTGCAACCATTTTTGAGTTCATCTTGTCTTTGTATCATTCAAGGACTTTTTAATTTGGCGAAATATGCATACAAATGACTCTTACACAGACAAGATGCATGATCTGTTCTCAGAACTGGATGGTGCGTCGCAAATTTTCATCACGGGCCACGCGGGCTCTGATATTGATATGTTCAACGGAGAGGCTCAGCTTGACATCGTCTCGGTGAACAAATTTAAAACACCCAAGGCGTTTGGCCAGCACATCGGCCATGTTTGCCAGCGGATAACCGACCGGGCCATGGAGGAGCAGGCTGATCTCAAACCGGGCAAGCGGTCGGGGTTCATCGAGGAGGTGAACCACTACTTCGGCCTCCTGGTAAAGGAGACCCTGTTCGAACCGGCATCGCGGTGTGAAGGCGAAAAACGTAACAGGAAACATGACAAAGTTTATCTGTTCAAAACGGTATCGGTCATCCTTGAAGACGGGCGGGATGTAAGCTCCCTGCAAAAGGAGCATTTCCGCAAACTGGCCTTCAGGTATTCGCTGGCGTGGCGGCGGGCGATCAAAGAATCGCGGACAAAGCTTAAGGATCTGGCCTTCCTGGTCGAATATCTGCCCGACAGCCGGGTAAAAACCGTGAAGGCCGTTAACAAGATCATTGTAAAAAGCACGGCGGCCAGGCTGGCCCTGCTGGCCAGGATATTTTTTGAGATCCGGATATTTGCCACGGGCAACAAAGAAGAGTTGGTGCGCTGTTTCACGCATAACTTTGGCACCATCCACAAGGATGATCTGAGCCCGGTAACCTTCAGGAACAAATTCGACAAACCCGATTCCGCAGCCATTGACTATGTGCGGCGTGAACTGGAGGGTATGATTGTTATCCTGAATAAACTTGAAAAACGCTACTACTGAGCAGGCCTCCTTCAGACTACCCTCAAGCCACGCTCAAGCCACTCTTAAGCCGCCTTCAATACATCCAGCATAGTAATCGAATACTGAAAACATCCATAAAGCTTCGGGCGAGCTTCGGGAAAGCTTTGAGAGAATGATCATAATACACACATAACCAGTGTATTGATCAAGGGTGTACACCCTTTTCCACCTTGCGGAGGGCTTTTTGGCAAATTATCTTTGCGGTTCATTGAATTTGCAGCGCGGGATAAACCATCCTGCAGGCAAATACCGGTTAATAAACGGCCCCGGCCAGGCCACAGTTATAAACCTTTAAACTTAAAATCATGTCAAATTCAAGAACAAACAGCCTTGCAACAGGCTTTAGAGGAAAATTCGGGAACCTTTTTGTCCTCACCCAACGCCGCGGAAAATCGCTGATGGGAAAAGTCCCGGAACTGTCATCCAAAGAACCTTCAGCCAAACAGGTGGCGGTGAAGGAAAAATTCCTCGCTGCCACCGAATATGCGCGGCGGATTCTCATGAACCCCTACTACAAGGAATTGTATAATTCAAGGGGCGCTGGCATAAAAACTGGATACAATGTAGCGGTAGCAGATTTTTTCAAACCTCCCAAGATTACTGCGATCGACCCATCGGATTATCATGGCCATACCGGCGATGTCGTGCGGGTGAAGGCGATCGATGATTTCAAAGTAGCCAGGGTCATGGTGACCCTGCTTGATGAAAACAATGTGAAACTGGAATTCGGGGAGTGCATTCAGACCGAAGACGGATCAGACTGGATCTATACTGTAACGGCCGACCATGCCCCCACTGGTGGACAACAGGTCAGGGCAGTTGCCTATGACATCCCCGGAAACATAGGGGAAATGGCATGCCCGGTGGTATAACACGGGGATTGGCGGATAGGAGGGCCCCTGCGAGCAGGCAGGGGTCCTTTGACTGCCAGGTGGTGAAATGAACCTTTTAAATTTTAGCATTATGGAACCAAAATTCATGTGGATCCTCGACAACGGGCATGGCACTGACACACCCGGAAAACATTCGCCCCTGCTTGACGACGGGCAGCAGCTGCCGGAGTATGCCTTCAACCGCGATGTGGTGCGGCGGCTCATGGCGATGATGGAGAGCAGCGGACTCTGTTTTCACCAGCTGGTGCCGGAGGAGGAGGATATCCCCCTCGGGGTGCGTGTGGAACGCGCCAACCAGCTGAAAAGCAGTCTCCCGTTGCGGTTTGTCTCCATCCATGCCAATGCCTGTGGCCAGGAGTGGAACAGTGCAGGCGGCGTTGAAACCTACTGCTTCCGCAGAGGAACGCTATCGGAGACCCTGGCCGGTATTTTCCAGCATTACCTGGCGGGTACCACCGGCTGGCGCAACCGCGGGGTGAAGGAGGCCGCTTTTTACGTGCTGAAGTACACGAGGATGCCGGCCATCCTGACCGAGAACGGGTTTTACACCAACCGGGGGGAGTGCCTGAAGATGCTCCTGCCTGCTTGGCGCGAGCGCATCGCCCTGGCCCACCTTCGGGCCATCAGGCTGGCGGAACTTGCGGCGGAAGATCCGGCGGGGGGTGTCAGGCCCTTTAAAAACAGACGAACCAATTCAATTATTCACCTTTAAAAATTATCATCATGGAAAAGAAAACAGTTAAAATTGGCAGGGATGCCAAGACCGGGAAGTTCATCCCGGTTAAAAAAGCGGAGAAAAATCCGAACACAACGATTGTGGAGACGATCAAACGGAGAAAGTAGCCGTGACCCGCAGGTTGCCCGTGCGGCAGCCTGCGGGCTCTTAAAACACTAAAAACAGCCTGTTATGAAAGTGCAATTTCTATTCAGTCACCCCCTGGTGATCCTGCTGGCCGACTTTGTGATGAGTTTGCTGGCTACCTGGGTGCTGTTCCGCTTCCTGAAGTCGAGCACGACCATCATCAAGCCCAAATGGCGGGCGGGCGGCGCCATCGCCGGATTTATCGTGATCTTCGGCATGTCGTTCACCTTCTCCGATGCCTGGCTCGAAAAATACATCTATGCTTCACGGCGGTTCAACATCAGCGGGACGGTGGTGCTCGACCAGGGATATTTCCACGATGGCACCACGGTGGAGGAGATGCCGCCGGCCGCCTATGTGCTTACCTCGAAGGACGGGAGCTATACGCTGCCGGGGATCCGGTACGATGAAAAGGAGATCAGCGAGGTAACGGTGGCCTTTCAACATGAGAATTTCATCCCGGTGAAACATACGTTTGGCGCCGGGGAGTTTACGGTGGATTGGGAGAAGCTTTTGATTTCTATCAGGGATACCGTGAGGTTAAGGAGGGTGCCGAAGGAGATTCTGGAGGAGGTGACAAGGTAACAAGGTAACAAGGTAACAAGGTAACAAGGTAACAGGGTAACAGGGTAACAGGGTAATGATATAAAAAATTCTTTTATGAAAACAATTTTGACTTTTCTTTTGATTTCGTTGACGGGGATGCTCTGCGGGGCGGGGTATGGCCAGCGGTCGACGATTTACGGGTATGTTTACCTGGTGACGCAACGGGATACGATCAGGCTGGGGAAGGCGCATGTAATGATGTACCGGATGATTCCCGGAAAGGAAGATGAGCGGGTCGCTGATTTTTATGCCAATGACGACGGCAAATACATGGTGGCCGAAATTCCATACGGTAGCTATTATTTCAAGGTATACTACGGGAAAGAGGCGCCGATGCGTTTTTTTGCACCCGGAGGCCCGACCGAGAAGGGACCCCGTTTCGCAGTAGACCAGTTATTAAAGACAGTGCCGCCGATGTATGTGAGAAATCCTTAAGAGGTAACAGGGTAACAGGGTGACAAGGTAACAGAGTAATGAAGTAATGGAGTGATGGGTTTTTTAAAGCGTTTTTTATGAACCAGGTGTATCCGGTTATTGTCGTGCCGGGAATTACAGCGACGAATTTTAGGGATGCGTATGCGATGCCGCCGGAGGTTGTTTGGTCGGTGCTGACGAAGCGCTATGAGCAGCTTACGCTGCACCCCGACAACCCGGGTTATGAAGCGGCAGAGCCTGCCCGGGTGGTGCCGGACCAGCTGTTCGGGATCACCTACAGGGAGATGATCGGTGAACTGCGCTTTAACTTGCGTGAACGGGAGGATCTCCCGGTGCCGGTGTATCCCTTCGGTTATGACTGGCGGCAGCCCCTGGCGGCCACAGAAAGGCAGCTGGAGGCATTTATCGAAGAGGTGATCGAACGCACCAAACTCATGAAGCATTACCATGCGCCCTGGTTCCTCGATCATCCGAAGGTGAACCTGGTGGGTCATTCGATGGGGGGAATGATCATTGCCGGCTACCTGGAACGGAACGGGGGCGGCAACAGGGTGCACAAAGTGGTTACCCTGGCCACCCCCTTCAGGGGATCGTTCGAGGCACTGATTAAGATCGCCACCGGCACGGCCAACCTGGGCACCCCCGAGCCATCGAGCCGCGAGCGTGAGGCGGCCCGCATGATGCCGGCGCTCTACCACCTGCTGCCCACCTGCGAGGGGGTCAGGATGGCGGAGGATGTTGCAGGCGACCTGTTCGACCCCGCGGTATGGCAGGCGAGCATCGTGAATTCACTGAGGGAATTTGTGCGACTGCACGGCGTTTCACAGCAGGATCCTGCGTCACAGGCTGTCACGCTTTTTGCCGGGCTGCTCACGACTGCCAAAGAATACCGGAACCGGATCGAACGATTCAGGCTTCCGGATGCCGGGTTAACCCCGGGCGACTGGCTGTGCATTGCCGGCGTGGATGCCGGGACCCGGGTGGGTGTGCGTATTGAAAAGGATGCATCGGGGCCCTGTTTCAACCTGACAGGGAGGGACCGCATCAATAACTGGGACGTGAAAGGGAATGATGCGCAACGGATGCTTACCGGCGACGGCACGGTTTCTCTGAAGGGGGCGATGCCCGGTTTCCTGCAGCCGGAGCATGTCGTTTGCCTTTCGCCCGATGATTTCGGGTACTGGGAGGTGAAGGACCGGGCCACCGTGAAGCTGGCCGGATTCCACGGGCTGCTGCCCAACATGAATCTCATCCACCGACTGATTGTAAGGCATTTTACAGGCAGGCCGGATGTGTATCATAACACTTGGGGGAGAGCGGTGCCAGGGGTTACTGAATGGGATCCGCCGTTCAGGCTTTCACTTAAAAGCAATGGTTGAAACATCAGTAACCTCATCGCAGCTGACTTATGTAAATGGTCCATCCCTGTTCATTGAATGTTAAAAGGTTGAAGGGATCAGCCAAAACCGGCAAAAGGTAGTCGGTGTGACCGGTCCGTGCAGTTATGCCGCATAAAAATAAAACTTGACTTTTTTGGAAAAATACTTACCTTTGGCGTTAGTATCGTAAAACGTTCATATGATCCAATCCTTCAGCTCAAAAGAAACAGAAAAAATCTGGGAAGGTTCAAGGTCGACAAAACTTCCGAATACCATCCAGGAGACAGCAAGAAGGAAGCTGAGGATGCTGAATAACTCTATAGATCTAAAGGACCTGACGATCCCTCCCTCCAACAGGCTGGAGAAGTTAAAAGGGGAACTTGACGAATTTTATAGTATCAGAATAAATGATCAATGGAGGATCAAATTTAAATGGACAGACGGGCATTCGTACAACGTTGAAATAATTGATTATCATTAGCGACAAAATTATGTACAAGTTAAGAAACATACATCCGGGTGAAATTCTGCAGGAAGAATTTCTTTCCCCGATGGGCCTCACTGCATATCGCCTGTCATCGGATATCGGAATACCGCAAACAAGAATCAGCGAGATAATAAAAGGAAACAGGAGAATCACTGCTGATACTGCAATCCGACTAAGTAACTATTTTGGAAATTCTGTGAAATTCTGGTTAGGACTTCAGGATGATTATGATGTCGAAGAAGAAATGTCAAAGAAAGCTAAGGAATTCAAAGCCATAAAACAATATAAAATTAACGCGGCATAAAAGCCTGTAAAACCCATGCACATAAGGGTAATTTCGCTAGCGAAGGTTATTGGACAAGCCGATGGTTTTGCCCATCTCAGGCCAATGTAAAAGGAACACCCCTCCAGTTATCAACCATTTATCTCCCAACTCAGGCAGTTCAATACGCCACCCCCTTTCGCAATCTCACCTGAAGGCACGGGGATGATGTTTGATGGGCCAAATATTTCGCCAAACCTTTTGATTGCCTCATCGTCATTTTCAGGATCATCGAAGGTTGGCAGAAATACCTTGTCCCCAACCTGTAAACAGTTAATGTAACATCCACTGGCTGACTGGTAGCCGTTTATCCTGTCCTTCACCGCATGATATGGCACCGGCCATACATCCAGTCCACTCCCGGACAGGGCTCCGTAGAATCGTTCCCTGAAGCGCTGAGACACATTAACCGTGGCGTAATCATTGGCCACAACTGTTTTCGAATCAACAAACCTGACCATCCCGTCCGCGTGCTTTGTCTGGTCATAGGGTTCTCCGGGAATAAAAACAACCTGTTCAACCCGGAGCACCTCTTTCAGAATGTTTGCGAAAGCCGCCCGATCAGTATGGTGCATAATGCCATTATCTTTAAAGACCTTCTCCGTCATTATCGCCTTTCCGTACCCGCGAATTACATTGCCACCGTCGAGGTAAATGGGCAAACCATTATATGTCGGGGTTATCGGTTCAATTCCAAGGTATGTGCAAATGGGAGCGGGGTCGGTTGTCTTTTTGCGGTCTTTCTTGAGATAATAGTCTTTGGTAAGCGTAAATTGGACGAATTGGTTTTTTCCGGTTTGGATGGGCATAAAGTCTCTCAACCATTGATCTTTGGGATCAGAAAGTACAGCAAATTCCATATGGTGAATTTGTAACAGGTAAGATAGAATTGCCCAAAACTTATTGTTTTGGCAAGAAAGTAAATCTGAAAAGAATACTCTACAATTTTTCATGTAACGGTAAAAGCCTAATATATTCCTGAACTTTTTCATCCCTTGACATTGTAGCATTTCTGCGTGATGGAGATGGGAGGTAAATAGCTTTGTACGCTGGGAACCTTTTATTAAATATTTGCTCGACGAACCTACTTGTACAAAAAACCTTTTCAATATGGTTTTCAGAAAGAATTTTGGCAATTACAATGTCATTATAGGTTGATTTTTCCAAATCAATGTCCTTATCAAGACTACTATCCCTTTTCCGGATTATAGAAGAAAATACATCAGTAATCGCCATATTCAAGGCTTCAAATAATCTCTGCTTGTCAAATTTGCTTTTAAGAGATGTTGCATAGACCTCTTCAAGAAATAGCCAGAATTGATTTCTTGAATTTCCATAGTACCAGCTATCATCTTTAATGGTGCCAGTTGTCTGTTCTTGTCCGGGGAAACTTCCAAGTAACAAGTACTTGGCATTTTTCGGAATAAAAGGTTCAAAAGGATGATTCATAAGATAGTATTTTAAGGTTCAACAATTAGATTCCCACTGCCCAATCAATTCAAGGTATTCAAGAAGCAGATCAACTGCTTGTGCCATCTTCTTCCGGTCCATTGGACTCTCAATTGAAGTTAGATAATGGTCGACGGCCTGTTTATATTCTCCGCCAGGGATCATCCGATTTGACGAATAGTTCCACCTTAATGTAAATCCCGTCTCAATGTGATAAAATTCATCGCCACTCAAAGGTAACGAAATTCTTTGGCGAACATATTCAAAGGCATCCTCACTGCTGACGGGGTCGGATCTTTTGAATATATCAGGGTCGTACAGGTGGATCAACTTGCGTTGCTGGCCTATGGGAAAATAGAGAAACCTTTCTTTCAGGTCATTTACCTGCTCATCATTCATTTCCAGTGGAACGGGACAACAGAACTTATAGAATTGGTGGTATGGCTGTGGGCTGCTTACATAACCGCAGTCAAACTCGGCAACACGGGTTTCAGGATCATCATACTTTCCGTCAGTTGTTGCCATTACTACATAAACCCGATTAACCATGTCTATAGAATTATTTTCCTTTGCAATAATGTGGAGTTTTGAAATATCAATGGTTTTCATAAATAGATATATTTGATCATAATAATTTATATAACTAATTAATAATTAATTAAATAACTCGAATAATGCAAAGAAAGGCAAAGGTTTTGAAATTAACAAATCTTATATTTCTGCAATACTTATATATATTATGTTTCGGAAGGTTTGACGCTTGGAATACCCGTCAATGGCGGATTGCAGTGGTGGAAAACTTTTTTCCTTATATAAATGTCATATATGGCTTATAAATACTGATAGTTTATACATTTTAATATGAATATTACTAGCCATTAATTGAATCAATGAAAAGAATTGGAGATTATAATTTGAGGGTGGTAACCGGGGTTCCCGTGGTTATTAAAGGAGGGAAGTTGCCAACGCGGGTAAATGTACTGGTTTTTGCCAGATCGGGATTGATTTGTGCATGGTTATGGCTGCAACATGGAACTTTTATTACCTTCGTTCCATGATCATACGATTGTACAATTCCTGGCACATTACCAATGATGGCGAGCGCGAGGCCGACAGGCAGCTGATGCTTCCGGGGAAGATGGAAGATGAGCCATTAACCGTGATGCATAGTTTGCGTATTTCTTCGCGGTTTCACCGGGTGCAGATGTCGGGGGAGTGTGATTTTGTGATTTTCTCAAAGCTGGGTATCATGGTGGTGGAGGTAAAGGGCGGGATCATGGGTTATGGTTCGGCTGATCATAAAGACCATGGCTTTTATCGCCTCACGGGAGATGATCACCGGGATCCGGTTAAAAACCCTTTCGTCCAGGCGGATGAAAATGCGCATGCGATACAGAGTTTCCTGCGGGAAAAGGGGCAACTCAACATTTTTGTGGGTTCGGTTGTGTGT
>SESA01001990.1_pt1 | contig 9979 bp, 10 predicted proteins | sample 3171451 | NCBI WGS metagenome assembly SESA01 (sample SAMN06051862, study PRJNA518727) | freshwater metagenome | biome: subpolar coniferous forest; feature: holomictic lake; material: water; isolation source: holomictic Lake 227, 8 m depth | place: Canada: near Kenora, Ontario | collected 2013-06-25...
TAAAATGAGTTAATTCGATTTAAAAACCTTCAAACAGAAAACCCCGGTTACTCGCCGGGGTTTTTTGTTGTTTGCTGGTTTTTAATTTCTTCAAGATAGTTAAGCAAAACCACCTCAATAAAATTATTAACCGGTCTATGCTCTTTTTTAGCTTGTTCCTTTACAGCAATGGCCAAGTTATCATCAAGCTTTAAACTAAAAGGTGTTTTTCCCATAACTTATTTTTAAGGTTTATTTATAATGCAAAAATAATACTTTTTAAATACCTTTTAAAGGCTTATAAAATATTTACAAATTTATTTTAAATGTCTTTATAATATTATTAGGATATTTAAAAGATATTGTTTTATTTTGTGATATAAATCATTTAATATTTTTGGATATGGAAAAAATCAGAATTAAAACAGCAGGTCCGCTACAGATGGATGCCTGGAAGAATGACAAGATTCAGTTTATTGTACTGGAAGATTTGCTCAAAGCCATGCAAGTTGAGTACGTTGAAGATGTTATTGAGTATATAAAACAAGATTTGCATTGGTACACTTCGGTTAAGCAATTAGACATCCCTGAAGTTGGCCTAAAGGATGCAATTCAAATTACTCGTGCATTGGGTTTGATTTTCTGGTTGCCTGTCGGCGTTGTTGAGTTTCTACCAAAGCATGAAGTGCTTAATATCCTTTCTGTGCATCTGGAATTACATTTGGAATTTTTTCAATGGCAAATTGCTGAGATATCAAGGATTCATGGCACCATTGAAGGGGCATACAAAGAAATGGAAAAACAAAGCAACATCATTATTGAGACACAATCACTAATAATCGATGAGTTAAAAAAAGAGTGGAATATAACTTAGCATAATGCATTATGAGGCCAAAGTAACCAGAGTGAAAATACTGGTTACTTTAAAAAACCGCCTCAAAACAGATAAAAAATCACAGTCAACGTAGTGCAGTACTCCGTCAACTTATAAGTTTATTTAACATTTTAATTTAAACAACATGGAAGAATTGAATTTAGAAGATTACCAGAAAACAATTCCAAGTATTTACAAGGATGTTCCGGTTGAGCTATTGTGCGATCTCCTAAGCATTAACACCGAATGGCAAATTAAAAACATGCAAGATGACCCTATTTTAAAGTTTCACGTAACGAAAAAGGCAAATCCGGAAGTTTTTGGAGATAATCGTCAGCGCATACACTTAGATAAAGAAGGCTTTATAATTTGGGTACTTGGTCTTGATTACAAATTTCTCAGTGATGAGAAGCAGCCAATATTCATACGTTACAAAATGAACCTTCTCAAATATATTCTCCAAATCACAATTGAAAGAGAAGAATTTATGCTGTTAAAAGCGCAAAAGGAAGTTCGCATCAAGGAATTGGAAACAAAACTAAATGATGATACGGATTATATTGAATTGATGGAACTAAGAGCCTCGGTCGCGCGCATTGGCAAAAGCATTATTGGGCTAGATCGATCATCCAACACTCAACTGATGTTATTCTCTTCTGCAGATTTTAACAAGAAGTAAATTAAAAACCCCCGGAAGTGCTAGCGACACTCCCAGGGGCAAGTTTAAATTTTCACGAATAAAAATTTCAACACAACAAAGTTATGAAAAACATTGAAACAAAAACACTGATAGAGATCGAGGGGGCTATAATAACCGAATCAATAATCCATGAAATAAAAGGATTGCAAGACATGCGTAACGACAACGTAGATATGCATATGAACTTTATGACCGACGCCATTTGTCTCATATCAAGGCAATTTCACGGGATGGAGGACGATGAATTGCGCGATGCGGCCATAATCATTTGCAATTTAACGTCAACACGAGACCTGATTCAAAATTTCAGAAAACCTTGAATAGGTATTGGTAATCTTCTGATTTCAAAAAGGGCTGCAAGAAATTGCAGCCCTTTTTTTTGTCCTTTCCACTAAAATCGCCTCTTTTTACCTTCGAACCATGGAAACAATCAAAGGTACAGAGGCAATCCGGCGGATGCGCGAAATGCGCGATGATGAAGGATCGTGGTTTGAGCTGCATCATCTTACCTGGAACAGGCGCACCGAACAATCAGACGGGATGCGTATTGTCAAACGCTGTCGTGTTCGTCCATCGCTGCCACAAGAGAAATTTGATGTGTGTGCCGAATTGTACCTGCCTTATGCCGACTTGTCGCTCCCCGAAAACGAACGCAACCGTGTGTGCCGCAAACGGCTGATCCGAAAGGTCGCCTTTCCTCCAAAATATAAATTATTAATAGTTAAATGGTTCGAACAATGAGTGACATCAATAGAATCGGGACATACCCGAAAGAAAACAGCATGTTAACCTACGAAATCGTAGGCACCAGCGACCGATCTACCATCCAGGAAGAAAAAGACCAAATGGCCCGCCACGTATTGCCCCGTTATGGCGAATCGTTCACCTACGGCGATTATACCATCGCCACGCATGGAGCAGACAACAACCTGCCCAACGAAGTGATCAATACCATCCAGCGCAACGCCTGGATACCTGAGATCCTTAAAAAGCAGGTCCGCATCATGTACGGTCGTGGTCCACGGTTGTTCGAAATCCGGGAAGAGGCCGACGAAATTAAACGCAATCCGGTCAGCGACAAGTATCCCAAAATTATGGACTGGCTTTTAACCTGGGAACAACGTGGGATCCCTTCCTTTCGGGAGTACATCCACAAAACAATGTTCAATTACTACTACCACGAAATGTATTACTCGCAACCAGTCTACACGAAAAGCAGGCTGATTGGCGGTACTATGCCCATTATGGGTCTCAAGGCGCACGATGTTGTCCGTGCCCGTTTGGGGATGCCCGGAATTGTGCCTGTTGGCGAACGAATAGAAGAAGAAATGCTTACCAAAGTTATGATCAACTATTGGGATGCCCCGACCCGTTATGCCGCTGATATCTACGACCGGTTTACACCTTCCGATCCGCTGCGCTCCAATACCTGCATCTCGGTGGTGCGCGATGTTGCCTGCGGAGAGCACATTTACGCTATTCCAACCGGATATTATGGTTTAAAACAGTGGGTTTTAGGCTCCAACCTCGACGCTCCTTTCATCAATTCCTTCCTGAAAAACAGTTTTTCAGCCCGCAAACATGTTAAGATCCCCGATGCCTGGATCAAACAAAAAGAGGAGACATTGAAGTCAATTTGCGCTAAAAACAAGGAACTGGAGCAGGACAGCAAGCCCATAATGACCGAATACGAAGGATTAACTACCGTTGGAACGGTATTCAGCTACGGACTGGTACAGCAGGTCATTGACAAAAAACTTGAATCACTGGTGAGCGTGATGAGTGGATCAGGAACCAACCAGGGCAAAACCTTCTTCACCCGCTCTTATCTCACCGAACACGGACTGGAAGAGTGGAAGATCGAAGATATCCCCAGCAATTACGGTGATTTTATCAAATCGATCATCGAATTCGACAAACATGCCCTGAGCGTGATACTAGCAGGAAAAGGACTGGATCCTGCCATCTCCAATGTGAGCAACGAAGGTATTTTCAACTCTGGTGCACAAGTTTATTATGCTTACCTGGTCTATCTGGACAGCCTTCATTTTTCTGAAGAGATTATTACCGAAGAGATCAACAGGCAATTGCGTATCAACTTCCCGGAACTGGCAAAAAACAACATCCTGCTCAGCTTCGACCGCAAAGCTCCAGAGCGGATGCAGGATACTGCGCCAACCGAAAGGTTTGCGCCTACGTCAAAACCCAAACCAGTAGCAACGAAATAATTCTTTTCACCATGAACGAAATAATTCTTTCCACCACCGACATTCAGAAATACATGGGTGTTGATGCGACCTTCAAACCTGAGAACCTGATGGGTCCGGCCAAAATGAAAGCTGCTACCGAAATAAAGGACATCATTTCGCCCGCTGTTTACGATGCTGCCGTGGCTTATATCAATAGGGATCCGGATGACGATCCTGAAACTCCTACTGCCAGGATGATCCTTTTTGATCAACTGGTTGAACTGATTCAGGGTCCTTTTGTGAACCTTACCATGTATTACCAATTCATTTGGCTCAGTGTGCGGGCATCTTCCAATACACTAAGTACCATGCAGGGCAACGATGAGAGAGCATTGAACAAAGGTGAACGCATCGAGGCAAAAGAAAGCCTGCTGGAATATGCCTGGAGTTACATCAATGAACTGATCGATTTTCTGAATGCCAACGTGGATGGTATCACCGATGCGGAAGCTGCCGATGCGATAGAAGCTGTTCCTGAGAGTGAAGGAGTTGAAGCTGTTGAAGCTTCTCCGGCTGTGGTGCCGGTGAAGATATGGGAGACCTCCAGCCAATATACCGAAACAAAGGATCTGCTCTTTGACGGTCACCGCGATTTTGGTCGCTATTTCGGTATCGACAATTGCGCCGCGTTCTATTACCGCTGTCGCACGTTGATTCAGACCATCATTGAAGAAAATGTTGAAACGCGCCTCGATGTAGCCACATTGCACCCAACGGATGATCCGGCATATACACCCGATCCGAAATTAATCCGTGCCCTTAAAATGGCAATCGCATACGAAACTGTTGGCCGTGCCTGTTCACAGTTACCGGTTTCCTCTCTTCCGGGAAGTGTCCGTCAGACCATCGACAAAGAAGGTTATGGAAATCCGAAAGAAGAAGATACCGTCCGGATGAAGATTGCAAAAACCATCCTGCTGCAAGCCGAAAATACCTGGTCTAAAGTTGATATCCGTCTGGCGGAAGTTGCCGACGACGGGAATGGGAACATCACCATCACCGACAATGTCCCAAAATTCGACGAAACAAAATCTCATGCATCCATGCTTTAATCTTTCTTTCTATGATAACGCTGAAAAATGGTATAGATTCAATCGACATCCCTGATAAATGGTCAGAGCTCACGCCTGATCAGTTTATCAAAGTGGTCATTCTTTACAATGAAATGATCGCCGGTGATTGCAATGTTTTGGAATTCCGCCTCAAACTGCTGAAAAAACTATCCGGATATGAGCGCAGCAAAGAGCGTTTCGACGAAGAAACAGCCGAAAATATTGATAGCAACCTGCTAATCCTGTCACAAATGCTCACATTTCCGCTCCGGCCGGCTTATGCAGATCCCGAAGTGATGGAAATATTTACCGAAGAACTGCGTGAATTGCTAAAAACGAATTTCCCTTTCGATATCATCGCGATCGATCACCTTCAGCAATTGGCAGTCGTAGGCGACCGGTTGAAGTGGTACCCAACGCTGAACCTAAACTTTGGCAACAATCCGCTGCCCTCTGTCTCGATCGGCAAACATGTTCGATTCGGACCGGTGTTTAATGTCGATGAGATTGGAATCATCTCGACAGATATGATAGTAGAGGAATACGTTGACGCGTTGGAATATCTGAAATTGTACCAGGGCACCGATAAAATCGGATACCTCGACAAGATGATATCTGTTTTGTACCGCGAAAAGCGGCACGAATACAATACTTTTCAAAATTCCATTCCTGGACAAGTAGAGTTGCTAACCATTTGCACCAAGCGGGCCATTGAAAGGGTTTTCGAATACATCTGTCAAACCATCAATACCCATCCGGCCTTCGAAATACTGTTTTCATCCAATGAGAAAAAAGCCGGTGGATCATTCGGAGATATCATCTATCATTTGAGCGAAAAGGGGCTGGGATCACGCACTGAGATAGCCCGTTGGAACCTGACCGACTTTCTGAGCGCCATCGTGCGGGATTTGAAAAACAGCGTCACAAGTTTGCGTTCATCCGGCGTGGATGACTCCAAAATCTCACACGAAATGAACATTCCTATCGAAATCCTTCAAAAGATATAAGCCATGTTATCAACTATCGTCACATTTTTTGCCCGTTTCCCTGCCAGCGCTGCCTTTGCTGAAATGTTTTCGGCCACCTCACAAATTGTGCCCGGCCACAGCGAATTGAAAGCAGCCATGATAGCCGCCAACCAACAGTTGATACCAACTATTGTGAAATTCATCTTTTCCCAAAGTGAGGAAGAGATCAGGCAGATAGTCGATAAGACAGATGGTTACCTGATGATGGTCGAATACGGACCGATCAGGGTGAGCGCACCTAACCAGGTAAATGTTCGTGAGTCTGGGTTTGGATTGTCCATCATAGTCGCCCATCACTTGCACACCCGCAAATACGATGCAGCTGCCGAAGCCTTGATCATGGATCAGTGCCTGGCCTACCTGAAACAAATATTCAATGAGATGAAGCGGGTAGATGATGACGAAAATACTTGTGCGCTCACCGGATGGACCCGTAACCAGGTCGATTTTGCACCCATCGAACCGCAGGCGCTCTACCAGGCTATTGGATGGAACCTAAGTATAACTTATTCCAGTAATCTCTTTGTATAATGGACCTACTGCGCATAAAAACGGCTTTTCGTTCTCAAATTCTTAGGGAGTCGGCAATCCTGATCAGAAAAATGCAGAATCAGATAGTGGATGACTGGAATTTGTTCGAAAGTGGCGCTTTGAAAAGTTCCCTTCAAGGTCATTTTTCGACCACCGATTTTGATACAGGCACACAATTAAGCATGAGTTTTCTGAATTACGCACGATTTCTGGATATGAAAGATAGCCGAAGGAGAAACCGGGAAGCCAAGCGCGAAGGATACCACTTGTATAACCGGACTATTTTCGGATATCTCTACAGGCAAACCCTGCCCACTTTAAAATATGGATTTACAGAAGAGGTTCAGCAACTCATTAGGAATAAAATGATAGAGATGATGGCCGGGAATAGCGAAGGTAAAGGCGGTGCGATGATCTTAACAGATATGGCAGCTTCGGGCGATAGAAATGCGATGGCAATGGTAGCAAAATCATTAAGAAGAGGATTCAGATATTAACAATTCAAGATCATGGGAAAGAAATTAACGGATGAGTTCCTGAAATGGACCCTCGATGTAGATGGCAAACCGGCCATGGCTGCCCTGAATGGCATGGAGCAACAAACTAGGCTGCTGCAGAAGGCCAACCAGGGACTATACAATGAAATGGCCAAACTGGAAGCCCAAGGGAAGAAGAACTCGGATGAGTACAAACAGCTGGATAAGCAGTACAAAATCAATAATCAAACCATCAAACAGGCCGAGACCAGGATGTCAGATCTACGAAAGGAGATTGGTTTGAACGGATTGACTGCAAATCAGCTCTCAAAGAGAATGAACGAATTAAAAATTGCGTTCAAAAATGCAACACCGGGCACTGCTGAGTATAAACAATTTGAGAAAGAATTGGCAGAAGTAAAAGCTAGGTTAAATCAAGTAAGTGGCGCAGCAAGAAATACACATTCTGTTTTCGGACAATTGAAGGGGTTATTACCATTCATGGGCATTGCCGGTCTGGTAGCGGGGCTTGGGGCTCTTTTTGGAAAAATAACAGGTGTGCGTGGAGAGTTTGAAAAGTACGAAGCTGTTCTTAAAAATGCGTTCGGATCACAACGAACAGCAACAAAAGAAATGGATATGTTAGTTCAATTTGCGGCAGAAACGCCATTTCAACTGGACGAACTTACCGGTGCATACGTTAAACTTGTCAATTATGGACTAAAACCAACAAAGGCGGAATTGGTCAATTATGGTGATCTAGCTTCGAGTGTTGGTAAAGGTTTTGATCAATTGGTAGAAGGTATCGCTGATGCTGTCACCGGTGAATATGAACGATTGAAAGAATTTGGCGTAAAGGCTAAGGCTGCTGGAGATAAGGTCACTTTTACTTTCAAAGAGCAATCGACTACCGTTGACAATTCGGCTGCTGCCATTAAAAAATACATTCTGGGTTTAGGCCAACTGGAAGGCGTTTCAGGATCAATGAATGCCATCCTTAAAACCCAAATTGGAGCAACCTCGAATCTCAGCGATGCCGTAGGCAGACTTTTCAATAAAATTGGATCCGGAGCTCTGGGGGAATATTACGTTAACCTAGTCAGAATGGCGACTGGTTTTATTGATAGCCTCACAGGGAAAAGTAAAACCTATAGGGAAGACCTCGAATTAACAACAGCCTCATTAAATAGCGAATTGAACGTTTTGCGCTCAGGTAATTTTACTGCCGATGAAAGAAAAAAAATGATCCAAGGCATCAATAAGGAGTATAAGGATTATTTACCTTATCTCTTAGACGAGAATGCTACGTTAAAAGAAATTGAGGGTTTTCAAAGTAAAATCAATCAACATCTTCAGGCTAGGATTATCTATGCGGCCTACGAAGAAGAGATTACCGATATTCTAAAGAAACAAAAGGATTCACTAGAGAGTAACTATGAAATTGAGAAGAAGCGAACTCAGTTGCGCTTCGGTCAGGATAAAACATTGCGGGATTCTCCTTTTGGAGAGCAACAAAATAAAATGCTTGGTACCATTGAAACCATTAATAACGCAATCATTCAAAATACAGGTGCGGCTGTGGTCGAAACTAAAAATAAGTATGATTCAATGGGGAAGGCGATTGGTCTGACGTTTTCTCAGATAGAGGATATTGTCAATAAGACAAATAAGCCCAAAACCCAACCCCACAAAGCTTCAGATAAAGAACTGAAGGATGCTCAAAAGAAAGCCCTTGAAGATGCTGAGGCAGAAAACAAAAAGCAGATCGATATAATCAACAAAAGACACATCGACACCAAGAATTCTGAAGCAATCTATCAAGCTGAATTATCCGAGCAGGAGTCCAATTTCTTGCGCAAGAAGATGACTATCTATAAAGAGGGGAGCAAAGAATATGAGGAAAGTGTTGCTACCCTATCGACAAATCAGGTTAAACAAGAACAGGTTGTTAAGAATTTGCTTTTGCAAGCCGAAAAAGAACTGGCCGATGCGAAAATAGAAAATTTAAAGGATGGTATTGATAAAGAAAAAGCCATTGAGGAGAAACGATGGACTGATGAGTTAGCCGGATTAAAGAAGAGATCAGCAGATATTGTCGGTACGTCGGTTGATGAAATTGCTGCGAAAGAAGCTATCAACAAAATCATCGAGGAAAAGACCACGGCTCACAATAAAGTAATTTCCGACCTGAATACTGCCAGTGCTTTAGAAATTCAAATGGACAAAGCTCTTTTTGATGAGGCAAAAGCCGTAACAGACTCGGAAAAATTTGCTGCAGAAAGAGAATTGGCACAGGCTCAATATGAACAGGAATTGGCAGATGCGAAAGGTAATGCTAGAAAAATTGAACAGGCAGAAAGAAAACATTCTGATAATTTAATTAAAATAAAGAGAAACGAACAGGCTCGTAGAAGCGAAATTGAAGGAGTTGTTTTGGATTCGGCTTACAATATGTTTGGTGCATTGGTCGAATTGGTTGGTAAAGAAACCGCATTGGGTAAAGCTTTATTCGCTTTTCAACAAGCTGCCGCAATTGGCAAGATTATAGTCAATACTGCCGTGGCAAACTCGGCAGCTTTGGCAGAGTTCCCGGGTCCTGTTGGTATTGCACTCGTAGTAATGAACACAATTTCTGCAGCTGCAGGAATTGCCAATGTGGTAGCCCAAACAGCCGCAACATTTAAAGGAGGTGACAGTACGGGAGGCAAGAAAGGCAAACAATCCGGCGGTTATGCCGATTCATCCTCTTCCGATTCGGATCCTGTAGGAGTTTACCATGCCAACGAATTCATTGCTTCAGCTCCTGCAGTGCGAAACCGAACCGTCAAGCCCGTCCTGGATGTGATAGATATTGCCCAGCGCACAGGTACCATCAAAAACTTGAATCTCGCGGGGGTATTGTCAGGTAGCAGGAAGGCGGGCGGATATGCTTCGCCTGGTTCTGCATCTTCTCCCTCAATTCAGATTGCAGGCTCCGATCCGGAACTCAAATCCGCTATTCTTGTGCTTAACGGAATTCTGAAAAAAGGCATCCGCGCCAACATCAACAAATACGGCACTAACGGCCTGGCGGAAGAAATGGATAAAATC
>SESA01001994.1_pt1 | contig 9965 bp, 9 predicted proteins | sample 3171451 | NCBI WGS metagenome assembly SESA01 (sample SAMN06051862, study PRJNA518727) | freshwater metagenome | biome: subpolar coniferous forest; feature: holomictic lake; material: water; isolation source: holomictic Lake 227, 8 m depth | place: Canada: near Kenora, Ontario | collected 2013-06-25 ...
CTTGCTCAGCATCTCTTTGACTTCTCGCATATCGTCCTTGTAATCCAGACGGGCGACATAAGTCAAGGGCAGCTTAGACAAGTCGTTTTTAAGGTCTTGCACTGCTGTCCACAACTCGCGGGCGAACCATCCGGCCACGGCCATGCAGCCGCCCAAGATGAGGTTGATTGTTTGCTGATCCATCATGGTGCAAGTGCGTTGCGGTTAGCGGGAGTAAGTGCGTTAGGGCGGTAGTCTGGGGGCACGGCTCTAGCGGCTTGATACGCGGGAGATGCCATATTTTTAGCGCTTACTTTTCCTGCTAAATATCCTGTAGCCCCACCAAGAACTGACCCGGCCACGGGCGAGCCTACTAACGTTCCAAGGCCAAAACCAACAGTTCCAGCCACGCCGCTTCTAGTTAACTTTGCTTCGGTGCTGCCTTGCGCGCCTATTTTTGCAATTTCAGGATAGTTAGCTGCCACGCGCCCTATGTCAGCGCCGATGCCGGTCATGTTGCCTTTGCGTTCGTCAAGCATTTTAATAAACGCTTTAGGGTCTATCTTGTTGGTTGCAAAATCAGTAGCGCGTTGAATGTCGTAAATTTGCGCCATCTTTGTGCGCGCTGCTTGAAGGTCGGCCAACACTTGCGGATCTTTGACGTTAGCGTCTATCATTTTTTCATATGCATCCGCAATCCCCATACTGGCGTCTGCTTCAGCAATTTCAGATGCTTTCATCGGGGTAAGACCTTTATCGCGGACTCTATACACGCTGTTTGCTTCAGCGCGAAGTTGCCGAATGTCATTAAGCACGTCCGCGCCGCTGCGGCCTTGTTTTATCTCAGCAATCATATTGTCTATGAGCGTGTTGCTGGCCTCAACTTTACCTTTTGCAACCGCAGACGGTTGTTTTTTAAGCGCCTCTAAATTTGTAATGGTTGCTTCGTCAGGCAATATTTGCGGGAGTTTGCGCACCACATCATAAGGTTTGCTTGCATTGTCCAACGCGGTTTGAATAGCACTTGCATCAAGTTTGGTGTTGGCAGGCAAATCCAAACCTTTTTCTACGGCAAGCTGTGTCCATTTAGGCTCATTGGCTTGGGACAATACGGCGTTTGTATCCGTGTTGCCAGCAATAGCTGCCCGTATTTTGTTGCCCTTAGTTGGGTTTGATATAGCGGGATTTAACGCAATGCCTAATTGATTGGCCGTTTGCGCCGCTTCAATTTTTGGTGCGTTTTGAAAACTTTGCGTAACGTTTGCTTCTTGTTTAGCTGCGGCGCGCGCGACCAAAGGCGCTTCAACAGCTTGGACAAGCGGCGTAGCGCGAGCGGCGGCTAAAGCATTTTCAGCAACCGCAGGGGCTGCACGAGCAGCGGGCGCTAATGCGTTTGCAGTGCCGCCAATCATAGGCATGAACGGCGGGATTTTAGACGCCTCAAGACCTTGCCCGACAGTCTCAAGCGCTTGTTGCGCCAAACGTGTGCGGGGTTGGTACTGAATTTCACCCGCTACTTTTTTCTGAAACTCAGGGCCACCAGCACCAGCCAAATAAGTAATAGGCCCGCTGACCAAATTGGCAGCAAGCGCTACCGGCGTTTCAATAGCACCGCTAATTTTTTCACGCAAGGTTAACGGCGCTTCGGTCTGCGGCGGGCGTATTGTTACGGGAATGCCAAATTGATCTACGCCTTGTCTTGCTCCAGGCATACCTTCATTGCCTGCAAATCCAAACCGCAATTTAATTGCTTGCTGAGTGTCAGCGTTAGCTTTTAAAAAGTCAGGGTCAGTTGCTACGTGTTTGGCAAAAATAGCTTGTTTCGTAGCCGCATTTGCGCTGACGAAATCGGGATCGCTCAGAATGTCTGCGGGGTTTGCCATGCTATTTCAACCATTTGTTGGTGGTATCTACCGCGCCGGCGGCTGGCGCAGGCTTTGATTTGTTTAACAAATCGCGGGTTGCCGGGGATAGTTTTTTATCAAAATCTTTGCGGCCTGTACCTGTTTCGTATTGCTGGGCCAAAGTAGTAAGCTGACCGCCCAACAAGTCTCTATATGTTTGAGTGATGCCTTTTAGCTGTTCAGGGCTACTTGCAGAAGTAATGTTTTTGGCCGCTTCTTGGCGCTCGGTTACACCGCCGCCATTTTGGGTAACTGCTTTGATAACTTCAGACGCTACCAATTGTTTGGCCGCGTCAAAGCTAGTCGGCGCAGAAGAGCCCGTTGCTTTAGCAAATGCATTGCCCGCAGCGTTTACAACGCGTATGTCAGAGTTAGCCAAACTGTCTGCCAATTTATCCAAAGTTTCCAAATGGTTAAGCGCCGTATTGTTGGCGGTAACACGTCTAGCAGATAGGCCAGAGCTAAAATCTTTAAGCGTTGATGTTTGCGCTGCTACGTCTTGTTTTGCGCCAACAACGCCTGCTGCCGCTTCGGCTGGAGTCGCCCCGCCACCCATTGCCAATTCACCTGCTCTAGTCAGAATTTTAGACCGCGCAGCAGCAGCCATCGGCCCCATACCCAAAGGTGGTAAGGTACCTGTCTGGCGGTATGTTTCTGCAATAAAGTCAACGGTTGCCGGGGTTAAATTTCCTGTAGCCATTTCAGCATTAAGGCGTTGTTGTGCAACAGCAATATTTTGCTTTGCACGAACGTCGGTAAGATTTTGCCCGCGCACAGTTATGTCTTGTCCAGCTTTAGCCGTAGCCGCGCCAATATCTTGACCGCGAGTAGCTGTAGCCGCGCCAATATCTTGACCGCGAGTAGCTGTAGCCGCGCCAATGTCTTGCCCACGATAGGCAGTTGTTGCGCCAATGTCTTGGCCGCGCATAGTTACTTGTTGGGCCGCCGCTGCCGTAGCTGCGGTAGATAAATCGCCAGCCGTAGCGCCTGCACCCGACAAAACCGCTTTGCGTTGTTCTGGCGTCATTGCAAGCAATCGTTGAGCATTGGCTTGAATTGATGCAAATTCATCTTTGAACAATGGGTTTAAAGCGTAATCTTGGGTATGGGCAATAATGTTTTCATCTGAAGGATTGCTTGCCATATTTCGCAAAGATGCATCAAGTAGTTTGCGTTTTCCTTCAGCAATGTCAGCTTGAGTTTTGGTTCCCGTCAACTTTAAATTAGCTGCTTCGTTTGCGGCTTTTTCAAATTCAAAACCAAGTTTTGGGTTGACTTTTTTAACTTGCGCTAAATAATCGGCAGCAGCCGGATCAAGACCACGCAAAGCGTTTTGCTCTTGCAAGCCGCGCTGGTATTCTTCCATCTTCATCTGGTTCAGTGCGTTAGCTTGCTGGCCCTGCTGCAACTGTTGCATCTTGCCGTATTGCGCGAATGGGTCAACCGGCGCTTGGAATTGAGCGCCTTGGGCGATAAGTGCGTTTAGATCAGCCATGATTTATCCTTTACTTATTCATCGCCGAAATAGGTGGCCCCATTTGGTTTTGACTGTTAAGCCAATTGTTAAAGTTTTGTTGGTTTTGATACGAACTTGCCGCTGCGCCAAGCGCGTTGTTTATCGTATTTCCCATGCCTAGTTGGCCCGCCCCAATTGCTTGCCCACCAGCCATGTACGCTTGCCCAGCATTGGTGCCATACGCTCCCGCAGCCGCGCCTTGATTAGACGCCGCAGATTGGCCCGAAGCCATCAAGTTACCCAACGGTTGAAGTTGGTTTGAACGGTTTGTTTGATAGCGATTAAAAGCGTTTTGGTATTCTTGTGAGCCCATATCTTGGCCGTAACGAGTTGCGGCCTTTAAAGCCCCACCGGAGATCAAACCACCTCTAGCAGCGGCAGACCGCTCAAGTGCTTTCTGGCCTTCACCCAAACGGAATGCGTAGCCTGGGTCTGCCTGGTAATCGGCCATGCTGAAGTCTTTGGCGTATTTGCCGTACCCCGCTGCGCCAGCATTGCCACCAAGCCCCAGCAATTCCATCAATCTATTTTGCCCTGTAAGACCAGCTTGGCGGTAAGGCTCTTGCCCCGCGCGTTGCAAGTCAAACACTTCTTTTTGAAGCGCGGCAGTGCGATCGGCAGCAGCGGCCCCTGTTTCAGCGGCTTGTGTAGCGCCACGAGCGGACATTGCGCCGCCGAGTAGTGACGCGCCAGCGGTTATTCCGGTGACTGGATCAGGCATTATTAAACTCCTCAAAAGCGTAAAATTCGCGTATTTCGCGGGATACTTTTCTCATGTGGTCATACCCACCTAACAAAAATGCAGTAGCAATGTGTATCTCAATTCCAAAGTTTCGGGTGTGAAACGCAAGGCTACGAAAACGCTTTTCGTCACTGTTGCACATCTCATTAGAATCGTGAAAACCGTTAATTGACGCCATAATAAGTGGCTGGTAATAGGTATACTTTGCCACAAACCAAGGGTTGGCGGGAAGCGCAAACATCAAGGACGTAAACACGCGGTTTATATGGTCGTCGGTAATTTCAACGTCCTTATCAATTAAGTCGTCCCACAACTCTACGGCGTCAAAAAATCGATTTACAAAGTCAATGGCGTCTTGATTCCCCAAAAACCATCTGTTTTTGTTTGCTTGATTGGCTATTTGCCATTCCTCGGACATGACGGGCATTGCTTACTCCAGCAACAGCAATGGGGACAGCCGGAGCCATCCCCATGTTCATTACACTACGCCGATTTCGCCTTCGGCTTGGAACGTCAAAGACGTAGCCGCAGATGCGCCACCAACCAAATAGTCAGCAGTGTCAAGACGCAGCATTCCGTACCAGTCAACATAGCTGTTGGCTGCAACAGAAGTACCTAAACCCATAAATTCGGTGCCTGCTACGTTACCGCCAGTACCGCCGATGTACAGTGAGAAAGTCACTGCGCCTGCGGTTTTGTTCACAATACGAATGTGACGCACAATCAAGTACGACGCCGTATTAGTGCCCGCCAAACCTGTACCGCCCGTAAGGGTGGGTGGGTTCATGATGTTGGTCGTAAGAGTGCTGCTCATGGCAACAGGGCCCATACGAATGATTTTATTAGCTGCCATTTAAGACTCCTTCTACATTAACGCAAAGATTGATGATGAGTAACGGTAGCGTCATTACACTACTCCAGCAACAGGTTGTTGTTAGACGCAGCCTGCATAATAATCCAATTTGTGCCATCTGACACCAATGTTGCCCAATTTCCTACCACACCTAGCAAGATCGACGTACCGGCGGTCGTGCTATCAATTGGCACAACATTGCTAGACGCTGAATTGACCGCTTGGGCTTGCATATTCTTGACCGTGATATACCGGCCTGTCCAGCTTGAAGCCGCAGGGAACGTCAACGTCAAAGCCGTTGTTGGTTTATTGTTAATAATCCATGTATCAGTGCCGGTAATGGTGTAGTCAGCCGTCTTGGTTATGACCGTGGACAAAGGCACATAATCGGTATTTGCCACCGCAGCTACAACAGTTGCGCCCGTGCCTTTTAAAATGCCGACTACCGTAATTGGCATTGGTGGGCTAACAACCATCATTGGCTCGTCAGCTTCTGGCGCTTCAAGGTACACGGCTGGCCCTGGCAAACCTTGTGTTCCTGTAGCGCCTGTTTGGCCTTGCGTACCCTGATTACCCTGCACCAAAAACATATCTGGCTCTTGAGATTCGGCTTCAAGGTAAACGGCAGGGCCAATTGGCCCCTGGCTACCAGTTTGGCCTGTCTGACCCGTAATACCTTGATTACCCTGCACAAGAAACATATCTGCCTCTTGGTAATCAGCCTCTAAGTAAACGGCAGGGCCAGTTGCTCCTTGGCTACCTGTTTGACCAGTTGCACCTTGTAATCCAATTGGACCAGGTGGGCCAGAATCACCTTGTTCACCTTGATCTGCATCCAAATAAACGGCGGGGCCAATACCACCTTGACTTCCAGTAGGGCCAATCAAGCCCCTAAGTCCAGGCGGCCCAATATCGCCATCGTCGCCTTGCTCTGCTTGCAAATAGACAGCGGGGCCAACTGCGCCTGATGAACCAGCAGCGCCTTGCGGGCCAGTAGAACCAGTTGCACCTTGTGGGCCTACCGGCCCTGGTGGGCCTGAGTCTCCTTGTTCGCCTTGATCTGCTTCCAAGTAGACCGCTGGCCCAACGCCTCCTTGAGCGCCAGTTATGCCAGCATTACCTTGCGGGCCAGGGACGGTTAAAGGTTCATCAGCTTCTGGCGCTTCCAAATAAACAGCGGGGCCAATGGGGCCTTGAGCGCCAGTAACCCCCGCTACGCCCGCAGCGCCTGGTGGGCCTGGGATTACGGAAACTTCATCGGCTTCAGGTGCTTCAAGAAAAACCGCAGGCCCTGCTGGGCCCGCAGGTACAGACCCCCAAACAGGAGCCCCAGAACCAGTCGATAAAAGCGCTTGGCCTGTTGTACCTACGGCGCTATAGGCTTGCGCTGTTCCAGTGCCATAAACAACGCTGCCAAGAGTAGGCGTAGCGGTGGTGTTAGTCCCTCCGTGGGCTATATTGAGCGTGCCCGATAGGACAACAGCGCCCGTAGTATCGGTTGAAGGGGTAAGTCCTGTAGTTCCGCCAGACCAACTTAAAACGCCGGTATTGGTAAGCGTAATGGTGCCCGAACCATCGGTAACTGAGATGCCATCACCAGTGCTTAAAGTGTTAAGCGTATAGCCAGTTCCGTTGCCTATCAACAGTTGGCCGTTGGTTGGAATGTCACCTAAACCCGTGCCGCCGTTAATTACCGGCGTAATCCCAAGACCACCACCAGTAATGTTGTACAGGTTGTAAAACCAACGATACCACTCACGCGACACAGCCCCGGTGCGCTCATCAATAAGCGGTACTCGCGGCGGCGTAATTTGCGTGATGTTTGTATTGGTCGCCATATTAAGCGTTAGTTGGGCTAAGTATCAATTCAGCGCCCATGATGGCTATCTTGTTGGGGTCGGTGCCGGATACTTCGTACACTCGGTCGCGCAACTTCAAAGTCATGCCTAGCCGACGCCAGAAAGTTCGATGGCCGTACGCACCAATTTTGCCAATCGGCGACCAGTGTTCATTGCTCCAGGTGTGACCGCCGTCATCTGACCAGCGCAACATCACTTGCGGGTCGTAACCTGGTGCAGCAGGATAAGCTGTGGTCACTAAGTTGTACCCGCTAATATCGGTATCTGATAATTCGTATTGGCCTAAAGGTTCAAAACCATCCCCTGCCTCGGTAGTTAAAGTAACCCCCGATTGCGTTGCCAAATATGTTTGCACATACTCGGCAACAAGGTCTAACCCTGCTTCAGTGTCAATATTTTCATTGCCGTCATACCCAGGGTACAGGTTTAACCCTACGCCGGTTTCGCAATCTAATTGCAAGCTGTGATGCGCCGTACGCTTCAAATTGTTTTGGCCGGTCGGCAGCGCCCGCCATGAGCGCAACCACTTTTGAATGCCGCCGTTGTCGGCGTACACATCCAAGTCAAATCGATAAATGTTGGCGTTCTCAAAGTCACCCACAACAATGTTGCCACCAAAATTGCACTGGCAATTGCTGCGGTGCCGCATAAACTCGCCATTGTCAAAACCAGCCCGCTCATGCCAAACTTGGGTGGACACATCATAAACCCAAGTAGCGTTGCCTGTGGGGAACGTAAGCACATAGAAAGCATGGCCTTCTTGCTGGTATGTGTACGCGATAGCGTCCGCAATGTTGCCGTATTGGGCGATGGCGTACTCAATAGCATGGGTAGAAACCCTAACGCCGGTATAGCCGTTGGCTCGGTAGACAATACCCTGCCCACGGGCGTCTGTGCCAAGCCAGAACAGGCCATTGTCCAGCTTGGCGATAGAGAACGCGGCCACGCAGCCAATTTCATTAAACGCGCCTTGAATGCGATCCAATGGAAAATCAGCAGCGCCTGAATTGTACCAAACTTCAACCGAGTCAGTACCAAACACCCATAGTTCTCGGTGGTCAGCAATAATGCCAACAACGCCGTCGGGTGAGCCTTCGGCGGATTTAAAATCTGCCGGATCAATTGAAGTGCCGTCCAACAATTGAGACACCCAAATGATCTGGCTATTGGGTTGGTTAAAAACAAAATACCCATCCAAGTAAGCAACCGTTACTGCGCCAGCAAAATCAGGGTCGGTTATCTGCCCAAACGCGCCTGTTGATTCGTTGTATATGAACCCGTCTGGATTACAAGCAAAGAAAATTTGCGTGCCGTTATCAGCAATGGACACCGGCCCTGTACCAGTTACAGTGCCCAGCAACTGCGGCGTAGCAGTTAAACCGGTTAGCTTATAGACTTCGGCTCCAGAAACTACGTAGAAGTCGCTGCCGTTGGTCTGGTGCGCCCACAACGCTCGAATCGGGCCGGTGCCCACGGTCTGTAGAAACTCAAGGCCGGGGGCACGGTTTAGAAAGCCCGGCTCTTTGCCGCCTTCTGGGATGGCTTCTGGGAACAGGTTGACCATGCGGTTGTCCGCAGCGTTGATACTGCGGGCAACATACGCTGACCCAAGAATCGGCGTTTTCATGTTAGACGTAGCTTGGATACCATTTAGTTGTCGTCACATCGTAGGTCATTGTTAGTGCCCTATTAACAACGGCTGTCCCAAGTACAGCAATGTTCCCTGCTGCTGTCCAAGTAAATGCGCCCGTTGGAATTAATGTGATCGTGCCGCCGCCAGTAGAAATTGGCGCGGCAGCGGTGATATTTACAACAGCCGTTGTTCCTGAAACAAACGCAATTGGGGTTGTTGGGGCAATAGTTGTTGCGCTTGCAATCGTAGGGGCCGCAGCGCTTACGGCGCTAAAGCTACTTAGCGAAAGGCTTGTGCCTGTGGCTGCGCCAATGACCGGGGTCACTAGGGTTGGCGTTGTTGCAAATACCGCAGAGCCTGTGCCGGTTTCATCAGTCAAAGCCGTTCGTAAATTGGTGCTGCTTGGCGTTGCCAAAAATGTGGCTACCCCAGTACCTAATCCACTTACTCCAGTGGCGATAGGCAACCCTGTACAGTTGGATAAAGTGCCACTTGCAGGCGTGCCAAGCGCAGGCGCTACCATTACCATACCATTGCTAGTACAAGCGCTAATATTGCCACTAGCAACGGTTCCTAAAGCGGGCGTTACCAATGTGGGGCTGGTAAATAGCAGCGCGTTAGTAAGCTGTTTTGTTGTGCCGCCTTGCACAATTGGCAAAACGTCGGTTGTGGCCGCAGCAGTTGCAACGGGAAGGGATGAAATTGCGATAGTTGCCATGTTAGTAGTTTCCTGCGTAAATGTTAAAGCGTTGACGAGTCGCCACAATGGCGTAAGGCATAGACATCACATCATCAGGATTGTTGATGCGTTTCAAGTTGCGCTTGCTGGTCATAGCAATGCGCTGCACTTGGGGGCTGGGCTCTACGCCAAACTCGGGCGCAAACTCCATCGCCAAGTTGTACGTAAAAGCACGCAGATAACCAGGTGGGAACAAGATGTTGGTAGCCAAGTCGGCGGGCTGATCCAATTCTTGCACGCTGATAAAATGCCACTCCAAATCCCGTGTGGGTTTGGGGTAGACGGTCATCTGAATGTTGGGGTACTCCATGTTGATCCACATGACCTGTGGATACGTGGAAGTTACCGTCTTAACAGCAATACCATCGTACTGCTGCTGATTGATAAATTTAATGCCGAAACTGACGTTGGTACCTGGGTCGCGGTAATAAGTCGCGTCATCCAGCAGCACGGGGCGTACGCCGACAAATTCGCCTGTGGGGCCAAGATGGCGCTGAATCTCGCCAGCGGGCCAAGTAAACACTTGGTCAATCGTATTGAAGATAGACAACCGCTCGGTATTCCACGAATCAATCATTTGATTGAGCGCCGTCAGGGCGTCTTGGGATACGGATGCAGATGGAGTTTCGCCCTCGGCCAACACACCAAGCAATCTCAGCGCCCGGTTAATCTGATCGCCAGCGGTGTAAACGGCCATAACTAGGCTCCTTCAGTTTCAGTTCTACGACGGCGCTTTACTT
>SESA01001997.1_pt1 | contig 9954 bp, 4 predicted proteins | sample 3171451 | NCBI WGS metagenome assembly SESA01 (sample SAMN06051862, study PRJNA518727) | freshwater metagenome | biome: subpolar coniferous forest; feature: holomictic lake; material: water; isolation source: holomictic Lake 227, 8 m depth | place: Canada: near Kenora, Ontario | collected 2013-06-25 ...
AGAAGAATTCTTTTTCCGTTTCGATAGCCGTGTTGGGGTTTGCTTCCTGCCATGCGAGGTAGGTATCCAGCAGGGTCGATGCGGTATCCCGCGCTTCTGATTCCTGTGTTGTCGATTCGTATACCTTAGATGGCCAGAACTCGTTGAGGAGTGCGAGAGCCTGCTCCCGTGGAGAGATGGATGAATCCGGTTTTTGTGTAAGATTTTCAATCACGGAATGGATAGCGGTCCCGAATTCGAGCTGAACTGCCGGGGGTGTTGGGATTTTGTAGAGATAGGATAATTTGTACTGGAACGGGCAGTTCTTGTAACTTTGAAGTGCGGAGGGAGAGAACGAATGCGTTGCAGACACAATCGACTGGTGGGGCGGGGTGATGATCGTATCGATTTCATTACTGCTATCTGCATGGGCAAGGAAAGCGTTCTGGTTAAATTCCGAAGTTCCGCGTTCTGCAAATTCCCGCACCCGTTCGAGCGTCACAAGATTCTGGAGCGCTGTGGAGAGCCGCATCTCGGAGATTGCCCGGATCGTTTGTTCCTGTAATGATGTCCGAAGTCCTTCGATGGGAGTTGTATCCATGACCGGCAGGTCGGCTCCCAGTGCGGGGGGCTCGATCACGGTGATGAGCGGGTTCTCTCTAAATGAAATTTCATCCAGGAACGGAGAAGGTTTGCTCTCCTTCTTGTTCTTCCCGTACCATTTCGAATACGTGAGATAGAGCCGCTCCTCTGCCCGGGTCATCGCAACATAGAGAAGACGGCGCTCCTCCTGAGTGAACAGGGCTTTTTCATCATCGCCGGTTTTGAGTCCCTTGGCAAGATCTTTTGGTACGGTGAACTTTTTACGCTGGTATTTGAGCGGGAAACTGTTCTGGACAAGGTCCACGACAAAGACAACAGGAAATTCCTTGCCCTTGCTCTTGTGAACCGTAAGAATGTGTACCGAGTTGCTCTCTTCGCGCTCTTCAATATCGACAGAAAACCTGGAGAAGAACTGTAAGTATTCAAGGAAATCTTTGATGGTTGCATGCCGGGTGATCTTGTCGTACCCTTGCGTGATCTCGTAGAATTTTGCAAGATACAACCGGACTCTGGCAGCATCCTCCTGAAGTGCCGAGCGGTAAAGCCCTGATGCCTGCATCATCACTTCATACACAAGTTCGGTGAGTGTATGCCGCTCCTTGTCTTCGATGAAATGATGGAGCATCCGGACGATCTCCGCAATTTGTTCTGCATGATCGGGAACGATCGCGGCTGCGTCCTGCATTGCTTCGTACACACCATCACTGGCATCGTCTCCTTTCTTTGAAGCAGCTGCATTGATCTTCTGGACCACGATCTCAGGAACCGCACAAACCTTCATGATCCGGTTGAGTGAAATACCGGCAGTGAGCGGGTTATTGAGGATCAGTAAGTACGCAAACATATCCCGAACGACCGGCAGGCGCAGGAAATCTACCTCCCCCTTGTACTCGCACGGGATGGTGTGCCTTCGAAGGGCCGTCTGGAATTTCTGTCCGTCAGACCGTGAACGGCAGAGGATGGCAATGTCGCGGTATTCGAGTGCCCGCTCTTTCTCTTCCTTGTGTGGGAAGAATGTTTTACCGATGAGGTTGCCAATCTCTGCTGCAACATATTCCGCTTCACCGTCTTCATTGCCACAGGCCGCAACGACGACCGGTTCTCCTTCCGGTTTTTCGGTGAAGAGTTCCTTGTGCTGCCGGTTGGGAGCGTTTGCCATCAGCTGGATCGCAAGAGCAAGGATGGCCTTTGAGTTCCGGTAGTTCTGGTCCAGAAGTGTTTCGACATGTTCAGCGGCCCATTCCTTAAAGTCCCGAAAGTTTGCCGGGTATGCGCCCCGGAAGCGGTAGATGGTCTGGTCATTGTCACCGACAATGCACAGGTTCTCGCCGCCGATCTCTTTGATAAATTCAAGCTGAGCGAAGTTTGTGTCCTGAAATTCATCGACAAGAATGTACGGGAACCGGGACCGGTAAGCGGACTTTAGGGTTGGATTTGTCCTGAACAGGTTGACCGCCCCGTGGATCATATCATCGAAGTCGATCAGGTTCTCGTCCCGCTTGTATTGTTCGTATGCGCGGTAGACTTTCAGGAGGTCGGTGAGCAGCAGGAGATATTCCCGCTCTGCGTCATCGACCTGTGCGATCTTTTTTCTGTCAAGGTAATCCTCAAGAACAGCGGGGGTGATCAGTTCGTCCCTGAATGCGCTGATCCCGTCAATGACCGCCTTGACAATCTCGGTTGCATTATTCCCCACTTTGATATGTTCAAACCCGAACGCATCGATGTTCCGCAATCCCCAGACGAGCTGGTTGGTCTTGGTGATGATTCCCCCGGAGACGGATAGCCCGCTTGAAAGAACATTCTCCCTCAGCACGTCCAGACAGAAGGAATGGAATGTGTGAATGTCGAGGTCGAGATGCGGGCGTTGCTGTTCAACGCGATCGCTCATCTCCGCTGCGGCTTTTTCCGAAAAGGTGAGGGCCAGGATTTGTCCCGGTGGGATGCCTTGGTCGAGGAGATGGAGGATCTTGTCGATGATTACTTTTGTTTTTCCGGAACCGGGACCAGCGAGGATGAGCTGGATGCCGGGGGTGGTGACGGCTTTGGTTTGAGCGGGGTTGAGGGACATGCTTAATGATAAGATGGTCGAGGGATGGGAAAAAGGTAGGGGGAATATATTTTTGGAATTTTGTTTCAGTATGTTTAATCTCTAAAAAAATTAATATAAACGCATGGTTGCCCCAAAAGAAATAATCGATTTAACACAAGCATTTGAATTTCATCGCGAAGCGTATCGGAAAGGGCAATATAATGAAACACAGCTTCGTCAAGAATTCATGGATCCATTATTTCGAGCTTTGGGATGGGATTTAGATAATAAATCCGGTGCTGATTCAAGGGATCTGGAAGTAATTCATGACGACCCCATAAAAATTCAGGGGACCATGAAATATATTGATTATTCTTTCCGCCTCGGTGGGGGAACGAGAATCTTTTTCGTTGAGACAAAAAAGCCATCGGTAAGAATAAAAGATGATGCAATATCGGCATTTCAACTTCGTAAATATGGATGGAATGCGAAACTGCCTCTTTCGATCCTTACAAATTTTGATGAATTCGCGGTATATGATTGTACACGTAAACCACTGAATGGTGATGCAGCATCGGTTGGTCGTGTAGAATATTTTACGTATGACAAATATCCTGAAAAGTGGGATTGGATTGCATCTGTTTTTTCAAAAGATAGTGTTATTCTTGGATCTTTTGATAAATTTGTTGAGTCAAAAAAAGGGAAAAAACCCGAACACATCGATGTTCCGTAATCAGATCAATTTTGGGACGTTCATTTTACGGTGTTCGAATGGATTTGAGGATATTATTCAATAGTATTTCCTAGATGACTTCGCGTAAAACACGTTTTTGTATAAGAACAATGTTCCACATGCTCGTACATATATGGGTTCACTTGCGAGTGTGTGAAGGGTCATCTTTGATATATTTGTGAATTGCTCAATTAAGACCTCGCTCAACCTTTAACTCATCAACCGGACGATCTGCCAACAGAAACGTGGGAAAGGTGTTGATGGGACACATAGGAAAGTATAGCATGATGTAAGCAGAGCCAAAATATTTATTATTTTGGAAGAATTCACCCAGTGCAAAACAATAGATAAGATTGAAAAGTGTTCTTGCCGCGAAAATCTACGGTATTTTTACATTAGCCCTTGCGCACTAGGACCGATGCATGCCCTCAATAACGGTGAGATTAGACTTCAATGAAATTAAATAGCTCATTGATATGGATATGAAAAAATGCCAATCTTCAATATGTATCAGCGTTAATTAATTAAGGTTTAGGGCTGGTAGATCAGTGGTAGATCGCTCCCTTGGCATGGGAGAGGCCGCGGGTTCAATTCCCGCCCAGTCCATGAAAAAGATTGCCTTTTTATTCTTGCCAACGGTTATCCTGCTATAGGCATATGACAGGAAAACACAAAAAATACCGGAAATGGCACACGAACCCAAATTTCGTTACTCCATATTATTACTTTCCTCATCAGCGCAGAGAAACGCTAACATAAATGCAATGTGAGTTTCAGTGTTGATGCTTGTTTAGAGAAGAAATCATTGAGAAAGAATCAGCATCTTTAACCAGATTGAGAACATCACTCAAATAATGGCAGTTCCTGAAGTAATTATCAAACTGATTGAACGGTTCGATATACATCGCACTTCCTATATCCATTCCAACGAAACTTACAATGAGAAAAAACTGCGTCAAGATTATCTCGACCATTTTTTTATCGCGCTTGGTTGGGATGTCTATAATATGCAGGGTTGGACAGAACAGGCTAGGGAAGTAAGTGTCGAACAAACCATCAAGATTTCCGGAACAACGGATTTCATAGATTACAGTTTCAAAATCGGTAGAGATCTGATGTTTATTGCGGAGGCAAAGGCTCCGAAAGTCAGGATCAAGGATAATTCAAAAGCAGCCCACCAGGTACGAAAGTATGCATGGAATGCCAAACTGCCGCTCTGCATTCTTACTAATTTTGATGAATTTGCCATATATGATTGTACCAAGGCACCTTTAGCATCGAATTCTGCCGGAATCGCCCGGATTGATTATTTCACGTTCAGAGATCTTCCCGCAAAATGGGATGAGATAGCGAAAACTTTCTCAAAGGAGGCAGTCTTCAATGGTTCTTTCTATAACTTTGCAAAAAAAGCAAAAGGGAAGAAGGGAACTGCCACTGTTGATGAGGCATTCCTTGCAGAGATCGAGAATTGGAGAGATTCCCTTGCAAAGAATATCGCACTACGAAATTCTTCGCTTACTGTTGACCAACTGAACTATGCTGTCCAAGTCACAATTGACAGAATTATTTTCTTGCAAATTTGTGAGGATCGCGGAGTTGAGCACTATGGCACCTTACAGGCAATTTTGAATTCTAATAATATTTACGCTCATTTATGCGAGTTGTTCAAAAAAGCAGACGCAAAATATAACTCGGGCATCTTTCATTTTGATAAAGTGCCGGAACGCGAAGATCCTGATATCCTCACCCCAACAATAAAGATCGACGACAAGGTTCTAAAAGAGGTTATCGGCGATTTATGCGAGGGATCATACGAATTCTCTGTAATTCCGCCTGCAATTCTGGGGCAAGTGTACGAGCAGTTCCTCGGGAAAGTAATCCGGCTCACGGAAGGCCATCAGGCAAAGGTGGAGTACAAACCGGAGGTAAAGAAGGCAGGTGGTGTCTTCTACACACCACAGTATATCGTGGAATATATCGTTAAACACACCGTGGGGGAGTTAGTTAAGGACAAGACACCCCGTGAAGTGGCAAAACTCAGCATCCTTGATCCCGCGTGCGGCTCCGGCTCGTTCCTGATCGGTGCGTACCAGTTTCTCCTTGACTGGCACCTTGAATGGTATATCAGAAACCTTGCACCGCTCCTCAACCAGAAGGTGCAGATAACCGATCCAAAAATACAATCACTGTTGCCCGAGCCATTGCCAAGAAAGAAGAAACTACTGAATGTTGCCGAGCTTCCCATCTATCGCACGGGATACAGCAACGGGATAAATCTGCTCGACCGGACACGGAGCGACTGGGCACTCTCGACAACTGAGAAGAAGCGTATCCTCCTTAACAACATCTACGGAGTTGATATCGATACGCAGGCAGTCGAGGTGACCAAGCTCTCCCTGCTCCTTAAGGTGCTGGAAGGAGAAAAGGAAGAGAACCTTGACAAGCAGCTAAAGATCAGCGAGGAGCGGGCCCTTCCCTCCCTTCACGAAAACATCAAGTGCGGGAATTCGCTTATAGGGACGGATATTGGGACGGATATTATTACACCAGATTTTTCCCGTCAAGACATGAAGCGGATCAACCCGTTTAACTGGGAGAGGGGGTTTGCTGATGTGATGAAAGCGGGCGGGTTCGATGCGGTGATCGGGAATCCGCCATATGGTGCTTACTTCTCAACAGAATCAATTGAATATGTCCGTAAAAGATTCAATACGCAATCAAAAACCACTGATAGTTACGAACTATTTTTAGTCAAATCTTCTCATTTATTGAATAATAAAGGATTGTTATCCATGATTATCCCGTTTTCATGGTTAACCGCAGAAAACTATCTTGAATCTCGAAGACTTCTTATCGAAAAATTAAAGCCTGTAACGATATTGGGAATGCCTTTTGATGTTTTCAAGAATGCCTATATCGATACCGCAATAGTCGTGTTTTCACATGATGATAAGATCAAAGAATGTATTATCCATTATTTTGCAAAAAAAGAGAAATTGAATTCCGTTCCAGATGATATTGGAGAAAAAGTTTCAATAGAGAAAATTGCTTCTGATTCACTAATCCGTTTTTCCCCGATGCTGTCTAATAAAATGGAATCCATCTTATTGAAACTAAAATCATGCAAACATACGTTAGGTGCACAATTTAAAATTCAACGAGGGGTTCAGCCATATAGCCGAGCAAAACATTCTGAAAAGCAGATTGCTGAAAATTTTTTACAATCTAATACTCAGTTAACACCCGAATGGCTCCCTGAACTCCAAGGGAATGAATTATCTCGGTATTATGCAACCCCAAAAAGAAAATCCTTCATTCATTACTGTGACAAGATCGCATCAAATCGCGAAATCAGTATGTTTCAAAGTGAAAGAATTGTATTAAGGCGACTTCTTACTCGGAAATTCCGGCTTCAAGCAAGTTTTGTAAAAAACACAATGATAACCACGGATAATGTTCTAAATTTAGTACCTCAAATTTCAGACGCAAATTCCAAATTCGCTCTAGGTGTATTGAATTCTAAAATAATTTCATGGTATTATGTTAATATATCGTCTATCGCACAGAAGGATGATTTCCCTCAAGTTCATTTAGCCGCTTTGAAAGAATTACCAATTCCAAATAGTGATGTTGCTCGCCACGATCGCATGGTTGCGCTCGTTACGCAGATGCTCGATTTGAACACACAGTTGCAAGACGTGAAATTGGAGCATGATAAAACGCGATTGTCCCGGCAGGTTGAGGAGACGGATGAGGCTATTGATGCCCTAGTATATGAACTGTATGGACTGACCGCGGAGGAAATTAAGATCGTCGAAGGAAAATAACTCATAGAATACAAAAACTCACCAATCAGTTTGAGGAATTTTAAAGGATGGATTGAAAATGGCTGAATATACGCCAGACAATAAGAAAAAGGAAGAGAACCTTAACTCAGTACAAAGTTCTAAAGCCATTCTATCATGACCCTCCACGAATCCGACACATTGGAATTTAAAAAATCCCTCTCCCTCATCGAGCCTGCGCTCAAATCCGTGTGCGGGTTCCTCAACCATCATGGCGGCGTCATCTCGTTTGGCAGGACCAACACCGGGGCAATAGTCGGCGTAGATCCTGCCGACCACTCGCTCCGCAGACTCTCCCAGCAAATCGCCTCCCGGATAAAACCGGAGATCACACCGGATATCCGCGTCATTGAAGAAGGGGGAAAACACCTGATCGTTGTCACGGTGCTGGAGGGAATCAGCAAACCGTACTATCTTGATGGTATCGCGTACATGCGGACAGGGACCGAGAACCGGGTCATGCCTCCTGATGAAATCAAGCGCATCATACTCAGTGAACATGCAGTGCCTTGGGACAAACAGCCCTGTCGGGAAGCCACCCTTGATGACATCGATGCACCTTCGGTCAGGACTTTCCTTGAAAGAGCACAAAAGGAACGGAGATTCGATGTAGATCCTTTAATTCCGGTAAAGATCGCACTGGAAAAACTCGATGTCCTGAGCGGAGGACTGCCTACCAATGCAGCCATCCTGTTCTTCGGAAAAGATCCACAACGATTTTTTATCCAGTCTGAGGTCCGCTGCGCCCGGTTCAAAGGCGAGGAAGTCTCCAGTACCTATCTCAACATGGACGTCCTGCACGGCAGGATCGATCAGCTCATCGAAGATGCCAACCGGTTCATCGCCCAGACAATCCAGAAAGCAGCATGGATCGTCCCGGGAAAGATGCAGCGGGAAGAGCACTGGGAATATCCGCCCGATGCCCTGCGGGAAGCAGTGATCAATGCGGTCTGTCACCGCGATTATAATTCATCAGGCAATGTCCAGATCCGGATTTTCGACAGCAGGGCGCAGGTCTGGAACCCCGGGATATTAATAGAAGGCGTCACGGTTGAACTCTTAAAAGTTGAACACACTTCCCACCCCAGGAACAAAACCATTGCCCGGCTCCTGTTCCTTACAGGGTACATCGAACAGTGGGGATCAGGTACGCTCAGCATGATCACCGCTTGCGAACGGGACGGTGTTCCGGATCCGCAGTTCCGTGAAACGGGCAACGATTTTGTGGTCACCTTCTTGCGCTCAACGGTCAACACGCTTCTTGAAAACCCGGAGATCTTAAACGAACGGCAGCATAAGGCACTCAAATATTTACAAACGCATCCCACCATCACCAGACAGGAATACAGCAAAATTTTTGAATGTAATGAAAGAACCGTACGACGCGATCTTGCAGATCTTGAGATGAAAAAAGTCATTGTGATGGAAAAAAGCGGAGCAACGAAATTATTCCGGCTCAATGCGATCTTTTCTACCTATGTGGACATGGATGGACATGGCGGTCGCTGAAATGCGATTAAAAAAACGCATAAATATTCATGGAAATTAGAAAATATTCAATTTAAACCCGTAGAATTTTCTAGGCCAATGTGGACATGATGTGGACATTTCCGGACATGACGTGATGTTAGAACAAATTTGAAAACATCACAAATATCCGCTGAATTTAATAGCCGGCCAGTTAAAACCCGTAGAATTCTCTTGGTCAATGTGGACATGATGTGGACAAAAGGGTCTGCGGTGACTTTCATTGACCGGATTTAATATAGTATTTTTTTAATAGATCTCAATTTACTTCCCCATCACCACTCACACCGCTCCGATCCCGATAAAAGTTTCAGACCAATGTGTGGGATTTGACACGGACGATGCAAAAAGGATATTCCGGTTGCTTAAAAAAAGCTACACAGTGTGTAGCGAATCGAGCGGGTCACATTACCGGCTTCCGATGCGGGTTGAGAACCCTGCCGCCTCGTTCAAGTCACCCAACCCCCCGTCCATTTTCCCTCATCCCCGTCCCGTAACAATGCTCGCACAGCTTCACCCCGGTCTCGCGGTCAATTCAATCAGCCTTCACCAACCCGCACGCTCCCCGGCCCGGGACCGGCCGACCGCCACCGCTCGCGATCCACCTCCCCCATTCCCGACATTTGCCCGACACAGCCCCAGCGTCACCTCGTGTGATCCCGACACCACCCGGTCGCCACCCGGCCACGGCACGAACCCAACCGGGCGCTCATGGGTACTGCCCGGTACCCGGCCCGAGGCTCGCCGGCGTCCACATAACAATCGCTTATTTGATCCGGCCAATGGACCGCTCCTGGTAAAGTTTCGAGAAAACCCGCTTGATGCTCGGACAGATTCACGCCAGCCTGCCGGTCGATTCACGCCACGAGCGGGACCGGTCCCGCTGATCGTTAAATCTCACCCCCGTAGAACTCAAATATCGGGTAATATACCCATTTTTCCCGCTCCCCAAAAAAAACGACCTCGCTAATGACCGTTTGCAGGGCAGATCTCTCATAAAACAGGCAAACCACCGGGAAAAACCAAACGCGATTTAAAGGGCCTTGGCGACCCTCGTTTTTTAAGCCCAAAACAGCCGTATTTTGGCAAACGGGGCAAGGTTAAGGCACTTATTTTCTCATTCCGGAACCTGACGGTTTTAGAGGGGGTTTCCGGACCAAAACCCTGCAATCGGAGCCCAATTTGGGCTTGTTTTTCCTCGTGGTACATACTCTCTGAATCCAGAGGTCTCCGAG
>SESA01001998.1_pt1 | contig 9953 bp, 15 predicted proteins | sample 3171451 | NCBI WGS metagenome assembly SESA01 (sample SAMN06051862, study PRJNA518727) | freshwater metagenome | biome: subpolar coniferous forest; feature: holomictic lake; material: water; isolation source: holomictic Lake 227, 8 m depth | place: Canada: near Kenora, Ontario | collected 2013-06-25...
CTGTCCGGAAAGATGCACCCGGTGATTATCGATGGGCGGAACATGATCGACCCGGATGCCTATATCCGCGAAGGCTTCGTTTACAAGGGCATCGGGCGGGGCGACAGGAACGGGCACGCGATTGTGAAATGAACTCTTTTAAAATCAGGATAATTTTCCCCCAAGTAACTGAGACCGGTTGTCATGAGGGAGAGTGGACCCCCCTCAGTTCGTAAATACGTACCTCCCGGAACCTCCGGTTATTCCGTTCATCGCCTCCATTGATCATCTTAAATCCCAAAAAGGAATATTGCCATATATGGATGCAGACCTCCGCGATCGCTTTACAGCCTTGTGGAATAACTATTTCCCCGGCACAGAACTGCCGATCACGTTTGAATTCAGGAAAGAATCAGGCACCGCCAAAAAAGTTCCCCCGCCGAATGGCTGGCGCTGTCTCATCTGCCAGATCGGCCGGGTCAGGAACGGGACCCCGCTTGTGCTGGATGCCCGTTCAATTACCTGCCGTGGGGGACTTATGTATACTGGCTATTCCCACGAGCGTCCACCGGATTTCAGGTATTTTCTCTCGCACGGGAAACCGGGTGGTGTGGAAGGAGAGCGGTACAAACAGACCCCGGAACTTGTGGATGCCTGGGAAAAGCTAATACCTTTCTTTCCATCGCCAGGAAAGGATCTCGTCATTACCCGTTGGGATCAGCTGACAGAACAGGACAATCCTGAAGTGGTGATCTTCTTTGCCCGCCCCGAAGTGATGAGCGGGCTCTTCACCCTTGCAAACTTCGACCAGAGCGATCCGAACGGAGTTATCTGCCCTATGGGGGCCGGGTGCAGTTCGATTATCTATTACCCGTGGCTCGAACAGCAGAAGGAAAATCCCAAGGTCATACTGGGCATGTTCGATCCTTCAGCCCGTCCCTGCGTACCGCTCGATGTCCTGACGATGGCATTTCCCATGAAGAAATTTGCCCGGGTTATCGGGTACATGGAGGAGAGTTTCCTCATTACAAAAACATGGGATACGGTAAAAAAGAAGATTGAGCGGAGTGCAGCGCTTGGTCAGAAGAACTAACCTTCCTTATTGCCGGTATTTACTAGGGTTCTACGGCCTCGAATCATGCATTCGTTGTAATGGTTTTAAGTATTTACAATGTTTACAGCATGATCATGTCAGCGGTAAAGCGGTTGCCGGTTTCCGAGAAAGTCTGGAAAGAGCTGGGGGCAATGAAGGGGGCAGGCCAGACCTATGACGATCTCCTTGAGGATATGATTGAACGGGTCAAGAAAGCCCGGCTTGAGGAAGATGTGAAGATGTGGGAAAGTCGCCCGGATTCGGAGTATGTCTCTCTGTCGGAGATTAAGGATTGACCTTTGATGTGAAGGTCCGGAATACGGCTGATGCGTTCATCGGTTCCGTACCGGAAAAATCCCGGCGCATCATCAGAAACGCTCTCCAGAGTCTTTGCGAGAATCCCTTTCCCGGGAGCGGCGGGGATAAGGAGAAACTGATTTTACGGGGCGGCAGGGAGATATACCTGCTCCATATCGCCCGTACCTACACCGTGTTCTATTCCGTTGACGACGAGAACCGTATTGTCCGGGTTCATGAGATCCTTCCCATTGAGCAGGCGCATAAGAAGTATGGGCGGTTATAATCGGCCATTTTTATTTAAAAAAAGAGGATCATTTTCTCGCAATCGTCACATACCCCGAATGACTCACCGAGGTGGAAGGTCGTGTTCCTCTCTTCGACCGGGTCATCTCCCGCTCGATCAGTTCGTGGGTATGCACCTCGCGGAACAATTCGGTTGCCCCGTCCACTACAATTGCCATCTGTTCTAAAAATGGGGTATAGCATGCGAGATAGCCGCCAGAACGCAAAAGGGAATACGCATGCGTCACATGCTCGGTCTGGATCTGCAAATCGAGATGCACCACATCATAGCTACCTTCCGCTGCAAGGAAATCTGCGGCAATCGCTTCCACATTCGTGAGTTTCGACTCGGTGATGTTCTTCATCGCGAGCTTGGAAAATTCCGGGCGAACCTCGTAGGTCTTAACCGTTTTAGCCACCCCGCCAAAGTAGATAGCGGCAATCCCGCTGCCAGTACCGGCGTCGAGCACATCATCGTTATGGTTCATCCCGGTATAGGCAATGACAAGCCCGATATCCTTGGGCAGCATCGGGGCACCTGACCTTTTGCCATACGTGAAAAAATCGGTCGGTCGGGGGATCCTGATCGTAAACTTCGCACCGTTATGGGTGGTTAGGATGTCCCCGCCAGTTGTTCCCACCAACTGGCTGAGGTCAATCTGTCCTTTATCGGTACCGAGCGAGCCCGGTCCGGCCTTCACAAAAAATTCCCTGCCCTCCCCGACAAGCAATACGCGATCGCCCGGTTCGATCATGAGCTGGAGAGGCGCATGATCGCTTCTGCGATATCGCCTTTTGTCGCTACGAGGGCTTCTTTTGCCTTCTCTTCAGAGACGTGTGCCTGTGCCGCTACCATCGTAATATCCTCTTTTAAGATCTCGGCTGCTGCCGGTTCAAACCGGATATCCCCGGTGATCTGGTACGTGGTGGTGCCCTGCATGGTCATTGCCTGAACCTCGGCAGAGTCAAAGACATAGTTGCCCTTTGGCGTCTTTATCACGATACTCTGCACATCTTCAATCGGCTCGACATTCATGCCGAGCTTCTTCATCATCGCCTTCATCTGGCGTGGATTGATATTTCCCGGAAGCATCTTTCTCACTACCCTGCCGTACTCTTACAGCTACTCCATAATTAAATGCAAGCATTTCAGTGCCTGAAACAACCGCAGCGCCGCAGGCAATCAGTCTGTCATCGCCCGCAACAACCATTACATCATCGCCCGCGCGGATTTCAGGATCCGCTGCGACCACATGTTTTGCAAACGCATTCTTGCCCTTTGCCACGAACTCTGCGACATCATCTTTGATTACAACCCGGTATGCCGGGACGGGCAGGTGCATCTGGAGGCGTTTTGCCCCTTCTATACCGAGCGTCAGCCTGCCGTCCGAAGCCCGTACAGTAGCAAGGCGGACGCCCTCAAACCCAATCTGCCGGATACGCCCGGTGGTCGAGTAGATAAACACGCAGCCTTCGGGAAAGAGTCCCATGCCAGCAAGTCCTCCGAACTGGTGATCAGCGATTGCCTGAACCCGCCGCAGCGAACTGTTCTCCGAGTATTCTGTTGACACGAATCACAAACTCCTCTTCTGCTGTTTTCGGGATATACGCGCCCGCCGCGATCTTATGTCCCCCGCCCCCGCCGCCATACTCTGCCGAAGCGCTGTTGAGCGCCTCCTGGAGATCGACACCGCGTTCTACCACACGCTCGGTGGTTCGCATGGATACCTTGGTAAGATTGGTATCTTCGGGCACCTCGCACATGATCAGGATTGGTTTTTTGGCATTGAGTTTCGAGAGTGCCATACCCGCCCCGATGCCCACAATGGTGTCAGGGTAGAGCCCCCCCACATGGAGATACTGGAGGTTTTCGAGTTCTTTAACGCCAGTGTCGATGATGAACTCGAGCAGGTTCCTGATGATTGCCCGGTGGTTTTTCAACATGTGTTCAGCATCCCGGTACGCAGTGCCGCGATCCCCGCGCAGGATCGCACTCCCTATCTGCGGTTTTGCCCAACGCCCACAGGCATTGAGGACCGTCGCATACTCCTGTGCATTGCGGAGCGGTGTGCGGGGGGTTTCATCCGGGAACCCATAGGTCTCGGCAAAGAGACGGTCCACTGTTTCACCGTTTGCGATCAGCTGCTCGGCGAGTGCGGAGATGATGATGCGCTTTTCTTCCTGCGAGATCTCTTCCCAGACATACCAACGGCCGTTTTCAGTCTGCTGTCGGATGCCGAGTTTCTTTAAGAACTGGCGGGCGCCTTCGGGATTGTTGCTGATACCTTTGACAAACGGGTCATCGTTGTAGGTAAGTGAGAGGTGCACCGGGCGCGTAGCGGTGCCGTAGCAGTTGAGATCCCGTTTGCGCACCTCGACATTGCCGTGGCGTACCCCGTCTTCTACGATAATATCGCGCGCAGGGCCAACAAGCCCGCACTTCTCCCGGGCCATCATATCGCCCACATTGCCAACAATGGCGAGTTTGGCGAGATCGGTATTTGCTGAGTCCAGCTGCTTTGCGATCAGGTACGAGACTCCGGCAGCGCTCATCCGTTCATGTCCGTATGGCAGGCAGTTCACCTGCGTGTATTGCCGCTCGCAGGGCTGGCTTACGTGGTGATCAACGATAAGCACTTCTTTTTCTGAAAAACCGCGTTCCATAAACAGGTTCTGCTGACCCGCGCCGAGATCAGAAAAAACCTTGAGCGAATTATCCGAGGGCACCTGAGGCATGGTCAGGGGTTCGAGTTGCCGGACAAAAACCGATTTTACACGGATTCCCTGCCGCGAGATTGCCTGAGAGAGGATTGCTTCGCATGAGATACCGTCAGCGTCGATGTGCGAGATGATGGTAATTTCGGGCGCATCCGCGATCTGCTCTGCGGCTGCTTTCACATCATCGCTAAAACCCATTGCATAGTATTTAGTGAGGTTCCTACAGATGAATTGTACGGGAAATGTTGCCGTTTACGATCAATGGGTTCCTTGAGGCGGGGATCATCAGCCCTGCCCGGATGCGTGCGGTGGATAAAAATGCCATTGCGCTGGGAGTGACAGAGTTCCAGCTGATGGAGAGCGCAGGAAGGGCACTGGCAGACATGGCTCAAGCAGCCTCGCCCGCACGGGTGCTTGTTCTCTGCGGAAGGGGCAACAATGGCGGCGATGGGATGGTTGCCGCCCGCCATCTCCAGCATGGTATTGATACAGATGTCTGCTATCTCGATCTTGGGAAGCGCAGCGCTGCCTGCGAGCATCAGCTCAGCGCGCTGAAACATTGCAGGGTTGGGCTGTATCCGTTCACATGCCGGGATGATCTTGAGGCATTGCACTCACTGTTTAAAAAGGCGGATCTGATCATTGACGCACTGCTGGGTATCGGCGCATCCGGTGAACTCCAAGAACCGTTGAAAACCTGCGTGAAGATGGCAAATGCCTCACGGGCAATGATCATTGCTGCCGATGTTCCGACACCGGGTATGCGGGCAGACCGGATCTGCGCCTTCCACCGGGCAAAGTGTGAAGGTTCAACGGTTGTCGATATCGGCATCCCGGTTGAAGCGGAGTGCTGTGTCGGGTCCGGTGATCTCACCCTGCTCCGCTCGCGTCACCGTAAGGCGCACAAGGGATTCGGTGGCGAAGTGCTGGTGATCGGTGGCGGGCCTTACCAGGGTGCTCCGTACCTTGCCGGCCTTGGGGCATTGCGGGCAGGTGCTGACATTGTCCGGATTGCATCGCCGGTCTTTGAACCGGTGCCTGACCTGATTTATGAACGTCTTGATGGAAAGAAGATCGGTACGGAACATACCGAGCGCCTGATTGCTCTTGCCGAGCGTGCGGATGTGGTTGTCTGCGGCAATGGACTCGGGATGGAGAGCCATGCAGTTGTAACTGCCATTGCCCCGCACAGCAAACGTGCGGTTTTCGATGCCGATGCCCTCAGGCTCCCCTTGCCAGTTGCGCTGGAAGAGACGATTTATACCCCGCATGCCGGAGAATTTGCCCGTATTACCGGAACAACCCTGCCCGAAGATACGATCGGGCGTGCCCATGCAGCCCGGGGTGCAGGTATCGGCGGAACGCTTCTCCTCAAGGGTCATATCGATGTGATCACAGATGGCACGCGGGTGCGGTTCAACCGGACCGGGGACCCTGCGATGACGGTCGGAGGAACGGGCGATGTGCTCGCGGGAATTGCCGGTGCTCTGCTCTGCCATCTGCCCGCGTTCGATGCCGCCTGCATTGCCGCGTACGTAAATGGCAGGGCAGGAGAACGTGTGGCATCGGAACGCGGGGGCGGAATGCTGGCATCGGATCTCGTGGACCGGATTCCGGCAGAATTATTCAGGAATGGAATATAGGCAGAGTGAGTACATGGTCGAGTTTACCCATATTCAGGATGATAAGGCACAGATGGTAGATATCAGCGGCAAAGGGGATGTGGTGCGCGAAGCAGTGGCAACCGGTAAAATTTTCTTACGGCCGACAACACTCGCCGCAATACGCGAGGGAACGGTTGTGAAAGGCAATGTGCTCGCTACTGCCCGGGTTGCTGCAACTCTTTCGGTGAAGAACACTCCCAACCTGATCCCGATGTGCCATTCCATTCCCATCAGTGCGATTGCCGTGGATTTCTCGGACAGGGAAGGTTTCATTGAGGCAAGCGTGAGGGTGAAGTCTGCCGGAAAGACCGGTGTCGAGATGGAGGCGTTGACCGGGGTGTCTGTCGCTCTGCTCACCATCTGGGACATGGTAAAGTCTGCGGAGAAGGATGAGCATGGGCAGTATCCTGTGACGCGGATAGAAGATATCCGCGTGATTGAGAAGAAGAAGGGGAAGTAGCTCATTGCCATAAAATTTGTGCGAATAGATTGGGTTAACGAATCATACGTGAAGCACAGGTTAAATTTTTAAAAGGACAATTGATAAATTCAGACCCAAAAGGAGAATATGACTATGGCAAAGAAAACCACTCCTCTTACCGAGAAAGTCCTTGTTTCGGTGGATACCAAACAAGCCCTGATATCCATCATGGAGCCGGGGGAACGGTACTGGGACGTGATCGGTCGGGTGTTGCAGAACCCGAAGCGTCATGATTTCATTCCACATCTTGACAAGATCGCAGAGGAAGGAGAATTCGTTTCGCTTGACAGCGATCCCGAATACGAAGACCTGAAAAAAGAGATACGCCGTCAGTGTAAACTTCGAAAAGCGAGCGATACAGTACGCTAACTGTCTGCCTGACAAGGATCGCAGGATCGTCAAGCAGCATTTGCTGAAACTGGAAGATCCGTATATTGATACGGATGTGGAGTTGTTGCATAATGGTCACTGCCGGATGCATATCGCCCATACCTATACTGCGTTCTTCGATGTTCTTCACGGGGGCATTGTCAACATTCTCGATGTGATGTCGATCGAGGAAGCGCATAAGCGGTACAAGAGGTTTGGGAAGTAATCGGGCAAGGTTTTCCCGGTATCCTTCTGACGGTTGCTCCAAACGAAAACGACCTCATGCTCATCCATCCGGCTGGGGGTGGGGGCGGGTCCTGCTGAGGACAGGGGTCGGGGGCAGGTACCCTCCGGGTGATAAGCCGATGCCGCAGTTCTTTAATATCCATCCACCCTATCTATAAAGGCATACGGGATCCGTCCCGTTGAAAGGAATGTAGCTCAGAAATGAGCCGAACCTTAGGTGATCACCATGGTAAAATCAATGTACGCCTTCGTAAGGGAGGCATGGAAAGTACCCGCAAAGAGTGGAGTCAAAGAACTCCTCTGGAACCGCATGCAGGAATGGCGCCGTGAAGGCAGCGTTGTCAGGATCGAGCGCCCCACCCGTATTGACCGCGCACGCACGCTCGGCTACAAGGCCAAACAGGGCATTGCCGTTGCACGTGTTCAGGTTCGCCGCGGTGGCCGCAGGGCATCAAGGTATGTCCGCGCACGCCGCACAGCAGCTATGGGCAAGAACAGCAAGACGATGGGAAAGAGCATCCAGCGTATTGCAGAAGAGCGCGCGTCCAAGAAATTCCCCAACATGGAAGTGCTCAACTCCTACTGGGTTGGACAGGACGGGAAGCTCAAATACTACGAAGTCATCATGGTTGACGGTCACCACCCCTCAATCCGTGCCGACAAGAACCTTGCATGGATGGCAAACGCCACCCACCGCGGTCGTGCAGAGCGCGGAAAGACCTCAGCCGGTCGCAAGGGTCGCGGTATGAGAGAGAAGGGTATCGGAACCGAAAAGACCCGCCCGAGCATCCGTTCCCACGCGAACCAGGGCAAATAATCTTATCCTCTTTTTACGCTAAAGGTATCTTCATGAAGATTACCGATGCCGCTGTATACCCGTATCCTCTCGGAGATGCATCGGTTCGCAGGCTCGCACTCGAAGCTGCTGCGCTCGGATTTGACAGCATTGTTGCAGCTGATACTCCTCCCGGCACGTATGGGGAAGTTGAGGTGCGCTCGGGATTGATGATCCGGGATGTCCCGGTAAAGGATGTCATCTCTACCGTGAAACGCTCGAAGGATTCCGGAAGGGTGATCTCGGTCTATGCAGCGAACAACAATTTCAACCGTGCCGTGATCGGCATCAAGGGAGTGCACATCCTGCGCGGCATCCAGTCAGCGGACAAACTCGCGTTCGATCATGTGGCGGCAAAGATGGCAGCCGATAACCGGGTAGCGGTAGATATCGATCTCTCCCCCATCATCCTGGGACGGAGTGTCGCACGACAACGCGCGATTCACCGGTATATGGATATCCTGGTGCTGGAACAGCGTTTTGAGTTCCCGATCACGCTCTCTTCGCATGCCCGCTCTCTTCTTGACATGCGGAATGTCCGGGACATTGCCGGGCTCTGTAGTCTTATCGGCATGGATGTACCGGATGTAGAACGTGCGCTTGCCGGTGTAGGGACCGTGCTGACTCCCCCAAAACAGGCCGTGACGGTGATCGCATGAGCACCCGTCCACCCACCCTTCGCGAGAAGCGCCGGTATATCCTTGCACGAATTGAACCTGCCGGGACTCTGCTTGAGCAGAAAGATTTGTATTATACGATATCGGATGCGGTCACTTCGCTCTGGGGCGATGCAACCACAGGAATCATCACCCCAGCTGTCGTTGCGCTTGAACATGGGCATGTGGTCATCCGGTGCCGGCGGGGCACCGAACGTGAGCTGGCAATTGCCTTGTCTACGGTCACTGCATGTCGGGATGTGCGTATCTGCCTGCGTATCATTGCCGCATCGGGTACCATCGAAAGCCTGCGCTCACGATTCCGTCCGAAAAAAATCCCTAAATCTAAAATGGAAGCTGAAAAAAGCGCAACAGTGGCGGATGGTGGAATTGAACCAGTGCTGCCGGAATGCATCTTTGCAAAAAAAACCTTCTTACTGGTGCATTGTAACGGTCAGAAGGTTGATGTGATTGAAAAGGGATTTAAAAATACAAACCGATTGTTCTTAACAAAAGATGATCTGGAGAATTTGAATGCAACCACAATATCAGACAGGATATGATCGGGCGATCACCGTTTTTTCCCCCGATGGCCGGCTCTACCAGGTGGAGTATGCCAGAGAAGCAGTAAAAAGGGGAACCACCGCAGTAGGTATCAAGGCAAAGGACGGCGTTGTCCTGATTGTTGACAAGCGGGTGAGCTCCAAGCTCCTTGAGGCTTCATCGATTGAGAAAATTTTCAAGATTGATGAGCACATCGGGGTTGCATCATCCGGTCTTGTCGGGGACGCACGAGCCCTTGTTGACCGGGCACGGGTCGAATGCCAGATCAACCGCGTTTCCTATGATGAACCGATCGAAGTCGAAGCGCTCTCTAAAAAACTCTGCGACCACATGCAGACGCTCACCCAGTACGGTGGCATCCGCCCGTATGGTACGGCCCTGCTCATTGCCGGTGTAAGTGACGGCGACTGTCGCCTTTTCGAGACAGATCCCTCCGGCACCCTGCTCGAGTACAAGGCAACGGGAATCGGTATTGGTCGTCCTGCCGCAATGAAAGTCTTTGAGGAGGAATACAACCCGGAGATCGAGATCAAGGACGCGATCCTTCTGGGCTTAAAGGCACTCCACTCCGCAACCGAAGGCAAGTTCGATATGGATACCGTTGAGATCGGCGTCACCGGGCGCGAAATTCCCATATTTAAGAAGATGACCCGGGAAGAAGTCGCCGTATATGTAGAACAGTTCAAACAGTGATCAGCCTGACCTGATATGATACCACTCGACAAATCCACCGTTGCGCGCCTCGACAGTTTTGGGGAGCGCTTCG